>Ga0308171_1000380_pt1 | contig 102823 bp, 90 predicted proteins | sample PhyGR1_FD_202135 | JGI IMG/M metagenome (GOLD analysis project Ga0308171, IMG submission 202135) | Phyllosphere microbial communities from UC Gill Tract Community Farm, Albany, California, United States - DLSLSG.R1 | ecosystem: Host-associated > Plants > Phyllosphere > Unclassified | place...
TGACGGAGAATGCCTATCCGCCGCTGCAATTCGTCGATCCGAAGACGGGCAAGCCGATCGGTTGGGAATATGATGCGATGAACGAGATCGCCAAGCGGCTGAATGCCAAGGTCGAGTATCAGAACGCTTCCTGGGATGCGATGATCCCGGCGGTTTCTGCCGGGCAGTACGACATCGGCATGACCGGCATCAGCATCAAGGAGGATCGCAAGGAGAAGGTGGATTTCTCCGATCCTTACATGCGCTCGGAAATGTTTATGCTGGTGCGCGCAGACGAGACGCGCTTTACCGACGCCAAGAGCTTTGCGGCCTTCGATAAGGGCCTGATCGGTGCGCAGGCTGGCACAACCCCCTTCTATACGGCCATCTACGATATCCTGGATGGCAATGAGCAGAATCCGCGCGTCAAGCTGATGGAGACCTTTGGCGCCACCGTGCAGGCGCTGCGCACCGGCGATGTCGATCTGGTTTTGACCGACGGCGTTGCGGGCAAGGGCTATGTCGATGCCTCGAATGGCACGTTGAAGCTGATCGGTGGGCCGCTCGGTGGCGACGATTTCGGCTTCATCTTCAAGAAGGGCTCCGATCTCGTGGCACCCGTCAACGCCGCGATTGCCGCCTTGAAGGCCGATGGTACCTTTGCCGCGCTCGATAAGAAGTGGTTCCTGGACTACAAGCTTGGCGAATAAGCGGATGTGCCTGTTATCGCCTTGGAGCGTTCCGGCGTGAACCGTCCGCAATCCAAACATGCAGCGGATGATTTTCCCTGGTGGCTGGTGGCGCTGGTCGGTATCGGCGCCACTCTTGCTGTGGTGATTGCCGTCAATGGCGTCTATGCGCAGGTCTTCACCACGGTGATCAATGGCATCGGCATGACGATCTTCGTCACGCTGGTGGCCTTCTTTCTTGCCTGCCTCTGGGGTTTGCTGATTGCCCTTCTCGGCATGGCCGACACTATTGTGCTGCGGCAGGTTGCGCGTTTCTATATCGAAACCATGCGCGGCATTCCGATCCTTGTCGTGCTGTTCTACATCGCCTTTGCTGGCGCGCCGTTGCTGGTGGATTTCGTCAATTGGCTTATGACGCCACTGATTGCTGCGGGTTGGGTCGAGCCGGTCATCGTGCGCGACTTTTCGCTGATGTGGCGCGCGATCCTGGCGCTGACGCTCTGCTACGGGGCATTTCTCGCCGAAATCTGTCGGGCTGGTATCGAGGCTGTCGATCAAGGGCAGATCGAGGCGGCAAAGGCGCTCGGGCTCAGCCGCTATCAGCGCTTTCGTCTGGTTGTCTTTCCGCAGGCGGTGCGCACGATCTTTCCGCCGCTGTCGAATGATTTCGTGTCGATGGTGAAGGACAGTTCGCTGGTGTCGGTGCTGGGCGTGGCGGATATCACGCAACTCGGCAAGGTTTACGCGGCAGGCTCTTTCCGCTTCTTCGAGACCTATTCCATCGTGGCTTATGTCTATCTGATCCTGACGCTCGGACTGTCGCTGATCCTGCGGCGCATCGAAAAAGGGATGCGCCGCAAGCAGGGGCGTTGAAAGACTCAGGCCTTTAAGTTCGGCTGCGAGGAGATCTGCTTGGCGATCATCCGGCCGGCGATGATCACGAGCACACCGGCAATCGCGAGGCAGGCCGAGAGGAAGAACATCGGGGCGATGGTGCTTCCCGTCTCATCGCGGATCCAGGGAACGACGTTCTGGGCGACGAAACCGCCGAGATTGCCGACCGAGTTGATCGCCGCAAGACCGGCAGCAGCGCCCGCACCCTTCAGGAAGCGACCGGGAAGGCTCCAGAACACTGGCTGTCCGGCGAAGATGCCCGCTGCCGCGATGCAGAGGAAGGCGAACTGCGCGACCGGCGCCGTCATCAGGGCGGACATCAGCAGGCAAAACGCCCCGACAAAGGCGGGCACGACGATGTAGGTAATCTTCTTCTCGGAGCGGTCCGCAGCCGATGGCACGAGATAGAGCGCGACGGCAACGATCAACCAGGGGATGATGTTGATGAAGCCATTTGCGGTGTTCGACACGCCGAAGCTCTTGACGATGGTCGGCAGCCAGTAGCTGAGACCATAGGCGGCCAGCGGGAAGCCGACATAGCAGAGCGACATGAAGAGGACGCGCGGATTGATCAGCGCGCGGAAGCCATCTTCGGCATGTTCCTCCATGCCGGAATTTTCGGATGCGATGCGCTTGTTCAGCCAGTCCTTCTCGTCCTGGGACAGGAATGCAGCCGTTTCCGGCTTGTCGTCGAGATAGAAGATGGTGACGATACCAGCAATCACGGCCGGAATGCCGGTGGCAAGGAAGACCCACTCCCAGCCTGCATAGCCCCAAAGGCCGTCCAGATCGAGCAACATGCCGCCAAGCGGTGCGCCAACGGCATTGGCAAGTGCGGAGAAGATCATGAACAGACCGACCATGCGGCCGCGATAATCGCGCGGGAACCAGAGGGTCAGGAGATAGAGGACGCCGGGGAAGAAGCCAGCCTCGCAGACGCCGAGAAGGAAGCGCAGGATATAGAACATCGTGGGGCTGCTCGTATAGGCGAGCGCAATGGTCACAAGGCCCCAGGAAATGATGATGCGGGCAAACCAGAGCCTGGCGCCGAAGCGATTGAGCAACAGGTTGCTTGGGACTTCGAAAATGAAGTAACCGATGAAGAACAGCGACGCGCCAAGGCCATAGGCATATTCACTGAGACCCAGATCGCCCACCATTTGCAGTTTGGCAAAGCTGACATTTTGACGGTCGATATAGGCGATGAGATAGAGAAGCCCAAGAAACGGCATCAGTCGCCATGTGATTTTTGAAATAAGTGCTTTTTCAGATACCAAGATCTACCCCTCCCTGTCGGCAGCACGCCGAGGTGCCGCCCGATTTGACGAGACCGGCTCTCACGGCATCGTGAGAAAGCGGTTTCGGTGCCGTCCTAAAACGCGTCGCGATCCTTCGGATTCGCTCGTCACGCTTCAGGTCCTTCTTTTGCCGCATGTCGTTATCGCAAAACTGGTGACCACTTTCGCACGACGTCCTCTAACGTTTCACACGAGACTTTTATCCCGCCCGACAACGCCCGGCATTTTTTTGCGTTGCACAAGAGAGATTCCTTAAATACGGGCCGGGCGGTTTTCAATCGCAAAGCGCCATGTTGCTGTTGAAAAGCCGATCTGCTATGAGAGACGCATGGGATCGAAATTCGGATGTCTCGCGCCAAACATTTTCGTGCTGCAGGATCACAAGCGTCTGCCGGCACGATTTTTCGCGCGTGTTTCCGGCGCGTTCAATGGCCGACTTACGTTCGCCTGATGGCCTGAAAAGGCTGTCGGCCTTTACTCCACATCCCCCAATTTCCTTTTTGACATTCGAATGGATAAAGCCATGAGCGCACCGCGTACTCTGTATGATAAAATCTGGGATGATCACGTCGTCAACCGCGATCCCGATGGAACCTGTCTTCTCTATATCGACCGTCACCTGGTCCACGAGGTGACGTCGCCGCAGGCTTTCGAAGGCCTGCGCATGGCCGGTCGTCCGGTTCATTCGCCTACACGCACGCTGGCCGTCGTCGACCATAACGTTCCCACGACCGCCGACCGTCTGGAAGGCATCAAGAACGAAGAGAGCCGCATTCAGGTGGAAGCGCTGGCGCAGAACGCCAAGGAGTTCGGCCTCGAATATTATTCCGAGCGCGACAAGCGTCAGGGCATCGTTCATATCGTCGGACCGGAGCAGGGCTTCACCCTGCCGGGCATGACGATCGTTTGCGGGGATAGCCACACCTCCACCCATGGCGCTTTCGGCGCCTTGGCCCATGGTATCGGCACGTCCGAAGTCGAGCACGTTCTGGCAACGCAAACGCTGATCCAGAAGAAGGCCAAGAACATGCTGGTGCGTGTGGATGGCAAGATCCCGGACGGTGTCACGGCAAAGGACATCATTCTCGCCATCATCGGTGAGATCGGCACGGCTGGCGGCACGGGCCACGTCATCGAATTTGCCGGTGAGGCGATCCGTTCGCTGTCGATGGAAGGTCGCATGACCGTCTGCAACATGACGATCGAAGGCGGCGCGCGCGCCGGTCTGATCGCGCCGGATGAGACGACATTCGAGTATATCAAGGACAAGCCGCGTGCGCCGAAGGGCGAGACGCTGGAACAGGCTATTGCCTATTGGAAGACGCTGAAGTCGGATGAGGGTGCCCATTACGACAAGGTCGTCATTCTGGATGCCGCCAACCTGCCGCCGATCGTTTCCTGGGGCTCGTCTCCGGAAGACGTGGTTTCGGTGCAGGGTATCGTGCCGAACCCGGACGATATTGCCGACGAGAACAAGCGCAATTCCAAGTGGCGTGCGCTCGATTATATGGGCCTCAAGCCCGGCACCAAGATGACCGATATTGCCATCGATCGTGTCTTTATCGGCTCCTGCACCAATGGCCGCATCGAGGATCTGCGCGCTGCCGCCAAGATCGTCGAAGGCCGCAAGGTCGCACCGACCGTTTCGGCCATGATCGTTCCAGGCTCGGGTCTCGTCAAGGAACAGGCGGAGAAGGAAGGCCTGGACAAGATCTTCCTCGAGGCTGGTTTTGAATGGCGCGAGCCGGGCTGCTCCATGTGCCTGGCGATGAATGACGACCGTCTGGCACCCGGTGAGCGTTGCGCCTCCACCTCCAACCGCAACTTCGAAGGCCGTCAGGGTTACAAGAGCCGCACACATCTGGTCTCTCCCGCCATGGCGGCGGCGGCAGCCGTTGCTGGCCATTTCGTCGACGTGCGTGAATGGCAGTAAGCACTGCTTGATGCTTAGGCTCCCAAGGTCTTTGGGAGCTGACACAGCTCCGTACTCTCCGTCGTCATCCTCGCCCTTGAGGCGAGGATAGATGGCACATGTGAGGAGCGAAATCGTCGATCCTCGGCTCAAGGCCGAGGATGACGGCAGAGGGTGGGGTGGCTCGTGGTCACCAACGGGCATCTGGTCATGCCCCTGAGCGAGTGGTACCACGCCCAATCGCACTTGGTTTTCCCGCACCCAGACTGGTAATTCCCCCGCAATTCCGCCATATAGAGGCGAATTAGGCGCCGCTTGCGCGCGCCCATCTCGGACAAGGTCAGGCACATGACACAGACGGTCGAATTCGCGAAGATGAATGGGCTTGGCAACAAGATCCTGGTTGTCGATATGCGCGGCTGCAAAGAGATGGTCTCGCCGCAGGCGGCGATCGCGCTGAACGCCGATGCTGAAACGGCCTTCGACCAGATCATGGCGATCCACGATCCGCGCCTTGCCGGAACCGACGCCTATATCGACATTCTCAATTGCGATGGCACCAAGGCGCAGGCCTGCGGCAATGGTACACGCTGCGTGGTGCAGGCGCTGGCGTCAGAAACCGGCAAGAAGGCCTTCACCTTTCAGACCGTCGCCGGCATCCTCAATGCCAGCGAGCATGAGGACGGGATGATTTCCGTCGATATGGGTCTGCCGCGTTTCCGCTGGAGCGAGATTCCGCTTTCGGAAGAGTTTCACGATACGAGCCGCATCGAATTGCAGATCGGGCCCATCGACGATCCGGTGCTGCATTCGCCATCGGTCATGTCCATGGGCAACCCGCATGCCATCTTCTGGGTGGATCGCGATCCGATGGAATTCGATCTCGAGCGGATCGGGCCGCTGCTGGAAAACCATCCGATGTTTCCGGAAAAGGCCAATATCACGCTCGCGCAGGTCATCTCCGACAGCCGCCTTCGCACCCGCACCTTCGAGCGCGGTGCAGGTCTGACGCTTGCCTGCGGATCGGCCGCTTGCGCTGCCGCCGTCTCAGGCGCACGGACTGGCCGCACCGGTCGCCGCGTGGAGATCGATGTGGCGTCCAGCCCCGTTCGCATTCCGCTGACCATCGAATGGCGGGAGGATAACCACGTCATCATGACCGGTCCTGCCGAATGGGAGTGGGCCGGGCATGTCGATCCCATCAGCGGCGCATGGACGCGGGACTTGGGGACTCGAGAGGCGGGCGAGAAGCAGGGCGTCTTATGAGCGGTGTCGAGGTCATAACCTTCGGCTGCCGCCTCAATACCTATGAATCGGAAGTGATGCGGACTGAGGCCGAAAAGGCGGGGCTCAACAATGCGGTGTTGGTCAATACCTGTGCTGTGACCGGTGAAGCTGTTCGCCAGGCGCGTCAGGCCATCCGCCGGGCGCGTCGCGACAATCCCCATGCCCGCATCATCGTCACCGGTTGCGCTGCTCAGACGGAAAAGCAAACCTTTGCCGCCATGCCCGAGGTCGATGCCGTGCTTGGTAATGAGGAGAAGCTGAAAAGCACTTCCTACCGCGCACTGCCGGATTTCGGCGTCTCGGCGGAAGAGAAGCTGCGCGTCAACGATATCATGAGTGTCAAGGCCACTGCGCCGCAGATGGTCAAGCACATTGACGGGCATGTGCGCGCCTTCATTCAGGTGCAGAATGGCTGCGACCACCGCTGCACCTTCTGCATCATTCCCTATGGACGCGGCAATTCCCGCTCCGTGCCGATGGGTGCAGTGGTGGATCAGGCGCGCAAGCTGACCGAAAGTGGTTACCGCGAAATCGTCCTGACCGGCGTGGATGCCACGAGCTATGGCGCCGATCTGCCGGGTGAACCAACCCTCGGTTATCTGGCGAAAACGCTGCTGAAGCAGGTGCCGGATATTCTGCGGCTCAGGCTTTCCTCCATCGACAGCATCGAGGCGGACCGTCACCTGATGGACCTGATTGCCGATGAGCCGCGCTTCATGCCGCATCTGCATCTGTCGTTGCAGCATGGCGACGACATGATCCTGAAGCGGATGAAGCGCCGGCATCTGCGCGACGACGCCATTCGGTTCTGTCGCGAGGTGCGCGCTTTGCGTCCGGAGATCGCTTTCGGTGCGGATATGATCGCCGGCTTTCCGACCGAGACGGAAGAGATGGCGGAGAATGCCGCGACACTTGCGGAAGCGTGCGGCATTTCCAGCCTGCATGTCTTCCCCTATAGCCCGCGCCCCGGCACGCCTGCCGCAAGAATGCCGCAGCTCGACCGAGCGCTGGTGAAGGAACGGGCGGCAAAGCTGCGCGCCCGTGGAGAGGCGCTTCGCCTTGCGCATCTCGACGCCATGGTTGGACGCGAGCAGACGATTCTCGTCGAGAACAATGGTTTTGCCCATACCGATAACTTTACCCTGGTGGCGGCACCTGATCTTGCGCCCCGCACTCTTGCGCGGGTTGCCATTACGGGTCACAACGGTAAGCACTTGAATATGCAATATCTGGCGGCGCAGGCGGCCTAAAAACAAGAGACGGAATAGTCATGGCCCTCGGCTTCATCAAAAAAGTCTTTTCGTTCGGCAAGGACAAGGCCGAGACGGATAAGCCCGAAGGCGAAGAGGCCGTTTTGCATGAGCAGGACCGCAGCGCCTTTGAAGAGGCGTTGAACGAGGCGGAAGCCCACACGCTGCCAGCCGAACACCCTGTCCCCGATGTGGAAATGGAAACCGCCGCAGGACCTGTTTCCGATGACGTCGAGCCGGTGGCCGACATCGCCGACGATGTCGAAGATGAGGATGATGAGGACGCGCCGCTTCTGCCTGGGCCTGAATTGGTCGGCGATATCGGCATGGTGCCGCTCTCCCTGCTGGAAGCCGAAGCGGCTGCCGACGAGGCTGTCGATGGTGTTTCGCAGGATACTGTTTCCGCTGATGCGCCTCTCAATGCTCACACGCTGGATGATATTCTGGACGAGGCGGAAGCCGCCAGCGGCATTCCGCCCGCCGCATTGTCTCCTGCCGTTCCGGCCGCTCTTCCAAAAGGCTTCGCCTCCGCTGCGGATCGCGTCGAGCCGGTCGAGGTCGCACCGGAGGTGAAGCTCACCTGGTTCCAGCGCCTGCGCGCCGGTCTTGCACGCACCTCCTCGCAACTGACGAACCAGATTTCGGCCCTCTTCACCAAGCGTAAGCTCGATGAAGACACGCTGGATGAGCTGGAAGATCTGCTGATCCAGTCCGACCTCGGTGTCGAGACCGCCATGCGCATCACCGGCGCGCTATCATCGGAGCGCTACGGCAAGGATGTGAGCGGCGAGGATGTCGCCAAGATCATGGCAAGCGAGATCACCAAGGTTCTCCTGCCCGTCGCCAAGCCGCTGGAACTCGATCTGTCGCACAAGCCGCATGTCATTCTGGTGGTCGGCGTCAACGGTACTGGCAAGACCACCACCATCGGCAAGCTTGCGGCAAAACTCTCCGGCTCCGGCCTGAAGGTGATGTTGGCTGCGGGCGATACGTTCCGTGCGGCTGCCATCGAGCAGTTGAAGATCTGGGCGGATCGCACCGGATCGGACTTCCTCGGCACCAAGCTTGGCGCCGATGCCGCAGGGCTTGCCTATGATGCCTATGAACAGGCGCGGGCCAAAAAGAGCGACGTGCTGATCATCGATACGGCGGGCCGCCTGCAGAACAAGACCGAGCTTATGGCCGAGCTGGAAAAGATCGTGCGCGTGCTGGCCAAACTCGATCCGGAGGCGCCGCACACCGTTCTTCAGACGCTGGATGCGACGACGGGTCAGAACGCCATGAACCAGGTTGAGATTTTCCGCAACGTTGCGGGTGTCTCGGGCCTTATTATGACAAAGTTGGATGGCACGGCGCGCGGCGGTATCCTCGTTGCGATCGCTGCCAAGCATAAGTTGCCGGTCTATTTCATCGGCGTGGGCGAAGGCGTGGACGATCTGGAGCCGTTCGAAGCAGAAGATTTCGCCAAGGTGATTGCGGGAGTTTGAGTATGGATGTGGAAAGCAATCAGCGCGAAAGCGAAAAAATGGTGCGGGAAATCAGCCCGCTCCTGAAGTTCGTTTTGGAACTTGGACCGCTTGTGGTTTTCTTCTTCGCCAACTCCAAGGGCGACTGGCTGGCGGAAAAGCTGCCCGTTCTGCACGAATTCGGCGGTCCGATCTTCATCGCTACAGGCCTCTTCATGATCGCCACCGCACTCGCGCTCACCGTCTCCTGGATCCTGACCAGAACCCTGCCGATGATGCCGCTGATCTCGGGCCTTGTCGTTCTCGTCTTCGGTGCGCTGACGCTCTATTTGCAGAACGATACCTTCATCAAGATGAAGCCGACCATCGTCAATACGCTGTTCGGCGTCATTCTGTTGGGCGGGCTGTTCTTCGGCCAGTCCTTGCTCGGCTACGTCTTCAACTCCGCCTTCAAGCTGACGGATGAGGGCTGGCGCAAGCTGACGCTGCGCTGGGGGCTCTTCTTCCTGTTCCTGGCGGTGCTGAATGAAGTCGTCTGGCGCAATTTCTCGACCGACACATGGGTTGCCTTCAAGGTGTGGGGCACCATGCCGATCACCATCATCTTCACCATGGCGCAAATGCCGCTCGTCATGCGCCACTCCGTCGAACCCCTGAACAAGGACCACAAATGACCACGACGGTTGTGCCGGCCTCCCGCTCGTCTTCAATCAAATGGTATTGGGTGGCCGTTGGGCTGCTGCTCGCGCAGATCGTCATTCTCTATATGATGGGCCGCGTTCCGATTTGCGAATGCGGCTATGTAAAGCTGTTCGAGCCAGGGGTGAACACGCCCGGTAACTCACAGCACATCGCCGATTGGTACACGCCTTCCCACATCATCCATGGCTTCCTGTTCTACGGATTTGCCTGGCTTCTCTTCCGCAGCAAGCCCTTATCGTTTCGGCTGTCTCTTGCCGTTCTGGTGGAAGCGGCCTGGGAACTCCTGGAAAACTCGCCGATCATCATCGACCGTTACCGTACCGCCACCATGGCGCTCGGCTATAGCGGTGACAGCATTTTGAATTCCGCGATGGACACGGTGTTCATGATCGTCGGCTTCTTCTTCGCCGCCCGTGTGCCGGTGTGGTTGACGATCCTGATTGCGATCTTCTTCGAGATCTTCACCGGCTGGCTGATCCGTGACAATCTGACCTTGAATGTGCTGATGCTGGTCTGGCCGGTGGATGCCGTCAAGGAATGGCAAAACGCGCTTCCTGGTGCCTGATCGGCCAAGATTCTGCGTGAAGGCGGGGGCTTTATTAAGAAAGCTCCACTAGAGCTAAAGGTCTCTCTCTTCCCATGCGCGAAGGCCGACGTCTTGCAGGATCATTTTGCCTATCTGCTGCCTTTCATCATGTTCACTTTCGGCGTGGTCTTCCTCGGCTTGCAGGCCATAGGCTTTCGCCCCGGGCGCTATTGGGGGCTTGGTTACATCCTGGGTGCTGTCGGTTTTGCCTTGCCGATGGTTCTGCCGGAGGGGTTTGATCTTTTCGGGGCGCTGCTGGCCGATTTCCTGTTCCTTGCCGCCTTTGTCCTTTATGGCCACGCTCTTCTCGTCCAGTTCGGAGCGCCAACCTATGTGAGGGTGCGGCTCGGTGCTGCCATAGCGGCCTATCTTGTCGTCTGCTTCTTCATCCTGGTTCAGCCAAACCTCAGAAACGAGCTTGCGACATCCGATACGGGGCTTGCTCTCCTTCTGGCTCCATCCATTTTCCTCGTTCGCCGCAAGACACGAAACCTGATGGACAAGCTTCTGCTGGTTGCTGTCTCGCTGGTGGTTGCGGAGACACTGACGCGGGTTGGGGTATTCCTGTGGTTTACAAGCGGCGCTTCACCCGAAAGCGTGGGCGCATATTTTGCCTCGGATTACTCCTATCTGGCGCAATTCACCGCCAGCATCTGCGGCTTCCTCATGGCGCTCTCGGTGCTCGGCAGTGCGATCGCCGGGGTTATCGAGCAGCACAGGCTGGACGCGGACCACGATCCGCTCACCGGGCTTCTCAATCGGCGGGGTTTCGATCTTTCCGCCCCGGACTTCCGGTTGACGCCGCCACCCGCGGGCGCAGTTCTGATCTGCGATATCGACCACTTCAAGTCGGTCAATGATCGCTTCGGCCATGCGACGGGCGATCGGGTGATCATTGCGCTTGCGTCACTTCTGAAGGAAACGCTGCCTGCCAGTGCCAAGATTGCGCGCTTTGGCGGGGAGGAATTCGTCGCCTATGTGCCAGATCTGCCGGCCTCGCAGCTTGCGATACTGGCCAATATGGCGCGCAGTGCCTTTGCTGCTCGCAACTGGTCGGCAGGGCCTTTACCGGTCAACATCACCAGCAGCTTCGGCGTGTCCGCCATCGCGCTTGGCGACCACTCCATTCATGACGCGATCTCGCGGGCGGACGGCTTTCTCTACAGGGCGAAGGAAGCGGGCCGCAATCAGGTGATGCAAGAAGGAATTGCGGTTCTGGGTGCCACGCCTGCGGCCAGCCTCAAGGTCGTTTCGAGCTGAGGTCCACCACCGCTGCCATCAATCTCCGGCAGCGGCGTTCTCGATAGCCGGGATCAATTCGCGCTCATAGGTCGCCACGTCGATCGGGCCGACTTTCTTATAGATGATCGTGCCATCCGGGCCGACGAGATAGGTCTCCGGAATACCATAGACGCCCCAGTCGATTGCGGCCCTGCCATTCGGATCGACGCCGATGGCGGCATAGGGGTTGCCGAGTTCGCCGAGGAAGCGGACGGCGTTGTCCGTCTTGTCCTTGTAATTGATGCCGACAATGTTGAGCCGCTTGTCCTTCGACAGCTCCTTCAGCATCGGGTGCTCCTGCCTGCAGGGCACGCACCAGGAGGCAAAGACGTTGACCAGCGTCAGCTTGCCGGCAATTGCCGCATCGGTGAGCGCCGGTACATTGGAGCCCTCCAGTGGCGGCAGCGCCAGGGAGGGCGCCTTGGTGCCGATCAGTGCCGAGGGAATGGCGCTGACATCGAGGCCATTGACGTCCTGCTCATAGAGCATCTTGGCCGCGATCGCGGCAAAACCGCCAAAGACCAGCAAAGGCAGAAGCGCCAATACATAGCGCGAGCGCCCGCGCGAAGCGGGCGGGGGAGAGGCTTGTTTGTCGCTCATATCGAGGGTGCCTCGGTTTTGGCCGGACGGGAACGGCGGCGGATGCCGAGTGCTTCCAGCTCCTTCAGTTCGCGCTTGCGGGCGCGGCCATCAAGCCAGACCCAGGCAATCAGGGCGAAGACGATGAGGCCGGTGAGGGCGTAGGACATGCCGATGTAAAAGGCGTGGGTCATCGCGTCACGCTCCTCTTCCGGCGGCACGCGCGGCAAGACGTCGTTGCGCGGCGATGCGCCGGCGCAGGATCTCGTTGCGCATGGCGGCAAGGTGAAGCGTGAAGAACAGCAGGGTAAAGCCGACAGCCATGGTCAGCAGCGGCCAGAGAAATTCCGGATCGATAGCCGGGCCGTCCATGCGCATCACGCTTGCCGGCTGGTGCAGCGTATTCCACCATTCGACGGAAAACTTGATGATCGGAATATTGACGAAGCCGACGAGGATCAACACTGCGCTGACACGCGCCGCCTTTGACGGATCGTCCATCGCCTTGTTGAAGGCAATCAGGCCGAGATACATCAGGAATAGAATGAAGACGGAGGTGAGGCGTGCATCCCACACCCACCACGTGCCCCACATGGGCTTGCCCCACAACGAGCCGGTGATCAGCGCGATCAACGTGAAGGCGGCACCGATCGGCGTTGCGGATTTGTGGCTGACATCGGCGAGCGGATGGCGCCAGACCAGCGTGCCGATGGCCGACAGCGCCATGACAGTATAGCACATCATCGAAAGCCAGGCGGCGGGCACATGCACATACATGATCCGCACCGTATTGCCCTGCTGATAATCGCCGTCCGTCGAGAAGGCGAGATAGAGGCCAATCAACAGACAAAGGGCGGATAGCCCCGCCAGCCATGGCAACAGGCGCGACGACAGCGCCAGAAACCGGGTGGGATTGGCGAGATCGCTGAATTTGGTGATGGCTAGGCTCGTATTGGTCATGGCATCTTTCTGGCCCCGGGCGAAGCCCTTTTACAATGCCGACGAAGCCGCGGCAATTGATCCTTATCAATCGGCGGAATTGCGCAATGCCAAAGCGGCGAAGAAGGGTCCGATCACCGATGAAAAAAGCGTGATGGCAATCAGGATCAGAAAGGGCGGCATGAAGGGGGCGGGATCTTCCACCGCAGCGTAAGACGCGCTGACGCCGAAGATCAGCACAGGAATGGCAAGCGGCAGAACGAGGATCGACACCAGCAAACCGCCGCGCGGCAAGGCCACGGCAACCGCCGCGCCCACTGCGCCGATGAAGGTGAGGGCGGGTGTGCCCACGAGCAGCGTCAACATGACGGCGCCGATGGCGACTTCGCCCATATTCATGAACAGGCCGAGAAGCGGCGAGGCGATGACGAGCGGCAGACCGGTTGCTGTCCAATGCGCCAGGCACTTGACCAGAACCGTCAGCACCAGCGGGTTTTCATGCATCAGGATCAGATCGAGAGAGCCGTCATCTCGCTCTGCCTGGAACAGACGGTCGAGACCGAGAAGGGCTGCGAGCAGCGCGCCGATCCAGACGATGGCTGGACCGATGCGGGAAAGGAGATTGAGGTCCGGCCCGACACCGAAGGGGATGACGGCGACCACAGTCATGAAGAAGAGGACGCCGATCAGCGCGCCGCCACCGGCGCGGATGGAGAGTTTGAGATCGCGTAGGAAGAGGGCGGTCATCGTGGCGTGCTCCCTCTTTTGGAAAGTCTGCGCTGGGGCTTTGGTTGCTGACCCCCCTCTGCCCTGCCGGGCATCTCCCCCTCAAGGGGGGAGATCGAATCGCGGTAAGGGCTCGTCCACGGCAGTACTAAAGAGCTTCGTGGGGAGCGAGCCTCTAGCCGATCTCCCCTCTTTAGGGGGAGATGCCCGGCAGGGCAGAGGGGGATAAGCGCGGCACGCTTGAGGACGCTCATCAATAAACCTCCTCCACCCCAGCAAACCCCGTCATGCGCAACGCCTGCGCCTCCTCCAGCCCCAGCGGCTGATGGGTCGCGGCAATCACCATCCCGCCCTTGGCAAGATGCGTCTTTACCAAACCGGTAAACATACGATCCGCTTCCGCATCCAGCGCCGCCGTCGGCTCATCCAGGATCCAGATCGGCTTCCATGCCACAAGCAGCTTCGCCATGGCGAATCGCCGCTGCTGACCAGCGGAAAGATATCCGAAGGGCAGGTGGGTGATTCCGGCAAGGCCGACGATCTCGGCGGCTTCTTCAATGGAGGCAGAGGACGTTCCGTTGAAGTCACCGAGAAAACGCTTCCAGAAGGACAGATTCTCGTAAACCGTCAGTTCCTGCTTCATGGCGTTGCGGTGGCCGAGATAGTGGCTGACTTCGGCTGGACGGGTGCCCTTTTCTATTCCTTCGCCGGCTATCTTTATGGTGCCGGTCTCGGCAGGCAGGAGCCCTGCAAGGACGCGCAGAAGCGTGGATTTGCCCGATCCGTTGGGGCCAGTAAGAACGAGAGCGTCACCATCCGTTAACTGGAGATAAACGTTCATGAATATGAAATCTTCGCCTCGTCTGACGCCAAGATTTTCCGCTGTCAGATGCACTGCTCCGCCTCGTTTAAGATTTTAATCATCTCGATCAAAAAAAATCGAAATTAGCCGTTCGTTGGTCTGGCACGTTTTGGTGAAATTATCTATATGGGTCTCAACCACGCCAGCGGCCGGCGTGAACATCACCTAGCGCCGGACCTGAACGTTGCAAAAGCAATTTTCTCGTGCGGACAGCGGAAATGGTCGTACCCGCATCCTGATGTGCATGATAGTGCATAGGTGTCCGCACGCGCGTGTTGGCTATCAGAATGAGCGGGGTTTAATAACCGTGGCCAAATCTCTCGACAGTTTCAATTGTCGTTCCGTTCTTACCGTCGACGGTAAGGATTATGTCTATTACAGCCTGCCGAAAGCGGAAGCGAACGGCCTCAAAGGCGTTGCCAATCTCCCCTATTCGATGAAGGTTCTGCTTGAGAACCTGCTGCGCAATGAAGACGGCCGTTCGGTCCGCAAGTCCGATATCGAGGCTGTTGCCGAGTGGCTGAGCAACAAGGGCCTGAAGGAAGCGGAAATCGCTTACCGTCCCGCCCGCGTTCTGATGCAGGACTTCACCGGCGTTCCCGCTGTCGTCGACCTTGCAGCCATGCGTGATGGCATCAAGGCGCTTGGCGGCGATCCTGAGAAGATCAACCCGCTCGTGCCTGTCGACCTCGTCATCGACCACTCGGTCATCGTCGACGAATTCGGCAACCCGAATGCCTTTGCCCGCAACGTTGAGCTGGAATATGAGCGCAACGGCGAGCGCTACCGCTTCCTCAAGTGGGGCCAGCAGGCGTTCAAGAACTTCCGCGTCGTTCCTCCGGGCACCGGCATCTGTCACCAGGTGAATTTCGAATATCTCGGCCAGACCGTCTGGACGAAGGAAGAGGATGGCGAGACGATCGCTTATCCGGATACTTGCGTCGGTACCGACAGCCACACGACCATGATCAACGGTCTTGGCGTTCTGGGCTGGGGCGTTGGCGGCATCGAAGCTGAAGCAGCCATGCTTGGCCAGCCGGTTTCCATGCTTCTGCCGGAAGTCATCGGCTTCAAGCTGACGGGCACGCTGAGAGAAGGCGTCACCGCGACCGACCTCGTTCTGACCGTCGTGCAGATGCTGCGCAAGAAGGGCGTCGTTTCCAAGTTCGTCGAGTTCTTCGGACCTGGCCTCGACAAGCTGCCGGTTGCAGACCGTGCGACCATCGGCAACATGGGCCCGGAATATGGCGCGACCTGCGGCTTCTTCCCGGTCGATACCGCAACCGTCGGCTACCTCGACATGTCCGGTCGTGCGAAGGATCGTATCGCCCTCGTCGAAGCCTACTCCAAGGCGCAAGGCATGTGGCGCGACAATGACGGTTCGCAGCTGGTCTTCACCGACACGCTGGAACTCGACCTCGGCGACGTCGTGCCGTCCATGGCCGGCCCGAAGCGTCCGGAAGGCCGCCTGCCGCTCGAAACCATTGCACCCAACTTCGCAACGGCTCTCGAAAACGACTACAAGAAGCCCGGTCAGCTCCACACCCGCTACGCGGTCGACGGCGAAAGCTACGATCTCGGCCATGGCGATGTGGCCATTGCCGCCATCACGTCGTGCACCAACACCTCCAACCCGTCGGTCTTGATCGCTGCCGGCCTTCTGGCCCGCAACGCGGTTGCCAAGGGCCTGAAGTCCAAGCCGTGGGTCAAGACGTCGCTTGCACCTGGAAGCCAGGTCGTGGCGGAATATCTCGAAAAGGCTGGCCTGCAGAAGGAGCTCGACGCGCTCGGCTTCAACCTCGTGGGCTTCGGCTGCACGACCTGCATCGGCAACTCCGGCCCGCTGCCTGCACCGATTTCCAAGACCATCAACGACAAGGGTCTGATCACCGCTGGCGTTCTCTCCGGTAACCGTAACTTCGAAGGCCGTATCTCGCCCGACGTTCAGGCGAACTACCTCGCTTCTCCGCCACTCGTCGTCGCTTATGCGCTGGCCGGCACGGTGCAGAAGGACCTGACGACCGAGCCGCTCGGTGAAGACCAGAACGGCAACCCGGTTTATCTGAAGGATATCTGGCCGACCTCTGCGGAAGTCCAGGAATTCATCCAGAAATACGTCACGCGCGAACTGTTCGAAACCAAGTATGCGGACGTGTTCAAGGGCGACGAAAACTGGCAGTCGGTACAGGTTCCCGATGGCCAGACCTATGCCTGGGACGACAACTCGACCTACGTCCAGAACCCGCCTTACTTCGTCGGCATGGGCAAGAAGGGCACGGGCCTCAAGGACATCAAGGGCGCTCGCGTTCTCGGTCTCTTCGGCGACAAGATCACCACCGACCACATTTCTCCGGCCGGTTCGATCAAGGCAGCGTCTCCTGCCGGTGCCTACCTCACCGAAAACGGTGTGGCGGTTGCCGACTTCAACCAGTACGGCACGCGCCGTGGTAACCACGAAGTGATGATGCGCGGCACGTTTGCCAACATCCGCATTCGTAACCACATGCTTGGGCCGAACGGTAAGGAAGGTGGCTACACCATCCACTATCCGTCCAAGGAAGAGATGTCGATTTACGATGCTGCGATGAAGTACAAGGACGAGGGCGTTCCGCTCGTCATCTTCGCTGGCGTCGAATACGGCAACGGTTCTTCGCGTGACTGGGCGGCAAAGGGCACCAACCTGCTCGGCGTCAAGGCCGTCATCGCGCAGTCCTTCGAGCGTATTCACCGCTCCAACCTGGTCGGCATGGGCGTCGTTCCCTTCACCTTCCAGGAAGGCACGACCTGGGCAAGCCTGGGTCTGAAGGGCGACGAAACCGTCACCATCGAAGGCCTGGAAGGCGAGATCAAGCCGCGTGAAACCAAGATCGCCAAGATCACCTACTCGGACGGCACAGTGAAGGAAATCCCGCTGCTTTGCCGCATCGATACGCTGGACGAAGTGACCTACATGGACAATGGCGGCATTCTGCAGACCGTTCTTCGCGATCTGGCAGCCTGATCCGATAGTCCAAAGACGTCGAACGCCGGGAGCGATCCCGGCGTTTTTTTGTGGCCTGCGGGGCAGCATCTTCCGAGGGTCTGATCGGTGCGAAGGAGCGGGTCTTAACCCTTCCCTTTTCGCCTTCAAATGACGCCTGCGAAGCTCACCCCATCGTGACTTCCTCTTGAACGGAGTTCGAGGCTATTTTCCGCCTTGCCACCATACCCGAATTGATTGCATCAATGGTTCGGACCGGCCTTCAGACAAGGGTTCACGCTATGCCGAATACAATTGGCCCGCAGCGAAGCGGCATTTTCAGAAACGGGCTTCGCAGCGTTGGCGTTTCCCTATGCCTGTTCGGCGGGCTTTCTGCGGGTGCGGCCTATGCTCAGGATCAGCTGAAGGGCGTGGTCGAGCTATTCACTTCGCAGGGCTGCGCCTCCTGCCCGCCGGCCGATGCCAATCTGCGCAAGCTTATCCAGAATGGCGATGTGATCGGCCTGTCCTATCATGTCGACTACTGGAACTATCTTGGCTGGACCGACTCGCTGGCATCGAAGGAAAATACCGAACGGCAATATGGCTATGCCCGCGCGCTTGGGCGCAACAACGTCTACACACCACAGGCGGTGGTGAATGGGCGTGACCATGTGAAGGGTGCGGATATTCAGACGATCTACCGCCGCCTGGACGATTTCAACAAGGCGGGCGAGGGCTTGAACGTGCCGATCAGCACCGAGCGTGTCGGCGATGAGATCGAGATCGATATTGGTGCCGGTCAGGGCAAGGCGGAGGTCGTGGTCGCCTATTTCAACCGCGAGCAGGTCGTCGACGTGCAGAAGGGTGAAAACCAGGGTAAGACCATCTCCTACTGGCACAGCGTCTATGATGTGCAGACGGTCGGCATGTGGGATGGCAAGGCCATGACCGTGAAGCTGCCGGCAAGCGTCATGAGCAAGGCGAAATCCGGCGGCTGCGCCGTACTGCTGCAAAAGATGGATGCGGCTGGCAATCCATCGGCCATCGTCGGCGCGAATGTGCTGATGCAGTCAGAGGGATAAGACGAGATTTTTGGGGATCCCCGCTGGGGGGAGATCCGGCCCGGGCATTGGGGGCTGGGGGTAAAGGGTCAATGCACCGGACCGGGTCATCTTGGTGCCTAGGCATCAATTGACAATCGCACTATTCCATTGAATTCGGGCCATGATTTGTTCGAAATTGGGCATTTGCGCCCGCTTGTTCTGCCTCATTGGTTACCGGAAAAGCCGCTCCTTGCCGGACGACTTTGCGGGCTTGCAATTTCGCCAGGGCGAGGACAGACTGTCGTAGAGATGTCATAAGCAGTCGAGCGAGGTGCCGGATGGCCGATCAGCCGGATTTACAATACGCGACTTCCCAGACCCGGGAAGGCTCTACCGTCGTCGATCTTCGGGAATACAAGCGAGCCAAGGATCCCTTGCCCGTGACCTTCCACCGCCGGGAACTGGACGCCATTTTGCGCGTCTATGGCCGCATGGTGGGCGAAGGTGAGTGGCGCGACTACGCCATCGACCACATGAAGGAAAAGGCAGTCTTCTCCGTCTTCAAGCGCTCCGGCGAAATGCCGCTCTTCAGGATTGAGAAGAACCCGAAGCTTGCTGCCAAGCAGGGAGCCTACTGCGTCATCAACACCGATGGTCGCATTCTCAAGCGCGGGCATGAATTGCCTCAGGTGCTGAAGGTGTTCGACAAGGCCTTGAAGCTGATCGACTAACGCGTTCTGCGTCCGATTGGAGGGGGAAAGGACGCTTTACCTTTTTAATCGCCGCACGGTCGTTCCGGAAATCGAGTCCGATCTTCGGGCCGATGTTGTCAGGCGGCAGCGGAGCGACGCTTCCTCGGCCTCATAGGCGGACATGAAAAAGGCGACCAGTGGCCGCCTTTCTGTTTGAGCGCTGTCGCGATCCTTAGTTGTTCCGGTTGCCCAGGAACTGAAGCAGGAACATGAACAGGTTCAGGAAGTCGAGGTAGAGCGTCAGCGCACCCATGATCGCCTTGCGACCGGCCACGAGAACATCATCACCTTCGAAGTACATTTCCTTGATCTTCTGCGTGTCATAGGCGGTCAGACCTGCAAAGATCAGAACGCCGATTGCAGAGACTGCAAAGCTAACAGCGCTCGACTCCAACCAAATGTTCACGACCGACGCGATGATCAGGCCGAACAGACCCATGATCAGGAACGAGCCCATCGCGGACAAGTCCTTCTTGGTCGTGTAGCCGTAGAGCGACAGCGCGCCGAAAGAAGCAGCGGTGATGAAGAACGTCTGGACGACGCTAGCTGCGGTGTAGGCCACGAAAATCGACGAAATCGATAGTCCAACCAGGGCCGCGTAGACCCAGAACGTCGCTTGAGCAGCAGAAACGCTCATCTTATGAACGCGGAAGCTCAGGAAAAAGACGAGGGCCAGCGGTGCGAGCATCACGACCCAGCGAAGAGGCGATGCATAGACCGCAGCGCCGAGCTGCGTGAGCATTGTACCGTTGCTAAGCGTCGCGACGGCCGCCGCAGGATCGGTTGTTACAGCGAGGCTAGCAAAACCGAAGGCAGCAACACCGGTAATCACCAGCGCGAGCGCCATAAGGTTGTAAACCTTCACCATGTAGGAGCGAAGACCTTGGTCGATCATCGCACCAGACTGAGCACGGCCCTGGGCCATACGGTTCTGGTAGTTGTTAAAGTCAGCCATTGTTTCCTCTTTTAGCTCCGAAGTTGCTACGGTGTCGGGATAAGACCGTTATGCGGATACTACCCCAGGCGCCGCTGCGGAGCTACAGCAAGCCTACCAGAGAATATGAGGCGATGGCGCAGTCGTTACAAGAGCCAAAAACAGCGAAAAAACACCGTATGCGCGAAAAGCGATAACGTTTCTGACATCATTACCAAGAATTAATCGTAAAAGTTAAATCGCGCACAACTTTTCCGTTTTTTAGATTTTCACATGCAGCCAGCGGATTATTCGCCAGCTTGGCGCAGCACCGGTGCAGCCTTCTGGCCAAGGATGCGCCATGTGCCGATCAGGCCAATGCCCACTGTCATGACCAGCGAAACGACAAGCGTGCCGATCGCCACATCGGGCAGGAAGCTGGAGGGCAGCTTCATGATGCGGGCAATGACGAACCATGCGGAGACGCCGCCCGCCAGAAGCGCGAAGGTGGCGGTCGCCACACCGAGGATCATGTATTCGTAAGAGAAGGCGCGGATCAGCATGGAGCGGGTGCCGCCCAGCGTTTTCAGGATCACCGCATCGCGGGTGCGGGCACGGTTGCCTGCCGCCAGCGCACCGGCCAATACAAGCACGGAGGCAATCAGCGCAACGGCTGCCGCCGCCCGGATCGCGGTTGTGAGCTGGCCCACCAGCCGGTCGACGATATCGAGCGCATCCTTGACGCGCACGGTGGTGATCGTCGGATAGGCATTGGTGACGCTGCGCAAGATCTCGCCCTCCTTGGCGGGCGTCGCCGACGGGTCCGCGAGCGTTGCAAGCCATGCATGCGGCGCGCCACGGAAGGTGTTGGGTGAAAAGACCATGACGAAATTGATCGACATCGACTGCCATTGCACATCGCGGAGGTTGGCGATCCTGGCGGTGATGCTGCGGCCAAGCACGTTGACGGTGACCGTATCGCCGATCTTGAGGCCAAGCTCGCGCGCCTCTTCGGCGGCGAAGGAGACCAGCGGCTCGCCGCTGTAATCCTTGCCCCACCACGTGCCCTCCGTGAGCTTGGAATTTTCGGGCAAATCTTCCGAATAGGTGATGCCGCGATCGCCGCGCAGAACCCATCGACCGGATGGCGGCACGTCGACCTTGGTGACGTCCTGGCCGTTCAGCGCCAGAATACGGCCGCGCAGCATGGGAACTTCTGTCAGCGTGCCTTCCGGTGCTTCGCGCTTGACGAGGTCGCGGAAGCCATCGCGCTCGCTGCCCTGGATGTCGACGAAGAAGAAGTTCGGTGCCTTCTCCGGTAGCGTAGACGTCAGCTCCCGGCGCAGATTTCCGTCGATCAGCGTCAGCGTCACCAGAAGCGTGAGGCCAAGGCCGAGCGACAGCACGACGGAGGGCGTCAGCGCGCCGGGCCGGTGAATATTGCCGATCGCCAGCCTAAGCGCCGCAGAATGAACACGAGGACTGCGTCTCGCTAACGCCCTTATGCCCCATGCGACGAGTCTGAGCACCACAAAGGCGAAGGCGATGGCGCCGAGAAAGACCGAGGCGATGAAGCGATCATCCGCCGTAAAAATCGCAAGGCCCGCGAGCACTGCGAGAAGGATGGCTGTTGCGGCGAGATAAGGCCAGGAGGGGAGCTTTCCTTCATCGAAGCCCTGTTCGCGGAAGAGTGCGGTTGCCGGCACTTCACGGGCCTGCCCGAGCGGCACGATGGCGAAGGCAAGCGTCGTCAGCATGCCGAAGACGGCAGCAAGCCACAGGGCCGATGGGTAGAAGGCAAGCTCCTTCGGAATTGGCAGGACGCCGTCCAGAAAGCGCATGGCAATCAGCGGGGCAACGGCGCCGAACACCAGTCCGATTAGGATGCCGACGCAGGCAATGAAGCCGATCTGGAAGAGATAGGTCATCGTCACCACGCTTGCCGGTGCGCCAAGGCATTTCAGCGAGGCAATGGTGGTGCGCTTGGAATCGAGAAAGGCGCGGACGGCATTCGCGACGCCAACGCCGCCGACGATCAGCGCGGTCAAGCCAACCAGCGTCAGGAATTGCGAGAAGCGGTTGACGTTTTCGGTGAGCTGCGGCGCGGCACGATCGCTGGTGCGAATGGACCAGCCAGCGTTCGGAAATTCTTTGTTGGTCGTTTCGATGATCGTGGCACGCTTGGATGGGTCGGTGAGGCGAACCTTATAGGTGTGCTCAATCAGGCTCCCTGTCTGGATCAGGCCGGAGGCGACCAATGCGTCGCGGCTGATGAGCAGGCGGGGCGCAAAGCCGAAACCGTCAGACAGCGTGTCCGGCTCGGTGACGATAGTCCCCGTCAGTTTCAGCCTTGCATTGCCAAGAAGCAGTTCGTCGCCAATCTTGATGCCGAGACGCTCAAGCAGCATGGGGGCCGCGACCGCGCCAAAGCTTTCGCCTTGCCTGGCCAAAAGCTCGGGAAGGGGGTGCGCCGGTTCGGCGACAAAATCACCGTAGAGCGGATAAGCGCCATCGACGGCTTTCACCTCGGTCAATGTCTGCTGTGAGCCGTCCTCCAGCCGCGCCATGGAGCGCAGTCCGTCGGAAACGGCGACGTCGCCGAGACTGTCGATGTAAGCACGCTCTTCTGCGGTCGCTTCGCGGTTTCTGAGTTCGAAGCGCACGTCGCCCGCGAGGATCGATTGGCCCTCATCGGCAATGGCGCTGGTCACCGCGCGCGAGACCGAGTTGACGGCAGCAATCGCCCCGGTGCCGAGCGCGATGCAGGCGAGGAAGATGTAGAAGCCGCCGAACCCGCCGCGGATTTCCCGGCGTGCCAGTCTCAGCGCATTTCGAATGTTGGCCGCAGAGGGGATCATGCGCTTGCTGCCTGTCTGGCGGCGGTGGAGCTGGCGCTATCCCCTTCAATCTGGCCGGAGCGGACCTTGATCTGGCGGGTACAGCGGGCAGCGAGCGATGGATCGTGAGTGACGAGGATCATCGTCATGCCGCGTTCCGCCTGCTTGGAGAAGAGCAAGTCGGCAATCTGCTTGCCGGTATCGGTGTCGAGATTGCCGGTCGGTTCGTCGGCGATCAGCACGGCAGGCGATGGAGCGAGCGCTCTGGCAATCGCCACGCGCTGCTGCTCACCGCCGGACAATTGGCCGGGATAGTGGTTGAGGCGCTGACCGAGGCCGACGGCGGTGAGTTCGCGGGTCGCAATTTCGAAGGCATTCGGCACATTGGCGAGTTCAAGCGGAACGGCAACATTCTCAAGCGCCGTCATATTGGCGATCAGGTGAAAGGACTGAAAGACGATGCCGATATTCTTGCCGCGGAAATCGGCCAGCGCGTCTTCTCCAAGCGTGTGGAGATGCGTTCCCGCAATTGTGATCTCGCCGCTATCGAGCCTTTCAAGACCCGCCAGAACCATCAGCAGTGTGGATTTGCCTGAGCCGGAAGGCCCGACGATGCCGACGGCTTCGCCTTCTTCAATGGTGAGATCGATGCTCTTTAAAACGTGGACGGAGGCGGCGGCATTGCCAAGGGTGAGGTCCGCCTTCTTCAACTCGATGGTGCTTTTCGCCACGTTTTTGCGTTCCTATATGATCAAGAGTGCAGAAGCCTTGCCGGCTTCACAAATTAGGAAGGCTGGAATGAATTTTAAAGCCGTTGCCGCTCACTTCGTCGTCATCTGTGGAGCGCTTCTTTCCTCCTCAGTCGCCAACGCTCAGGACAAACCCTTGCAGATCGTCGGCTTCGGCGACAGCCTCATGGCCGGTTATCAACTGGCGCCGAATGAAAGCTATGCTGCGCAGCTCGAAGCGGCGCTGAAGGCCAAGGGTGTCGATGTGGTCGTCACCAATGCCGGCGTTTCGGGAGACACGAGTTCCGCGGGCCTGGCGCGCGCCGAATGGTCCGTGCCGGATGGGACGGATGGCGTGATCCTTGAGCTTGGCGCCAACGATGCGCTGCGCGGCATTCCGCCAGCGGACACCGAGAAGAACCTGTCGGCCATTATCGAAGGGTTCCAGAAGCGCAAGATCCCGGTCCTCCTGATGGGCATCATCGTGCCGCCGAATATGGGTGGCGATTACGGCAAGGCGTTCAATCCGATCTATGAGCGCTTGGCGCAGAAGTACAAAGTGCCGCTCTACCCGTTCTTCCTGGATGGCGTTGTGCTGGACCAAAGCCTGCAACTGGAAGACAGAATGCATCCCAATGCCAAGGGCGTTGCAGTGATGGTGGAGAAGTCTCTGCCCGCCGTCGAGGCCTTTGTTAAGACTATCAGTGAGCAAAAAAAATAAGCACTTGCGCAGCGAAGCTTTGCATGATTCGCTGTACTTGTTCTGCCAAGAGATTCGGGGAGCTCGCCATGCCGAGACTGTTTACCGCCCTCGAAATTCCGCGCAATGCGGCGATGAGCCTTTCATTGTTGCGCGGTGGTCTGCCGGGAGCCCGGTGGATTGACGTGGAGAATTATCACATCACCTTGCGCTTTATCGGGGATATAGACGGTCGCACCGCTGACGAGGTGGTCGACCGGCTGGATCGCATCGATCGCGAGGAATTTCAGATCAACCTGACGGGCATGGGCTCCTTCGGATCGAAGAAGCCGCATTCCCTATGGGCCGGGGTTTCTCCTTCCCCGGAAATGGTCGCTCTCCAGGCAGAAATCGAGCGCATCTGCCAGCGTCTCGGTCTGCCGCCGGATCCCCGAAAGTTCACGCCCCATGTGACGCTGGCGCGGCTTCGCAATTCGAGGCTTGATGATGTGGTCCATTATCTTTCGGGCCGCGGGGATTTCCGAACCTCACCCTTCACCGTCGGGCGCTTCGTTCTGATGTCCTCGAAGGAATCGGTCGGTGGCGGGCCTTATATCGTCGAAGAGGCCTTCCCGCTCTATGAAAGCCGTTCGACCGGCATCTATTCCGACGCTGGACTGCTTCCGGAAAAGAGCCTGTTCTAAATCCGCGCATCGATGATGCCTGATCAAGCATCGGCTGGGCCATTGTCCCGGTCGAGCGCCCATTCGCGTGACGATCTGACGGTCAAGCATGAACCAAAGCGCATGCCTGTCCGTTCAGTCGTCATGGAACAGTGTATAAGGGGGAGGGATCGTCATGACCTATGCAAAACTTGAAGCGGACGCGGTGCAGACGTCACTTGAGGGTCTGGTGGGTTGGTCGTTGCGTGAAGACGGCCTGGCAATCGTCAAGTCCTACAAGTTTGCCAGTTTTGCCGAAGCCTTCGGTTTCATGGCTGAATGTGCGCTTGCTGCGGAGAAGCTCAACCACCACCCGGAATGGTCGAACGTCTATTCGCGGGTGAAGATCTGTCTCACCACGCATGATTCCCAAGGAATTACCGAGCGTGATATCCTGCTGGCCAAGGCCATGGAAAAGGCGGCCGCTGGGCGCGGCAATTGAACGGTGGTCTTGCTCGCCTATATTATTTGCGATGATCACAGGAACTACGACAATGGATGACGTCAAGATCGGTGAAATCCTGCTTCCCGGCGATCCCGACACGCAGAAGGAACGCGAACAGACGGTACGTGCCAAGTTCTGGCCGAAGATGAAGCGGGTCGTCAGCAAGGTGCCTTTTGCCAGAGATGCCGCTGCCGCCTATTATTGCGCGGTCGATCCCGCCACGCCGTTGCGTGCCAAGGGCATTCTTCTTGCTGCGCTCGGTTACTTCATCATGCCGATCGATGTCGTGCCGGATATGCTGGCGGTCATCGGGTTTACGGACGATATCGCCGTTTTGACTGCAGCGCTTGCTATGATCCGTGCCCATATCAAGATGGAGCATTACGACGCTGCCGACGTTGCGCTGGAAAAGATGCGCGGGGAATAACGGCTCTGTGATGGGCCGTTAGACGCGCTTCCAAATCCCGACAAATTCTTGCCTGAATTGCCGTGTCATACCTTTGGCGTGGCGCTGACTCGCGTCGCTCGAAGCTTGTTTTGCATGCGTTGAGGACCTCTGACGCATGTGTTTTTGTCAAGGCGTTTTCAGCCTGGGCGCGGCATGTTTCTTGGGGCGCGGGGAGTATCCGAACTGTAACACCGCGATACAATTCTCACCTTTTAATGATGGCGTTGACGGTTTGGTAACCGTTCCTTAGCCAAAATGAAGATGACGGCCTTCACCTAGCACCGGCCCGGCCTAGCCGTTCGGGCAACTGGAAGACAATAAACCCGGCAGGAAATTCAATGTTTGTAAGAAGTGTAGCAACCGCAGCCGCCATTTTGCTGACCAGCGTCAGCATTGCCTCTGCACAGTCGCCCACGCGCATCCAGCAGTTCAACGCTTGGGGTGCCTATTCGTACAAATCGGGTAAAAGCACCGTTTGCTATGTTCTGTCCGTTCCAACCGCCAAGGAGCCGGCAAGCGTCGACCATGGCGATATCTTTTTCATCGTGTCGCAGCGTCCCGGCCAGAACATCTCCTATGAGCCGCAGGCCATGGTTGGCTATCCTCTGAAGGAAGGCTCCAAGGTCAATGTGACGATCGACAACAAGAACTTCATCATGTTCACCAAGGACAAGGCTGCCTGGGTCGAGAATGCCGCTGAAGAGCCGGCACTCGTTGCCGCCATGAAGGTTGGTAAGAGCATGACCGTCAAGGCGACGTCGGGTCGTGGCACGGCAACCTCCTATTCCTATTCGCTCTCCGGCATCTCTGCCGCGCTGAAGCAGATCGAAAGCTGCAAGTAAGCAAACGTCGAAGATCAAGTCTGATGGCCGGTCTCTTGACCGGCCATTTGCGTTTCTGCCGGTTTGATGCTAGATGCGCGCCCAACACGAATGCTGGCGTCACCAAGATGATCGCCGCAGTTTTGGATTTCTCGACATGCAGATGACGTTCCGCCGTTTCGACAGGTCGGTTTCGCTCGTGCATTGGATGATGGGATAGGACGATGTCCACTTTGGAAGCTACACCCGGTCTTGCAGTCAAGGCGCCTCTGGTCCCCAATGGCGACCTGATGTCCGGCAAGCCGTCGCTGATCGGCATGACGCGCGACGAGATGGCCGATGCGCTGATGGAAATCGGCGTGCCGCAGAAGCAGGTGAAGATGCGCGTCAGCCAGTTGTGGAACTGGCTCTATGTGCGCGGCGTCTCCGATTTCGACAACATGACCAATGTGGCCAAGGAGCTTCGCGAGACGCTGAAGGCGAAGTTCACCATCGCGCGCCCGGAAATCGTCGAAGAGCAGATTTCCAATGATGGCACGCGCAAGTGGCTGATGCGCTTTCCCCCACGTGGCGCCGGTCGCCCTGTGGAAATCGAGACCGTCTATATTCCTGAAGAAGGCCGCGGGACGCTTTGCATCTCCAGCCAAGTCGGCTGTTCGCTCACCTGTTCCTTCTGCCACACCGGCACGCAGCGCCTGGTGCGCAACCTGACGGCGGAAGAAATTCTCTCGCAGCTTCTGCTCGCGCGCGATCGTCTTGGCGATTTTCCAGATGGCTCGACGCCGGTCGGTGCCTATGTGCCGAGCGAAGGCCGCAAGGTCTCCAATATCGTGATGATGGGCATGGGCGAGCCGCTCTATAATTTCGAGCATGTGAAGACAGCACTCCTGATCGCCACCGACGGCGACGGCCTGTCGCTTTCCAAGCGCCGCGTGACGCTCTCCACGTCCGGCGTCGTGCCGGAAATCTTCCGCACCGGCGACGAAATCGGCGTGATGCTGGCGATCTCGCTGCACGCCGTGCGCGACGAGCTGCGCGACATGCTGGTGCCGATCAACAAGAAGTATCCGCTGAAGGAACTGATCGAAGCCTGCCGCAATTATCCGGGCCTGTCGAATGCGCGCCGCATCACCTTCGAATATGTGATGCTGAAGGACGTCAATGACAGCCTGGAAGATGCCAAGATGCTGATCCAGCTTCTCAAAGGCGTTCCGGCCAAGATCAATCTTATCCCCTTCAACCCCTGGCCCGGCACCAACTATCAGTGCTCGGATTGGGCGCAGATCGAGAAGTTCGCCGACTTCATCAACCAGGCGGGCTACGCCTCACCGATCCGCACCCCGCGTGGACGCGATATTCTGGCAGCCTGCGGCCAGCTGAAGTCGGAATCCGAACGCATGCGCAAGACCGAGCGCCTGGCGTTTGAAGCGATGATGATTGCCAATCATGGGGCTGACGACTGAATTTCCGGTGTCGTCGCCCTGAGGACAGCCTCAGTCTTGAGCCTTTCCGGTACGGGGTCTGTGGCGACACCCTTTTTTGACATCACCCTCGAATCCAGGTCATGTCCTGCTGCCACTGGCAGCTTTTACTTTATCCGCTGCGTCCGCTCACGATTGCAGCTTGCTCGGCACTGGATTCGTCCATAACTCATCCAGCTCAGCAAACACTCGCTTGGCAAAATCGTCTCCCAAGAGGGCAAGTGCCGACGTTGCCACTGGTTCTATTGGAAAAAGTTCGGCATAGCCCAGTGCCGAAAGACGTTGAGCACAGGAGGGATGAGAGGACAGCTCGTCGACCTCCATCGACCATGCGTGCCGCGCATAGATGTTCAACAGCTCGATCATATTGAGCATAGACACCGCGTTTAACAGGCGTTTCGTGGGCGAAATGACAGGTGGCACGGTACCCGTACGTTCTTGTCGCAACGACTTATAAAATGTTTGCTCCAGGAATATGGCGGACGCATCGACCAGAAGCAGGGCGCGAGCGGCCTCCTCGCCGTGACCACCATTTGCCGCTTCGAGGTCGGCTTTGATCTCGGCGTCTCGAGACAGACGCATCTTCTCACGCTCAAATGACGGTGAGAGTCTTTTCCATAAGGCGTGGAGCAGGTGTCCGGTGATTGATTTATCCGGTGGAGCGAAGTCGAAGACGATGTTGAGGCTTTCTTCGAGTTCTGCCAGACGGAGCTTTCCATTCACATCCTCGTTCAGCACGTGGCCATTCTCATGCATGAGAATGGCGAACATCGCTTCTTTATCTGTGACTGCCAGCAAAGGAATGCCGACACTCAGCTGGTAATGCTGGCGAGATCCAAGCAGAGTGCGATGCATCCTGATGCTGGCATTCAACGCGTCACTCAGTGTAATCGTGGTTTTCCTGGCTACGGCCGCTCCTGCAACAGCTTCCCACATGGACCATAGTCCAGGGGCTTCGGCTCGACTGATCCCATTGACCTTTTTGCTCGATAGATTTGCAAATAATATGCCCTTCAACAAAGCGACCGTGATGTCTACCGTCCATAAGGCAAAGCCGATCAGAACAAAAAGCCAAATGACGTGCTGATCTAACAAAAAGAAGCACAGGCTCATGATGAGTGACAGCAGCGCGATCAGAAACAGTAAAGTAAATCGCCCGAAACGGCGACCGGCAGCCAGAATAATCTTTGCCAAATCAAGTCTCACTCAAAGGCTGACGCCACCGATCGCACAGGGCAATTTGCTGGAACATTCCGATGACATTTCCCAGCCACTGTCTCAAGATTCTTATTGCTGGGAAAGTGGTGATCTATCGAAGAGAGCACATGCCGACGAAGGCCTAGGCTGCTTGATTGCTCCGGGCTTGAGTACCTATTGCAAGAGTACGTCTGTAGCGCGATCGCGGAAATTTTGTCTTAAGCCAGCCGGTTATTGGCGTTGAGCTTTGGCTGCGGGGCATCAGGCCGGTGCGGTGAAGACGATATTCAGGAGAAGAGGATCGACAGTTTCGATCTATTTTTCAGCAGAACTCATATACCTCCTCTGTTTTTCGTGCGCTTTACCCTTGATCCAATCAAATATTTGATCGCTCCGATCTCTCCCGCATGATTGATTTCGGCTTTACCCTTTCCTAAAGAAGGCGGGAAAAGCAAAACAATCGGAGGAATACCCCTATGCGCGCATTTATTCTGGCGCTTGCCGCCGCTACGGCGCTTGTCCTGCCTGCCAAGGCGGAAGATGTGACTGTGGCCGTGACTGCCATCGTCGAACATCCGGCCCTCGACGCCGCACGTGATGGCGTGAAGGCTGCACTTGCCGAAGCTGGCTACAAGGAAGGCGAGAACCTCAAGTTCGTCTACCAGTCCGCACAGGGTAACCCCGGCACCGCCGCGCAGATCGCCCGCCAGTTTGTTGGCGACGCGCCGAATGTCATCGTGCCGATCTCCACGCCGTCGGCGCAGGCCGTCGTTGCCGCAACGCGCGACATTCCGGTCGTCTTCACCGCGGTTTCCGATCCCGTCGGCGCGCAGCTGATCAAGTCGATGGAGAAGCCCGGCCGCAACGTGACCGGTCTTTCCGACGCGCTTCCGGTCAATGAGCATCTGGCTCTGGTCAAGGAAATCGTGCCGTCTGCCAAGACGATCGGCTACATCTACAACTCGGCTGAGGCCAACTCCGTTTCGACGCTCGCTCTGCTGAAGGAAGCAGCAGCAAAGGCGGGTCTCACGGTTGTCGAATCCGTCGCCACCAAGTCCTCCGAAGTTCAGGGCGCGACCCGTGCGCTGGTCGGCAAGGCGGATGTGATCTATGTCCCGACCGACAACACCATCGTTTCCGCTTTTGAAGCGGCAGCCGGTGTTGCGGCTGAAGCGAAGATCCCGCTCTTTGCGGCTGATACGGATTCGGTTGCTCGTGGTGCCATTGCCGCGCTCGGCTTCAACTATTTCGATGTGGGCAAGCAGACGGGCGCTGTCGTTGTGCGTATCCTGAAGGGTGAGAAGCCCGGCGATATTCCGGCAACCACAGCTGTCGGCACAGACCTCGTTCTCAACAAGAAGGCCGCTGAGAAGGTCGGCATCACGTTCCCCGAAAGCGTTGTGAAGCGCGCCACGAAGGTGATCGAGTAACACCGGACTTTTCGTCTCACGTCATCCTCGGCTCCTGGATCAAGTTCGAGAGCGAGCCGAGAATGCAGGTCTTGATGCTCTCGTCAATGGTCAGGTCAAGCCTGACGATGGCGAAATCAAAGTCTAAGGCCTTCATCATTCCCAATCGAGAGTGCCGCTTCAGCGGCGCTCTTGCTCTATCGGCCCGGCGAAACATCCGGTCCAAAAACCCAAGGACTTCTGTCGTGAGCCAAATCGCCTTCTGGGGTGCCGTCGAACTGGGGCTGGTCTTCGCCTTTGTCGCTATCGGCGTTTATCTCGCCTTTCGGGTGCTCGATTTCCCCGACCTGACCGTTGACGGTTCCTTTCCGCTCGGCGCTGCCGTGGCGGCGGTGCTGATCATTGCCGGTCTTAACCCTTGGCTGGCAACAGGCGTTGCGATGATTGCCGGTGCTGGTGCGGGTATGGTCACGGCGCTTTTGAATGTCCGCTTCAAGATCCTCAATCTTCTCGCATCCATCCTGACGATGATTGCGCTGTTCTCGGTCAATCTGCGCGTCATGGGCAAACCCAATGTGGCGCTGCTGAACCAGGAAACGGTCATCGAGCCCTTCTATGGTCTCGGCGTCTCCGACTATCTGGTGCGGCCCCTTTTCGTCGGCCTGCTAGTGATCGTTGCCGTCATTCTCGTCTGGCGCTTTCTGGAAAGCGATGCGGGGCTTGCCATGCGCGCTACCGGTGCGAATGCCCGAATGGCCCGCGCTCAAGGGGTAAAGACCGGCAACCAGATCTATCTCGGCATGGCGCTGTCCAATGCGCTTGTCGCTCTTGGCGGCGCGCTTTTTGCCCAGACCAATGGTTTTGCCGATGTGACGTCCGGTGTCGGCACCATCGTCGTCGGCCTTGCCGCCGTCATCATCGGTGAAACGCTTTTTGGCGCGCGCGGCATCCTGATTGCGCTGATCGGCTGCGTCTTCGGATCGATTGCCTATCGTCTCGCCATCCAGCTCGCGCTCTCCAGCGATGCGCTCGGGCTCAAGGCGTCCGACCTGAATTTTGTCACCGCCGTTCTGGTGGCCGTCGCCCTTATCCTGCCGCGCCTGCGCCGTGGAGGAGCCGCATCATGATTTCACTGTCCGATATCCAGGTCATCTTCGGCAAGGGAACGCCACTGCAAAAGCAGGCGCTCTCCAAGCTCAATCTGACCATCGAAAACGGTTCCTTCGTCACCGTCATCGGCTCCAACGGTGCCGGCAAGTCCACGCTTCTGGGCGTGCTGGCGGGCGACGTGCTGCCGAGCGCCGGCAAGGTGACGATCAGCGGCGTGGATGTGACGCGCAAGCCGACCGCCAGCCGTGCGGGCCAAGTGGCGCGTGTGTTTCAGGACCCGCTGGCGGGAAGTTGCGGCGCGCTCACCATCGAGGAAAATCTGGCACTCGCAGCCGCGCGCGGCAAGGTGCGCGGTCTTCTGCCAGCACTCGGCGGCGGACGTCGTGCCTTCTTTCAGGATCGTATCGCCTCGCTTGGCCTTGGGCTGGAAAACCGGTTGAAGGATCGCATGGATCTTCTGTCGGGTGGCCAGCGTCAGGCGGTTTCGCTCGTCATGGCAACGCTTGCCGGTTCCGACGTCCTGCTGCTTGACGAGCACACCGCAGCGCTCGATCCGGGCATGGCGGAATTCGTTATGGAGCTCACCCGCAAGGTGGTGGAAGAACGCAAGCTTACCACGCTGATGGTGACGCATTCCATGCGCCAGGCGCTGGATTACGGCGACCGCACCATCATGCTGCATGCGGGTGAAGTCGTTCTCGATGTGTCGGGCGAAAGCCGCAAGGGCTTGCAGGTGGAAGACCTGATCGAGATGTTCCGCAAGATCCGCGGCCAGACGCTCGATGATGACGAGTTGTTGATCGGATAAGGAAAAAGGCGCCGGACAGGCGCCTTTTTCGTATCCGCTTATTACTTCGCCTGCGTCAGGAAAATCTTCACGGCAAAGAGCGAGAAGACACCGGCGATGGTGTAATCCAGTCCCCGCAGGACCTTGCGATTGCGTTGCAGCCAGTCGGAGAGCGAGTCTGCTGCAACGACAATGCCGATGCCGATCGGCAGGGCGACGATGATCGACCAGATGCCGAGGAAGATCAGCTTGCCGGTGACGTGCGGGTCGGAGGCTGTGACGAATTGCGGCAGGAAGGTCATGAAGAAGATGATGACCTTGGGATTGAGCAGGTTGACCCAAAGCCCGTTAACCAGAGCCGATGTCATCGACGCATCCGTCTTCTGCTCCTTCGGGCGCTCCATGACGAAGTTGGAGCCGTGGCGGATCGCCTGTATCGCAAGCCAGACGAGATAGGCAGCACCCCCCGTCTTCAAGATCATGAAGGCCGTTGGCGAAGCGACGATGAGCGCGGCAACGCCGAAGGCGACCAAAAGCGTGTGAACGGTAATTCCAAGATTGGTGCCGACCAATGTCATGAAGCCCGCCTTGCGACCCTCACGCAGCGAACGGCTAATCCAGAGCGTCATGTCCGGACCGGGCGTCACCGCCAGTACGAGAATGGCGATGGTGAAGGCAATCAGGGTCGGCAGGCTCGGAATGAAGTCCACGAAGGCACCATGAGGCTAGGGTTCAGATACCTACCCATAACGCTGTTTGATGAGCCTGCCAATTCCTCTTCACGTTGCGTCAGCTATTCAGGAACGTCCTGAAATGCTCGGCATAATCGCCGTGCCAGCGCGATAGCGGTGGCCGGTTCTGGACGATGTCGTTGGCAGCCCAGAGAATGCGCTTCTCGTCGGTCTTTCTGTCCACCTCGTTATCGGGGCAGAGAATATAGAAATCGCCGCGACCGATGCTTTGCAGCATGAACTCCACTGTCTGTTCCGGCGTCCAGGCACCCTCCGGCTTTTCGGTGCGATCGCCTGCGGTGAGGCCGGTAAAGACGAAGCCAGGGATGAGCAGATGCGCCGAGATCGAGCCCTTGTCGGCATTGCGCAACTCATGCTCCAGCGCCTCCGTGAAGGCCTTCACACCTGCCTTTGAGACATTATAGGCGGGGTCGCCAGGCGGTGTGGTGATGCCCTGTTTCGAACCCGTATTGATGATCAGCCCCGGCTCTCCATGCGCCAGCATGCCCGGGCCGAAGACACGCGTGCCGTTGACGACGCCCATCAGGTTGACGCCAAGCACCTTGTCCCAGTTGGCCTGCGGGCCAAAGAGTGCGCTGCCCGGCTGAATGCCGGCATTGTTCATCAGCACATGCACGCGCCCGAAGCGCTGGATGACGGCTCTTTCGAGGGCCTCAAGCTCATCGAGCTTCGACACGTCGGTCGGAATGGCGACGATTTTGGCTGCGCCATCATTCACCTCTGCGGCGATCTGGCTTTCGGCGGCTCGCAGTTTTTCGCCATCGAGATCGACCAGCACGACGCTCATGCCGAGATGAGCAAACTGGCGTGCCGCGGCAAAGCCTATGCCGGATGCGGCGCCGGTGATGACGGCAACATTGTCTTCCGCGAATGCGGGGTGAAATCTCGACATTGGTTTCTCCTTCTCCAGGGCCGTCTTTTTCGAACGGCGGTGGCATCCCATGCAACCAAGCGCTTCTCAGGCGCACTTGGAAAATGCGTGTTTTTCTCTCTCAAGTCACGTGACAAGTCGCCGGGCGCTTGATGTGTTCCCGGGCCTGATCCATTTTCATTATCTCTTGCGTGTGCCGATAAACTCGCTAAAAGTGCCGCAATCTCAAGGAAAGGCGAGGCTCCAAGCGATCGCCGGTTATGCAAATGGATTTCACGAATGGCACTCCCGAAAGACGTTAAGAAAGTCGTTCTCGCCTATTCCGGCGGTCTCGATACCTCGATCATCCTGAAGTGGCTCCAGACCGAACTCGGCGCGGAAGTCGTCACCTTCACCGCCGATCTCGGCCAGGGGGAAGAGCTTGAGCCTGCGCGCAAGAAGGCGGAGATGCTCGGCATCAAGGAAATCTTCATCGAGGATGTCCGCGAAGAGTTCGTTCGTGACTTCGTCTTCCCTATGTTCCGCGCCAATGCCGTCTATGAAGGCGTCTATCTGCTCGGCACGTCGATTGCTCGCCCGCTGATTTCCAAGCACCTGATCGAGATTGCCAAGAAGACCGGCGCTGACGCCATTGCCCATGGTGCCACCGGCAAGGGCAACGACCAGGTTCGCTTCGAGCTTTCCGCTTACGCGCTGAACCCCGACATCAAGATCATTGCGCCTTGGCGCGACTGGACCTTCAAGAGCCGTACGGACCTCTTGAACTTTGCCGAGCAGCACCAGATCCCGGTTGCCAAGGACAAGAAGGGCGAAGCGCCGTTCTCTGTCGATGCCAACCTGCTGCACTCGTCCTCCGAAGGCAAGGTTCTGGAAGACCCGGCACAGGAAGCCCCGGAATATGTGCATATGCGCACCATTTCTCCGGAAGCTGCACCCGACAAGGCAACCGTCATCAAGGTCGGTTTCCGCAAGGGCGATGCCTGCTCGATCAACGGCGTTGAAATGTCGCCTGCGACGCTTCTCAAGACGCTGAACGATTATGGCCGCGACAATGGCATCGGTCGTCTCGACCTGGTGGAAAACCGCTTCGTCGGCATGAAGAGCCGCGGCGTCTACGAAACCCCCGGCGGCACGATCCTGCTTGCAGCCCACCGCGCCATCGAATCCATCACGCTCGACCGCGGTGCAGCGCACCTCAAGGACGAGCTGATGCCGCGTTACGCCGAGCTGATCTATTACGGCTTCTGGTTCTCGCCGGAGCGCGAAATGCTGCAGGCCTTGATCGACAAGAGCCAGGAGCATGTGGAAGGCGAAGTGACGCTGAAGCTCTACAAGGGCAATGTCATGGTCACCGGTCGTGAGAGCGCCAAGTCGCTCTATTCCGACAAGCTCGTCACTTTCGAAGACGACCAGGGCGCCTACGACCAGAAGGACGCGGCTGGCTTCATCAAGCTCAATGCGCTGCGGCTGCGCACGCTCGCAAAGCGTAACCTCGGCAAGTAATTTTGCCTGTGATACGACGTGTCAAAGCCCCGTTCGCGGGGCTTTTTTATTGCTTTCGGCTCAGCCTTCCGTTCGACTCTTATCCATCGCAGCGGTGTGAAGGTTCTTCTGCACGACGGAAAGCAGCGCGTGGAAGCGTTCCACGTCTTCTCTGCCGAACCCTTCGGTCGCTTGCGCCATCAGGCCATCCACCTCTTCTCGGACCGATCTCAGCATCTCAGTGGAGCTTTCGGTGAGGTAGATGCATTTCGACCGGCGGTCGTCCGGGTTGGGGCGGCGCTCTACGAGGTCGAGCGATTCCAGCTTGTCGAGATAGGTACAGACCGTCATCGGTTCGAGACCGATGCGGGCGGCAATGTCAGCCTGCTTGGCGCCGTCGATGGCAGCGACCGTCAGAAGCGCGCGGGCTTCGCCGGGCGTTAGCCCAAGTCCGGCATTGGCGATACGTCGCTCGAAAACGCTGTTGAGGAATCGGGCGCTGCTATTGAGCAGAAAGGCCAGCGGTTCTCGTTCGGGATTGGATGTCATCAAACAGGTGCTTTTCATTAGAACTCTTCTACTTTGTGACAATTTCTCGCTGCCCATGCAATCGGACGAAAGAAGAAAGTGTTCCGCACTGCGCTCTATTTCTTGAACTCCACGCATTGTGCTTTTCTGAAATCGTATCCGATTTTCGCGCCGACGCTGTCGCCGTTCTTGGGATCGGATATTGAAAGCTTGTATCGGGCATGCCCATATGGCTGACAATCACATCTGCATGAGGACATCACCATGACATCGACGATCGCGCATTATTCCGCTCTGACCGACTGGAACGGAAAAAACGGCCTGCCGCGGTTCGATGCTGTCAAGGATGAGGATTTCGCGGGCGCCTTCGATGCGGCGCTTGCTGCCCATGATGCCGAGATCGATGCCATTGCCGGCAATAGCGAGGCGCCGAGCTTCGCCAATACGGTGATAGCGCTCGAGATAGCAGGCGATGAGCTGTCGCGTGTTTCGGCGCTGTTCTGGAACAAGGCGGGTGCCCATACCAATCCGCAAATCCAGGCGCTGGAGCGTGAGATCGCGCCAAAAATGTCGCGCCACTATTCGCGCATCGGCATGAATGAAGCGCTATTCAAGCGCATCGATACGCTGTGGGACAAGCGCGAAACGCTGGGGCTGACCCAGGAGGAATTGCGTGTGCTTGAGCGCCACTGGAAGGGTTTCGTCCGTGCCGGTGCGAAGCTGCCCAAAGCCGAGCAGGAGCGTCTCGCCGCGATCAACGAAGAACTGGCGGGTCTTGGCGCAAATTTCGGTCAGAACGTTCTGGCGGATGAGAAGAACTGGAAGCTGTTGCTCTCTTCGGATGACGAGCTTGCCGGTATCCCAGGCTTCCTGCGCGATGCCATGGCGGGCGCCGCCAAGGAGCATGGCGAGGATGGAAAATTTGCCGTGACGCTGTCGCGCTCGATCATCGAGCCTTTCCTCACCTTCTCCGAGCGGCGTGATCTGCGCGAACAGGCCTTCAAGGCCTGGGTGGCGCGGGGAGAAAATGGCGGCGAGACGGACAACCGCGAGATCGTCAAGAAGACGCTGGCGCTGCGCGAAGAAAAGGCAAAGCTGCTCGGCTACGACAACTTTGCAGCCTACAAGCTGGACGACACCATGGCGAAGACGCCGGATGCGGTGAACGGTCTTTTGACCCAGGTATGGGAAAAAGCGGTTGCGCGCGCTGGCGAAGAGGAAGCCGAGCTTGCAGCGATCATTGCCGACGAGGGCAAGAACCATGAGGTCATGCCTTGGGACTGGCGGCATTACGCGGAAAAGCTCAGAGCAAAGCGCTTCAATTTTTCCGAAACGGAGCTGAAGCCCTATCTTCAGCTGGAGAAGATCATCGAGGCCTGCTTTGACGTGGCGACACGCCTCTTCGGCATTCACGCCGTCGAATTGAAAGACGTCAAGGCTTATCACCCCGATGTCCGCACCTTCGAAATTCGCGATGCCAATGGCGAGCTAAAGGCAATGTTCCTTGGCGATTATTTTGCGCGTCCCTCCAAGCGCTCGGGTGCCTGGATGAGTTCGTTCCAATCGCAGCACAAGCTGCCGCTGAAGAATGGTGCTGTCGGTGAACTGCCGATCATCTATAATGTCTGCAATTTCGCGAAGCCCTCAGCCGGCAAGCCGGCGCTCCTCTCGTTGGATGATGCGCGCACGCTGTTTCACGAATTCGGCCATGCGTTGCATGGCATGATGTCGAACGTCACTTATCCCTCCGTTTCGGGAACTGGCGTGTCCCGCGACTTCGTCGAACTGCCCTCGCAGCTCTACGAGCATTGGCTGACCGTGCCGCAAATCCTTGAAAAATATGCGCTACATTACGAAACCGGCGAGCCGATGCCGAAGGCGCTGCTCGACAAGGTACTGGCGGCGCAGACCTTCAATGCCGGTTTCAACACGGTCGAGTTCACTTCCTCGGCGCTGGTCGATATGGCGTTCCACACCCGTGGAAAAGTTGACGACCCGATGGCGGTTCAGGGGGAGGTGCTGTCCTCGCTTCACATGCCGAAGTCGATCACCATGCGCCACGCCACGCCGCACTTCCAGCACGTGTTTTCCGGTGACGGCTATTCGGCTGGTTACTATTCCTACATGTGGTCGGAAGTGCTGGATGCCGACGCTTTCGAAGCTTTCGAGGAGACGGGCAATCCCTTCGACCCGGAAACGGCGCGCAAGCTTCTCGACAATGTCTATTCCGTCGGTGGCGCGGTCGATCCGGAAGTGACCTACAAGGCCTTCCGCGGCAAGATGCCGAGCCCGGAGGCGATGCTGAAGAAGCGCGGACTGGTGGCCGCGTAACGCGTGCCGCGCAGACGCGTGAAGCCGTCTTGCGACGCCGACACGTGAGCGAAGAAGGGGTGAAAGCGGGAGGATCGAATCTGAAAGATCGCGCCCGCTTTAATCTCAAAATCCCGCAAAAACCTGTCACACAACTCTGATACCGCGTTTTCGCAAGGGGCTTATGTCATAAGCCCCCCTTTCGCATTTGCAAAAAAAAGGTTATGAGCCCGCCAAACTAAATTGGCGCATCCCATACGATCAGCGCCCCAACCTCAGAGATTTAATCATATGGCCCTTCGCAACATCGCGATCATCGCGCACGTTGACCATGGAAAAACGACACTTGTTGACGAGCTTCTGAAGCAGTCTGGTTCGTTCCGCGACAACCAGCGCGTTGCCGAGCGTGTTATGGATAGCAACGATCTGGAAAAGGAACGCGGCATCACCATTCTCGCCAAGGCGACCTCGGTAGAGTGGAAGGGTGTTCGTATCAACATCGTTGACACCCCCGGCCACGCCGACTTCGGTGGTGAAGTCGAGCGTATCCTCTCCATGGTGGACGGCGCGATCGTTCTGGTCGACAGCTCCGAAGGCCCGATGCCGCAGACAAAGTTCGTCGTCTCGAAGGCGCTGAAGGTCGGTCTTCGCCCGATCGTCGCGATCAACAAGATCGACCGCCCGGATGGCCGCCACGAAGAAGTCATCAACGAAGTCTTCGACCTTTTCGCCAATCTCGACGCGACCGACGAGCAGCTGGACTTCCCGATCCTTTACGGCTCCGGTCGTGATGGCTGGATGAACGTCAACCCGGAAGGTCCAAAGGATCAGGGTCTTGCACCGCTGCTTGATCTGGTTCTCGAGCACGTGCCTGAGCCTACGGTCGAAGAAGGTCCGTTCCGCATGATCGGCACGATCCTTGAGGCCAACAACTTCCTCGGCCGTATCATCACCGGCCGTATCGCGTCCGGCTCGATCAAGCCGAACCAGGCCGTCAAGGTTCTGGGCCAGGATGGCAAGACGATCGAAACCGGCCGTATTTCGAAGATCCTCGCGTTCCGTGGCATCGAGCGCACCGCGATCGAAGAAGCCCATGCGGGCGACATCGTCGCTATCGCCGGCCTTTCCAAGGGCACCGTCGCCGACACGTTCTGCGATCCTTCGGTCACCGAAGCCATGACCGCGCAGCCGATCGACCCGCCGACCGTCACCATGTCCTTCATCGTCAATGACAGCCCGCTGGCTGGCACCGAAGGCGACAAGGTCACGAGCCGCGTTATCCGCGACCGTCTGCTCAAGGAAGCCGAAGGCAACGTTGCGCTGAAGATCGAAGAAGCCGAAGGCAAGGACTCGTTCTTCGTGTCCGGCCGTGGCGAATTGCAGCTTGCGGTTCTGATCGAAACCATGCGTCGCGAAGGCTTCGAGCTTGCCGTGTCGCGTCCGCGCGTCGTGATGCACAAGGATGAGAACGGCACCCTGCTGGAGCCGATCGAAGAAGTCGTTATCGACGTCGATGAAGAGCATTCCGGTGTCGTCGTCCAGAAGATGTCTGAGCGCAAGGCTGAAATGGCCGAGCTTCGCCCTTCCGGTGGCAACCGCGTTCGTCTGAAATTCTACGCCCCGACCCGCGGCCTGATCGGCTACCAGTCGGAACTCTTGACCGACACGCGCGGTACGGCCATCATGAACCGCCTGTTCCACGATTATCAGCCCTTCAAGGGCCAGATCGCGGGCCGCGTCAACGGCGTTCTGCTGTCGAACGGTTCGGGCGAGGCCGTCGCTTACGCCATGTTCAACCTGGAAGACCGTGGTCCGATGATCATCGAGCCGGGTGAAAAGGTCTATGCCGGTATGATCATCGGCATTCACACCCGCGACAACGATCTCGAAGTCAACGTGCTGAAGGGCAAGCAGCTCACCAACATCCGCGCCGCCGGCAAGGATGAAGCCGTGAAGCTGACGCCGCCGATCCGCATGACGCTCGACCGCGCTCTGTCCTGGATCCAGGATGACGAGCTGATGGAAGTGACGCCGAAGTCGCTTCGTCTTCGCAAGCTGCATCTCGATCCGAACGATCGCAAGCGCTTCGAAAAGGCAAAGATGGCTGGCTGATCGCCTCGCTATTAACCGTATTTCCAAGAACCCGGCTCGAGCACCCTTCGAGCCGGGTTTTTCTTTGTGCGGGCGAATCAGGCCCGCTTGTCTCAATGGTAAAAAAAGCGTTAATCTTGGCGTTATCGTCCACATGATTAGGCTGTGGGTAAACTTGCTGCCGTTAACCTTTATGGCTGGTAAGTTTTCATGGCCGGGGCCAGAATCGCGTTATGAAAACGTTATCCATCGATGTTCGCCGGGCTGAGCCGGAAGACGCTGGCGCTATCGCACAGACGCACCGGCTGTCCTGGGAGCAGGCCTATTCGGGACTTATTCCCCACAAGCCGCTCTGGCAGATGCTGGATCGTCGCGACGAGGATTGGTGGCGCCGGGCTGCGCGCGGATCTGCCACGCTGCTGGTGGTCGAAGTTGCCGGAGTGATCGCCGGCTATACGACGCTTGGCCTCAATCGCGCCCGCGGCCTTCCCTATGATGGCGAGATCTATGAGCTTTATCTGCGCCCGGAATATCAGGGTATCGGCCTTGGCACCGTTCTTTTCAAAGAGGGGCGCCGCCTGTTGAAGTCGCTTGGCTGCAACGGCGTGGTGGCCTGGTGCCTTGAAGATAGCGATGTCGCCAGCCGCTTCTTCCGCTCGCATGGCGGCAAGGATATCGCCGAAGGCATGGAAGACTTCGCCGACAAGCAGTTGCGCAAGATCGGTTTTGCCTGGCGCTAAGCGGGTATCAGCAGCCACCTGATCCCTGCAACGATTGCGAGCAAGAAGCTGCGACTGATCCTATGACGTCGGCACAGCACGTCCCCAGACTTCTTGCCCCTTGTTTCTTGTAACACTCTCAATCCTTTAAGCTGCGCCCATTCTTGGTTCGACAAAAGCGCCCGGCTCGCGGCGGGCAATGTTGCAAAGCGCTGCCTTTCCCAGTATCGAGGATCAACCTCAACTCACCGAAATAAGGAAAGAGTATGCGTATTGATGCAATCTCCGTCGGCAAGAACCCGCCTGAAGACGTCAATGTGATCGTTGAAGTGCCGGTCGGCGGCCATCCTATCAAGTACGAGATGGATAAGGATGCAGGCGCACTGATCGTCGATCGCTTCCTCTACACGCCGATGACCTATCCGGGCAATTACGGCTTCGTGCCGCACACGCTCTCGGATGATGGCGACCCGATCGATGTGTTGATCTGCAATACCCGTCCGCTGGTCCCAGGCTGCGTCATCAATGTCCGCCCCATCGGCGTGATGATCATGGAAGACGATGGCGGCAAGGATGAGAAGATCCTGGCGGTTCCGGTTCCGAAGCTGACGCGCCGCTACGACAAGGTCGTCAACTACACCGATCTGCCGGAAATCACGCTGAAGCAGATCGAGCACTTCTTCGAACACTACAAGGATCTGGAACCCGGCAAGTGGGTGAAGATGGGCGGCTGGCAGGATGTCGACGTTGCCAAGAAGCTGATCGTCGAAGCTGTCGAGCGCTACAAGGCTCAAGGCTGATACATGTTCGGAAGCGTGAGATGTCTCATCTCACGCTTCGTCTCTCTACCGGACGCGGCATCGCTCTTTCGCACACACCTTGAGCCATGGTGAAGCGATGATAAGCCGAAGATCTCTTCGTCTTGTCACGGCAAGCTCCACGTCAAAGTTGCCTCGCACTTCGCGATCATCTCCATTGTTTTTGCTGTCCTCCAAGCACGGCGCAGGTCAACTGGCCCGCAGCTTGCATCGGGCAACCTATGAGGACATCAAAATTTAGCCATGGGCAGGCAGTCACACACGTTACATGGCACCGGCTTTTCGGCGCGCTGAACAAGGACGGCCAGGCTCTTAACCTGCAAATACGGCGCATGATCGTGCATGCGATAGAGACAGGCGTGCTCAACAAGAACATGCGTCTGCCGTCCACACGGGAACTTGCGGGCCTTCTTGGAATTGCGCGCAATACGGTCACGACTGCCTATCAGTTACTCATCGATGAAGGTTTTTTGGTCTCGCGCGAACGCAGCGGTATTTTCGTCGCCGCCAATGGCACGCGCAACGGCCCCAATCGGCGTGACGAGGCTTCGGTCGATGACTGGTCGTCGCGCTTTGCCATCCAGCCATCCCGACTTCGCCAGATCTGCAAGCCGCGAGACTGGCTGGATTACCCTTATCCTTTTCTTTTCGGTCAATATGACCCGGCACTTTTCCCAACCAATAATTGGCGCGAAGCGGTGAAGGCGGCATCCAGCGTCAAGGAAATCCAGGGCTGGGCTGGGGATATGATCGACGACGATGACCCCGACCTTGTCGAGCAATTGCGTGTGCAGGTGCTGCCGCGACGCGGTATCTTTGCCGGTCCGGGCGAGATTATCGTCACCATCGGCTCGCAGCAGGCCTTGTCGATGCTGGTGCAGCTTCTCGTCGGACCGAGCACCGCGACCGGCATGGAGGACCCTGGATACCCTGATGTCCGAAACATGCTGAGCTTGGCGACGCAGAATGTGATCGCACTGAAACAGGATCGGCATGGCATCGTGCCGGATGCCGACTTTGCCAGCCGCGATGTTGCGTTTCTTACCGTCAGCCATCAGTGCCCGACAACCACTGTGACGCCGCTCGAGCGGCGGCGACAGTTGCTGCAAGCCGCCAACCGCGACGACGTCCTGATCGTCGAGGACGATTATGAAGCTGATCTTTCGATCGAGAGCGATGGCGACATTCCCTCTCTCAAGAGCCTCGATACGGAGGGTCGCGTCATCTACGTTGGCAGCTTCTCCAAGGTTCTCGCGCCCGGTTTGCGGGTGGGGTATATCGTCGCCCCGCAGCCGGTGATCGATGAGTTGAGGGTTCTGCGCCGGTTGATGCTTCGTCATCCGCCCACGAACAATCAACGCGCATTGGCGAACTTCATTGCACTTGGACATTACCGACAGCATCTCGGTCGCACCGGCGCCGTCATGCTGGAACGGGCAACGCTGATAGCCGATCTGCTTCCAGACCTCATTCCTTCCTGCAGGATCGCTCGCGGTGAAGGGGCAACGAGCTTCTGGATCGAGGGACCACCCGGTTTTGACGGACGCCAGCTTGTCGATACTGCCCGTCGATCCGGCGTCCTGGTCGAGGCGGGGGACATCTTCTTCGCCGATCCAGCCGCGGGCCGGCGCTATCTCAGGCTCGGATTTGGTTCGATTGCGACCCATCGCATCGAGGCTGGTCTTGCAAGACTGGCACCGCTCATCGAGACATTTGTCGACAGAGCGGACAAAGCGCCACGCACCGATTTCCGACCCACGCCCTTTCCGGCGGCGCCTTTCTGAGCAGCGGGTCCAGAACGGACAATCCATGGAGCCAGAGATCGTTTGCACGGGCAAAGGCGGTCGCGTCCGTGCTAATGCGGAGCCAGCAACGCTTTTGGAGGCACCCATGAGTTCGATCGTTCAACCCAACGACATCCGGGACGTTATCGAGGCCGATCGCGCCCATGTCTGGCATCACCTCACGCAACACAAGACATTCGAGACCGCCGATCCGCGGATCTTCGTCGAGGGACGCGGTATGCGGGTCTGGGACGCGACGGGCAAGGAATATCTGGACGCCGTCGCGGGCGGCGTGTGGACTGTGAATGTCGGTTTCGGTCGCGAAAGCATTGCCAATGCGGTTCGCGACCAGCTCGTCAAGCTGAACTATTTCGCCAATTCAGCGGGCTCCGTTCCCGGCGCATTGTTTGCGCAGAAGCTGATCGAAAAGATGCCTGGCATGAGCCGGGTCTATTATTCGAACTCAGGCTCGGAGGCGAACGAGAAAGTCTTCAAGATGGTGCGCCAGATTTCGCATCGTCACCACAAAGGCAAGAAGTCCAAGATCCTCTACAGGGAGCGTGATTATCACGGCACGACGCTTGCCACGCTGGCCGCAGGCGGCCAGCCGGAACGCCGCGAGCAATATGGTCCGCTGCCAGCCGGCTTTGTCGAAGTGCCCCACTGCCTCGAATATCGCAGTCAGTATGGCGATATTGCCAATTACGGCGAGCGCGCCGCCGAGGCAATCGAAGACGTGATCCTGCGCGAGGGACCGGATACCATCGGCGCGCTCTGCCTTGAGCCGATCACGGCGGGTGGCGGCGTCATCGTTCCGCCTGCCGGTTACTGGGAAAAGGTGCAGGACATCTGCCGCCGCCACGACATTCTGCTTCATATTGATGAAGTCGTCTGCGGGGTAGGGCGCACGGGCAAGTGGTTCGGCTATCAGAATTTCGGTGTCGAGCCGGACTTCGTCACCATGGCCAAGGGCGTGGCCTCCGGCTATGCGGCGATCTCCTGCACCGTCACCACGGAGAAAGTGTTCGACCTCTTCAAGGACGATCCATCCGACCCGATGTCGTTCTTCCGCGATATTTCGACCTATGCGGGCTGCGTCGGAGGCCCGGCAGCGGCGCTCGAAAACATGCGGATCATCGAGGAGGAGAACCTGCTTGAAAACACCACCCGTATGGGCGAGCGCCTTCGGTCCAATCTTCGGGAGCTGCAAGTGCGCCATGCGGTCATCGGCAAGGTGCGCGGCGCGGGCCTGTTCTGTGGCGCGGAGCTTGTCAGCGACCGGACAACGAAAACGCCGGTGGAGGAGAAACAGGTTCAGGCCGTCATCGCTAACTGCATGGCGAATGGTGTCATCATCGGTGCCACCAACCGCGCCCTGCCGGGGCTGAACAACACGCTCTGCTTCAGCCCCGCCTTGATCGCGACGGCAAGCGACATCGACGAGATCACAGCTGCGGTCGATCAGGCACTGACAAAGGTCTTCGGCTGATCAATCCATCTTTACAAGTGAGAAGGCCCGCACATCCAAGGCGGGCCTTCTCTCATTCTATTCAGGCTGTTTCCTGGCGATGAACCTGAAATGGCGCCCAGGACTGGCTGACAGGCATGATCTCGACACTGTTGATGTTCACATGTGCCGGAAGCGACGCGACCCAGTAGATGGTCTCGGCGATATCCTCCGGCTGCAGTGGATTGGCGCCCTTGTAGAGCCTGTCATAAGCCGCCTGATCGCCGCCGGTGCGCACCAGTGTGAATTCGCTTTCTGAAAGGCCGGGCTCGATGGATGTCACGCGGACGCCACGGCTGGAAAGATCGCTGCGAAGCCCGAGTGAAAACTGGCGGACGAAGGCCTTCGTGCCGCCATAGACATTGCCGCCGGGATAGGGCCAGTTCGATGCGATGGACGCGAGATTGACCACAAGCCCACGGCGGGCGATCAGGGTTTCGAGAAGCAGCCGGGTTATCGTCACCAGTCCGGTGACGTTTGTGTCGATCATCGTCTTCCAGTCGGCAAGCTCGCATAGATCGGCAGTTCCCGTCCCCAGGGCAAGACCCGCATTGTTGACCAGCGTATCGATCGCCGCGAAGGCGGGGGGAAGCGAAGCCAGAGCCTGTTGCATGCCCGCTTCATCGCGAATGTCGAAGCAGAGGCCGTGTGCGCGCGACGGGCCGCCGAGTTCGGCAACAAGCGCGTCCAGCCTGTCTTTTCGTCGGCCGGTGACGACGACGGACCAACCTTCCGTGACGAAGCGCCTAGCTATGGCTTGCCCAAAGCCCGATGTGGCGCCGGTGATCAGGGCGATTTTCGACATGATGCATTCCTTTCCATTTGGTCATGCTGCCACAAGGGCAAAAACGGCCTGTATCAGGCCGATAATGGCGATGGTCACGAGACCACCTGATGAAAACCGATGCCAGACATGCGGCTGAAGCCGTCGCGATACGATGTAACCGACAGCAAAACCCACCAGGGTTGCAGGCAGGTAGGTGGCGATCAGCCATGGCAATTGAGGATCGACCTCGCCCAGGAACACTCTGCTCGCAAGGCTGACGAGGTCGATGGCGCCGAAGAATACGGCAAGCGTGCCGCGCACATGAGATCGTTGGGTACCACCGGCAAGCAGCCACGCCGCGGCAAGCGGCCCGCCCACCGCAAAGGCGGAAAGCAGCAGGCCGACGGCAAAACCGAAGAAAACCCCGAAGACGCGTCCGGCAAGCCACGCTGGCGGATTGCGGATCAGCGCGACACAGGCCGCCAGCATCACGATAGCCGCAACGAGAATGCGTGCAGTCTCTTCGTCCAGATGGGCTGCCGACCAACCGCCGAAAAGCGCGCCGCAGAAGCCTGACGCCAGGAGGAGACGCGCAGCCTTCCAATCGACCGCGCCAATCTTGCGGTCGCCAAGGGTGAATGCCGTCAGGACGAGATCGTTGAAGAGAATGAAGGGTACGCTGCTTTGCGGCGCCATCAGGGCTGCCGTCAGGCCGAGTGCGGCGACCATGGCATAGCCGAAGCCGGTCACGCCGCGAAATGCGCCGGCAATGATCGTCACCGCCGCGATTGCTGCCATTTCCATGATATCTCCGGTGCCTGGGTTTCTTCTCCTTGCTTCTAAAAGCGGCGAGGTGCCTTCCGTCAGAGCCAGACGAAGGCATCTGTGGGACCAGTCGTGCATGAATCCCGTCTGCACTGGGCCAGATGGCTCTTGAAATGGGCGCAACTGGCTCTTTCGGCACAATGCTTGCTTGCCGCTTAATAGGACCGTCTTCCCGATCCTCTCAAGGAGTGAGCCTTCATGAACAGACTGAGCAAAGCTTTTGTGGCCTTTGCCGCGACGTGCAGTGCCGTTTTCGGCCTTTCGTTCGGCGCATTGGCTCAAGACAAGACCGTGACTTTCGCCTATCAGGACATGATGACGCCGATCCGTGTTCTGATGGAATCCGGCAAGCTGGAGTCCGAAACCGGCTACAAGATCAAATGGGTCAAGTTCGGTGGCGGCGGCGATGTCATCCGTGCCATGTCGTCCGGCGATGTCGATATCGGCGAGGCTGGCTCCTCTCCGATTGCCGCGGCTGCTTCCCAGGGCCTGCCGATCAAGCTCTTCTGGATCCTGGACGATATTGCCAACGCCGAGCAGCTCGTGGTGCGCAAGGATAGCGGCATCAAGACGATCGCCGACCTGAAAGGCAAGACGATCGCCGTGCCCTTCGTTTCCACCTCGCATTACCAGTTGATGTATGCCCTGTCGGAAGCCGGGCTGACGACGCGTGATGTCAAGCTTCTCAACATGCGTCCGCCGGAAATCGCCGCTGCCTGGGAGCGTGGCGACCTGGACGCGACCTTCATCTGGGCGCCGGTTCTCGACGTCGCCAAGAAAAACGGCACGGTGATCGCAAGCGCAGGTGATTTTGCCGCAAAGGGCAAGGCCACCTTCGACGGCCTCGTCGTGACCGACAAGTTTGCCGATGCCAACAAGGAGTTCGTCACCACCTTCGTCAAGCTGCTTGCCGCTGCCGATGCCGATTATGCGGCAAACAAGGCTGCCTGGACGCAGGATTCGAAGCCGGTCGCCGCCGTCGCGAAATGGACGGGCGCCAACCCCGCCGACGTTCCAGCCGCAATGGCCGCCTACAAGTTCCCGACGCTCGAGCAACAAGGCTCTTCCGAGTGGCTGGGCGGTGGCGCTGCAAAGGCGCTGCAGTCGACGGCAGAATTCCTCAAGGAGCAGGGCCGCGTCACAGATATTGCGCCGGACTATTCGGCTTTTGTGACCGATGAATACGTCAAGGCTGTCAAGTAAACGGCACCCTCGGGCGGGCTGGGCGATCCAGCCGCCCTTCATTTTCAAGGGCGGGATAAAGATGCTTCAGATACGCAATGTCAGCGTTCACTACGGCGAGGGCGACGGCGGCGTTGTCGCCCTTTCGCGGATCAACCTGGATATCCAGGCAGGCGAATTTGTCGTCGCGCTGGGCGCATCCGGCTGCGGGAAAACGACGCTCCTGTCCTGCATCGCCGGATTTCAGCCCGTCACGGAGGGCTCGATCGTCATCGATGGCCAACCGGTCACGAAGCCTGGAGCCGACCGTGGGGTGGTTTTCCAGCGGCATGCGCTGATGCCCTGGCTTTCCGTCGTCGACAATGTTGCTTTCGGTCTGCGCATGCAGGGTATGCCGAAGGACGAGCGGCTGGAACGCGCGCGCCACATGCTCAGCCTCGTCAGTCTCGACGGTTTTGCCGACAAGAAGATCTATGAGCTGTCCGGTGGAATGCAGCAGCGCGTCGGCATTGCGCGTGCGCTGGCAGCGGACCCTGCCATGCTGTTGATGGATGAGCCACTGGGTGCGCTCGACGCCTTCACTCGCGAACAGGTGCAGGAACTGATCCTCAAGGTCTGGGCCAAGACGAATAAAATGGCCTTCTTCATTACCCATGATGTCGAGGAAGCAATCTTCCTCGCAACCAAGCTGATCATCATGACACCGCGCCCAGGGCGAATCGCCCGCGAGATGCCGCTGCATTTCAGTCGCCGCTTCTTGGAAACCGGCGATGCGCGCGGCGTCAAATCCTCTCCGGACTTCATCGCGATTCGGGAAGAGGTTCTGGCTGCGATCCACAAGGGTGAGAAGATGAATGAAGGGGTGGCCGCATGACCGAGACATCCTCAAACGGCACGGCCATCACCCCGGCAGCAGGCGTGCAGCCCAGCAAATCCAAACCGCGGCGTGTTGCGCTCAGCAGCGTTCATCTGGGCCTGATCAGTACGCTGACGGTGCTTCTGGTGCTGACGGTCTGGGCGGTCGTGACGCATCTTGGCCTCGTCAAGCCGCTGTTTCTTCCCAAGCTTGAAACCGTCCTGAATGCCTTTATCGCGGCTATCGAAGGCAATATCGATGGTGCGCCCCTGACCGAGCATATCGTCATGAGCCTGTTCAGGGTCGTTTCCGCCTTTGTGCTCGCCGCCTTGATCGGCATTCCGGTCGGTCTTGCCATGGGCTTGAGTCCGGCCATCCGCTCGATGCTCGATCCCTTCATCGAGTTCTATCGACCGCTGCCGCCTCTGGCCTATCTGCCGCTGGTGATCATCTGGTTCGGCATCGGTGAAACGTCCAAGGTCTTGCTGATCTATCTCGCCTGCTTCGCGCCGGTGGCGCTTGCGGCGCGCGCGGGGGTTCTCTCTGCCTCCTCCGATCAGATCAATGCCGCACGCGCGCTCGGTGCCAGCCGCTGGCAATTGCTTCGCTTCGTGGTATTTCCAGCGGCCCTGCCCGATATTCTCGTCGGCCTGCGGATCGGAATGGGGGTTGGCTGGACCACGCTGGTGGCGGCGGAGATGGTTGCAGCGTCAACCGGCGTCGGTCAGATGGTTCTCAACGCGTCCAACTTCCTGCGGACGGATATCGTCATGATGGGGATCTTTGTCATCGGCTTTTTCGCGATCGTTTTCGAATTCGCGATGCGCTGGCTGGAAAAGAAACTGGTCCCGTGGCGCGGCAAGATCTAGAACGTTTCTATTTAACAAGGAAACGCTCTAGCCTCGTCTGCCGGAAGACTTGATCTGCCGGATGTTTATCCGAGAGTCCAGGCGTCTCGTCGTCTTCAAGACGCTCCTTACGCATTAGTTTTTGGTTTTATCGCAAAACCGCTGCGCACTTGCGCGCGGCATGTTTCAAAGCTTTTGAAGCTTGATCACTATGTCCTCCGGTTCGCCTTCGAGCCGGAGGATTTTTTTGCGCGATGTTTCGCCCGAAACGAAGCTGATCGAGGATTTTGAGATCTTCAGTGTCTTCGACAGAAGCGCAATCAGCGCTTTGTTCGCCTTGCCATCCTCCGGCACGGCGGTAACGCGGGCTTTCACGTAAGCCTGCCCTTCGGCATCCGTCTCCACGCCATCGATTGCGTCACGCCCGCCAGAAGGCGTGAGCCGGACCCGAAGCTCCACGTGCCGCTGAACTGCTTTCCAGGGCTGAAGGGTCAAATGAAGAGCGAGATCAGGAACGGTCTGATCGGGTTCACCAGGATCATCTGGATGAAGACGATCGCCAGCAGCACGACGAGCGGCGACAGATCGATACCGCCCATATTGGGAAGGCGATTGCGGATCGGACGCAGGACCGGTTCGGTGGCGTTATAGAGGAAGCTGCCGATCGAGTTCACGAACTGGTTGGAAGAATTGATGACGTTGAATGCGTAGAGCCAGGAGAAAATCGCGCTCGCGATCAGAATCCACCAGTAGATGTCAAGCGCCTTTAGAAGGACGTAAATCGCTGCATCAATAAACCCGGGCATCAATGTCTCCTATGTTGCTGGAAGACATTTAGACATTGCCAGATGAGCCGACAAGTGGGGCGGTGCGGGAAGAGATCAATTGCGCGCTGTCCAAGGGCGCGTTTTCAAGATCAGGCTTAACACGAGACGAATAAGCCGCTCGATGCCACCGTTGAATCATTGCGATCTTACAGATTCGCTCCTTACGCTTTGGGTCTTCGTTCTATCGCATGTCGTTATCGCAAAACCCGTCACCACTTTTGCGCGACATCCGTTAAAGCGCCATGCGTCCTGTTGGAGGCACGGCGCTTCATCTTTTTGAATCTGCGCGTCGGGTTTTCCGAAAATCGATTCCGGTTTTCGCGCCGATGCTGTCAGCCTATCAGGTGGCGTCAACTTCGCTCGCGTCGTGGTTGTCGAGGTGTTTGTGACCTTCGACCTGCTGGCGCTGGAGGACGCGATCGCGCACAGAGACGCCGAGAAGCTCGGCAATGCGCCAGATCACATTGTCTTCCATCTCGTTGCGCTCGCCATCGGCATAGACGATGTCCCATAGAATGCCGATGAGTTCGACGCGTTCCTGTTCGTTCAGGTGGCGGCGGATGTCGGTGGTGAAGCGGTAGTAATCGACCGCCTCCTTGCCGGCTTCCTGCCCCGCATCCATCAGCGCATCCAGCTTGCCGGAACTGAGGTCGTAGTGCTCTTGGAGCAGTTCGCGCAGGCGCTGGCGCTCGACCTTGGAAACCGTTCCGTCCGCTTCCATCACCTGAAAGCAAAGGGCAGCAATGGCGACGCGCAGGTCATCGGGCGGAAAATCGCGAGACGTGTCGCCATTCGTCAGGCTTTGAAAGAAGGACTGGATACGTTCGAGCATGGCTCTCCTTGAGCGTTATGTTTGCCTTAGAACAGATTGAGGCGGGTTTTCTCATCCGAGGTGGCGGTTGTTTTCTTCACGCCCGGATCATCCGGCAAACCGCCGAAGAAGGGAACGGCTTCCTCGCTTTTTTCCGTCACTGTGGTTTTTGGCGCAGGCGCCTTGGACGTCTGGCTCACAGGCTTTACCGGCTCGGCAAGAGGGGCGCCCTCTGCTGTCTTCACGCCGGGATCATCCGGCGCGCCGCCGAAAAAGGGCACTACTTCCTCCGTTTTCGCCGAGGGTGCGGCCTTCTTTGGTTCACTTGATTGGACCTTCTGCTTCGGAGGTTCGACAACGGGATGAACCGGGGTCCTCGTCTCGACTTTGGGCTCAACCTTTGGATCGATGTGTGGCTTCGCCTCGGTCTTCACCGGCTCTGCCTTTACTGGAACGGGGATTTCGATCACCCGCTCGCGGATTTCAGGCTTTGCGACATCCGGCAGCGACGCAAGCGCGCTATCGACGCTCACATCTTCAACCGGGCCTTCCAGCTGCCCGAAGGGCGCCTTCCATTCGAAGGCATCGAGACGGCCGGAGACCGGCGAAACAGGATGCCACTTTTCCGAAACGATGCCATCTGCCACCCAGGCCGGGTCGCGCGGTGCGCGCAGCGCCTGCGCCATCCAGTGGCGCACACGGCCCTGGTCGCCGGTCTCGGCCTCTTCGATATCGGCAAGCAGCAGGAAGACGCTTTCGCGTGGTGCAATGCGGGCCGCAGCTTGCGCCTTGGATCTGGCCTTGTCGAAATCGTGCGCAGCCAATGCCGCCTGCGCCACGGCAAAGAGCGACTCGATATTGTTGGGCTTCAGGCTCTCCAGCCGCTCGGCTCGTTTCAGCCGGTCGATAGCCGTGTCGCCGCTGCGGGCGCGGACATAAAGCTCGGCGATCTGCGGATGTGGCTCAGCCTTCCACACCGGCTCCAGAACAGCGGCTGCTTTGCGCAGATTGTCTTCGCGGAGATAGGATTTTGCCGCGACGAGTGCCGCAGGGACGAGCGCCTTCGAGAGCTTCAGTGCAGCTTTTGCGTCGTCGCGCGCACCTTTGGGGTCGCTTTCGAACTTCTCTTCCGCCTTCGCCGTCAGAAGCACGGCCTTGAGACGTTCAGCCTCGCCACGTTCGATAACGTGGGCGGCTTTCTGCTGGTCGAGAAGGCGGATCGCATCATCCCACTCGCCGCTGCGGCACTTGCTTTCCAGCGTCGCTTGCGCTGCCCAGGGTAGGTAGGGCGCGTTTCGTGCGGCGTCCTCGGCATATTGCAGGGCTGCCTCATGCGCGCCCTGACGGCGGGCCTCGATATAAAGCCCGCGCAGGCCGAGTTCGCGTGTTTCCGGATCGTTCGCCATCGCCTCGAACTTGCGGCGTGCGGCATCATACTTGCCTTCGATGAGATCGGCCTGAGCTTCCAGCAGATGGATCAAGGGCTCCTGGTCCGCGCTGAGCAGGCCCTGTGTTCTGGCGGTCATCTTGCGGGCGAGTAAGGCATTACCGGCACCGGCTGCAATCAGTCCTGTCGACAGTGCCTGGTAGCCGCGGTCCCGCTTGCGGGCACGGAAATAGCGGCGTGCGGCATGGGGTGAATTCCACAGCGTGCTGATCATCCACCACAAAAGCATGATCGCTGCGATGAGGCCGCCGACAAGCGTGGCAGCGACCAACAGGCTCATTTCGATCAACTGGCCCTGCCAGGTGATGGCGAGTACGCCGGGACGATCGGCCAGCCAGGCAAAGCCGACGGCAATGAGAAGGACGATGACGACGAAGCTAACGATTCTGGTCATTGTCTTACCCCTGCTGGCCTGTGCTGCTGACAGCGCGGTTCAATGTACTATTCACGAGATCTTCAACCTGAATACGGGCATCGAGTGACTTCTTGTAATCAGCCGACGCCGTCTTGGCCGCGTCCGGCAGAGCATCCCATTCAAGCGCCGCGCCCTTCAGGTCGCCATTTTGCAGCTTGTCTTCCATGCGGGCGATCTTTGCTTCCGGGCCTTCGCCCTCGATATTGCCGACCGGGCGCACCTTGACCAGCGACATGGCGCTGTTGGCCAGACGGTCGAAAATGCCTTCATTCGGGTCGGTCGGGCGAAGAGCGGTCAGCATGGCGTTGGCGACATCGGGGAAACGACGCACCAGTTCCGCACGGGTCGGAACGCCGGTATTGGCGAAGGGACGCAGAGACTGGATCGCCGGATCGTCGGGCGTTACCTTGGAGAGCGTGTCGAGCTCGGTGAGGAAAGGACCGCCACGGTCGATTGCCGCCTTGAGTGCTGCCGAGGCGATAGCGCGCGCCACTTCGACATCGTCGCGCGGCTCGTTGATCTTGGCTTCCGCCGCGTCAAGGCGCTGTGTCAGCGATGCGATGGTCTGGCCTTCCGCGGCCCGTTCGGATTGCAATGTCGAAATCGTGTTCTCGAGCTGCGAGATTTTCGCGCTCGCCTCGCCGCCGGATGCGGTGGAGCTTTCCAGCGCGGCGATACGCTGCTCAAGCGCGGAGGTATCTGCCGTTTGTGCCTTTGGCGCGTTTGCCATCTGCTGCTGGAGGCTGGCTACCTGCGATTTCAAGGCAGCCAATTCCGACGACGAACCGCCATCGGCTGAAGCGGAGGGCAGGACGCCCGCATATTGCATGCTGCCTGCGGCGAGAAGCGCAATCAGGCCGCCGACAATGCCTGCGGCAATCAGGCCGGAATTGCTCTGCGGCTTCGTCTCGCGCGATGTCGATGTGGTGGTCGCCGAAGGCTTGCTTGCGGATGATGCGCTGGAGGATGTGGATGCCGTGGTCTGTGGCTTGAAGGGTTCGCTCTTGGGAGCGTCCTTACCGAAGGTGCTCGATGTTGTTTTGGCGCTCTCGGCAGCGCTGCTCGATGCGGCAGACGAGGTGGCCGAGGAGGCTGCTGCCGATGCGGCTTTCACAGGCTCCTGCTTCACGGTCGCGTCCGTCTTTGCCGGGCCTTCGTCTTTGCCGGCTGCGTCCTGCTTGCCGACATTCGGCTCAGGCTCGATTGGCGATTTGGTTGGCTGGTCCCAGATCGGCTTTGGGTTCTCGACTTTCGCATTGTCTGCTGCGCTGGTTGCCGGCTTTGCGGGCTCGGAAGTGCCCGGTTCCGCTAGCGGCTCTGCGTCACTCGATGTGTTTATCGGCGTCGTATCCGCAGGCGTGGATGGCTTGGCGGCGCTGACATCCGTCACGTCTTTGGCGTCCAGATCGATCGTGACCGGCTCGGTCTTGGATTTGGAGTGGCGTGGCGGCTTTCCGGATACCATGACAACCTCATTTTAGTCGTGTCTATTCCTCGGTCGCGGTGGCGACGTACCACCTTTCGGGAAGACGGGATCGTTTGTCGCCACGCCCCAAACCTAGTCAGTGATGGTGGCAAAGGAAAGAGGCGAAAGGGAATTAGGTTCCAGCGCCCCCGTCCAGAAGCTGCAACATTGCGTGTTCGCTTGGCGTGGCGCTTGCCACGGCGCGACTGCGATGCGGTGTCGGTACGACGTCCAGAACCTTTTCGCTGATGCAGATGAAGCGGCACGCGCTGAGCGCTGGCGCCAGATCATGTGTATCGACAAGGTCAAAGAAGATCCGGGCGGTCTCGCGTGAATAGAGGAGAACCGCACCCGGCTTGGGGTCGAGCGCAGCTCGCAATGCTGGCCTTTCCCACAAGACCTGCTGCATCTCGTAAATCTCCGCAACATCCAGCCTGATCGCACTGTTCGTGAGCGCGGTTTCAAAACCGCCCTCGCGTGGCCGCCCGGCAAGATAGAGCAGGTGCGTGCTGTTCGCCGCTGATGCTTGGGCGATGGGTACCAGTGTTGTCTTCACCAGATGGGCGAGTGCCGTGCCATCTCCATCGCCGATCATAATGGCCTTAAAGCCGCTCTCTCTTGCCGCCTCGGCGGTCGCTGCACCCACGGCAAAAAGCGGGCGGTCGAGATGGCCGGAAAGATCGATGCCGGATGCCTTCAGTGCGCGGAAGGCTTCGGCGCTGGTGACGGCCAGGGCATCGGGTTCGCGCGCCAGCAACTCTCTCGCGGCTTCCGCCTTGTGCATCGCTTCGGTCAGTGGCAGCAGGATCGGCTCATGGCCGCTCTCCTGCAAAAGCGTTGCCGTCTTCTGCCCCGAACGCATTGGACGGGTCACGACGACGCGCATGGCTTAAGCCCAGCTTTCGAAGAAGCCGGGACCGGCGGCGTCCCGCACCTTTTCACCGGCCTGACGGCCCAACATTTCGGCATCGGCAAGCTTGCCGGAAACTTCGACGGCGTGTTCGGTCTGCCCATCCGGTGTGAGGATGAGGCCGTGGAAATACAGATCCTCCCCATGACAGGTGGCAAGCCCCGCAATCGGCGTGCGACAGGAGCCATCGAGTGCTGCAAGAAAGGCGCGCTCGCACATCACCGCATCATAGGTCGGCACGTCATTGATGGCCGAAAGCAGATCCTGAATCCGGCTATCGCCGATGCGACACTCGATGCCGATGGCGCCTTGCGCCGGGGCAGGGGGGAATGCCTTCGGGTCCAACAACTCCGTCGGTACGTCGTCCTTGTTCAGCCGCTTCAAACCGGCAAAGGCAAGCAAGGTGGCGTCCGCCTGGCCTTCCGCCAGCTTGCGCAGCCTCGTATCGACCAGGCCGCGAAAAATGATGACCTCAAGGTCCGGGCGCAGGCGACGGATGAGAGCCTGACGGCGAAGCGACGCCGAGCCGACGATGGCGCCATGCGGAAGTTCCAGAAGGCGAGGGGCGGTTCTGCCGATAAAGGCATCGCGCACGTCTTCGCGCGGCAGAAAGGCGCGAAGCTCCAGACCGTCCGGCAGCCTGGTCGCCATGTCCTTGGAGGAGTGAACGGCAAAGTCGAGATCGCCGGAGAGGAGTTGCGCTTCCAGCTCTTCGGTGAAAAGCCCCTTGCCGCCGATTTCGGATAGAGGGCGGTCGGTCATGCGGTCGCCCTTGGTCGCGAGCGGCACGATCTCGAATATGTCCGGCGGCAAATCATGCGCCGCCGCCAGCCGGTCGCGCGTTTCGAACGCCTGCGCCAGTGCCAGCGGGCTACCGCGCGTGCCTATTCGGAAAGGTTTTGTTTGCATCCGCATCTATCCGTTGTTACCGGAGGTGTTCGTACCTAAGTTTCAAAAGCACCGCAATCAACGAACCGGCTGATGACCCCCTTTCTTCGTATCCTCGGCATAGAGACCAGTTGTGACGAAACCGCTGCATCTGTGGTGGTTCGGCATGCTGATGGCCGTGGCGAGATCGTCTCTGACGTCGTTTTGTCGCAGCTGGAAGAACACAGTGCCTATGGTGGCGTGGTACCGGAAATCGCCGCCCGCGCCCATGTGGAGGCGCTCGATACATTGATCGAGGAAGCGCTCGCCAAGGCTGGCGTGACGCTGGGGCAAGTGGACGCGATTGCCGCAACCTCTGGGCCCGGTCTCATCGGCGGGCTGATCGTCGGGCTGATGACCGGCAAGGCGATCGCAAAGGCCGCGAACAAGCCGCTTTATGCCATCAACCATCTGGAAGGTCATGCACTGACGGCGCGGCTGACGGACGGGCTTTCCTTTCCCTATCTGATGCTGCTTGTTTCCGGCGGCCATACCCAGCTGATCCTGGTGCGCGGTGTCGGCCAGTACGAGCGCTGGGGAACGACGATCGACGACGCACTCGGCGAAGCCTTCGACAAGACGGCCAAGCTGCTTGGTCTGCCCTATCCCGGTGGACCGGCGGTGGAAAAGGCGGCGAAGAACGGCAATCCGGATCGCTTTCCCCTGCCGCGCCCGATGGTGGGCGAGGCGAGGCTCGATTTCTCCTTTTCCGGTTTGAAGACCGCCGTGCGGCAGGCAGCCACTGCCATCGCCCCGCTTACAGATCAGGACATTGCCGATATCTGCGCCTCCTTCCAGAAGGCGGTATCGCGCACATTGCAGGACCGGATCGGTCGTGGGCTTCAGCGTTTTACAGAAACCTTCCCCTCCGTCGAGGGTGGACCGGCCCTCGTCGTCGCCGGTGGTGTCGCCGCCAATCAGGAGCTGCGCGGCACCTTGCAGGCGCTTTGCGACAAGCACCGCTTCCGTTTCATTGCCCCGCCGCTATCGCTCTGCACCGATAACGCCGCGATGATCGCCTGGGCCGGGCTCGAGCGTATGGCAGAAGGCATGGAGCCCGACAGTCTCGACACGCAGCCACGTTCGCGCTGGCCGCTCGATGCCGATGCGAAGACACTGATCGGTTTTGGCAAGCGCGGAGCCAAGGCATGAGCAAGCGCGAGACCATCGTCGTCATCGGCTCCGGTGCTTTTGGCACGGCCATTGCGGTGGTGATCGCGCTGGAAAACCGCCACGACGTGACACTCCTTGGCCGCGATCCCTCATTGATGGCCGACCTGCAGGCGGATGGCGTGCATGATGCGGCTCTGCCGGGAATCGCGCTTCCCGATGCGTTGAAATATTCCGCCGAGCCCGAAGTGCTGCGCAATGCCGGCATCGTGCTTTTCGCTATGCCCTCGCAGGCGCAGGCGGATGCGGCGCGCCAATACGGTCCTTACCTGGCGAAGGATGCCGTGGTGATGACCCTCGCTAAGGGCATTGATCGTTCTTCCGGCCAGTTGCTCACGGATGTGCTGGAAAAGGAACTGCCATCGCACCCCGTGGCTGTTCTCTCCGGGCCGGGCTTCGCTGCCGATATCGCCAAGGGGCTGCCGACAGCCATGGCGGTTGCTGCCAGCGATGGCGCACTTGCCGAGCACTTGGCGCAAACCATTTCCGGCCAGACCTTCCGGCTTTACGCCTCCACCGATCGCATCGGCGTGCAGCTTGGTGGCGCGCTGAAGAATGTGCTGGCGATTGCTGCCGGTATCGTCGAAGGGGCGGGGCTGGGTGAATCGGCGCGTGCGGCCTTGATTGCGCGCGGGCTTGCGGAAATGTCGCGGCTTGTCGTTGCCGTCGGCGGGCAGGCGGATACGGTGCGCGGGCTTTCCGGCCTGGGTGATCTTGTCCTGACCGCCACCAGCCACCAGTCGCGCAATCTGCGCTTCGGCATTTCGCTGGGGCAGGGGGACGCACCATCGGCCTTTCACGGCGGTCTGGTGGAGGGCGCTTACGCCGCCTCCGTCGCGTCGCGGCTTGCCGCCGACCACAAGATCGACATGCCCGTTACCGATGCCGTTGCGGCGATCATCGACGGGCGGCTGGACATTCGCACCGCCATGCGACAATTGATGACACGGCCCATCACCACCGAATAGGGACTGGGCGACATGAGGAGAAGACAATGCTGTTTGCCTTTATCTGCAAGGATAAGCCTGGCCATTTGAATGTGCGTATGGACACCCGCCCCGCGCATCTGGAGCATCTGAACAAGCTCAACTCCGAAGGCACGCTGAAGATCGCTGGCCCGTTTCTGGATGCGGACGGCAAGCCGAATGGCAGCCTGGTGATCGTCGAAGCCGCCGATATCGATGCCGCACGCGCCCTTGCCGATGCCGACCCTTATGCCAAGGCAGGCCTGTTCGAAAGCGTCGATGTGAAGCCCTATAATTGGGTCTTCAACAATCCGGCTGCGTAAGGACAAGGCGCGACATGGCGAATTACTGGCTATTCAAATCCGAACCCGACACCTGGTCCTGGGAACAGCAGAAGGCCAAGGGCGAGGCTGGCGAGGAGTGGACCGGCGTGCGCAACTATCAGGCACGCAACAACATGCGGGCGATGAAGCTTGGCGACAAGGGTTTCTTCTACCACTCCAATGAGGGGCTGGAAGTCGTCGGCATCGTCGAGGTCTGCGAGTTGTCCAAGCCGGATTCCTCTGCAGCGGGCGATGCGCGCTGGGACTGCGTGCACATCAAGGCCGTCTGCGATGTGCCGAAGCCGGTCACATTGAAGGCAGTGAAGGCCAATCCGAAGCTTGCCGACATGTCGCTCGTCACCTCGATGCGGCTTTCCGTCCAGCCGGTGACGGAAGAGGAATATCTGGAAGTTTGCCACATGGCAGGCGTCGATAAGCCACCGCGCTCGCCAGACTGATCAGACCGTTGAAGACCGCGCCCGACGACTTCATCCGCGCCAATACCAGCATCATGGCACCACCGCATGTGCCGGAGCTTCGCCTTCATCTGGCAAGCGAAGCGCATGATCTGTGGTTGAAGACGGAAGAAGAGCTGGAAGAGATCGGCCTGCCGCCACCCTTCTGGGCTTTCGCCTGGGCGGGCGGGCAGGGCCTGGCGCGCTACATTCTCGATAACCCGGATGTGGTGAGCGGCAAGCGCGTGGTCGATTTCGCCAGCGGTTCCGGCATGGTGGCAATTGCCGCCGCTCTTGCCGGTGCAGCTTCCGTACTGGCGGTCGATATCGATCCGTGGGCGAAGAGTGCGGTGATGCTCAATGCTGCGGTCAATGGCGTCACGATCGACGTGATCTCGGACGATGTCATCGGCAAGGATATCGACGCCGACGTGCTGTTCGCTGGCGACGTGTTTTACGACAAGGGATTTGCCGATGCGTTGATCCCATGGTTCTCAGCCCTCACGTCCAAGGGCGTTGCCGTTCTGGTCGGGGATCCGGGCCGTGCCTATCTGCCCAAGACGAAGCTCACCGCCTGCGCCACCTATCAGGTGCCGGTGACGCGGGCGCTGGAGGATAGCGAAGTCAAGCAGACGACGGTCTGGCGTCTGTCCTGATTCCTCGAATGCCCTTAGGGGCGGATGACGCACACGCCCGCTTCATAATGGCAGCTGTCATTGAAGGTGCGCTGGTTGACGTGGATGATGCGCGGCTCGACGGTGCTTCGACGGTAATTATCCGGCAGATAGGCGCCGCCGCTCTGGGCATAGAAGTAGTTGCCGTTGCCCGGAAACCGCGCTGCCGTCAGTCCGCCCACATAGGTGCCGATGCCTCGGACATAGGATGGCAAGCCGTAGCCGCCAACGACGGAGGGCTGCGAATAGCTGTAAGCGCGGTCGTAACTGTGGTTACGACGATAGTCGTTTGCGGTTGCCAAAGAGGGGCAACCAATGGCGATCAGGAGGGCTGGAATGATCCACGATGCCTGCTTGAACATGATCTTCTCCATCCAGTTTTTAAGCTTCCCGTTTGATCGGAAAGGCGGTTCTTGTTTTACGTTTACGTAAATTAATTAGAAAGTTGACGTTTGGAAACGCTCGACATTTTATTTTCGATCCAGAGAATCGCACGGAATTTCTAGATCACAATCGATTAAATTCAAAACGGTCGCCGATTGTACTTGTCGGGATGGCCTCGTGCGATTAAAGGTCGCGCTTGGTGCAATGCACATTCTTTCGTCATGTGCGTTGTTTGGGGGCGCCCGGCTATCATCGGCGCCAGGAAACGCCGTGAGGTTCATATGGCGAACACGACAAACAATCGGCCTTTGTCGCCGCATCTTCAAATCTACAAGCCAATTCCGACAATGGTTGCGTCGATTGTACACCGTATCACCGGTGGCGCACTCTATTTCGGCACGCTTCTCGTTGCCTGGTGGCTGATTGCGACCGCCTCCGGCGTCGACGCTTATGCCTGGGTACAATGGGCCATGAGTTCGCTGATCGGCAAGCTTGTCCTCATCGGCTATACCTGGGCGCTGGTTCACCACATGCTGGGCGGTCTTCGCCACTTCATGTGGGACCTGGGCCATGGCTTCGACAAGCATTTCACCACCAAGCTCGCCAAGGCGTCCTTCGTCGCGTCGATCTGTCTGACCGCGCTGATCTGGGTTGTCGCCCTGATCGTGCGCTGAGGAGATAACATCATGGATATGCGCACCCCTCTCGGCAAGGTTCGCGGTCTCGGTTCGGCCAAGGAAGGCACCGAGCATTTCTGGCGCCAGCGCGTGACGGCCGTTGCCAACGTGCCGCTTTTGATCTTCTTCGTCGGTTTCCTGGTCATGTATGGCGGCGCACCCTATGAGGTCGTCGTTTCGGCTCTGTCGAACCCGCTCGTTGCGGTGACCATGGGCCTCGTCGTCATTTCCGGCCTCATCCACATGAAGCTCGGCATGCAGGTCATCATCGAGGACTATGTGCATGCGGAAGTTCCGAAGCTGGTTCTTCTGATGCTGAACACCTTCTTCGCGGTGGCCGTCGGCGGTCTCTGTCTCTTCGCCGTTCTGAAAATCGCATTCGCAGGATAATCCGTCATGGCACCGAACAGTTCACCCTCCCAGAACGGCAAGGCCTATACTTACGTCGATCACTCCTATGACGTCATCGTCGTGGGTGCCGGCGGCGCTGGTCTGCGCGCCACGCTCGGCATGGCCGAGCAGGGCTTCAAGACCGCCTGCATCACCAAGGTTTTCCCGACCCGTTCGCACACCGTTGCCGCCCAGGGCGGCATTGCCGCCTCGCTCGTCAACATGACGCCCGACTGTTGGCAGTGGCACCTTTACGACACCGTCAAGGGTTCCGACTGGCTCGGCGACGTGGACGCCATGCAGTACCTCGCCATGGAAGCGCCAAAGGCGGTCTATGAGCTCGAGCATTACGGCGTGCCCTTCTCGCGTAACGCCGAAGGCAAGATCTACCAGCGCCCGTTTGGCGGTCACATGCAGAATTACGGCGAAGGCCCGCCGGTACAGCGCACCTGCGCTGCCGCCGACCGTACCGGCCATGCCATTCTGCACACGCTCTACGGCCAGTCGCTGCGCAACAATGCGGAATTCTTCATCGAGTATTTCGCGCTCGACCTGATCATGTCGGATGACGGCCGCTGCACCGGCGTCGTTGCCTGGAACCTCGACGACGGCACCATTCACCGTTTCTCCGCCAAGATGGTCGTTCTGGCGACCGGCGGCTACGGTCGCGCCTATTTCTCCGCAACCTCCGCGCATACCTGCACGGGCGATGGCGGCGGCATGATTGCGCGCGCCGGCCTTCCGCTTCAGGATATGGAATTCGTTCAGTTCCACCCGACCGGCATTTACGGCGCGGGCTGCCTGATCACCGAAGGCGCGCGCGGCGAAGGCGGCTATCTGGTCAACTCTGAGGGCGAGCGCTTCATGGAGCGTTATGCTCCGTCTGCCAAGGACCTGGCATCGCGCGACGTCGTGTCGCGCTGCATGACCATGGAAATCCGCGAAGGCCGTGGCGTTGGCAAGAACAAGGACCACATCTTCCTCCACCTCGATCACCTTGATCCGGCGGTTCTGCATGAGCGTCTTCCGGGCATTTCCGAAAGCGCCAAGATCTTCGCTGGCGTGGACGTGACGCGCGAACCGATCCCGGTTCTGCCGACGGTTCACTACAATATGGGCGGCATTCCGACCAACTATTGGGGCGAAGTGCTGAACGCCGACAGCGAAAACCCCGGTCGCATCGCACCCGGCCTGATGGCTGTGGGCGAAGCGGGCTGCGCCTCGGTTCACGGTGCAAACCGTCTTGGCTCCAACTCGCTGATCGACCTCGTGGTCTTCGGTCGTGCGGCCGCCATTCGCGCCGCTCAGGTCATCAACCGCGAGGAGCCGGTACCGGCGCTCAACATTGCTGCCTGCGACAAGATCATGGATCGCTTCGATCGCCTGCGCAACGCCAGCGGCAGCACGCCGACGGCCGTGCTTCGCGACAAGATGCAGCGCGCCATGCAGGAAGACGCCGCCGTGTTCCGCACCCAGGAATCGCTTGCCAATGGGTGCGAGCGTCTCTCCGCCATCTGGAAGGAACTTCCCGATGTGAAGGTGACCGACCGCTCGATGGTGTGGAACTCCGATCTGGTGGAAACGCTGGAACTGGAAAACCTGATGGCCAACGCCATCACCACGGTCTACGGCGCGGAAGCCCGCAAGGAAAGCCGCGGCTCGCATGCGCGCGAGGACTATACCGATGGTCCGTTCGCCGGCCGCGACGACGTCAACTGGCGCAAGCATACGCTGGCCTGGGTCAGCGAAGCGGGCGACGTGAAGCTCGACTACCGTCCGGTTCACACCGAACTCATCGCCGATGGCATCGATCCCAAAAAGATCGAGCCAAAAGCACGCGTCTATTGATTTGAGAGGTATTGGACATGGTTGAACTTGCTCTCCCCAAAAACTCTCAGATGACCGAAGGCAAGGTCTGGCCGAAGCCGGCAGGCGCGAAGAATATTCGCGAATACCGGATCTATCGCTGGAACCCTGACGACGGCCAGAACCCGCGCATCGATACCTATTACATCGATATCGATGATTGCGGCCCGATGGTTCTCGATGCGCTTTTGTACATCAAGAACAAGATCGATCCGACGCTCACACTTCGCCGTTCCTGTCGTGAAGGCATTTGCGGTTCCTGCGCGATGAACATCGACGGCACGAATACGCTTGCCTGCACCAAGGGCATGGAAGAGATCAACGGCACGGTAAAGGTCTATCCTCTGCCGCATATGCCGGTGGTCAAGGACTTGGTGCCGGATCTGTCGAACTTCTACGCACAGCACCGGTCGATCGAGCCCTGGCTGAAGACGGTGTCTCCACCGCCTGCGAAGGAATGGAAGCAGAGCCACGAAGACCGCCAGAAGCTGGATGGTCTTTACGAGTGCATTCTGTGCGCCTGCTGCTCCACCTCCTGTCCCAGCTACTGGTGGAATGGCGACCGTTATCTCGGTCCAGCCGTTCTGCTGCAGGCCTATCGCTGGCTGATCGACAGCCGCGACGAAGCAACGGGCGAGCGTCTCGACAACCTCGAAGACCCTTTCCGTCTGTACCGCTGCCACACCATCATGAACTGCGCGCAAGCCTGCCCCAAGGGTCTGAACCCTGCCAAGGCGATTGCCGAGATCAAGAAGATGATGGTCGAGCGTCGCGTTTGATGATTGTTTGAGCGCTCACAAGATTGACAAGCCGCGGCCACAGGTCGCGGCTTCTTTCTTGCGAAGCGGCGAAGAATTTTCCTAAAATGCCGTCGAAATGGCAATTATCGTTGCCGCGTCTTGCCTTAGCTAAGGCTTTGGTAATAATTCAGCCGCTTTGTGTAACCATGAATTTTCCGAAGCGACGAGAATCGGGAGCTTGAGATGCAAGTTAGATATGTGGTGACGGGCCTTGCGGTCGTTATCGGCCTCGCCGGTTGCCAGCGTACCTCTTACGATTATAGCAGCAATTCGAATGCGGGTCCCGGCTACACGCCGCCGCTTCAGGCGCAGCCTGTTCCATCCGTCCAGTCCGGCGCGCTGCCTCCTCCCGGTGGTTCTTCCCAGTTCCCGACGGCTCCGACGGCAACGCCGCCCGGCAGCGCCAATGTCGCAGCGGGTGCGCCGACGACGGCTCTGGATGTGACCAAGGAATCGATGGTCGGCAACTGGCGTGTGTCCAATGGCGGCGCCAATTGCGACATGTTCCTGACGCTCACCAATCTCGGCAGCGGCTCGCGTGGCGGTACGCGCGGTTGCACCGGCGACCTGACAGCCATGGGCTCCTGGGAAGTCTCGGGCAAGATGGTCCAGTTCAAGAACCGTCAAGGCGATACGATCGGTCGCGTCTACAAGACCTCCGATGCCCGTTACGACGGTACGACCAATAACGGCCAGCCTCTGAGCCTGAGCCGATAACAGATCGACGGGGAGCGCGCGTCCGCTGTAAGCGACGTGCGCTTCGCGCGCGGGGTCTTTCTCCATGCAGCGAGTGCCGGACTACAACCATAGTGTCGTTGAGCAACTCAACGCATTGACGGCGTCCGGCGAGTTGAAGGCCGATGCCGCCCAACTCGGCGTTGCGGCCCATCTCGACAGAATCCTCTCCGACCTGAAACTGCGCAAGCCCGCGAAGAAGAAGAGCGCGCTTGGCTGGATGTTTGCCCGCAAGGCCGCCGCCTCGCCGTCCGTCAAGGGGCTCTATGTCCATGGCAGCGTCGGGCGCGGCAAGACGATGCTGATGGACATGTTCTTCCAGATGGCGCCGGTGGAGAAGAAGCGCCGCTGCCATTTCCATGAATTCATGGCCGATGTGCATAATCGCGTCCACGCCCACCGGCAGAAGCTGAAGAACGGCGAGACCAAGCAGGCCGATCCCATTCCGCCGGTCGCCGCGCAATTGCTCGCCGAAGCCGAACTGCTCTGCTTCGACGAATTCACCGTCACGGACATTGCCGACGCGATGATCCTTGCGCGGCTCTTCACCGAACTCTTCGCCAACGGCTGTACGCTGGTCACCACCTCCAACGTCGTCCCGGACAATCTCTACAAGGACGGCCTCAATCGCGGTCTCTTCCTGCCCTTCATCGATCTCCTGAAGCAGAATGTCGAAGTCGTTTCGCTCGATAGCCCGATCGATTACCGGATGGAGAAGGTGAAAAGCCTGCCCGTCTATGTGACGCCTCTCGATGGCGCTGCCGATCAGGCGATGGACATGGCCTGGCATCATCTGACTGGGGGCCAAGTCGTTGCGCCGGTGGAGATCGAGATGAAGGGTCGTTCCGTCCTCGTGCCGCGCGCAGCGGGACGGGTGGCGCGCTTCACCTTCCGCGATCTTTGCGAGAAGCCGCTCGGCGCGTCCGATTTTCTGGCCATTGCCGATCGGTTCGATACCGTCTTCATCGACCACATTCCGCTGCTGAGCGCGGACCGCCGCAATGAGACCAAACGGTTTATTATCCTGATCGACGCGCTTTATGATCACACCGTTCGGCTTTTCGCCTCTGCCGCTGCCATGCCGGAGGATCTTCTGGGGACCAGAAAGGGCACGGAAGGTTTCGAGTTCGATCGCACGGCATCGCGTCTATTTGAGATGCGCAGCGCCGACTATCTCGCACTGCACAACGAAAAGCGTCACGCAGCGTGACGCTTTAATGACATAATATATTACGTTTACGTAAGAATTTTATCATCTAAACGATTGAAAAACCTTGCTCTGAAAGAATCGGTTGCCATTTTTGGCCAATGCGTCTAAGCCGAGTGCGACAATTTCAGCCGCAGTCCGTCTGCGGAAAATTGAGTTGAAGCTTAAGAGGAAGCATTCGATGTCTCGCAAAAAGATTGCACTTATTGGTTCTGGCATGATCGGCGGCACGCTGGCGCATCTCGCCAGCCTGAAGGAATTGGGCGATATCGTCCTCTTCGATATTGCTGACGGTATTCCGCAGGGCAAGGGTCTGGATATTGCCCAGTCCGGCCCGGTCGAAGGCTTCAACGCAAAGCTCACCGGCGCGTCCGACTACGCTGCCATCGAAGGTGCTGACGTCTGCATCGTCACCGCAGGCGTTGCCCGCAAGCCCGGCATGAGCCGCGACGATCTTCTCGGCATCAACCTCAAGGTCATGGAACAGGTTGGCGCGGGCATCAAGAAGTATGCCCCCAATGCTTTCGTGATCTGCATCACCAACCCGCTCGACGCCATGGTCTGGGCTCTGCAGAAGTTCTCCGGCCTGCCGAAGAACAAGGTCGTCGGCATGGCCGGCGTTCTCGACAGCGCCCGTTTCCGCCTCTTCCTCTCCGAAGAGTTCAACGTTTCGGTTGAAGACGTCACCGCCTTCGTTCTTGGCGGTCACGGCGACACGATGGTGCCGCTTGCGCGTTACTCCACCGTTGCCGGCATTCCGCTGACCGACCTCGTCAAGCTCGGCTGGGTCTCGGCTGAGCGCCTCGAGCAGATCATCCAGCGCACCCGTGACGGCGGCGCGGAAATCGTTGGTCTCCTGAAGACCGGTTCCGCCTACTACGCACCTGCCGCTTCCGCCATCGAGATGGCCGAATCCTACCTCAAGGACAAGAAGCGCGTTCTGCCTGCTGCCGCCTATCTGTCCGGCCAGTACGGCGTCAACGACATGTATGTCGGCGTGCCGACGGTGATCGGTGCGGGCGGTATCGAGCGCATCATCGAGATCGAACTCAACAAGGACGAGGAAGCAGCCTTCCAGAAGTCCGTCGGTGCCGTTGCCGGTCTTTGCGAAGCCTGCGTCAACATCGCTCCGTCGCTGAAGTAATTGCCTCTCAGGCTGTAAACAGGGAATAACCCATGAATATTCATGAATATCAGGCCAAGGCTCTTCTGAAGGGCTATGGTGCGCCGGTTGCCGAAGGGGTTGCCATCCTCAAGGTCGAAGAAGCCGAAGCTGCCGCCAAGCAGCTTCCCGGCCCGCTCTACGTGGTCAAGAGCCAGATCCACGCTGGTGGCCGCGGCAAGGGCAAGTTCAAGGAACTCGGCCCCGATGCCAAGGGCGGCGTTCGCCTGGCGAAGTCCATCGAGGAAGTCGTTTCCCACGCCAAGGACATGCTCGGCAACACGCTGGTCACCGCCCAGACGGGCGACGCTGGCAAGCAGGTCAACCGTCTCTACATCGAAGACGGCGCAGACATCGCTCGCGAACTCTATTGCTCGCTGCTCGTCGATCGCTCCGTCGGCAAGGTTGCCTTCGTCGTTTCGACCGAAGGCGGCATGGACATCGAAGCTGTCGCGCATGACACGCCTGAGAAGATCCACACGATTGCCATCGATCCGGAAGCCGGCGTGACGGCTGAGGACGTTGCCAAGATTTCCAGCGCGCTCGAGCTTGACGGCGTTGCTGCCGAAGACGCCAAGTCGCTCTTCCCGGTTCTCTACAAGGCGTTTGTCGACAAGGACATGGCGCTGCTCGAGATCAACCCGCTGATCGTCATGGAAAATGGCCATCTGCGCGTCCTCGACGCCAAGGTTTCCTTCGACGGCAACGCGCTGTTCCGCCATGACGACATCAAGGCGCTGCGCGACGAGACCGAAGAAGACGCCAAGGAAATCGAAGCCTCCAAGTGGGACCTCGCTTACGTGGCGCTCGACGGCAACATCGGCTGCATGGTCAATGGCGCCGGTCTTGCCATGGCGACGATGGACATCATCAAGCTTTACGGCAAAGAGCCTGCAAACTTCTGCGACGTCGGCGGTGGCGCTGGCAAGGAGAAGGTCGCTGCAGCCTTCAAGATCATCACCGCAGACCCGAAGGTCGAGGGCATCCTCGTCAACATCTTCGGCGGCATCATGAAGTGCGACGTCATCGCTGAAGGCGTTATCGCCGCAGTGAAGGAAGTCGGTCTCAAGGTTCCGCTCGTCGTGCGCCTGGAAGGCACGAATGTCGAACTTGGCAAGAAGATCCTGAACGAATCCGGCCTCGCCATCACGGCTGCCGACGATCTGGACGATGCTGCCAAGAAGATCGTCGCCGCGGTCAACGGCTAATTTTTAAGGATCCTGATTAATGTCCATTCTCGTCAATAAAGACACAAAGATCCTCGTGCAGGGCCTGACCGGCAAGACCGGTACGTTCCACACCGAACAGGCTCTTGCCTATTACGGCACGCAGATGGTCGGCGGTATCCACCCCTCCAAGGGCGGCACCAACTGGACCGGCTCCAAGGGCGAAATCCTGCCGATCTTCGCAACCGTTGCCGAAGCCAAGGAAAAGACCGGTGCAGACGCATCCGTGATCTACGTTCCGCCGGCAGGTGCTGCTGACGCGATCATCGAAGCGATCGACGCCGAGATCCCGTTCATCACCTGCATTACCGAAGGTATTCCGGTTGCAGACATGGTGCGCGTCAAGGCTCGTCTCGACCGCTCCAGCTCGCGCCTGCTCGGCCCGAACTGCCCAGGTATCCTAACGCCGGAAGAATGCAAGATCGGCATCATGCCGGGCTCGATCTTCCGCAAGGGTTCGGTCGGTATCGTCTCGCGCTCCGGCACGCTGACCTATGAAGCCGTATTCCAGACATCCAACGAAGGCCTCGGCCAGACGACGGCTGTCGGTATCGGCGGCGACCCGGTCAAGGGCACCGAATTCATCGACGTGCTGGAAATGTTCCTCGCAGACGAAGCCACGACCTCGATCATCATGATCGGCGAAATCGGCGGCTCGGCTGAAGAAGATGCAGCCCAGTTCCTGATCGACGAAGCCAAGAAGGGCCGCAAGAAGCCGATGGCTGGCTTCATTGCCGGTCGTACCGCGCCGAAGGGCCGTACCATGGGCCACGCCGGTGCTGTCGTTTCCGGCGGCAAGGGCGATGCAGAATCGAAGATCGCGGCCATGGAAGCAGCGGGCATCAAGGTTTCGCCCTCTCCAGCACGCCTTGGCAAGACGCTGGTCGAAGTCCTCAAGGGCTGAGACTGACACAATCTGGCAGCGGGCAGGGGCTGGAAACGGCGGCCTGCCCGAAGCCGCATGAAGACGGACGCAAGAGCCTGATCTCACCATGGGTCGACCGGTTTTCGCGTCCGGTATGCAAGACCAAAGACTTTCGAGCATTCGGCATTTCCTCTGAGACATGCGACGATGCTCAAGCGGCAAGAATGCAAGCGACCGGTCGCGAATGACCATCAACGGGATTGAGGAGGCGGACCATCACGTCCGCGAAAAAACAATGGCAAGGCAAGAAGCCAACGAGCAGTTTCAGATCACGTCGTTTCTCGACGGCGCGAATGCGGCCTATATCGAGCAGCTCTATGCCCGGTACGAAGAGGACCCTTCCTCGGTATCGCCTGAGTGGCAGAGTTTCTTCAAGGGTCTGTCCGACAATCCCGACGATGTGAAGAAGGCCGCCAAGGGCGCCTCCTGGAAGCGCGCGAACTGGCCGATCCCGGCTGGCGGCGATTTGATTTCCGCACTCGACGGCAACTGGGCGACGGTCGAAAAGGCCATCGAAAAGAAGGTTCAGGCCAAGGCCGAAGCCAAGGGCGCCGAGACCGGCAAGCCCGTCAGCGAAGCCGAAGTGCTGCAGGCGACCCGTGATAGCGTTCGCGCCATCATGATGATCCGCGCCTACCGCATGCGCGGCCACCTGCATGCCAAGCTCGATCCGCTCGGCATTGCCAGCGCTGTCGAGGATTACAACGAGTTGTCGCCGAAGTCCTACGGCTTCGAAGAGAGCGACTACGACCGCAAGATTTTCATCGATAACGTGCTCGGCCTCGAATACGCGACCGTCCGCGAAATGATCGACATTCTGGAGCGCACCTACTGCTCCACCATGGGCGTCGAGTTCATGCACATGTCCAACCCGGATGAGAAGGGCTGGATCCAGGAACGCATCGAAGGTGCCGACAAGGGCGTTGCCTTCACCGCCGAAGGTAAAAAGGCGATTTTGTCGAAGCTTGTCGAAGCCGAAGGCTACGAGCAGTTCCTCGACGTGCGCTTCAAGGGCACCAAGCGTTTCGGTCTGGATGGCGGTGAATCGCTGATCCCGGCGCTCGAACAGATCATCAAGCGCGGCGGCCAGGACGGTCTGGAAGAAGTCGTTCTCGGTATGGCTCACCGTGGCCGTCTGAACGTCCTGACCAACGTCATGGGCAAGCCGCACCGCGCCGTGTTCCACGAGTTCAAGGGCGGCTCCTTTAAGCCTGACGATGTCGAAGGCTCGGGTGACGTGAAGTACCACCTCGGTGCCTCTTCCGACCGCGAATTCGACGGCAACAAGGTTCACCTGTCGCTGACGGCAAACCCCTCGCACCTGGAAATCGTCAACCCTGTGGTCATGGGCAAGGCCCGCGCCAAGCAGGACCAGTTGGCGAAGGTCTGGGATGGCGACACCATTCCGCTGTCGGAGCGCGCCAAGGTACTGCCGCTTCTGCTGCACGGCGATGCCGCATTCGCAGGCCAGGGTGTCGTTGCCGAAATTCTCGGACTGTCCGGTCTTCGCGGTCACCGCGTTGCCGGCACCATGCACTTCATCATCAACAACCAGATCGGCTTTACGACGAACCCCGCTTTCTCGCGCTCGTCGCCTTATCCGTCCGACGTTGCCAAGATGATCGAAGCGCCGATCTTCCACGTCAATGGCGATGATCCGGAAGCGGTGGTCTATGCGGCCAAGATCGCGACCGAATATCGCATGAAGTTCCACAAGCCTGTCGTCATCGACATGTTCTGCTACCGCCGCTTCGGCCATAACGAAGGCGATGAGCCGTCCTTCACGCAGCCGAAGATGTACAAGGTCATCCGTGGCCACAAGACCGTTGCCCGCATCTATGCCGACCGCCTCATCGCCGAAGGGCTGATGAACGAAGGCGAATTCGAAAAGATGAAGGCGGACTGGCGCGGCCATCTGGAGCAGGAATTCGAAGCCGGCCAGAGCTACAAGCCGAACAAGGCCGACTGGCTGGACGGTCAGTGGTCGGGTCTGCGCGCAGCTGACAATGCCGACGAGCAGCGTCGCGGCAAGACCGGCGTGCCGATGAAGCAGCTGAAGGAAATCGGCAAGAAGCTGTCGACCATTCCGGAAGGCTTTACCGCGCACCGCACGATCCAGCGTTTCATGGAAAACCGCGCACAGATGGTCGAAACCGGTGAAGGAATCGATTGGGCGATGGCCGAAGCCTTTGCCTTCGGTTCGCTTGCCGTCGACGGCCACAAGATCCGTCTTTCCGGTCAGGATTGCGAACGCGGCACCTTCTCGCAGCGTCACTCGGTTCTCTACGATCAGGAGACAGAAGAGCGCTACATTCCGCTGGCAAACCTGTCGCCGACCCAGGCGCGTTACGAAGTCATCAACTCGATGCTGTCTGAAGAAGCCGTTCTCGGTTTTGAATACGGCTATTCGCTTGCTCGTCCGAATGCGCTGACCCTTTGGGAGGCCCAGTTCGGCGACTTCGCCAACGGCGCCCAGGTGGTGTTCGACCAGTTCATCTCGTCTGGTGAACGCAAGTGGCTTCGCATGTCCGGTCTCGTCTGCCTTCTGCCGCATGGCTATGAAGGTCAGGGTCCGGAGCACTCTTCCGCCCGTCTGGAGCGTTTCCTCCAGCTTTGCGCCGAAGACAACATGCAGGTTGCCAACTGCACCACGCCTGCCAACTACTTCCACATTCTGCGCCGTCAGGTGAAGCGCGACTTCCGCAAGCCGCTGATCATGATGACGCCGAAGTCCCTACTGCGCCACAAGCGTGCGACCTCGTCTCTGACGGAAATGGCGGGCGAATCCTCCTTCCACCGTCTGCTGTGGGACGATGCGGAAGTCATCAAGGACGGTCCGATCAAGCTGCAGAAGGATTCCAAGATCCGTCGCGTCGTGCTCTGCACCGGCAAGGTCTATTACGACCTTCTGGAAGAGCGTGAGAAGCGCGGTGTGGACGATGTCTACCTGCTGCGTATCGAACAGCTCTATCCGTTCCCGGCCAAGGCGCTCATCAACGAGCTGTCCCGCTTCCGCAATGCGGAGATGGTCTGGTGCCAGGAAGAGCCGAAGAACATGGGCGCGTGGTCCTTCATCGACCCGTATCTCGAATGGGTTCTGGCGCATATCGACGCCAAGTACCAGAAGGTCCGTTACACGGGCCGTCCGGCTGCCGCCTCTCCGGCGACCGGCCTGATGTCCAAGCATCTGGCGCAGCTTGCTGCGTTCCTCGAAGACGCATTGGGAGAGTAACCGCTCTCCCGCTTCGACCCTCGCAACAAAGACACCTGAATAACGGAACGATAACATGGCCACTGAAATCCGCGTACCAACACTGGGTGAGTCCGTCAGCGAAGCAACTGTCGGCACCTGGTTCAAGAAAGTCGGCGACACCATCAAGGCTGACGAGCCGCTGGTCGAACTGGAAACCGACAAGGTTACCGTCGAAGTCCCAGCCCCTGCTTCCGGCGTTCTGACTGAAATCGTCGCCCAGAATGGTGAAACCGTCGGCCTCGACGCACTCCTCGGCCAGATCGCCGAAGGTGCTGCTGGTGCCGCAACCTCTGCACCGGCTCCGGCTGCTGCCGCTCCTGCTCCTGCTGCCGCTACGGCTCCTGCCGCAGCGCCTGCTGCTTCAGCACCGGCGCCTGCTGCATCCGGCTCGGTTCCGCCAGCGCCTGCTGCCGGCAAGCTCCTGTCCGAAAACAATCTGTCTGCCGATCATGTCGATGGTTCGGGCAAGCGCGGCCAGGTTCTGAAGGGTGACGTTCTGGCGGCTGTCGCCAAGGGCGTTTCCGCTCCGGCCGCTGCTCCGGCACCGGTCGCTGCACCGCGTCCGGTCTCTGCCGAGCAGGATGCCGTTCGCGAAGAGCGCGTGAAGATGACGCGCCTGCGCCAGACGATCGCCCGTCGCCTCAAGGACGCGCAGAACACCGCTGCCATGCTGACCACCTATAACGAGGTGGACATGAAGGCGGTCATGGATCTGCGCAACCGCTACAAGGACGTGTTCGAGAAGAAGCATGGCGTGAAGCTTGGCTTCATGGGCTTCTTCACCAAGGCCGTGACCCACGCGCTGAAGGAACTGCCTGCGGTCAACGCTGAGATCGACGGCAACGACATCATCTACAAGAATTATTGTCACGTCGGCATGGCTGTCGGCACGGACAAGGGTCTTGTCGTTCCGGTCATCCGCGATGCAGATCAGCTCTCCATCGCCGGCGTCGAAAAGGAACTCGGTCGTCTTGCCAAGGCAGCCCGCGATGGCTCGCTCGGCATGGCCGACATGCAGGGCGGTACCTTCACCATCACCAATGGTGGCGTCTATGGCTCGCTGATGTCCTCGCCGATCCTCAACGCACCGCAGTCCGGTATTCTCGGCATGCACAAGATCCAGGAGCGTCCGGTCGCCATCGGCGGTCAGGTCGTCATCCGTCCGATGATGTATCTGGCGCTCTCCTACGATCACCGCATCGTTGACGGCAAGGAAGCCGTGACCTTCCTCGTTCGCGTCAAGGAAAGCCTGGAAGATCCGGAACGTCTGGTTCTCGATCTCTAATCGACTTGCTTTTCGTTTCAGCGGGGTTTCAAGTGAAATCCCGCTGAATTCTCGTCAGGAGCGCCCTTCTTGGAACCGACATTTCTCGCCGCGTCGCCCTTTCTGCCGCTCATTGGCTTGAGCGTTCTGATTCTCGTGGTGCATGTGACGCTGCAGGCGCTGATCGCGACCAAGGAGCTTGGGCGCGAGTGGAATGCCAGTGCTCGCGACGATGATCGCAAGCCTACGGGCAAGCTTGCAGGCCGCGCCGAACGGGCTTCGGCCAATTTCCGCGAGACCTATCCGGCTTTCATCGCTTTGGCCTTCGGCGTGATCATGGCGGGCGATCCGTCCGGCATTGCACTGATCGGTGCCTGGATCTGGCTGGTGTGCCGCATCATCTACATTCCGCTTTATCTGATGGGCATCCCTTACGTGCGGTCGCTCGTCTGGGTAGGATCAATGAGCGGCTTGCTGCTGATGTTCTTCGTGTTGATGTTCTGAGGGCGGATAAATCATGCACCAGTATGTCATTGAACTTGCATCCCTGATGGCAATCTTTGCCTTCGCCATCGTCTCTCCCGGTGCGGACCTGGCCATGGTGATGCGCCAAGCCATGGTGCATGGACGTCGCGAAGCCATCATCACCAGCTTCGGCATCGGCACGTCCTTGATGTTCCACGTCACCTACACGATCCTCGGTCTTGGCCTGATCATCTCGCAGTCGATCTACCTCTTCAATATCGTCAAGTGGCTCGGCGTCGCCTACCTGATCTATATCGGCATCAAGGCCCTGCGCGCCGGCAAGATGGAGCTTCCAGAGGTTTCGGACAATGCGGTGGCGCATAAGCGCCAATCCGGCCTTAAATCCTTCACGCTCGGCTTTGCCGCCAATGCCTTGAACCCGAAGCCGGTCTTCTTCTTCCTGTCGATCTTCTCGACGGTGGTTCATGCCCACACGCCGGTCATGATCAAGTTCGGCTACGGCATCGTCATGGCAAGCTGCCTAATTGCATGGTTCGTCGGCGTCAGCCTGTTCATGACGACGCCGCGCATGCGTGCGGCCTTTGCGCGCGCCAGCCAGTGGATCGACCGCACCAGCGGCGTGGTCTTCATTGCGCTTGGCATCAAGCTCGCAACCGAAAAAGCAGCCTGACATGCAGTTGCGACACGGCAGGGTAGGCGCTGATGACTGAAGGTCCGGTTCTTCTCGTGACGGGTGGCAGCCGTGGTATTGGTGCGGCCACCGCGCGTCTTGCTGCCAAACGCGGCTGGCGTGTGCTCATCAATTACGCCACCAACGAAGCGGCGGCACAAAGCGTGGCCGATGATATTGCCCGCGATGGCGGCACTGCCCATATCGTGCAGGGCGACACGGGAACGGAAGACGGCATCGCCTCGATCTTTGCCGCACTGGATAGCCGTTTCGGTTGCATCGACGGGCTGGTCAACAATGCCGGCGTGGTCGATCAGACGGCCCGCGTCGAGGAATTTTCGCGCGAGCGGCTCGACCGGATGTTTGCGATCAACGTTATCGGCAAGATCCGCTGCGCGTCCGAGGCGGTCAAGCGCATGTCCACCAAGCATGGTGGGCGGGGCGGATCGATCGTCAATATTTCATCGATGGCAGCGGTGCTGGGAAGTGGCGGCCAATATGTGGACTATGCCGCGTCCAAGGGTGCTGTGGACACGTTCACCATCGGCCTTTCGCGGGAAGTCGCAACTGAGGGCATTCGCGTCAACGCGATCCGTCCCGGCATCATCGATACCGACATCCATGCATCGGGTGGGCTGCCGAACCGCGCCACGGATCTGGCGCCCATCGTGCCCATGCAAAGACCCGGTACTGCTCAGGAGATCGCAGACGCGGTCCTCTACCTCCTTTCGCCCGAGGCGTCCTATGTGACGGGCGCTCTATTGAATGTGAGCGGCGGCAGATAGCTGCCCAACAATGAAGGAAATCAAATGGCTTATGATGTAGTTGTTATCGGTACCGGCCCCGGCGGTTATGTTTGCGCCGTCAAGGCTGCACAGCTCGGTCTCAAGGTCGCTGTCGTCGAAAAGCGCGCCACCTATGGCGGCACCTGCTTGAACGTTGGCTGCATTCCCTCCAAAGCTCTGCTGCATGCGTCTGAAATGTTTGCCCATGTTGCCCATGGCATGGACAGCCTCGGCATCGAAGTGGCGGCACCGACGCTCAACCTCGACAAGATGATGGGGCATAAGGACGGCGTGGTGAAGGCCAATGTCGATGGCGTGGCCTTCCTGTTCAAGAAGAACAAGATCGATGCGTTCCAGGGCACCGGCAAGGTCGTGTCCGCCGGCAAGGTCTCCGTCACCGCCGAAGATGGCTCGGTGCAGGAACTCGAAACCAAGAACATCGTGATTGCCACCGGTTCGGATGTCGCAGGCATTCCAGGCGTTCAGGTCGATCTTGACGAGCAGGTCATCGTCTCCTCGACCGGCGCAATCGCGCTTCCAAAGGTTCCGGAAAAGCTCATCGTCGTCGGCGGCGGTGTGATCGGTCTCGAACTCGGTTCCGTCTGGCAGCGCCTCGGCGCCAAGGTCACCGTCGTCGAATATCTCGACAACATTCTCGGTAGCATGGATGGCGAACTGTCCAAGCAGGCGCAGCGCCTGTTTGCCAAGCAGGGCATCGACTTCAAGCTCGGTGCAAAGGTGACGGCAGTCGAAAAGACCGGCGCTGGCGCCAAGGTCACGTTCGAGCCGGTCAAGGGCGGCGAAGCCGAGACGCTGGAAGCCGATGTGGTTCTGATCTCCACCGGACGCAAGCCCTACACCGATGGTCTCGGTCTTGCTGAGTCCGGCGTCGCGCTCGACAGCCGCGGCCGCGTCGAAATCGATGGTCACTACAAGACCAATGTTGCTGGCATCTATGCCATCGGCGACGTGGTCAAGGGCCCGATGCTGGCGCACAAGGCGGAAGATGAAGGCGTGGCACTTGCCGAAATTCTCGCCGGTCAGCATGGTCACGTCAATTACGACGTCATTCCGGGCGTGGTCTATACCCAGCCGGAAGTCGCCTCCGTCGGCAAGACCGAAGAGGAACTGAAGGCCGCGGGCATCGCCTACAAGGTCGGCAAGTTCCCCTTCACCGCCAATGGCCGCGCGCGCGCCATGCAGGTCACCGACGGCTTCGTCAAGATCCTCGCCGACAAGGAAACAGATCGCGTTCTCGGCGGCCACATTCTCGGCTTCGGCGCTGGCGAACTGATTCAGGAAATCTCCGTGCTGATGGAATTCAGCGGTTCGTCGGAAGATCTGGGTCGCACCTGCCATGCTCACCCGACCATGTCGGAAGCGGTGAAGGAAGCGGCACTCGCAACCTTCTTCAAGCCGATCCACATGTAATCGCCGGACTCGGTCCCTCGGTTTTTTCAGGGGCCGAACATTACATTTTTGTAAGCTCAAAAGCCGCATCTTGTCCTTCTCGATGCGGCTTTTATTGTGAGCTCCATAAACCTCACAATGGAGCAACCTCATGGGTTCAACGACGGTCACCTGCTACAGCATACCGCAGAAAGCGCTCCATTGGACGATGGCGCTGCTAATCCTCTTCAACCTGATTTTTTCCGATGGCATGGAGCATTGGAACCGGCTGATGCGCCGTGGTGAGCCGATCACGCCGGACGATATCGCGTCCGCAAATATCCATGCCTATGTCGGGATCGCCGTTCTGGTTCTCTGTCTTGTGCGTCTCTGTCTTCGGCTGGTGCAGGGCGTGCCGGAGGCACCTGCGGACGAGCCGCCGATCGCCAAGCTTGTGGCCAAGGTCACGCACTGGGCTTTCTATGCGATCTTTTTGGCCATGCCTCTGAGTGGCATCGGCAAATATTACTTCGGCAATGATATTGCGGGTGAGCTGCATGGCGGGCCGATCAAGCTCCTGCTCTGGGCGCTCATCGTGCTCCACATTCTTGGCGTGCTGGTCCACCAGTTCTTCTGGCGCACCAACCTGTTGCGGCGCATGGCCTAAGTGTCTTGAAGGACGAGAGGTTCTCTGCGCAGGGCGTTGCGATAGGGCTGAACTTCTCCTCGCCGTCATCCTCGCCCCTGAGGCGAGGATCCACAACCTCACCTCTCAGCGCCTGAGAACATGGATCCTCGCCTCAAGGGCGAGGATGACGACCGAGAGGTTTCTGGTCTTTTGGAAGTTACGTAACCTGTCTTCTCCAATCGAAAAGGGCAGGCCGCTCGTTGAGTGGCCTGCCCTTTCGCATTACGCCCTGATGGCGTGAAGATACTGGAAGTGCCGTTCATATTGCTCGAGCACATCCTGAATGAGTTCGTCCTTCGAGAATTCCATGACGTCATAATTCTGGCCGCCATCGAGAAGGTAGATCTCCGCCCGGTAGTAATAATCGGCGCGTTTGCGGTTGCTCTGGCTTTCGAAGAAGCTGTAGCCCGGGGTTTCGTAACGGCGCATGCGCACACCATAGACGAATTCTTCCGGCTGGCCTGGCGCGACCGTCAGCTTCAGCTTGCCGGGTTCTTCCGCAAGCGTGGTGACCAGCGAGCGCTTTTCAAGTTCCGTTGCGACGGCGCGCAGCGCCTCGGTGGCCGTCTCACGCATGAAGCGTTCTCCCTCGGCCTTCGAGGGATGGTGGAGAATACCCTGCAACTGCCGCTGCCAGGAAATGGCGTTGCGTGGCCTTAGGTTCTGGATAAGCGCATCCTGGCGCACACCCTCGCGCCGCAAGCCTTTCCACAGACCCCAGCACATCAAGAGCATCACGAAGGTGAAGGGAAGCGCACCGGCAATCGAGGCAGTTTGCAGGGCATCGAGGCCGCCGGCGTAAAGCAGGATCGCGCCGATGATGCCCGACGTGATCGCCCAGAAGACGCGACGCGCCACCGGTCCATCTTCGCGTCCACCCGATGTCAGCGTATCGATGACGAGAGCAGAGGAATCCGCGCCGGTGACGAAGAAGAAGACGATCAGCGCCATGGCGAACCAGGACACATAAAGACCGAGTGGGAACTGCTCGAGGAACACGAAGAGCGCCAGTGTCACGTCCTTCGAAACGGCGTCCGACACAGCCGTGGTGGCGCCTGTCAGGTGAAACGCAATGGCAGTATCGCCGAAGACCGTCATCCAGGCGAAACTGAAGCCTGCCGGCACCAGCAGAACGCCGGCGATGAATTCGCGAATGGTGCGGCCGCGCGAAATGCGGGCAATGAACATGCCGACGAAGGGCGACCAGGCGATCCACCAGCCCCAATAGAACAGCGTCCAGCTTCCCAGCCATTTGCTCGGACCTTCGTCCGGCGAATAGGCATACATGTAGAAGGTTCGCATGACGAAATGATCGAGATAGGCGCCGAGATTCTGGACGAAGGCGCGCATCAGGAAGGTCGTCGGCCCCATGACGAAGACGAAGAGCATCAGCGCCACGGCCATCAGCATGTTGAGGTTCGACAGGAACTTGATGCCCTTGTCGAGACCGGTCGCCACCGAAACGGTCGCCATGGCGGTAATGATGGCGATCAGCGGAAGCTGAACCCAGAAGTTGATCGGCCAGCCAAGAACATGGTTGAAACCGGCATTGACCTGCAATACGCCGAGCCCAAGCGATGTCGCGACACCGAAAAGCGTACCGATGACGGCGAAGACATCGACGGCATTGCCGATCGGGCCATAGATGCGGTCACCGATCAGCGGGTAAAGAGCGGAGCGCATGGTAAGCGGCAGGCCATGGCGGAAGGAGAAATAGGCCAGCGACAGGCCGATCACCGCATAAACGGCCCAGGCATGCAAACCCCAATGGAAATAGCTGATTTCCATCGCGGTTCTCGCCGCCTCGATCGTTGCGGGATCCCCGGTGGGCGGTGCGGTAAAGTGCTTGATGGGTTCGGCGACACCGAAGAAGACGAGCCCGATGCCCATGCCCGCGGCAAAGAGCATGGAGAACCATGCGCCATAGCTGAAATCCGGCTCCGCATGGTTCGGGCCGAGCTTGATGCGGCCATAGCTTGAGCAGCCGAGATAAAGCATGAAGATCAGGAAGATTGCCACCGACAGCAGGTAGATCCAGCCGAGTTCTGTGACGATCCAGGACTGCACCCCGCTGAAGACGCTGGCAGAGCCTTGCGGCCAGATGACACCGGCCAGAACGAAGATGGCGGTCAGACCGACCGACCAGAAAAATACGGGTTTGTTGACGCCTTCCATCAACCCCACAGGCTTTGTGTCTTCTGAAGCTTGTTCTTCGCCCATGTGTTTTCCCTCTTAATCTACAACTTGAATATGTGCCAATCAGGCAGGCGCGGATGCCCCACGCGAAACGCGCCCATGCCGCAAATGTATTGCGCGCCAAATAGTTGCGTATGTCTGTCTGTTTTCGGACACGACTTGCTAATACACGCTAGAGCCGAGCCAGCCGAAGTCGCAGCAGCGTCGGATTGTCGCGTATCCGCGCGTCGGGAAAAGGACCATAGTCCCTCTTGGGGAAACCGAGGTAGAAGGCAAAGCGTTGGTGACGAAATATTTGAGCGACATATTGCCGGGCGCGGATTGGCGCGATTGCTTCGAGGGGAAGGTGGACGACCACCGGCCGCACTCGCTCGATGTCGCTCGGCGTCTTCTCGATCATCCGCCGGCTTGGATCAGCGGGTTGATGGCACTTCGCAACACTATCGTCGCAGTCTTCGGTTTGAAAACGGTGGCGCTGGTGGCAGGCGAGTCAGCCGGCGGGTTTCCTGTCATCTCGTCTTCACCGGAGCGCACGGTGCTTGGTTTCGACGACCGCCATCTGGATTTCAGGATCGTGGTGGATCTGGAAGAAAGGACAGGCGGCACTTTGGTCCGCGTGACCACTCTGGTTCGGCGCAAGAACCTGTTCGGGCGGATGTACCTTCTCGCCGTCGGGCCGTTTCACCGGCGCATCGTGCCGGCAACGATGCGGCCCTTTTGCCGGGATGTTCGTCCGGCTCTGGTCCAGGAGCGGCTTTAAAGCGAGTCGCGATCTTTCAGATTCGCTCCATACGCTTTAAGTCCTTGTTTTGTCGCATGTCGTGATCGCAAAACCGCTGCACACTTTTGCGCGACATGCTTCAGTCCCCGCGGGTCAGCGTGAAGCCCTTCTTCCGCAGCAGTTCGATCACGCCTTCATTGCCGGGCAGGTGAAGCGCGCCGACGGCCATGAAGACGCCGCCTTGATCGAGATGGCTTTCGGCCCGATCCGCCATCACATGGTTGCGGTCGGTGATCAGCCGTTGTTCGAAGGCGGCGTAACCATCGTCGCCCTTGTTGTTCTCGCCCGGATCGATGCTCTTCATCATCGGTGTGATCATGCCGATCTCGCCCTTCAGATAAAGATCGATCATGGTGGCCATGATGTCCTGCATCCGGTCGCCCATGCGCAGCATTTCGATCAGCGACTGCACGTGGAAGGTCATCGGCAGATCGGACAGGGCGCTCATCTGTTCCACCAGCGTTTCCAGCCCGACGAGTTGCTTGCCCTCTTTCAGCGCATCATTGGCAAGCTTCATGTCGAGGAACTCCGCACCCTTGGCCTTGCGCGCCAGTTCGCAGGCGGGCAGGGCCACGAAGCTTGAGAGGATCCAGGGCTTCATCTTGATCACCGCATTCAGCGGAATGCCGCGCTCCTTCAGGCCGGTTTCGAGCTTTGCCACATCGTTTGAAGACAGCATGTCGGTGATGGACTTGCCATCGACAAACATGGTGAGGTCAGGCCGGGCAAGAAGCGAGGCGCCGGCCTTCTTCTCGCTGGTGATCTCGTCGGATTCGACGATCACGGTTTTGGCTTCGGCAAAGGCTTCTTTGGCGCCCTTTGGCATATCGACCACGCGCGGATCGGCAAGGTGCATGGTGCCAAGAAGCCAGGAGCGAGCCTTGCCATCCTTCTCGATCTTCCAGAGCGTGCCTTCGCCATTTGGGATTTTCGAAGCCTCGGCAAGGATAGCCGCGTAAGCTTGTGGGTCGGTCTTCTGCATCGCCACCAGGATGTCGCTGCCGCCGCAGGCATCCGCCTGCTGTTCGGCGGCATTGGCATCCGAGAGGGTCAGAAGCGTCATCAGCAGAATGGAGAGTGCAGCCAGATGCAGTGCGGCGAAGAGCCACAAAAGTGCGTTGCCGAACCGGCCCATCAGTAGCGCTGTCAGGCCTTGCGGCCGCAAGAGAACGGTCATCGAATCACCTCCGTCTGCACCTTATGGCTTATAGGAGCGCGCCTTTGCACGGACGGTTAATGCTCATGGTTTACAAAGCGTTAACAAGGGTTACGCCCTTGGATGGGCCTTGTCGTAGATGTCGAGGAGCCGTGCCGTATCGACACCGGTATAGATCTGCGTCGTCGACAGGCTGGCATGGCCCAAGAGTTCCTGGATGGTGCGAAGATCGCCGCCGCCCGCCAGAAGATGGGTGGCGAAGGAATGGCGCAGCGCATGCGGCGTGGCATTGTCCGGCAGGTTGAAGGCGCCGCGAAGTTTCTGCATTTCGCGCTGGATGATTGCCGGCTGGAGCTTGCCGCCGCGCGCGCCGAGGAAAAGCGGTTCGTCGCTGGAGAGCGCATAGGGGCAGAGCTTGCGATAGGTTTCCACCGCCTCCAGCACGACGGGCAGCAGCGGCACGAGGCGCATCTTCTTGCCTTTACCGATGACGCGCAGACTTCTGGTACCTGCTGGAAAATCGCCGGGCTTGAGATCAAGCGCTTCGGAAATGCGAAGACCACAGCCATACAGCAGCGCCAGCACCGCGGCGTTGCGCGCTGCGATCCACGGTTCCTCAGCCAGTTGCCCTTCCTGCGTGGTGATCCTGAGCGCCTGTCCGTCGGTTAGCGGTTTGGGCAGGGACTTTGGCTGTTTGGGTGCGCGCATGGCGGTGGCACCCGCGGCATTGACGAGCCCGGTCTTTTCCAGAAAGCGCAGGAGCGAGCGCAGGCCTGCGAGGTTTCGGCCAAGCGATCGTGCGCCGGTTCCCTCCTTGCGGCGGGCCGCTAGAAAGGCGCGCAGATCGGTGGCGCGGAGATTTTCGATATCCTTGATGCGGGCCGGATGGCCGTTATAGCCCGTCATGAAGATCAGGAACTGGCGCGTGTCGCGCTCATAGGCATCCAGCGTGTGCTCTGACAGACGCCGCTCGTCTTCCAGGGCAGCCAGCCATTCCCGGCGCTTCTCCAGAAGCTCCGGATCGGCAAAGGTGAGAATTTCGTCCACGTCATGCATCCCTTTGTCTTTGGGCATTCATCATAGGCTCACGCGGTCAGTATTTGGTTAAAGGCGCGATAACGCGGTGGGGAGGTCCGACATGATATGTGTGAAAACCGTTCCGATTTCCGCAACGATGCTATAGAGGTTCCCTTTTCGTTTCCTAAAGGACAATGTCGCCGCAACCATGGCAGACGATTCGACCGATCTTTTTGGTGCTCTGTTCGGCCCCGCATCCGGCAGCGTTAAGCCCGGCAATAGCGGGCCAACCATTGCCGTTCCCGTTCTGGTGCCGATGCCGGCGCCCGGGCCCTATAGCTATGGCGTGCCGGAGGATATGGTGGTGGAGCCTGGCTCCATCGTGCAGGTGCCGCTCGGGCCCAGACAGGTCATCGGCGTGGTGTGGGACAAGAATGACGGGCCGCCCGTCGATCCCAAGAAGCTTCGCCCGATCACAAAAACCTTTGACTGCCCGCCGCTTCGCGAAGAAATGCGCCGCTTCATCGACTGGGTGGCCTCCTATACGCTCTCTCCGCCCGGACTGGTGGCGAAGATGGCATTGCGGGCGCCCGCCGCCTTCGATCCCGAGCCGATGGTCGAAGGATTGCGGCTGACCGAAGCCCGGCCGGAACGGCTGACCCCTGCACGCGAACGGGTGATCGAGCTTGCCGGCGAGGGCCATGGGTGGACGCGGAGCGGGCTTGCCCATGCAGCGGGCGTCTCCACCAGCGTGGTCGAGGGTCTTGCCAAGCAGGGTGTGTTCGAGACCGTCTTCCTGCCCGCGCCACCGGTGGTCGCGGAGCCTGATCCTGAATATTCGCCAGCGCGACTGGAAGGGCCGCAAAGACAAGCGGCATCCGAAATTCTGGAGGATGTGCGCAAGGGTGGCTTTGCCGTTTCGCTGATCGATGGTGTGACGGGATCTGGCAAGACCGAGGTCTATTTCGAGGCGGTTGCCGAGACGTTGCGGCAAGGCAAGCAGGTGTTGATCCTGCTGCCGGAAATCGCTCTGACCGCCGCTTTCCTCGATCGGTTTCAGGATCGCTTCGGCTCGCGCCCGGCAGAGTGGCATTCGGATGTCTCGCCGCGCATGCGCGAACGGGTCTGGCGCCAGGCGGTGACGGGTGAGGTGAGGGTGGTTGCGGGTGCGCGTTCGGCACTCTTCCTGCCTTTCGACAATCTCGGCCTCATCATCGTCGATGAAGAGCACGATCCGGCTTACAAGCAAGAAGATCGCGTCTTCTATAATGCGCGCGACATGGCAGTGGTGCGGGCTCGGATTGGCGATTTTCCCATCGTGCTGGTTTCGGCCACGCCTTCGGTGGAAAGCCAGGTCAACGGCAATTCCGGTCGTTACAACACTATTCACCTGCATACGCGTTTTGGCGATGCGGCGATGCCGGATCTGCATCTGGTCGATATGCGCCGCCACCCGCCCGAACGTGGTGGCTTCCTCTCTCCTGTCCTGCTGCGCGGCATTGCCAAGACGATCGAGAAGGGCGAGCAGGCTCTGCTCTTCCTCAATCGACGCGGCTATGCACCCCTGACGCTTTGCCGGGTGTGCGGCCATCGCTTTCAGTGCCCGCAGTGCTCAAGCTGGCTGGTGGAGCATCGCTTCCGCAGTCAGCTCCAGTGCCATCAATGCGGCTATAGCGAACCGACGCCGGATCATTGCCCGGAATGCGGGACCTTCGATCATCTCGCCGCCTGCGGTCCGGGCGTGGAGCGCATCGCCGAAGAGGTCGAGAAGCACTTTCCTGAAGCCCGCACCATCGTGCTGTCCTCCGACCTGATGGGCGTGAAGCGCCTGCGGCTGGAATTGGAAGCCATCGTCAAGGGTGAGGCGGATATCGTCATCGGCACGCAGCTCGTCGCCAAAGGGCATAACTTCCCGCTGATGACGCTGGTCGGCATTGTCGATGCCGATCTCGGACTGGCAAATGGCGATCCGCGCGCGGCAGAGCGCACCTTCCAACTTCTGTCGCAGGTCACGGGCCGCGCAGGGCGCACCGGGCGCAAGAGCCATGGCCTGCTGCAGACCTACCAGCCGCAACATCCGGTGATGCAGGCAATCGTATCCGGTGACGCGGAAGCATTTTACGAGCGCGAAATCATCGAGCGTGAAAAGGCGCTGCTGCCGCCTTTTGGTCGCTTGGCGTCTATCATCGTGTCAGCCGATAGCCGGGCGGAAGCGGAAACCCATGCGCGAGCGCTTCGTGCATCCGCTCCGCAAGCGCCGGGCATCATGCTGCTCGGTCCGGCGGAAGCGCCACTCGCCTTGATCCGTGGACGCCATCGCTTCCGGCTTCTGGTCCATGGCAAGCGCAATTCCGACATGCAGTCCTTCCTGCGGGCGATGATCACCAATGGCCCGAAGGAGCGCGGCTCCATCCACGTGCAGACCGATATCGATCCGCAAAGCTTCCTGTAAGGGCTGTGGCACGACCATCTTTCGGCCTCGCTCCCGCCGTGGCATAAGGCGGCCCGAGGGATTCGCAATTTGGGGATGATCAATGGAGTTTTATTTTCCGACAGAGCTGGGTGAACAGCTCGCTTTTGGGGCAGCGGTGTTGTCGTCGCTGATAGGCCTGCTGGTGATGTTTGCGCCGATGATCACCTTTCGTCTATTCGGGCTTCAGGTGACGGGCGAACGCCGCGATGGTCTAGTTTTGATCCGCTCCTCACTTGCCGGACTTTATCTCGGCCTGGGTGTGTCCGCGCTTCTGCTCGCCCAGCCCATGGTCTATCTGGCCTTTGGCGCGGCTTTCGCACTTGCGGTCTTCGGCGCGCTGCTTTCCATCCTGTCGGATGGAGGCGCAACGCTTCGCAATTTATTACTTATGGTTGTGCATGTTGTTCTTGCTGCTTTCCCGCTGATGTATGTTTTCGGCCTCGTTTAACATCGGCTTCAAAGCATTTCCTCCCGCTCGTAGCGTCACAAGCGCGTCATTGGGAAAATTAAACCGCATTACCCCTTGTTCAAAAGAAGGTTTCCGCTATTACGCGTGTTGCGAGTCCCGGCGTCCTATGCTAGACGGACCGCGAAATCGAGATAAGGCAGGGGGGAATTCCAGCCTTTTTCGGGGAAATTGAAACGAATTCAAGAATTTGACGAAGCCGATCTCTCGGCTGCGTTTTCTTGGATGAATAGCAGGGAAAAATTGCCCGTGGCAGATACCTCCCATGGAACATCCGGTGTAGCGGAAAGGTATGCGTCTTCGCTTTTCGAGCTTGCCTTGGAAGCGGGTGTTGTTGAGGCAGTCGGCGCCGATCTCGACAGGTTTCAGGCCTTGCTCGATGAAAGCGACGACTTGAAGCGTCTGGTTGCGAGCCCGGTCTTCTCTGCGGAAGATCAGTCGAGGGCCATTTCGGCCATCGCCGAGAAGGCTGGCATTTCCGGTCTTGCTGCCAATTTCCTTAAGGTTGTGGCCAATAACCGCCGCCTGTTTGCCGTTCCCGGCATGATTGCCTCCTACCATACTATTGCTGCTGCCCACCGCGGCGAAATTGTTGCCGAAGTTACTTCGGCGCATGCGCTCGACGAAGCGCAGGAAACTGAACTGAAAGCGGCGCTCAAGAGTGTGACCGGCAAGGATGTGACGATCGCTCTTACGGTCGATCCCTCCATCCTCGGTGGTCTCATCGTCAAGGTCGGTTCACGCCAGATCGATACGTCTCTTCGCACCAAACTTTCCACCCTTAAGCTTGCACTGAAAGAGGTTGGCTGATGGATATCCGCGCCGCGGAAATTTCCGCAATTCTGAAAGATCAAATCAAAAATTTCGGCAACGAGGCGGAAGTCTCCGAAGTCGGCCAGGTTCTGTCCGTTGGTGACGGTATTGCTCGCGTTTACGGCCTCGACAATGTCCAGGCTGGTGAAATGGTCGAGTTCCCCGGCGGCATTCGCGGCATGGCGCTGAACCTTGAAGCCGACAATGTCGGTGTGGTTATTTTCGGTTCCGACCGTGACATCAAGGAAGGCGACATCGTCAAGCGCACCGGCGCGATCGTTGACGTTCCTGTCGGTCCTGAGCTGCTCGGCCGCGTCGTTGACGCTCTCGGCAACCCGATCGACGGCAAGGGCCCGATCAATGCGACGGAACGCCGCCGCGTCGACGTCAAGGCTCCTGGCATCATTCCGCGCAAGTCGGTTCATGAGCCGATGTCGACCGGCCTCAAGGCTATCGACGCTCTGATCCCGGTTGGTCGTGGCCAGCGCGAGCTCGTCATCGGCGACCGCCAGACCGGCAAGACCGCCATCATTCTCGACACGTTCCTGAACCAGAAGCCGATCCACGACAACGGCCCGGACAACGACAAGCTGTACTGCGTCTACGTCGCCGTCGGCCAGAAGCGTTCGACCGTTGCCCAGTTCGTCAAGGTTCTGGAAGAGCGTGGCGCTCTGCAATACTCCATCATCATCGCGGCAACCGCATCCGACGCTGCTCCGATGCAGTTCCTGGCTCCGTTTGCCGGTTGCGCCATGGGCGAATACTTCCGTGACAACGGCAAGCATGCCCTGATCGCCTATGACGATCTTTCCAAGCAGGCTGTCGCCTACCGTCAGATGTCGCTTCTTCTGCGTCGTCCTCCGGGCCGCGAAGCTTACCCTGGCGACGTTTTCTATCTGCACTCGCGTCTTCTCGAGCGCGCTGCCAAGATGAGCGACGAAATGGGTTCCGGTTCGCTGACGGCTCTGCCGGTCATCGAAACCCAGGGCAACGACGTTTCCGCCTTCATTCCGACCAACGTGATCTCGATCACCGACGGCCAGATCTTCCTCGAAACCGACCTGTTCTATCAGGGTATCCGTCCGGCTGTTAACGTCGGTCTGTCGGTTTCGCGCGTTGGTTCTGCCGCTCAGATCAAGGCCATGAAGCAGGTTGCCGGCTCGATCAAGGGTGAACTTGCCCAGTATCGTGAAATGGCAGCATTCGCCCAGTTCGGTTCGGATCTCGATGCCTCCACCCAGCGCCTGCTGAACCGTGGTGCGCGTCTGACCGAGCTTCTGAAGCAGCCGCAGTTCTCTCCGCTCAAGACGGAAGAGCAGGTCGCGGTGATCTTCGCTGGCGTCAATGGCTACCTCGATAAGGTCGCGGTCAACCAGATCGGCAAGTTCGAACAGGGTCTGCTCTCCTACCTTCATTCCGAAGGCAAGGCGATCCTCGACACCATCCGCACGGAAAAGGCTATCAGCGACGATACCAAGGGCAAGCTCAAGGCTGCTCTCGATAACTTCGCCAAGTCTTTCTCCTGATTAGGCTCTGACTGGGACGGATAACGGATGCCTTCACTAAAGGATCTGAAAAACCGCATTGCCTCCGTAAAGGCGACGCAGAAGATAACCAAGGCGATGAAAATGGTCGCCGCGGCGAAGCTTCGGCGCGCCCAGGAAGCTGCGGAGGCCGCCCGCCCTTACTCGCAGCGCATGAGCGCCGTGCTGGCCAACATCGCTCAGGCGGTGGAAGCCGATGTCGCTCCGGCGCTGATGACCGGAACCGGCAAGGACGATGTGCATTTGCTCGTCGTCTGCACGGCCGAGCGCGGTCTTTGCGGCGGTTTCAACTCACAGATTTCCCGCTTTGCCCGCGATCAAGCCCGCAAGCTGATGGCGCAGGGTAAGACGGTCAAGATCATCACGGTCGGCAAGAAGGGCTACGACAGCCTTCGTCGCGAATTCTCGTCCAACATCATCGAGCGCATCGAACTGCGTGACGTGAAGCGGGTGGGTTTTGCCAATGCCGATACGATCGCCAAGAACATCATTGCCCGTTTCAACGCTGGCGAGTTCGATGTCTGCACGCTGATCTATTCGGAGTTCAAGTCCGTGATCAGCCAGATCCCGACCGGCCTCCAGCTGATCCCGGCTGCTGTTCCGACGGTCGAACAGGCAGCGACCAGCAACACGGCGATCTACGAATACGAGCCGGATGCGGCCTCCATTCTGGAAGACCTCATTCCGCGCAACATTTCCGTTCAGGTTTTCCGCGCACTGCTGGAAAACGTGGCTGGCGAAATGGGCGCAAAGATGAGCGCGATGGACAACGCAACCCGCAATGCCGGTGAAATGATCCACAAGTTGACGCTCTCCTACAACCGTCAGCGTCAGGCTCAGATCACCAAGGAACTCATCGAAATCATTTCGGGCGCGGAAGCGCTCTGAGGTAAGGAAAGAGGGTAAGGATAATGGCTCAGGCAGCTACCCCCATTAAGACCGCAGCGACCCAGGGCGCTACCGGCAAGGTTACGCAGGTTATCGGCGCTGTCGTGGACGTTGCGTTCGAAGGCGAACTGCCGGCGATCCTGAACGCGCTCGAAACCGACAACAACGGCAACCGCCTTGTTCTCGAAGTTGCGCAGCACCTCGGCGAAAACGTCGTTCGTACGATCGCGATGGACTCGACCGAAGGTCTGGTTCGTGGCCAGCCGGTGGCTAACACCGGTTCGCCGATTTCGGTTCCGGTTGGTCTTGAGACGCTCGGCCGTATCATGAACGTCATCGGCGAGCCGGTTGACGAAGCTGGTCCGCTGAACACGGCAACCAAGCGCTCGATCCACCAGGAAGCCCCGGCCTACGTTGACCAGTCGACGGAATCGGAAATCCTCGTCACCGGCATCAAGGTCGTCGACCTGCTGGCACCTTACGCAAAGGGCGGCAAGATCGGCCTGTTCGGCGGCGCTGGCGTCGGCAAGACGGTTCTGATCATGGAACTCATCAACAACGTCGCCAAGGCGCATGGCGGTTACTCCGTCTTCGCAGGTGTGGGTGAGCGTACCCGTGAAGGTAACGACCTTTACCACGAAATGATCGAGTCGGGCGTTAACAAGCACGGCGGCGGCGAAGGCTCCAAGGCTGCTCTCGTTTACGGCCAGATGAACGAGCCGCCAGGCGCACGTGCCCGCGTTGCTCTGACCGGTCTGACGATCGCTGAAAACTTCCGCGATGAAGGCCAGGACGTTCTGTTCTTCGTGGACAACATCTTCCGCTTCACGCAGGCTGGCTCGGAAGTGTCCGCTCTGCTCGGCCGTATCCCGTCTGCCGTTGGCTATCAGCCGACGCTTGCGACGGACATGGGCCAGATGCAGGAACGCATCACCACCACGACCAAGGGTTCGATCACCTCGGTTCAGGCCATTTACGTTCCCGCCGACGACTTGACCGACCCGGCACCTGCAACCTCGTTCGCCCACTTGGACGCAACGACGGTTCTGTCGCGCTCGATCGCTGAAAAGGGTATCTACCCGGCTGTTGACCCGCTCGACTCCACGTCGCGCATGCTCGACCCGCTGATCGTTGGCGAAGAGCATTACGAAGTGGCTCGTAAGGTTCAGTCGACCCTGCAGCGCTACAAGGCTCTTCAGGACATCATCGCCATCCTCGGCATGGATGAACTGTCGGAAGAAGACAAGCTGTCGGTTGCCCGCGCCCGTAAGATCGAGCGCTTCCTGTCCCAGCCGTTCTTCGTTGCCGAAGTCTTCACCGGTTCTCCGGGCAAGCTCGTGGCTCTCGAAGACACGATCAGGGGCTTCAAGGGTCTCGTCAACGGCGAGTACGACCACCTGCCGGAAGCGGCATTCTACATGGTCGGGTCCATGGACGAAGCCATCGAGAAGGCAAAGAAGCTGGCTGGCGAAGCCGCTTGATGTGATTGAACTGGTGCGCGGTTTTTCGCCGCGCGCCGTTGCCCCCCGCGACATCGTTTGTCGCGCAATCAGAAGAAGTGAATAGCCATGGCCGACACTTTCAAATTCGAACTTGTTTCTCCTGAGCGTCTCTTGGTTTCCGAGATGGTCAGCGAAGTCGTGATTCCGGCGACGGAAGGCGAAATGACGGTTCTGGCGAACCACGCACCGGTCATGACGACGATCAAGCCCGGCATCGTCACGCTGAAGACGGCATCTGGCGAATCCCATAAATATGTGGTGTTCGGCGGCTTTGCCGACATTCTGCCGACCGGCTGCACGCTGCTTGCAGAATCGGCCGTTTCGGCTGACGACATGAGCCCGGATGACCTGCAGAAGCGCATCGCGGTTGCCCGTTCGGAGATCGAGGAAGGCAACCACCACCACGATCACCTGACGAAGCTGGAAAAGCACCTTTACGAGCTGACGAACCTGCACGAGGTTCTCGTCGCCGCTTGAAAGGACCGGGCGGGGTCGCGCGAGCACCCGTCCACATAGGAAATGAGAAAAAAGCGGTCCTGGTGACCGCTTTTTTTTATGTTGGCGCGCCGCTCTCAACGATGGAAATATCCAGCGCAGTATAGACCGCCATAGGGCGTCAAATGCGACTGTCGACATTGCCCAGCCTACCTCATGCCGGCGACATCACCTAGCTTATGGTCACACTCCATCTGGAGGACAATCAGAGCGCCGTGCGTCCCATTGCACGCACAAAGGATGCTCAATCTTCTTTGATCTACGCATCGTGCTTTCCGAAAATCGATTCCGATTTTCGAGCCATTGCTATAGGCCCTCAGAACTCCGTCCACTCCGCTGCGACGACGGCTGGTGCCGCTGAACCATAGCGTCGAGCCGGCGCGTGTCTCACAGGGGTCATGACCTCTAGGGCAGGCGCAGCAGCCGAGGCTCCGGTCGCAAAGCCCACATCAAACTGTGTCAGGAGCTGGCGGAGCGTCTCGGCCTCACGTGCAAGCCCATGGCTGGCCGCCGTCGTCTCTTCCACCATGGCGGCGTTCTTCTGCGTGGCCTGGTCCATGAGGTTCACGGCGTTGTTGATTTCGCTGAGGCCTGACGCCTGTTCGCGTGCCGCTTCGACAATGGCCGCCACGTTGGTGTCGATCAACTCGACCTGGGACGCGATATCCTTCAGGGCTTCGCCCGTTTCGCCCACCAGCCCCACACCGCGCGCCACATGCGCGCCCGACGCATTGATCAGTTGCCTGATCTCCTTGGCCGCTGCGGCGGAGCGCTGTGCAAGATCGCGCACCTCCTGCGCCACGACAGCAAAGCCTTTGCCGGACTCGCCCGCGCGTGCCGCCTCCACGCCAGCATTCAGCGCCAGAAGGTTTGTCTGAAAGGCGATGCTGTCGATGACGGTGATGATATTGGTGATTTCACCGGCGGAATGGGAGATGGCGTCCATGGCGGCGATGGCACGTTGAACGATCTCACCGGAGCGCTCGGCGTTCGCCTTCGTCGCGCTGACGAGGCGGCCCGCCTCATCGGCCCGCTGGCTGGCGTCCGCGCCCGTGGTGGTGATTTCCTCGAGCGCTGCGGCGCTCTCCTCCAGAGAGGCTGCCTGCTGCTCTGTGCGCTGCGCAAGCTGGTCTGCGGCGACACGGATCTCTGCCGAGCCGGAGGCGATGATCTCGGAGTTCTGTGCCACAGTCTGCATCGTAATGCGCAGCTTCTCGATGACCTCGTTGAAGTCGCTTCTGAGCTTCTCCATGCTCGGCACGAATGGGGTGTCGAGCCTCTGGCGCAGATTGCCTTCAGCGAGTGCGCGCAGTGCCAGGCCAAGCGTCGAGATCGCACTCATGCGTGGTGTCACGTCGGTGGCAAATTTCACCACCTTCACCACCGCGCCACTGTCGTCGAGGATGGGGTTATAGGCCGCCTGGATCCAGACCTCTTTGCCATCCTTGCCAAATCGGACGAACTCGTCGGAGATGAATTCGCCGGAGGCCAGCCGTCGCCAGAAATCGCGATAGGCCTCCGAGGTGGCATAGGCTTGCTCGCAGAACATGCGATGATGACGGCCTTGGATATCGTTTAAGCCATAGCCCAGAGTACGACAGAAATTCTCGTTGGCGGTGATGATGTCGCCTGCTGGCGTGAATTCGATGACCGCCTGGGAGCGGGAGATCGCTTCCAGCTTGCTGTTGTCCTCTTTCGCCTTCAGCTTCTTCTGAGTGATGTCGCTGGCGATCTTCACGACCTTGTAGGGCTTGTTGCCGCGAAAGACGGGATTGTAGGACGCCTCGATCCAGATTTCTCGCCCGTCTTTGCGCAGCCGCTTGAACTCGCCGGTCTTGAAGGAACCTGACGCAAGCGCGCTCCAGAAGTCACGGTAGTCTGGGGAGGTGACAAAGTCCTGATCACAAAAGATCCGGTGGTGCTTTCCCACGATGTCGGACAGTTCATAGCCCAGTGCAGCACAGAAATTCGCGTTTGCATCCAGCACATTGCCGTGCAGATCGAATTCGATCACGGCTTGCGATGCGGAGAATGCCTTCAAAACATTGGTCTTGTCTGCGCTCTTTACCAGCCAAAACATTTTCTTCTCCAGGACAGCCGAAATGTTGAGGTCGTGCTCCTGGTTAACTGAGCACAAGAACGCCCGTTACTTGCGCATCGGCCGGATCGATTATGCGCTCGTCTAAGTGTATTAGAGCAAATTAATATTAAAAGTTTCTTTCTTAGCGCGAGCGCAATAATGACGTGTAGAAAATACTCTTGTGTGGTGCGGTGATGGCTTCGGAGGTCAGCGGGATCAATCCGGTGTCTCGCTCCGCAAGGCCTCCAGGGAAAAGCAAAAAGCCGCGCGGAACTGTCCGCACGGCTTTGATGATTGATCTTGAAGATGAGGTGCCGATCAGGCGGCCAGTTCATCCATATCGGTTCCCTTGAACATCTTGGCGAGGTTCAGGAAGCAGATCATGCCATGCTCGTTGGCAATGATGCCTTCGGAGAAGGACTTGTCGAAGGAGGCGGAAACTTCCGGAACCGGTTGAACCTGGCTCGCCGGGATGGTCAGAATGTCGGAGACGCGGTCGACCAGCATGCCGATGACCATGTTGTGCACTTCGGCAACGACGATGGCGCTGCGCTCATTGGCAACCGTGCTCGTCATGCCAAGCTTGTAAGCCAGATCGATGATCGGAATGACCGAGCCGCGCAGGTTCATGACGCCGATCACATCCGGTGGAGCATGCGGGATGGGCGTGGACGGTGCCCAGCCGCGGATTTCGCGGATCGTGGTCGTCTTGACGCAGAATTCCTGATCGTGAAGACGAAACGCTATGATTTCGAGGGTTTCGCCGCCGAAGTTTGTCGAGTTGATCATTGCCATCAGAATTCTTCCCAATCCTTTTGTGTCGGAGCCAGAGCAAGAGAACCGGATGTCGCGTAGACCGCGGGTTTCGGCTTCCTCTCCGGAGCGCGCGCAACGGGCGTTCTCTGTTCCAGCTTCACTGGTTGATTCGTAACAGAAGAATGTTTCTCAAATCTAAATTGCGCGAGAAGTTCGTGCAGGACATGCGCTTCATGCGCGAGGCCGTGGCTGGAGCCGGTCGTCTGCTCCACCATCGCGGCATTTTGCTGGGTGTTGGTGTCCATGGCTTCAACCGCGTGGTTGATTTCCTTGATGCCGTTGGCCTGGTCATGCGCCGTCTCGACGATCGCCGCGACATTGGTGTCGATCTCCGCCACCTGGCCGACGATCTTGCTCAGCGCGTTGCCGGTCTCGCCGACGAGATCGACGCCTTCCTTTACCTGCGAGGCGGAGGTGTTGATCAGCGTCTTGATCTCTTTTGCCGCATTGGCCGAGCGTTGCGCCAATTCACGCACTTCCTGCGCCACGACCGCAAAGCCCTTGCCGGCTTCTCCGGCGCGTGCCGCTTCGACACCGGCGTTCAGTGCAAGCAGGTTGGTCTGGAAGGCAATGTCGTCGATGACGCCGATGATGTTGCCGATCTCGTTGGAGGATTGCGAGATGCGGCCCATGGCATCGATTGCCTTGCCGACGATGAGGCCGGACTGTTCCGCATCGGCCTTCGTGTTGGCAACGAGGCGGCCTGATTCTTCGGCACGTTCGGCGTTTTGCGCCACGGTGCGGGTGATCTCGTGCAATGCCGCCGAGGTTTGCTCAAGTGCTGCAGCCTGCTGTTCGGTGCGCCGCGCAAGGTTGTCGGTGGCGTCGCTGATTTCACGCGCACCCATGGTGATGCTGCTGGTGCTTTTTGCCACATCGCGCATGGCGCCTTGAAGCTTTTCCAGCGAGGCGTTGAGATCGTGGCGGACTTTTTCCAGCGTGGGGGTAAAGGGCACGGAGATCGTGCCGGTCAGGTCTCCATTCGACAATGCCGTCAGGCTGGCGGCAAGATCGTCCACAGCCACAACGCGATCTGTCACGTCGGTCGCATATTTGACGATCTTGAACACTTTGCCGTTCTCATCGAAGATCGGATTGTAGGATGCCTGAATCCAGATCGGCTTGCCGCTTTTGCTCAAGCGCTTGTACTCGGCTGCGGTAAATGTGCCGCCAGCCAGAGTCTTCCAGAATTCGTTGTAGGACGGATCGTTGCGGACGCTGTCTTCGCAGAAAATACGGTGATGCTTTCCCTGAATTTCTTCAAGTTTGTAGCCGACGGCATCGAGGAAATTCTGGTTCGCCGTGATGATGTTGCCGGTCGGGGTGAATTCGATGATGGCCTGCACACGCGAAATCGCCTCCAGCTTCCCGGCATCTTCGGATGCTTTCCGCTTCGTTTCGGTGATGACGGTTGCAAGCTTGACGACGCTCTTGACGCTGCCGCCAGCCATGACCGGATTGTAGGAGGCCTCGATCCAGACTTCCTGTCCGCCATTGGCGATCCGCTTATACTGACGCTTGTCGAAACGGCCAGCCGCGAGATTTTTCCAGAACTGCCTGTAATCATCGCTGTTTGCGTAGGACGGTTCGCAGAACATGCTGTGGTGCTTGCCGATCACCTGATCGGCCGTGTAACCCATCGCGGTGCAGAAATTCTCATTCGCAGACAGGATTTTTCCCGAAGTATCAAATTCGATAATCGCCAAAGAACGACCAAGAGCGGCTAGAACCGCCTTGGCATGGGTTCCAGGAAGAGAAAGCATTCAGTGAACTCCATCACTCACGGTTCAACCGCAAGGTCACACCACTATTGCGTTGCGTGCAGACAAGAGCCTTAAGCGCAACCGGCGCGGATGGTTCAGGGCAACAACAATTGTTTTAGCCCATCAAATTTAAGAATCTCTGAATTTCAAAAAGTTTGACTATTCTCTTAACGTTACCACCTTAAATCTCATGGTTCACGCATAAGTTGATCAATATTCTTTCTCGTAGAAGATGCCGGCGGCGCCTTCTCCATCTGCGCCCGCGGAACCGCGCAGTTTCACGCCCCGGCCGACATCGAGATTGATGATCGCCTTGGCGCCGGAATCGCCGCTCTGCTCCAGCTCGAGATAGGTTCTGTCATTGATATATTTGCCGGCGGAGACACGCGCGCGCCCCTCGGCGTCGGTGGAAATATCGAGATCGTCAATGCCGAGATTGCTGCGCAGGCTGTCGAACAGCGAGGTGGAGCGACCGCCGGCCAGCTGACTTGCCGCATCCGCCAGTCGTGCAATCTGCAAGGGCGAGAGTTTCGACATGGACTGGCCGAAGATCAGCTGCGCCATGATCTCGTCCTGTGGCAGCGCGGGAGAGGAGCTGAAGGCGAAGGACGGGTCGTTGGCATTGCCGCTGACGGTGACCGTCACGGTGTTGGAGCCTACGGTGGAATCGGCAGACATATTGAGAACCGGGATCAGGCCGCCGCCGAACGTGATATCGCCATTGGTGAAATCCAGTCGACGGGTCAGAATTTCCAACCGGCCGCGGCGCATGGTGAAACCGCCAGAGACCTGTGGGTTCGCCGCCGTGCCGCGCACCGTCAGGTTGCCGTTCAGCTCGGCGTCGACACCACGACCGCGCACGAAAATGCCACTTGGCGCATTGATCTGAAGATCGAGACCAATGGAGGAGGAGGTGCCGTCGCCACCCTGGTCGGACCGCAGTTCAGCGTCCTGACGCCGGACCGCAGGAGGTGCGTTCTTGTGCTTGATGTCGATTTCCGTCAGCGAGGCCGGCAGGCGCTCAGGGATGGTGATGGCGCTCTTATCCAGCGTGATCGTTCCGGCCAGCATGGGCGAGGTCAGCACCGGCCCCTTCAACGTCACTGTACCGCTGGCCTGGGTGGAGAACAGCGTACCGTCCACATATGTGGCGCGGTTCAGCGTGAGGCTGAGATCGGCCGGGAAACCAGCGCCGGGATTGATGCCAATCGTGCCGGAGCCCGAGAGCGTCCCGCCACCCGACATGGCTCCCGTCAGCCGAGAAATGGTGGCGACATCGCGGTTGAAGCTGATCGTCGCGGCTATATTGTTGATGGTCAGATTGCGGCGAACATCAGTCACGCGGGCGCCGTCCGTGGTGATCGTGCCCGTCACCGACGGCGCGGTTGCCGTGCCTTCGATGCGAATATCGACAGCGGCGGAGCCGTTGACGACGAAGCCCTGGGCGGATGTCTGGGCTGCGAGCGCGGCAAAGGGAATATTGCCCTTGAAGCTCATGGCAAGCGGCCGGTCACCAGCAAGGCCGAGCGTGCCGCCACCGGAAAGCGCCAGGCCGCCGCCTGCGGAAAGCGTCGTATCAAGCCGCAACGTCTGCCCGGCATAACGGCCATTCGCCTTGATGCCCAAGGGGCCAAGGCCTGCGGCGCGTGTCTGGGCCACCGCTGCATCCGACCAGGTCAAATCGTAATCGACAGCCGGATCGGTCGCTGCCCCTTTTGCCACGACCGTGCCGGAAATGGTGCCTGCCGCATCGAGCCCAGGTGAGAAAGCATTGGCAAGATTGGCGGGCAGCGCGCGGATGGCGACGTTGAGATCGAGCGTGGACCCAGCCGTCCCGTTGACATCGACACGCCCGTTGCCTGTCTGGATGGTGAGGCCTGCGATACGGGCAGCGCCGTTTTCGATGGCGATCACAGTGGGGGCGGCAAGCCGCACCGGAATCCCGCGGGGCGTTGCCGAGAAGGCGTCCACCGAGACTGTCATCGGCGAGGCGCCGGTGTTTGCCCGCCCTTTAAGCACCAGCGGCGCATTGTCATAACGACCGTTCAGATCAAATGTTGTGGCGTTGGCCGCATGATCGATATCAAGCGCGATGCCGGAGAGGGCTGCCGCACCCGCATCGATCTTGTCCGCCTTTACATTGCCGTTGATGGCGAGCGCCAGAAGATCGTCCACCTTCAGATCGGCCACCAGTCCGGCAATCGTCGTGGTGCCCTGTCGTAATGTGTTGCCGCTGGCGCGAATGGTGGCGGCGATCTTGCCATTGGTATTGCTGATGGCGACATCGCCCTTCAGGTCACCACTTGCCTGCTGGGCGGCGAGCGCTGCCAGCAGTGAGATATCGGGGAAATCGAAGGAGAGGTCGCCGGATGGCAGGAATTGCGGCGTCAGTTGCAGCTTGCCGGTCAGGACATTCGGGCCGACCTTGACGTTCAGCTCCGGAATGGCCGTGCCTTCACCCGTCTGCACCAGGGCGGCAGAGGCATCGATCGGCTGGTTGTCGAGCGTACCGGTTGCCTGGAACTTGGCTTGCGGAGCCGCGACATCCGCCTTGCCGCTGGCGGAAACCTTGAGCGATTGCAGCGAGCGTCCCGCCAATGTTGCACGGGCGGCTGAGAGATTGGCGGTGAAATCCGCCGCATTGATCGGGCCGTTTGCCTCCAGTGAAAAGTCGAGCGACCCTTGCGCCTGCGGTGACAGCTTCTGCAGCGAGGGCAGGCGGCCGGAGAGTTTTGCGCCGATTGTGCCATTGTCGAGGCTCACATCGCCATTGGCTTCGAGCGTGCTCGATTTCACCACAAGGTTTTCGAGGCTGGTTGCGCCGCCGATGAGGCTGTTGACATAGCCATCAATCGCAATCGTCCCGTCGAATTTCTCAGACAGAGCAGTCGGCAGTACCGACGGCAGCACGAAGAGGCGCAGGTTCGAGGAGACGCGGCCTTCGGTGAGATCGTAGGAGCCGCTTGCCGTGCCGCCGATGCTGGCGCTTTCCAGTGTGGCGCCTTCAAAGGCGATGGATTGCGGCGAGACGCGCAAGGGCGCGCTGAGCTTCAACGGTGCCTTGATGGCGCGCTCCAGATCCGGCGCGGTCAGCGCCGACTGATCGACGGCAAGCAGCGTGCGGATCGTGCCGGTGCGGCTGGCGACATTCAGATCGTCGCTGGTTGCGGTCAGCTTCACACCCTGAAGCGTGCCTTGCGGCGCGGTGAGCGAGCGCAGCGACACGACGGTGTTCAATCTGGCTGCATCGGCATTGCCGCGCAGGCTGAGATCGATGCCATCGACCAGCGCCTGGACCTCTTCCTGACCAAGCGGCAGGCGCACATCGACGGGGCCGTTGGTGCCGATCAGATTGGCGGTAAGATCGTTCTGGCCTTGGGGATCGATGCTGCCGGAGGCCGTCAGGATCAGCGCGCCGGTTTCCAGATTGCCGCTTTCGACGCTGATGCGTCCTTCCGGCGAAATGGATGTGGCAAGGTCGATCTTGGTCTCTCCGGTAAAGAGCTGGCGCATCAGTGGTGGCAGCAGCCGATCCGGCTCCCCGCCGCCCTGCAGCGTGATCCGGCGCGTTCCATCGGATGCGAGGCTATGACGGCCATCAAGCGTCAGGACCTGGTTTCCGCCAACGGAGCCGACGAGCTTGCCTGTCCAGTCCGATAGCGGTCCATCGCCATTGAGGTCGATCGAGACGGCGGGAGCGCCGGGAAGGCGCAGCAGATTGGCGAGCAGACCGCCTTCCGGTTCGTTCAACAGCGCCTTGAGTTTCAGCACGTTCTCGCCCGGAACATAGGCGAAGTCGGCGTCGATCGAAGCGCGCTGCTCGTCCTTGCGGGTGACAGAGAGGGAGGCCGTGATCGTATCGGATGCGGCATAGCCATGGCCGGATGCGCTGAGCGAGAACGGACGGCCGGCAAGCTTTTGGCCGAGTTCGATATTCGGCAAGGAGAGATCGTCAATTGCCACTTCGACAGGCAGGGTGAAGCTGCCGGAACTCTGATCGGCCGGTTCCGTCGATGGGAGAGGAAGACGATCGACGGTGATAGTGGCGGCTGTCAGCCTCTCGGCGTGGAATTTACCGGTCAGGAGATCGAGCGGCGACCAGTCGAGTTCGACGCCGTTGAGCTTGGCGTAGGGGCCATCCCGATCGGCAATCGTCACCGCGTCCAGCCGCAGCCTGCCGCTCAACAGGCCTTCCGGCGGAGAAATGGTAATCGTCCGATCCTTGCTGGAGGCAAGCCGTGAGATTTCGTCTGCTACGAAACGTGCGCCGAAGGGGCTCAAGCCCAGGAAAAGAACCACCACCGCAAGAAGGGCGACAGCCCCGAGCGCGATATAGGCGAACCACTTCAGCAATCGAATCAGGATGGTCATGAAGGATAATCTACACTTCGCTTCGTCGTCGTGACAGATGTGGACATTGTGCCTTTGAGAGGCCAAGCCCGGCGTGGTTGGCTATACCTTCTTCAGCGTCAGAAGGCTTGTCCGATACCGGCGTAGATGCCGAAGCTGCTGCCGTTCGGATATTTCTCCAGCGGCATGGCGACATCAAGACGCAAGGGTCCAAAAGGTGTCTGATAGCGAAGGCCAATGCCGGCGCCAGCGCGGATATCGGAAAAATCCGGGGTAATTTCGGAGGAGACGATGCCCGCGTCGACGAAGGGCACGATGCCGATGGTCTCGGTGACCTTGACGCGTGCTTCCAGCGAGGTGACGATGTAGGAACGCCCGCCGGTCGCTTCGCCATTGGCCGCATAGGGCGAGATTTCCTGGTAACTGTAACCGCGCACCGAGCCGCCACCGCCCGCAAAGAAGCGGCGTGTGGTGGGAATGTCTTCCAGCGAGCCGCCGCCAACCAGCACGCCGCCTGCGAGCTTGCCCGCCAGCACCACCTGATCATCCGAGCCGAGGCCGAGATAGCCGGTGGTCGAGCCTTCGAGCGAACTGAAGATCGTGCCGTTCAAGGCTTCATAGCTTGGCGTGGCCGCAATTGAAGCGCGGAAGCCCTGTGTCGGATTGAGCTTGTCATTGCGCTTGTCGCGGACGAACTCCAAGGGGACCGAGGTCGTCAGATACTGGTTTTCGCCGAACGCATCCTCGGTGTTTTCCCATTCGACTTCGAGACCGGCGGATGCGGTGTCGTAGTCGTTGAAATCATAGGCAAAGCCGGCATAGGCCGTGACCGTCTGGGCGTCGTAGCTGTCCGGATGCTCGGTCTTGGCCTTCAGGCTCGCGGTAAAGGTGGTCTCCGGCGTGAAGATCCCGGGCTTCACGAAGGTGATGCCGGCGGAATAATCCATGTCCTGAACGGTGGACGCTTCACCGAGGCGCGTAACGGCACCTTCGATGCGGAGCGATTCGGCTTTTCCAAAGAGGTTTCGGTGGCCCCAATAGCCCTGCAAGCCAGCGCCTTCGGTGGTCGAATATTGCGCGCCGACACCGAAATAGCGGAACTTGCCCTCCGACACTTCGATGGTCAGCGGCAATGTTCCGTTCGGCGCCAGCGTGTTGGCTTCCTTGATGGAGATGCTGGAAAAGACACCGAGCTTGCGCAGTCTGTCAGCGGCCTTGCGCAGTCTTTCCGGCGAGTAGGGCTCGCCGCTGTTCAGGCGCGAATAGCGACGGATGAAATCCGGATCGACCGCCCGGTCGCCCTTGACGGCCACATCCCCCAATGCGGCAACGGGGCCGGCGTCGGCGACCATCGTCAAATCTACGGTATCGTTGGCGTGGTTGGCCACGGCCTCGCGCTTGGTCAGCTTTGCAAAGGGGTGACCCGCCGCCTTCAAATCCTCGATGATCTTGTTGCCGGCCCGAATAATGGCGAGCGAGCCTGCGTCTCCGCCCGGAACCAGACCGTAGTCGGCCGCGGTGCGTCCTCCCACATCGCCTTCCAGGCGAACGGTGCCGAGCTTGAAAAGGGGGCCCTGCGTCACATCAATGACGATGGGAACCGGACCGGAGGTATTGAAGGTCGGAACAGGCGGGATGGAATCGATGTCCTGGCCGGCAATGGTGATATTGACGAGGCCGCCATAGCGCGCATTCTCATAGAGTGCGGCAACCAACCTGTCGCGATCGTCCTTGGCGCGGATCAACAGACCCAGATCGCCAGACGCTGCCTTGTCCGGCTCCGTCACCAGAAGAGAACTGTTTTCCAGACTGTCGCGCAGCTTGCTGTCAGCACCCGGCGTGTTGAGGGTCACGGTAAATTTGACGGGATTGAGAACTTCATTCTCTTTGTCGTCGTCGGAGCCCCACAGCTGGATGCCGAAGATTTTCAGCGCGAGGGCCTCGCGCACGAAACCCGGAGAACAGGTAACGGCTGCCGCCACCGCCAATGCAGTGCCTGCCCTCCAGTACGCAATACTCTTCCGTTGGTCAGTCCGCTTGTTTGGCATACGCTGCTTTATGGTT
>Ga0308171_1000381_pt1 | contig 102753 bp, 91 predicted proteins | sample PhyGR1_FD_202135 | JGI IMG/M metagenome (GOLD analysis project Ga0308171, IMG submission 202135) | Phyllosphere microbial communities from UC Gill Tract Community Farm, Albany, California, United States - DLSLSG.R1 | ecosystem: Host-associated > Plants > Phyllosphere > Unclassified | place...
TCCCCGGGGGGGGGGGGGGGGGGGGGGGCGGGGCCCCCCCCCCCCCCCCCCCCCCCCCCGCCCCACACGCCCCGCTTGAAGTCGCCCCCTCCACCATCCTGCGGATGGTCCCCCTCCCCCGCTGCGCAGGGGAGGATCAAGTCATGATCGGGCGGTTGCGCGGGGTTCTGGCCGAGGTCGGGGAGGCGGAATGCCTGATCGACTGCGGGGGGGTGGGCTATGTCGCCGCCTGCGGGGCGCGGACGTTGGGGCGTCTGCCGGCGCCGGGCGACGAGACGACGCTGTATATCCATAGCCAGTGGAGCGAGGACGCGGGGCCGCGTCTGTATGGCTTCCTGACCCGCGACGAGCGCCGCGCCTTCACCGTGCTGCTGGCCATTCAGGGCGTGGGGCCGAAGGCGGCGCTGAGCGTGCTGGACGTGCTGCCGCCGGGCGAGCTGGCCAGCGCCGTGGCGCGCGAGGACAAGGCGGCGGTGGGCCGCGCCAACGGGGTGGGGCCCAAGCTGGCCCTGCGCATCGTCACCGAACTGAAGGGCAAGCCGCTGGGCGACGGGCATTTCGCGCCCAGCGCGCCGGGCGTTCACGCCGAGGTCGCCGCCGCCCCGCCGCCGCCGAGCGTGACGGGCGAGGCGGTCGCGGCCCTGCTGGGGCTGGGCATAGCCGAGATCAATGCGCGTCGCGCCGTGGATCAGGCGCTGATCCGGCTGGGGGATGAGGCGGAGCTGCCGGCGGTGATCCGCGCGGCCCTGCAGGAGCTGGGGCGGTGAGGGGGGATTTCCTCACGCGGGCGGTCTTGAGTCTGGCCGGCGACGCAGCCTATGCCGACGCCCTCTCCCCACATCAGTTCGGATTTGAAAATGAACAAGAAATTGCAGACCGTGATCGTCTTCGTCGTGGGCCTTGTCGTCATGGCGGTCGGCTATGCGGTTCTGAAGATGTAAGGCGGACCGGCGCGGGGGCGATGCGATGACGGATGACCGGCTGGTCGCCCCCGACGCCGCCCGGGGCGAGCAATACGACCGCGCGCTGCGGCCGCAGACCCTGTCCGAGTTCGTCGGGCAGTCGGCGGCCAAGGGCAATCTGAAGGTCTTCATCGACGCGGCGCGCGGGCGGTCCGAGGCGCTGGACCACGTCCTGCTGTTCGGCCCCCCGGGTCTGGGCAAGACGACGCTGGCGCAGATCGTGGCGCGGGAACTGGGCGTGGGCTTTCGGGCCACGTCCGGCCCGATCCTGGCCAAGGCGGGCGATCTGGCGGCGATCCTGACCAATCTGGAGCCGCGCGACGTCCTGTTCATCGACGAGATCCACCGCATGTCGCCGCTGGTGGAGGAGATCCTCTATCCGGCGATGGAGGATCACGTGCTGGACCTGATCATCGGCGAGGGGCCGTCGGCGCGCAGCGTGCGTATCGACCTGGCGCCCTTCACCCTGGTCGGGGCGACGACGCGGGCGGGCTTGCTGGCCACGCCGCTGCGGGACCGGTTCGGCATTCCGCTGCGGCTGGAATTCTATACGCCGGAGGAGCTGACGGCGGTGATCCGGGGGGCGGCGCGCAAGATGGGCGCGGCCATCACTGAGGACGGGGCCATGGAGATCGCGCGACGGGCCAGGGGCACGCCGCGCATCGCCGGGCGTCTGCTGCGGCGGGTGCGCGACTTCGCCGACGCGGAGGGCCAGAGCATCGACCGGCTGGCGGCGGCGCGGGCCCTGGCGCGGCTGGAGGTCGACGAGGCCGGGCTGGACAGTCTGGACCGGCGCTTCCTCAAGGCCCTGATCGAGAACTACGGCGGCGGGCCGGTCGGCATGGACACATTGGCCGCTGCGATCGCCGAGGCGCGCGACGCGGTCGAGGACGTGATCGAGCCCTATCTGCTGCAACAGGGCTTCATCATGCGCACGCCGCGCGGGCGGGTGGCCTGTGCGCGGGCCTATGAGCATCTGGGGCTGGAGGCGCCCAAGGTTCAGGCGCCGCCGCCGCCGGATCTGTTCGGGGGGTAGGCGTTCTTCCTTCTCCCTCCCCTTCATGGGGAGGGTGGCTGACGCGAAGCGGCAGACGGGTGGGGGCGCTTGGCAGATCAAGCCTGCGTCCAGTATCGCCTCGCCCTCCCCACCCGGTCGCTGCGCGACCACCCTCCCCATGAAGGGGAGGGAGAAGCGCGCGTCGGTCGCCAAGGGGCTTCACCCGCTCGCCAAACCCCGCCATGCTTGCGCTTGAAGGAGACGGGCGATGGCGCGAGGCGGGATCGGGACGGACCAGAAGATCGCCGTGCTGGGCGCGGCGGTGCTGCTGCTCGGGGCGCTGAGCCTGGTGGCGCTGAACCAGGGCGCGCGGTTCGGGCCGAAGCAGGCGACGGCGGCGGAGCGGGCGTTGACGCAGGTGAAGGCCCAGATGGGGCCGGACGCCGAGGTGCGCTACCTGGAAGAGGGCAAGCGTCGGGCCGTCTGCGGCTATGCCGGAATCGCAGGCGAGCGCCGCGCGGTGGCCTTTGTCTCGCGGCCCAATCGCATCCTGATGGGCGACGATCCCCTGGGCGCCGAGTTCGCGGATATGAAGGCGGAGTTCTGTCCGGGCTTCAACGCGGCGGCGTCGGCGGCTAAGCCCTCGGCGACGACTTCCGCTCAGGGCTGATCATGACCGACCAACCGACCGCCGGCCGCTTTGACGGGCTGGATCATCTGCTGCCGGTGCGGGTCTATTACGAGGACACCGACTTCACCGGCCTGGTCTATCACGCCAACTATGTCCGCTATTTCGAGCGGGGGCGGTCGGACTTCCTGCGGCTGGCGGGGGTGGGGCACGCCGAACTGCTGGAGCAGCACGAGCCCCTGGCCTTTGTGGTGGCGGACCTGGGGATCAAATACCTCAAGCCGGCGCGGATCGACGACGCCCTGGTGGTGCGCACCCGCTATGAGGCGATCAAGGGGCCGAGGCTGATCATCCGGCAGACGGTGGAGCGCGACGGCGAGGTGCTGTGCCGGGCCGATGTGATTGCGGTCTGCATCCATCTGGACGGGCGGCCTAGGCGGCCGAGCAGGCGGCTGGTGGAGTTGGTGGGGCCGTGGCTGACGGGGGAGGGCTAGGACTCGACCTTCTCCCTCCCCTTCATGGGGAGGGTGGCTGAGGCGTAGCTGACGCCGGGTGGGGGCGCTTCGGCAAATCAGGCGCCGCGCGCGTATCGCCGAGCCCTCCCCACCCGGTCGCTGCGCGACCACCCTCCCCATCAAGGGGAGGGAGAGGCGCGGTGCTTTTGGGGCGAAGCCTCGCAATAACGAGGTTGTCAGAGGCGTCCCCCGTGACGCCGGGGCCGACGACCGCTAGACCGCCGCCATGAAACCGCCACGTCCGCCCGCTCGATAAGGGCAGGACGACACCGGACTGACCCAAGGACGCCGCATGACCCCGCCCGCCGACGCTTCGCTGCTGAATCCCATCGAGCTGTTCATGACCGCCGACTGGGTGGTGAAGACGGTCATGATCGGCCTGGCCGCCGCCTCCGTCTGGTCCTGGACCATCATTATCGACAAGGCGGTGCGTTTCTCGCGCATGAACGCTCGCGCCAGCGAGTTCGAGAAGCAGGTCGAGAGCGGGCGGTCGCTGGAAGACGTGGCGGCTCAGGCCGGGGCGCAGCCTGCCGATCCCCTGCCGCGCATGCTGGTGCTGACGCTGCAGGACTGGCGCGAGGCGCGGGCGCGCGGGGCCATGACGGACACCCAGGGCAATATGTTGATCGCCCGCATCGATCGCGCGCTGGACTCGGTCATCGCCCGCGAGAGCCAGAAGATCGAGAACGGTCTGGGCGTGCTGTCGGTGGTGGCCACGGCCTCGCCCTTCATCGGCCTGTTCGGCACGGTCTGGGGCATCATGAACGCCTTTGACGCCATCGCGGCGGCGGGCAACACCAATCTGACGACGGTGGCGCCGGCCATCGCCGAGGCCCTGTTCGCCACGGCCATCGGTCTGGCGGCCGCCATCCCGGCCTATATCGCCTTCAACGCCTTCTCGGTGACGGCGGGCAAGTTCACGGGCCGTCTGGAAGCCTTCGCCGACGACCTGCAATCGGCCATCGCGCGGCGTCTGGGCGCGCCCTCGGCTCCGCCGCCCCCGCCGGTTCCCTCGGCTGACCTGAACCTGCGCCGGGGCGCCTGATCCATGGCTCTTGGCGGAGGAGGAGGCGGAAGCTCGGGCGGGCGCGGTCGTCGCCGCGCGCGCAAGCGGCCGCTGAGCGAGATCAACGTCACGCCCCTGGTCGACGTCATGCTGGTGCTGCTGATCATCTTCATGATCTCGGCGCCGCTGCTGACCGTCGGCGTGCCGGTGGAGCTGCCCAAGACCGAGGCCAGCGCCGTCGAGACGACCGACAAGCCGATCACGGTCTCGATCGACCAGAACGGGGCTATCTTCATCGGCGAGAGCGAAGTCCGCTGGGAGCAGCTGGCGATCCGCGTGGCCGAAGAGGGCGGCGAGAAGGCGCGCGACAAGGCCGTCTTCATCCGCGCCGACGGCCGGGCGCCCTATCAGGCCGTGGCCCGCGTGATGGCGCGCCTGAGCGCCTCGGGCTTCACCAAGCTGAACCTGATCACCGACACGGCGGCTGACGAGACGGCGGAGGGCTGACGGCTTTGCGTCGACCCAGTCCCGCCATTGTCGGATCGCTCGCGCTGCACGCCGGGGTGGTGGCGCTCGCCCTTGTGTCGTGGTCGTCGAAGGACGAGCCCAAGCCGCTGGTGAACTCGGTGCCGGTGTCGATCGTCTCGGACATCGAGATCGCCGCAGCCCCCGCCGACAATCCGCAGCCCGAGCCCTCGCCCGAGGACGGGGCGACCGCGCCGGTCGAGACGCCGCCCGAGCCGGTTCCGCCGGAGCCGACCCCGCCCGCGCCCGCGCCGCGTCCCACCCCGCCCGCGCCGCGCCCGACGCCCAGGCCGCCGGAGAAGGCGCCTGCGCCGCGGCCGACGCCCACGCCGACGCCCCGTCCGACACCGCCGCGCCCTGCGCCGACGCCGCCTGAAAAGGCGCGCCCGGCCCCGCCGACGCCCGCGCGGCCGACGCCTGCGCCGGCTCGCCCTGCGCCCGCCCGGCCGGCGCCGGGTCTGGATCTGGACGCCCTGGCCGGTCCGCCGCGCCCGACGCCGAACCGGGGCAGACCGTCTGCGGGGCAGCAGGGGTCGGGTCAGGCCAGTCAGGCGACGGGACCGCAGATCACGGCCATCTTCAACCAGGTCTATCCGAACTGGATTCTGCCCTGCGATATTCCTGGTGCGGATGAACTGCGGATCCAGGTCGATCTGACCCTGTCGGCGGACGGCCGCATCACCAAGGGGCCGACCCTGGTCAATCCGCAGTCCAGCGCGGTCTATCGCGCGGCGGCGGACGGGGCCCTGCGGGCGCTTCGCCAGACGGCGCCGTTCGACGTGCCGACGGGCTTCCCCGGAGGCCAGTATCGCCCGACCTTCAACACCGAGCGGGCCTGCGCCAACCGGTAGAGCGCGATGCCTCTCCCTCCCCCGTCCCGGGGAGGGCGGTCGCGAAGCGATCGGGTGGGGAGGGCCGGGTGATCCTGGGTGTTGCGCTTGATTTGCCGAAGCGCCCCCACCCGGCTTCGCCTTCGGCTCAGCCACCCTCCCCGGGACGGGGAGGGAGAGGCGTCAACGCGCAGCGTGCCGCTAAAGTCTGAAAGTCGCCCCATTCGGGGGCAAGCTTGTCTTTCACAAGCTGGTTTTTGTCATACGGTCTGGCGATAAGGACCGACGATCCGTCCAACTCCGGGAGCTCTTCTCATGCGTCTGCACCTTCTCCTCGCCTCGGCCGCGGCGGTCGTCATGGCGGCCCCGGCGATGGTCCAGGCCCCTGCCTCGGCCCAGACCCAACCGCCGGCGACAGCGCCGCAGCAGGCGGGTCCGGTCGAGGTCGAGATCGACCAAGGCGTGCTGCGCCCGTTGCAGATCGCCGTGGTGCCCTTCACCGGGCAGAACGGGCCGCAGATCTCGAACGTCATCAGCGGCAACCTGAAGCGGTCGGGCTTCTTTGATCCGCTGAACCCGGCCAGCTTCATCGAGACCGGGCTGACGCTCGCCAATGCGCCGAACTTCCCACAGTGGACCACGATCGGGGCGCAGGCGGTGCTGTACGGCGGCGTCACGCCGCGCGCCGACGGGCGGGTGGATGTGGGCTTCCGTCTGTATGATCCCTATCGCCAGTGCCAGCTGGTCAGCTATCAGTTCACCGCCACCTCGGAACAGTGGCGCCGGATCGCGCACAAGATTTCCGACGTCATCTATCAGCGCATGACGGGCGAGGCGGGCTTCTTTGATTCGCGCGTCCTGTTCGTGTCGGAGAGCGGCACCCAGCTGAACAAGCTGTCGCGTCTGACCATCGTCGATCAGGACGGCTACAACCCCGTCTTCCTGACCCAGGGCGACGAGATCATCATGTCGCCGCGCTTCTCGGCGTCGAACCCGGACGAGGTCACCTATGTGGCCCTGGGCAAGGATTACAGCCGCATCTATCTCTACAATCTGTCGACCGGGCGCCGGGAAAGCCTGGGCGAGTTCGACGGCCAGGTGCTGGCGCCGCGCTTCTCGAACGACGGGACCAAGATCGCCTTCTCGATCATCCGGGGCGGCAACACCGACGTCTATGTGATGAACCTGCGCACGCGGCAGCTGTCGCGCCTGACCAGCGATCCCGGCATCGACACCTCGCCCTCGTTCAGCCCGGACGGCGGCCAGATCGTCTTCACCTCGGACCGTTCGGGTTCGGCCAGGCTGTACACGATGCGGTCGGACGGGTCTGGCCAGCGGCCGATCAGCCGCGGCGGCGGCAGCTATACGGCCCCGGCCTGGAGCCCGCGCGGCGACATGATCGCCTTCACCAAGCAGTCGGGCGGTCGTTTCCACATCGGTGTGATGAAGGCGGACGGCACGGGCGAGCGTATCCTGTCGTCGTCCTACTTCGAGGAGGGCCCGTCCTGGGCGCCGAACGGTCGCTACATCGCCTTCGCGCGCCAGACGCCGGGCGGCGACACCCGTCTGTGGACCGTCGACCTGTCGGGTCGAGTGGTGGCGCAGGCAGGCTATGACGGGCGAGGGTCGGATCCGGCCTGGTCGGGCCTGCTGGACGCCCCGCCGGCCAGCCTGGGCATCGGCCAGGGCGCGGACTCCTGCCCCGCCTGACCGGGTTACGACTTCGTGAGATCACGAGCGGAGCCATTCCCATAAACTGTACGTTATCCCGGCTGGCGCGGCGCGACGCCGCAGTCTAGCTGACCCTTATAAAGCCAAGCTTGAGGCCGCCGTCCTCAGACCGAATACAAGGAGACGACCCGATGAATTCTTCGACCCTGATCAAGCTGGCCGCCGTCAGCGCCGCCGTCGCCGCCCTGGCCGCCTGCGCACCCAAGCCCAAGGTCGAGCCCGCCGTGCCGGTCGAGCCGAGCCAGCCCACCGGTCCGCAATATCCGACCGCCCCGACCGGCCCCGTGACCGGCGGCAATGTCGGCGCCGCCGCGCCGGGCTCGGAGCAGGACTTCGTCGTCAACGTCGGCGACCGCATCTATTTCGACCTCGACTCCTATTCGGTGCGCCCGGAAGCCCAGCCGCGTCTGGACGCCCAGGCCGCCTGGCTGCAACGTTATCCGCAGGTCACGGTGCGCATCGAAGGCAACGCCGACGAACGCGGCACGCGTGAATACAACCTGGCCCTGGGCGCACGCCGCGCCGAGGCCGTGCGCACCTATCTGATCCAGCGCGGCGTGCCGGCCGGCCGCATCGACACCATCAGCTTCGGCAAGGAGCGTCCGATAGTCGAGGGTTCGAACGACGCCGCCTGGGCCCAGAACCGCAACGCCCACACCGCCATCGTGTCGGGCGCGCCGCGCTAAGCCGAAACGTAGGGATTGAATGAAGAGAGGCGTCGGCTTTGCAGCCGGCGCCTCTTTTCTTTGCGAGCGAGGGGGATCAAAGTCCGCGCCGAATCCGGGGGGACATTCGAGTGATTGATCTGGAAGCAGCGGGCGGCGCCATGACGGGCGGCCTTATCGCGGGGGCCATCGAGAAACCGACGGGGCAGGCGGGCGAGCATCACGCGGTCTGCGCCGACTGCGGGGCCGAGGTCACGGGCAGGTTCTGCTCGAACTGCGGCCAGCCGGCCCATGTCCATCGCACCCTGCTGCATCTGGGCGAAGAACTGCTGCACGGGGTCATGCATTTCGACGGGCGCTTCTGGCGCACCCTGCCGCTGCTGGTCATCAATCCCGGGCGGCTGACGCGAGAGTGGGTGCAGGGCAGGCGGACGCGCTACGTCTCGCCCCTGGCCATGTTCCTGTTCACCCTGTTCGTCATGTTCTTCGCGCTGAGCTTCATGCCTCACCCGGAGGCGGGCAATTCGCCGCTTCAGGCGCAGATCGCCGAACAGCGCGCCGATGTGGTCAAGGCCGAAAGGGCGATGGCCGAGGCTCGCGTCAACGCTGAGAAGGCTGAGGCGGCAGGCAAGGACGCGATCACCAGCGGCGCCGAGCAAGGCATCACCGCGGGCGTTCTGGCGACGGTCGAAGGGGCGGCGATTCAGGAAAAGGCGCGTCTGGCCCGGCTTGAAAAGGAACTGGTCGAGGGGCGCAAGGACGGCCTGACGCCGGGCAGCTGGCAGGCCCAGATGGCCGACATCGCTCAGGACGTGAGCGACGGCGACGAGAGCAACGGGGTCAAGGCCACGGCGGGCTGGTCCAAGGCCAAGGTCAAGAAGCACAGCTTTATCGGGACTGTGGCCAAGAAGCTGAAGAACCCCGATCTGGCGCTCTATAAGTTCCAGCAGACGACGTACAAGTTCGCCTTCCTGCTGGTGCCGTTGTCGATCCCGTTCGTGGCCCTGATGTTCCTGTGGAAGCGGGGTTTCACCCTGTATGATCACGGGGTCTTCGTCCTCTATTCGCTGACCTTCATGTCCCTGCTGCTGATGGCGGTGGTGGTCGTGGCGACGACGCTGAAGGGGGCGGGCGGCTACGCCATGGGGGCCGCCAGCCTGATCGCGCCGGCGCATATGTTCGCCCAGTTGAGGGGGGCCTACAGTCTGAGGATCTTCTCGGCGCTGTGGCGGACCTTCGCCCTGCTGATCTTCTGCAATATCGCCGCGACCTTTTTCATCCTGGCCATCATCTATCTGGGGCTTGGTCATTGACGGGGATGGCGAGCTCGGCCTTGCGGACGCCGCAAATCGGTGGGACGACTTAAGACATGCTGAAGCTGCCTTTCCGACTGACCAAAACCGCCGCGATGACGGCGATCGGCCTGACCCTGATCGGGGGCGCGGTCGTGGCCCAGACCGTGCCGATGGAGGCCGTCCAGTGGGACAAGCGCCGTCTGGACCAGCTGGACCGCAACGTGCGCCGTCTGGAGCGCGCCCTGACCCAGAGGAACGCCGCCGGTCAGCCCGTGCTGGTCGAGCCCGATCCCGAGGTCGTGGCCATGCAGGGCCAGCTGCAGATCATGGAGCGCCGCCTTTCCGATCTGGAGCAGACCTTCCAGCGCGTGAACGCCGACGGCGAGCGTCTGACCTTCCAACTGGACGAGGCGACGCGCGACAACGCCGCCCTCAGCCGTCGCCTGCGTGATCTGGAAGGCCGGGTCGAACGCGCCGAGACGGCGGCGCAAGAAGAGGCCGAGCTGAACGGGCCCATCGTGGCCAACTCGCCGACCGGCGACGCGGGCCAGGACCTGACGGCGGCGCTGCGGCTGCTGGGAACAGATGGTCCACGCGGGCAGCGGGCGCTGGAAACCGTCATCGTCACCTGGCCCAATACGCCGCAATCGCGTGAGGCCAACAGCCGTCTGGGCGACCTCTATGTCGCCGCGCGCGACAACGCCGCCGCCGTGCCCGCCTACGCCGCCGCCCTGAACGGCTGGCCGCGCACGCCCTGGGCGCCGGAGACGACGCTGAAGCTGGCCGAGGCCCTGCGCGCCACCGACCGGGCGACCCAGGCCTGCGGCGCCCTGACCGAGTTCACGCGCCGCTACGCCGAGACGGCCACGGCGGCGCAGAAGACCCGGGCCACGCAGCTGCGCACGCGGGCGAACTGCAGCTGACGCCAGAGGGCGCCGAGGGCCTGACCGGCCGGGTCTTCGCCCGGCTGGAGGCGCGGCTGGATGCGAATAGGGCTGAGCCTGTGGCTCTGGCCCTGTCGGGCGGGGGCGATTCCATGGCCCTGCTTCGTCTCGCCGCCGATTGGGCGAGGGCGAACGGGCGGCGGCTGCTGGTCCTGACCGTCGATCATAATCTCAATCCCATGAGTGCGGACTGGACCCGGTTCGCGGGCGAGGCGGCGCGTGCGGCGGGCGCTGACTGGCGGGGGCTGAGCTGGGACGCGGCTGCGCCCGGCCATGAACGAGAGAGCGGGCTGACCGCGCGGGCGCGGACGGCGCGGCATGGACTGATCGCCCAGGCTGCGCGAGCGGCGGGGGCGCGGGTCGTGCTGCTGGCCCAGACCGCCGATGACGTGGCCGAGGCCGACTGGATGCGGGCGCGAGGCTCGACCCTGGGGCGGGTGCGCGAGTGGTCGCCGTCGCCGGTCTGGCCTGAGGGGCGCGACCTGATGCTGTTGCGGCCCCTGCTGGAAGAGCGGCGCGAAGGATTGCGGGACTATCTGCGGGCGCGGGGCGTTGGCTGGGTCGAGGACCCGGCCAATGGGGATGAGCGGTTCGGGAGGAGCCGGGCGCGGGCGGCGTTGGCGGACTATCAAGCCCTCCCACTCGAGGGGGGAGGGTTGGGTGGGGGTGTGGTCGCCGGGCTTTCCGATCATGCGGCGGAGACGCGGAGGGCGTCGCCTCCAGCGCCAAACCAGGAGCCGCAGCGCGTACACCCCCATCCCCGACCCTTCCCCCCTCGAGGGGGAAGGGAGCTCAGTCTGGTCTGGGCGGGCATCCTTGAGGTTTCGCGCGACGCATCCGCCTCGGCCCTGGCCGCGGCTCTGGTGTGCGCAGGCGGCGGGGCGACGCCGCCGCGCGGGGAGCGACTGGCGGCGTTGAAGGCGCGGCTGGCGGCGGGCGAGGATTTCGTTGCGGGACTGGCGGGGGCGCGGGTCGAGGCGGCGAGGGCGTCTGTGCTGGTGATGCGCGAACCGGGGGAGATGCGGCGGCGGGCGCCGGGGGCGGTGCGGCTGACGCCAGGCGTGGCGGCGGTCTGGGACGGGCGGTTCGAGATCACGGCGACCGAGCCCGGCTGGCGGGTCGAGGCGGCGGCGGGACGGCTGGCGCGGCTGTCGGAGGCGGAACGCCGGGTCCTGGCGGGCTTGCCGCCGGCGGCGCGGTCGGGCTTGCCCGTGCTGATGCGGGACGATGGGCGCGGCCCGACTCTGGCATGGCGAGAGGCGAGGGTGCGGTCCCTGGGCGCGCCGCGTCTGGGGCTGGCGCTGGGCGAAACGACGCAGGAGAGCGACCTCTTTCATCCCATGCATGGCGAAACGCCGCCGACTGACCTATTTTCCTAGAAAGACTGCTGATCGACGGAGCCCGAGGGCGTTCGCCGAGAAACCGAGGATCGAATGAATCTGCGTAACTTCGCCATCTGGGGCGTGATCCTGCTGGGTCTGGTCGCGGTCTACGCCGCCATCGGGCCGAATGCAGGCGGGGCCATGCCGGGCGCCAAGGCTGCGGCGGCGGGCCGTCCTGACCCCATCACCTATTCGCAGCTGATCACGGCCATCAACGGTCAGGAGATCAAGACGGCGACGGTGCGCGGCGACACGGTGACGGGCGTCTACAAGAACGACAGCAAGTTCACGACGGTCACGCCCCTGCCCAATATCGACCTGGTCGACAAGATGCAGGCGGCGGGCGCCGCCGTGGACGTCAAGAGCACGCGCCAGCCCTGGTGGTCGGGCCTGCTGGGTCTGCTGCTGCCTGTGGCGCTGATCATCGCCTTCTGGTTCTTCATCATGAACCGGATGCAGGGCGGGGCGAAGGGCGCCATGGGCTTCGGCAAGTCCAAGGCCAAGCTGCTGACCGAGCACAAGGGCCGCAAGACCTTCGAGGACGTCGCCGGCGTGGACGAGGCCAAGGAAGAACTGCAGGAGGTCGTCGACTTCCTGAAGGACCCGGGCAAGTTCCAGCGTCTGGGCGGCAAGATCCCCAAGGGCGCCCTGCTGGTGGGCCCTCCGGGTACGGGTAAAACCCTGCTGGCGCGGGCAGTCGCGGGCGAGGCGGGCGTGCCCTTCTTCTCGATCTCGGGTTCGGACTTTGTCGAGATGTTCGTCGGCGTCGGCGCCAGCCGCGTGCGCGACATGTTCGAGCAGGCGAAAAAGAATGCACCCTGCATCATCTTCATCGATGAGATAGACGCCGTGGGTCGTCACCGGGGCGCCGGCCTGGGCGGCGGCAACGACGAGCGCGAACAGACGCTGAACCAACTGCTGGTCGAGATGGACGGCTTTGAGTCCAACGAGGGCATCATCCTGATCGCCGCGACCAACCGTCCCGACGTTCTGGACCCGGCCCTGCTGCGGCCCGGCCGCTTCGACCGTCAGGTCGTGGTGCCGAACCCCGATGTCTCGGGCCGCGAGCGTATCCTGCGCGTGCACATGAAGGACGTGCCCCTGGCCGCCGACGTCAACGTCAAGACGATCGCGCGCGGCACGCCGGGCTTCTCGGGCGCGGACCTGGCCAACCTGGTCAATGAAGCCGCCCTGATGGCCGCCCGCAAGGACCGGCGCATGGTGACGCACCGCGACTTCGAGGACGCCAAGGACAAGGTCATGATGGGCGCCGAGCGCAAGTCCATGGCCATGAACGAGGAAGAAAAGCGCCTGACCGCCTATCACGAGGGCGGCCACGCCATCGTCGCCATCAACGTCAAGATGGCCGATCCCGTCCACAAGGCGACCATCGTCCCGCGCGGACAGGCCCTGGGCATGGTGATGCAACTGCCGGAAGGCGACCGCTATTCCATGAAGTATCAGCAGATGGTCGACCGCATCGCCATCATGGCCGGCGGCCGCGTGGCCGAGGAGATCATCTTCGGCAAGGAGAACATCACCTCGGGCGCTTCCTCCGACATCCAGCAGGCGACCAAGCTGGCGCGGCGCATGGTGACGCAGTGGGGCTTCTCGGACGTGCTGGGCACGGTGGCTTACGGCGAGAACGAGCAGGAGGTCTTCCTGGGCCACTCGGTCGCGCGCAGCCAGAACATCTCTGAGGAAACCGCGCGTCTGATCGACAGCGAGGTCAAGAAGCTGGTCACGTCTGGATGGGACGAGGCGCGTCAGATCCTGACCGACAAGGCGGAGGATCTGGAGAAGCTGGCCCAGGCCCTGCTGGAATACGAGACCCTGTCAGGCCACGAGATCAACGACCTGCTGGAGCGCGGCATCCTGCCGAACCGGGACGAGAGCAACTCGCCGACCGTCGGCCCGTCGGTCTCGGTGCCGGTGACGCCGGTGTCGGACGGCACGGACATCGAGACGCCGAAGGCCGAGCCGGTCGCCGCGCCGACGACCAGCGTGCCGACCGCCTGATCCTTCCGGGATCGGCTGAAAATGAAGGAGGGGCGGGCCGCAGGGCTCGCCCCTTTTTCGTGCGCGCTCCGCCGAGGGGCTGCGGCGCTCGCTCGGCTATTGAGCGCGCTTGAGGCCAAAGCACTGGGTCCCCGCCTCCGCGGGGATGAACGGAGAAGTAGTTTGATAGACTTGTTTGTAATTTAGACTAGTCTGTGAGATATGGTGTTATCCGAAACAGGAGGGCGCCATGACGGCATCCGCATTCGATCAAACCGAACGCCTGCACGGCCTCGACGGCTTGCGGGGCGCGGCCCTGCTGCTGGGGGTGGTGCTGCATGGGACCCTGTCCTTCTTTCCGAGCCAGATATGGATCGTGGGGGACGACCAGACCTCGGTCTGGGCCAGCGGCCTCTTCTTCGTCATCCACCTGTTCCGCATGGTCAGCTTCTTCCTGATCGCCGGGCTGTTCGGCCACATGATGCTGAAGCGGCGGGGGGCGCTGGGTTTCATCAAGAATCGGCTGATCCGCATCGCCGGGCCGCTGGCGGTATTCTGGGGACCGGTGATGGGCGGGATCGTGGCGGTGCTGGTGTGGAACGCCTCCCTGCACGGCATGACGGCGGCGGATGCGCCGCCGCCGCCGACCTATGACTGGACCAATATCCCCCTGACCCATCTGTGGTTCCTGTGGGTGCTGCTGTGGTTTTATGCGGCCCTCGTGATCGGCCAGGCCGTCCTCAGCCGGTTGGACCGGGCGGGTGGTCTGGGGCGCGGGCTGGACCGAATGGCGGGCGGGCTGATCGGGCCTTGGGGACCCTTGTTGCTGGGCGCGCCCCTGGCCCTGGCCCTGTGGCTGGAGCCGAACTGGATCGCCTTCTTCGGCATTCCGACGCCGGATGCGGGGCTGGTGCCCGAAACCTCGGCCCTGGTGGGCTTTGGTCTGGCCTTTGGAATGGGCGTCCTGCTGGAGCGCCGTCGCGACCTGCTGGCGAAGATCGCAGGCTGGACGCCGGTCTATCTGGGGCTGACCCTGGGGGCGGGGACGACGGCGCTGATGCTGTCGGGCGGGCCGACGCCGGTGCTGACGCCGATGACCGATCCGGCGGCCAAGGCCCTGGCGGCGGCGGCGTTCGGGGTGGCCACCTACGCCTCGATGTTCGCCGTCGTCGGGCTGGCCTTGAGGTTCTGGTCGGGGCGCAGCGCGTTGCGGCGCTATCTGGCCGACGCCTCCTACTGGATCTACATCGTCCATCTGCCGCTGGTGATGGCGGCGCAGGTGGTGGTGCAGGACTGGGCCATGGTCTGGCCGATCAAGCTGGCCCTCGTCGTGGTCGGCGTCTTGGCCGTTTCCCTGGCCAGCTATGAGCTGATGGTGCGCCACGGCTTCATGGGGCGCTGGCTGAACGGGCGGCGCACGCCCTGGCGTCGGGCGCGCGTCAGCGTGCCGGTCGCCGCCGAATAGCTTGCCAACCTTGGCGGCTGCGTCCATCCGAAGGGGGCAGCCGCGTCGCGCCAGGAATCACCCGATGACCGACAAGTCCCGCACGCCCGAAGCCGACCTCGCCTTCATGCGCTCCATCGTGGAGGGGAGCGGGCGACCGCCGATGACCCTGGCCATCTGCTATCTGGCGGGGGGGCTGCTTTATGGTCTCCAGTGCCTGTTCCACGTCGGGCAGGTGATCGGGCTGATCCGCTGGCCCGATCTGGCCAATCTGATCTTCGTGGTCGGGATCACCGCAGCCTTTCTGGCGGTCCTGACCTGGGCCATTCTGAGGGACCGCAAGGCCGGGCCGTCGAACCGGGGGCCGCTGGCGACGCGGGTGACGAACGCCGCCTTCAGCGCCACCGGCATGGCCAATGCGGCCGTGGTCATCGTCTTCGCTGTGGGGGCGTTCCGGGACCAGGATTTCGCCGTCTGGCTCTATTACGCGGCCATCGTCTTCGCCCTGCAGGCGGCGGCCTGGTACGCGGCCTGGGTGCTGAAGAAGAAGGGCTGGATGCTGGCGGTGTCGCTGGGCGGATGGGTGACGGCGGTGGCCCTGGGCGTGCTGGTGCGTCAGCCGGTGGCCTATCTGGGAGTGTGCACTCTGGCCCTGTTCCTGCTGTTCGCCCTGCCGGGCTGGGTGATGTTCCGAGACGCCCGCGCCGGCGGGAAGGCCGCCTGACGCCATGGGTCTGGCGGACGACTTTGGACGGATCGACGAGGTCATCCACGGCCGCATGCGGCTGGGGATCATGGTCTATCTGGCCGATGTCGAGGCGGCGGATTTCACCGAGCTGAAGACGGTGCTGGAGGCGACCCAGGGCAATCTGTCGGTCCACCTGAAGAAGCTGGAGGAGGCGGGCTATGTCGCCATCAGCAAGAGCTTCGTGAACAACAAGCCCCTGACCCGCATCGCCATCACGCCGGAGGGGCGGACGGCGTTCGCCGCCTATCTGGAGGCCCTGGGCGGGTTGATCGGGCGGACGGGCTGAGACCGCTTCGTCCCTATTGGAGAGGGGGGCGCTGACACCCCTCATCCGTCAGGCTGCGCCTGCCACCTTCTCCCGCAAGGGGAGAAGGACTTAGGGCGCTATCGCCTTCGGCTGCCTGAGCGCCTTCTCCCTCAAGTGAAGAAGGGTTTTACCAGCGCAGGGTCTTTCAGTGGGTGACGGCCTCGATCGGGTCGGCGTCTTCCACCAGGACGGGGGTCAGCTTGCGCACGGCGCCGGTCGGGTCGGGCCAGTTGATCGACTGGCCTTCGCTCAGGCCGATCAGGCCCGCGCCGACGTGCGACAGGATCGAGACGCGACCGGCGTCGATGTCGGCTTCGTGCGGCAGGACCAGCTGGACCCGACGGACCTCGGGGTGGCGCTCATCGGCGTAGTGCAGCCAGCGGTTCAGGCCGACGGCGCCCTTGGGCAGGTCGACGGCCTTGCAGACCTGGGCGCGGTCCAGCTCCTGTTGCAGCAGGCCGGCGGGGCCGGTTCCCGGCAGGTCCCCGACCAGGCGATCCAGGGCGTCGAAATCCTCCTGGCTGAGGATGATGGCGGGCAGGGCCGGTGGGCGGCCACGGGTCTTGGCGGTGGTCATGTCGGTTCTCGATGTGAAGAATGGGAAGAAGGGGGTCAGGCGGCCGAGGGGCCGTCGTCGTCGCTCTCGTCGCCTGTGTCGTCACAGGGGGGCGCGGGCTCGGGCGAGGGCGTGGGCGGCGGCGTCGCGGGGCGCCTGAAGGGGATGATGTCGGCGCCGCGCGCAGGGGCAGCGACGTCCTGGGGATCGTCTTGACGATGGGTCATGACATGCGTGTTCGCGGGCGCCGATGGGGCGAACGCGATCCTGATTGGTGAAGACTAGGGAAAAAGCGAAGCAACGCGCCCCGTAGCGGACGACAGCAAGCTGGCCGCTACGGGTTAGATGCCTTCGACGCGGCGACCCGCGTGGGTGAGGCGTCGAGCCTGGCTGACGAAACGTTCCATAGTGGGTAGAGGCTGGGCCTCAGCGCGCGGAAAGTCAAACCGGCGCCCCGGGAGTTCTTGTCGCATGAGCCTTCAATCCCTTGTGAAGCCGCCGCTGGCCCCCCCTCTCGTGATGGGCGTCGTCAACGTGACGCCCGACAGTTTCTCCGACGGCGGGCGGCTGGCGACGCAGGCGGCGGCGCTGGCTCACGCCCTGGGGCTGATCGAACAGGGCGCGGACGTTCTGGACATCGGCGGCGAGAGCACGCGGCCGGGATCGGATCCGGTCAGCGAGGACGAGGAAATCGCCCGCACCCTGCCGCTGATCGCGGCGCTGCGGGCGCGCTGGGACGGGATGATCAGCATCGACACCATGAAGCCGGGGGTAGCGCGGGCCGCCATCGAGGCGGGCGCGACGATGTGGAACGACGTGACGGCGTTGATGCACGATCCCGACAGTCTGGCGACCGCCGCCGAGCTGGGGTGCGCCGTGGTGTTGATGCACATGAAGGGCGCGCCCAAGACCATGCAGGACGACCCGCGCTATGACGACGTGGTCGCCGAGGTGGTGGCCCATCTGGCGGCGCGGGCCGAGGCGGCGATGGCGGCGGGCGTGGCGCGCGAGAAGATCTGGCTGGACCCCGGCATCGGCTTCGCCAAGACGACGGCGCACAACCTGAGCCTGACGACGCGGCTGGAGGCCCTGGTCGATCTGGGCTTTCCGGTGCTCTACGCCGCCAGCCGCAAGCGCATGATCCAGGGCGTGGACGAGACTGCGGTCGCCGCGACTGATCGGCTGGGCGGCTCGCTGGCCCTGGCGCTGGAGGGGGCGCGGCGCGGCGCGCGGATGGTCCGCGTCCACGACGTGCGCGAGACCGTGCAGGCGCTGAAGCTGCAGGCGGCGGTGGCGAACGCCGCCCGCTGACGGATCAGGCCTGGGATTGGCTGAGTTCGACCGTCGCCGCATAGGCGTCGCGCAGGGCGGTCCAGCGCGGCCAGTTCCACGGATGGGGCGCGCGGCGCGCGGCGTCGTCCAGGCCTTCCATGTGGTGATGCCAGCCGGCCAGGGTGTTGGCGACGTTGGATTCCCAGTCGCGCGGCATGCGATGGATCAGGGTCAGGCAGGTGCCGTCGCCGTCGGGCGACAGCCGCCACGAGACGACCGAGTCCGCGCCGCCGAAGGTGTGCTCGAAGCGGGTGAAGGGCTGGAAGACCAGGACCTCGTTGGCCTGCCGGCGGACCTCGGGGGTGTCTGGGAATTTCTCGGTGGCGGGCTGGCGGAAGTCGAGGTCCATGCGGCCGCCGGGCGTAGGGTCGATCACGGCCTCGGCCAGCCAGCAGGCGAGGCCCTGCGGCGTCGTCAGGGCGGCCCAGACGCGTTCGGGCGAATGACGCAGGCGGCGCTCGAAGCGGATTTCGTAGCCGCCGTCGATCTCGGTCGCGCGGCCCTGGTCTTCGGTCATGATCAGAGTGTCGGTCATTGCGGAAACTCCTTGTCGAGATGGTGTTCAAGCGCGTCGAGGCGGTCGACCCAGAAGCGGCGATAGGGCTGCAGCCAGGCGTCCAGTTCGGCCAGGGGCGCGGGATTGAGGCGATAGAGGCGCCGCTGGGCGTCCTTGCGCACCGTGACCAGGCCCGCCTCGCGCAGCACCGACAGGTGCTTGGACACGGTCGGCTGGCTGATGGGCAGGGCGTCGACGAAGTCCCCGGCGGGGCGTTCGCCGTCGGCCAGCATGGCGACGATGGCCATGCGGTGCGGTTCGGACAGGGCTTGCATGGCGAGGTTCATTAATATCGCCTATCGGCTATATAGCTATCTGTCAATGTAAAGGCCGTTGCCTCTGCGGACGCCTTCGGTCATGCAGCCGTCATGTCCGGGCTTCTGTCTCTTAATCCGTGGTTGGTGCTCGTGGTGGCGGGCCTGTTCGAGGTCATGTGGGCCTCGGGCATCAAGTATGTGGGGGTGCAGCGGCCGCTGATCTCGCTGGGCGTGGTCGTAGCTCTGATCGCCAGCATGGTCGGGCTGTGGATCGCGACGCAGAAGCTGCCGGTGGGCACGGCCTATGCGGTGTGGACCGGCATCGGCGCCGTGGGCGCGGCGGCGGTCGGGATCGTGGTCTATGGCGAACCGGCGACGGCGGTGCGGGCGGTCTGCATCCTGCTGATCGTTTCGGGCATCGTCGGACTGAAGCTGTTTTCGGGAGCGCACTGATGACCCCTCAAGCAGACGACCGCCGCGCGGGCGGCGATAGGGACTTAAAAAGAGGCCGCGTATTGATTCTGGCGGGCTCCGACTCCGGCGGCGGGGCGGGCGTTCAGGCCGACATCAAGGCGGTGACCATGCTGGGCGGGTTCGCCGCCACGGCGATTACGGCCATCACCATTCAGAACACCCTCGGCGTCCACGGGGTCTACCCCCTGCCGATCGACGTGATCGAGGCTCAGGCCAAGGCCGTGCTGGACGACATCGGCGCCGACGCCCTGAAGACCGGGATGCTGGGCTCGGTCGAGGTGGTCGAGGCGGTGGCGGGGCTGATCGACTATGCCGGGAACGTGCCGACGGTGGTGGACCCGGTGATGATCGCCAAGGGCGGCTCGCCCCTGCTGGAGGATCGCGCGGTCGAGGCGGTGCGGCGGCTGATGGTGCCGCGCGCGGCCCTGCTGACGCCCAATGCGCCGGAGGCCGAGGCCCTGACCGGGATCGCGGTCGCCGATCTGGACGGCCAGCGGCGGGCGGGCGAGGCCTTGCTGGAGATGGGCGCGATGGCGGTGCTGATGAAGGGCGGTCATGTGCCGGGCGAGACGGTGATCGACCTGCTGCTGACCACTGACGGCGAGACGGTGCTGGAGAGCGAGCGGGTGGATACGCGCCATACGCACGGGACGGGCTGTACCCTGGCGAGCGCCTGCGCCGCCGGGATCGCCAGGGGCCTGCCGCTGCAGGTCGCGGTGGCCGAGGCCTGGGCCTATGTCGCCGAGGCGATCCGCCGGGCGCCGGGTCTGGGCCAGGGGCATGGGCCGCTGGATCACGGCTGGCCGCTGCGGGGAGAAGGGCTTGGCGGGCTTTAGGAATCGCCTTCAGACGGCGCCATGACCCTTGAGAGCCGACTGATCGACATTGTTCGCGCCGACGCCGGCCTGATGCATGTGCTGAGCGTGATGCGGGACCTGGACCTGCCGGACTGGCGGCTGTTTTCGGGGGCGGTCTATCAGGCGGTGTGGAACGCCCAGACGGGGCGGGCGACCAGCTATGGGATCAAGGACTACGACATCGGCTATTTCGATCCCGACACCTCGTGGGACGCCGAGGATGTGGTGATCAAGCGGGTGGCCGCGGCCTTTGACGCGCCGGTGCGCGAGCAGGTCGAGGTCAGGAACCAGGCGCGGGTCCACATCTGGTTCGAAGGAAAATTTGGCGAACCCTATGAGGCGCTGAGCTGTACGGACGAGGCCCCGGCGCGGTTCGTGGCGCCGGCCTTCGCCGTGGGAGTGCGGCTGGAGAAGGACGACAGGATCAGCGTGGTCGCGCCGTTCGGGCTGGAGGACGTGTTCGACCTGACCATCCGCCCCAATCCCGAGCGGGGGCTGGCCAAGGGCTGGGACAGGGTCATCGCCAATGCCCGCGGGCGCTGGCCGGAGGTCAGGGTGGTGAAGCCGGGCTGATCTCGGTCGTCATCCCGGCCGAAGCGTAGCGGAGAGCCGGGACCACCCAAGACGCTGCGCTTTCTGCGGTCCCGGATAGCCCTGCGGGCTTCCGGGATGACGGTTGAGGGTACGAAAAGGGCGCGACCCTTGCGGATCGCGCCCCTCGGCCGGGCCTCTGACAGGGAGGGATGAGGCCCGGGTCCGGGTCAGCCGTTAGTAGCGACGGCCGTTGTGGTCGTTGCGCTCATAGCGGACCTTGGACGACAGGCTGTCGTAGCGACGGTCCAGGTCCTGGCGCTCCCAGCGGGTCAGGCCGCCGCGCATGTAGCTGCGCTCCAGACGGACCAGGCTGTTCAGCTCGTTCTTGAGACGCGAGGCTTCGCGGCTGCTCAGCTGGCGGCTGCGGACGCCCTGGTCGATGCGGCGGTCCAGGTTTTGCTTGCGCTGGGAGATGGCGTTCCAGCCGTTGTAGTTCTGTTCGTAGGACGGGCCGCGCGAAGGGCCGTGGCGGTCATACGACTGGGCGGCGGCGGGCAAGGCGGCCGAGGCGACAGCGACGGCCAGGGCGGGGATCAGCAGCTTTTTCATGGTCTTGCTCCTTTGGATCGTCGCAACCGGATCGGCTGCGTTGATCCCAAAAGACCACCTCGCGGCTGAGCCGTGTCTGAACAGCGCGTTTCAGGTAGCGTTCATCGGCATGAGAAATCGGTCACGTTGCGACGGGGGATACGATTGGTGCGGCGAACATGCGACGGCGAGGGAGAATCCGCGCGCGGACGTTCCTTGTCCGGGTGAACGGCGATAGACTGCGCGTTCAGCCCCCGTTCAGAGGCTCCTGTCTAGAAGACATCCCATGATGCGTATTCGAGCCCTCCTGCTGGCCGGCCTGATCGCCCTCGTCCCCCTGACGGACGCGGCGGCCCAGTCGCGTGGCCGCGACCGGGATCGTGACGACGATCGTCGCGAACAGCCCCGGAACTATCCGGGCCAGGGGCTGCGCGATGCGCCCCGCTCGGCGCCACGGTCGTCGCCTCGCGCCGATCCCGGCGATATCGCTCGCCGCGTCCAGTCGGGGCGTCCCGGCCGGATGCTGGGCGTGCAGGAGCGCGGCGGCGACTATGTGGTGCGCTGGGAGTATCCGGGCGGACGCGTGTCGGACATACAGGTTGACGGCCAGTCCGGCCGGGTTCGCGGAGACTGATGAATGCGGGTGTTGCTTGTCGAGGACGACGTCGATCTGTCGCGCCAGCTGAAGACCGCCCTCGGCGACGCCGGATACGCCGTCGACCATGCCCCCGACGGCGAGGAGGCCTGGTTCCTGGGCGACACCGAACCCTATGACGTGGTGGTTCTGGACCTGGGCCTGCCCAAGATCGACGGGGTTTCGGTGCTGGAGCGCTGGCGCCGAGAGGGCAAGACCACGCCGGTGCTGATCCTGACGGCGCGCGGCGCCTGGTCGGACAAGGTGGCGGGCTTCGACGCCGGGGCCGACGACTATCTGACCAAGCCCTTCCACACCGAGGAACTGTTGGCCCGCCTGCGCGCCCTGCTGCGCCGTTCGGCCGGCCATGCGGCGGCGACCCTGACATGCGGGGGCCTGAGGCTGGACCCGCGCGCGGCGCGGGCGACGGTCAACGGCGAGCCGCTGCGTCTGACCTCGCTGGAATACCGCCTGCTGCACTACATGATGATGCATCAGGGCCGGGTCATCAGCCGCACGGAACTGGTCGAGCATCTGTACGATCAGGATTTCGACCGCGACTCCAACACCATTGAGGTGTTTGTCGGACGGTTGAGGAAGAAGATCGGCTCGGATCGGATCGAGACGGTGCGCGGCCTGGGCTATCGCCTGTCGCCGCTGGCCGGCGAGAGCGACGCGGCCTGATCGCGGGATGACCGACGCCGAGGCGGCTGAAGCGCCCGCCAAGCTGCACAAGAACGAATGGGGCCGCTGGTTCGGGCGGCCGGGCAAGTCGCTGACGCGTCGTCTGATCTGGCTGGCTTCGGCCTGGATTCTGGTCGCCCTGCTGGTGACCGGGGTGGTGCTGACCTCGGTGTTTCAGGAATCGGCGCTGCGACGGCTCGGCAACATGCTGGGCGACACCATTGACGAGGCGGTGGTCGCCGCCACCATCACCCCTGAGGGCGAGGTCTTCGTCGGTGAGATCCAGGACGCGCGCACCCAGCGTCTGCTGTCCGGCAAGTACTGGATGGTGGCCGAGCCGGGCCCTGACGGGCGGTTGCAGGTTGTCGCGCGTTCGGCGTCATTGGGGCGGGCCGACCTGGAGTACGCCGCCGATCTGGACGATCGGCTGCAGGCCGCCTTCGGCCAGACCATCAGCTACAACGCCGACGACGGCCCCAAGGGCGAGCCTCTGCGCATCGCCGCCAGCATGAAACAGCTGCCGGGGCGCACCGCGCCGGTGGTCTTCTTCGCCGGGGTGGATCGCTCGGACATCGACGCCGACACGCGCCAGTTCGCCACCGTGACCTGGGTGGCCATGCTGCTGCTGGGGGCCGGTCTGGTCTCGGCGGTCTTCATTCAGGTGCGGGTGGGCCTGCGCCCCCTGTTCGACCTGCGCGACGAGATTTCAGATGTACGCAAGGGCCGTTCGCACCGCATCGAACGCAGCTATCCGCTGGAGATTCAGCCCCTGGCCCAACAGGTCAACCGGCTGCTGACCCACAATCAGGAGACGGTGGAGCGCCAGCGCACTCACGTCGGCAACCTGGCCCATGCGCTGAAGACGCCGCTGGCGGTCATGCTGGCCGAGGCGGGAACGACGGAGGGCGTCCTGCCCGACATGGTGCGCAAGCAGACCCGGGTGATGCAGGATCAGGTCGACCACCACCTGCGCCGCGCCCGCGCCGCCGCCCGCGCCGCGCACGGCCTGGGCGAGACGACGCCCATTGGCGAGGTGCTGGACGAGCTGGCGGTCATGCTGGAACGGGTGTTCGAGACCAAGGGGGTCGAGATCGACTGGCGCGCGCCGGACGAACTGGCCTTCCTGGGCGAGCGTCAGGACTTGCAGGAAATCTTCGGCAACCTGATCGAGAACGCGGCCAAATGGTGCAAACGCCGGGTGCGGATATCGGCCGGCGTCTCCTTGCCCGGTCAGATGATCGTGGTGGTTGAGGACGACGGCCCGGGCCTGCCTGCCGACCAGCGTGACGCCGCCCTGAAACGCGGCGCCCGCATGGACGAGGATACGCCGGGCACCGGCCTGGGCCTGTCCATCGTCGACGACCTGACCCGCGCCTACGGCGGTCGTGTCACCCTGGCCGACAGCGACATGGGCGGGCTGAAGGTGCTGCTGGAGCTGCCGGCGGCGGAGGGCTGAGCGGCGCCGCCCGCGAACTATGGCCGCATCGCCGAGGTCGCGCTCCGGGCGTTCTTCTCGAACAGCCATGCAGGGAGCCGAAAAATGATCGACTACAATGATGCGGTCTATGTCGAGTGGGACAAGGCGCTGGAGGGTCTGCGGGCCGCCCATGAGAACTACCCCAGGAAGCTTGATGACCCCGAAAAGGCGCAGGCCCGCGAGGTCCTGGCTCGCGCACAGGCCGCCTATGAGGCAGCGCTCGACAAGATCCGCTGATCGTCGCCCTGGCGCATTCGCGGAAATCGGTCGCCGAAGGAGAGTGGAGGGCGGACCTGTCAGTCGGAAAATGCAAAACCCGCTACGGAACGACGGTTGACGTCGTCCCGTAGCGGGCTTGCCAGACGGGTTGTCGGTTGGGGAGCCGCCCGTCAGGCGCCGCGTGGATCCGCGAGGGCGGCCATGGCCTTCTCGAGCGCGACATGCAACGAGAGGGTGTCGGCGGCCTGCCTCGGCGGATACTTCTTCAGGCTTTCCAGGTGCTCGGCGATGAAGGGCGCGCCGGCGTTGGGCGCCCACAGCTTCGAGGCGAAGAACTTGCGCCCGATATAGCCCCACTCTTCGCTTTCGGGGTCCATCTTCTCCATCGGGTCCATACGCAGGTGGAAGAGGTAGGGCACGCTGGGATAGGTCTTATCGTTCCACCAGCTGTTAGCCTTCTTGACGCCGATGTGCATCTTCCAGTTGTTCACCCGGACCGCCATCAGATCAGTCTCGTCGTAGTAGTAGTGGGCCGTGCGCGCCGATTTCTCGGACTTGCCGCTCCACATGTCGATCTGGTTGAAGCCGTCCAGATGGCAGGTGTATTTGACGCCGTTCATGGTGTGGCCGTCGAGGAGCTTTTCCTTGACGCCGGTGGCGCCGCCAGCCTCGGCCAGGGTCAGATACAGGTCTTCGTGGTTCTGGATGCCGTTGGCCGATGAGCCGGCGGGGATGGTGCCGGGCCACTTGATCAGGCAGGGCACGCGGACGCCGCCTTCCCAGGTCGTGCCCTTCTCGCCTCGGAACGGGGCGTAGCCGCCATCGGGCCACAGCATCATCTCGTTGCCGTTGTCGGTCGAGTAGATGACGATGGTGTCATCCTCGACGCCCAGCTCCTTCAACTTGGCCAGCAGCATGCCGACGTGCTCGTCATGCTCGAGCATCTTGGCGCGGACCACGTCTTCCTCGGCGCGGCCCTCGTCGACCGCCTGCTGAACGTACTGCTTCTGCGGGTGGCTGAAGATGTGGATGGCGGTGGTGTTGAACCAGCAGAACCACGGCTTGTCGTCCTTGCCCACGCGATCCATCCAGTCGAGGGTCTTATCGACGACCTCCTTGTCGAAGGTCTCCATCCGCTTGCGGGTCAGAAGACCGGTGTTTTCCACCTTCTGCTTGCCGCGCTTGCCGAAGATGCCGTCGTCGGTTTCGTCGAACTCGTCCGTCGCCCAGGCGTGCAGGACGCCGCGCGGGCCGAATTTCTTCTGATACTCTGGGTTCTTCTGACCGGGATAGTCCAGCTCTTCGGGCTCTTCCTCGGCGTTCAGGTGATAGAGGTTGCCGAACCATTCGTCGAAGCCGTGCGAGGTGGGCAGGAACTCGTTGCGGTCGCCCAGATGGTTCTTGCCGAACTGTGCGGTGGCGTAGCCCTGATCCTTGAGCACCTCGGCCAGGGTCGGGTCTTCCTTCTGGATGCCCCGGGCTGAGCCCGGAATGCCGATGGTGGTCATCCCCGTCCGCACCGGCATCTGGCCGGTGATGAAGGCGGCGCGCCCGGCGGTGCAGCTAGGCTGACCATAGTGGTCCGTGAACAGGCAGCCGTCGCGCGCGATGCTGTCGATGTTCGGCGTCTTGCCCATCATGCCGTGGGTGTATGCGCCGACATTCCAGTAGCCGATGTCGTCGCCCCAGATGACGAGGATGTTGGGTTTACCATTCGGCATAGGTCAGCTCCTGCTTGGGGGTGTGGCCAAAATCTAGACCCGTCGGGCTTCCTGATCCTCGGGTGAAACCCTTGGGTCCGGCGTTCAGGAACCCGCAGACGGGGCATTAAGATTCACCGATGGGCCGCATGGCTTTGCAAAAGCCCCTGTTAACCCGGAGGGCGCACCCTTGGCGCCGTGGTCGGGACTCGGTTCGGCCGAAGGAGTGTTCATGGCGGACCTGTCGGTCGCGCAAAGGGCCGCCCTGGCCCAGCTGATCGCCGCTTGCCCGGATCGCCTCCTGCCGCCGCTGGAAGAGCTGGCGACCGCGATGACGGGGGATCGCGCGTGGGCGCTGCGCGACATGGTGGAGGCCGAGGGGCTGGACCGACGGCGGCGCGACGCCGCCTTTGCGCCGCTGACGCCCCTGTTCCGACCGCGCGAAGACGGGCTGGAGGGCTTGAGCTTTCCGGCCTCCGCGCCCGGTCGGCTGTGGCGGCTGGCGACGCGCAATGAGCCCGAGCTGCTGCCGCAGCTGGATCGCGACGACGAGTTGTCGCGCATGGTGGCCGACCGCCTGTGCCTGAGCGCGGCCTCGGCGGTGCGGGACCGGGGCGAAGATCTGTGGCCCGGCGCCAGCGCGGAACAGGCGGCGGAACTGGCGGCCTGCTTCGATCTGGCGGGACTGGCGCGGCGCAGTCTGACCTATCTGGAGGCATGGCTGGGACGGCCCGGGCCGGAGGCGACGGCGGAGTTGAAGCTGGCCTTGCGCCAGGCGGCCTCGATTGCGCCGGACGGGGCGGCGCGGCTGATGGAAATCTATTTCGCCCATCTGACAGACGCCCGGACGATGTTGCGGCTGGTGGCTCTGGCCACGCCTGCCGCCGGGCGCGAGACGGTGGTGAGCGAGAGCGAGCTGGCGGTCTTCGTCGACCGGGTGGTGACGGCGCTGGCGCATCGGGCGGCGGAGGCGGCGACGTTCGATCCGACGGCGCCGGGAGCGGACGCGGCTCTGCTGAAGGCCGATCTGGACTGGTGCGCGGAAACCCTGTCCGAGATCGACATGACCCTGCCGTTGCGGGCCGACAGCGCCTGGGGCAAGGCGGTGCGGCAGGCGCGGCTGAAGATCGCCCTGCGACTGTCCGAACTGTTCAGCGCGGCGGAGAAGGCGGCGGGCAAGGTGTTGCCGGTCGAGCGCACGGCCATGGCCGGACGAATGACCCGCCCGGCGCCGAAGCTGGACGAGGCGGTGGACGCCGCGGCGGCCGACAGGGCCAGGGCTCTGGCGGCGGTGATTGGACTGGTGCGCGGACCGGCCACGGTCTTCGGCTGCGAGGCCGAGCGGCGCCAGACGGCGGAGGGCCTGACCGGGCGTCTGGCCGCCTGGGCCGACGAGGCGATCGAGCGGCTGAACGACGGCGCGGCGCCCGACGAAGGCGTTGCGCGCAAGCGGATCGCCCTGACCGCCGAACTGCTGGGCCTTATCGGGGCCAAGGATGCAGCGCGGACGGTGCGGCGGCGTCTGGGGGTGGCGGGGACGGCGCCGACGGTTTTGACGCCCGGTGCGACTTCGCGAGCCTCGCGTCAGGTCGCCTGATCCGCTAGAGCGGCGGACATGACGATCTTCTGGATCATGACGGGACTGGCCACGGCCCTGGCCGGGCTGCTGGTGCTGGCCGGCGCGCGGCGCGGGGCGGACGCGGAAGGCCTGGTCGACCGTGAGGCTGGCGCGCGCGAACTGGCTGAGCTGGATCGGCTGAAGACACGCGGTCTGCTGGACGAGGCGGGCTGGGCCGCCGCGCGGGCCGAGGCGGGACGGCGCTTGCTGGCCGCGCGCCGCGATGCGCCGGCGCCGGCGGCGGGATCAAAGGACCGGGTCTGGGTTCTGGGCGGGATCGGGCTGACGGCGGCGGTTTCGCTGGCCCTCTATCTGGGTCTGGCCGCGCCGGGCATGGCGGATCAGGCCTATGAGACGCGGGTGCGGGACTGGGCGGCCTCGCCCGAGACGCTGGAGCCGGCCCAGGCGGCGGCCGTGATCGGCCGCATCGTCAAGGATCGGCCCGACGACCATCAGGCCCTGACCATGCTGGGCGCGGCCCGGTTCGAGGCGGGCGATCCCATCGGGGCGGCCTCGGCCTTCCGCCGGGCGCTGGCGATCAAGCCCGACGACGCCCAGAGCTGGGCGCGGCTGGGCGAGAGCCTGGTGCGGGCCAACGAGGGGGCGGTCGGCGGCGACGCCGAGGCGGCCTTCGTCGAGGCCTTGAAGCGCGACCCGGATCAGCTGGGCGCGCGGTTCTTTCTGGGCGAGGCGGCGCTGAAACGCGGCGACAAGGCCGGGGCGGCGGCGGTCTGGGGGCCGCTGATCGCGGCGCTGGAGCCGAACGATCCGCGCCGGGCGGAACTGCAACAACGACTGGGCGGGGCCGGATGAGCCTGCGCCGCAACCCTTCTGTGATGTCCTGACATGAGCTGGCTTCCCAAATCGCCCAAGGCGCGGCGGCGTCTGTGGATCGTGGCGGCGGCGGCGCCGGTGCTGGCCCTGGCGGTCGGTCTGTCGCTGTGGGCCATGAAGGACAACGTCACCTACTTCTTCTCGCCGTCCGAAGTGACCGAGGCGGCCGCGCCGGCGGGCCGGGTGATCCGTCTGGGCGGGCTGGTCGAGGCCGGCAGCGTGGTCAAGGGCGCGGACGGGACGGTGGTCTTCGTCGTCACCGACAATGTGGGGGCCTCGACCGTCAGCTATCACGGCGATCTGCCCGACCTGTTCCGCGAAGGGCAGGGGATCGTGGCCCAGGGCGCCTTCCGCCCCGACCGCGTGTTTGAAGCCAGTCAGGTGCTGGCCAAGCACGACGAGACCTATATGCCGCGCGAAGTCGCCGACCGGCTGAAGGCAAAGGGCGAGTGGCGGCCTGAGACGGGCGAAGCCCCGCCGAGCCAAGCGAGCCGCAGCCTGTGATCGTCGAACTGGGGGCGTTCGCGCTGATCCTGGCCCTGGTGTTGGCCGGGCTGACCACGGCCCTGGCGACGGCGGGGCGGCTGAGGCTCAGCCCGGTGCTGGCGGGCGCGGGGGGCGGGGCGCTGATCGCCTCGGCGGCGGCGACGACCCTGGCGTTTGCGGCCCTGATCTACGCTTTTGCGGTGTCGGACTTCTCGGTGTCGAACGTGGCCCTGAACAGCCACACCGACAAGCCCATGCTCTACAAGGTGGCCGCCGCCTGGGGCAGCCACGAGGGTTCGCTGGTGCTGTGGTGCCTGGTCATGACCGGCTTCGGCGGGGCGCTGGCCCTGGCGCGCGGCCTGCCGTTCGGGCTGAAGACCTCGAGCGTGGCGGTGCAGGGCGCGCTGTCGACGATGTTCCTGGCCTTCGCCGTCTTTACGTCGAACCCCTTTGCGCGTCTGGACCCGGCCCCGGTGCAGGGGGCGTCGCTGAACCCCCTGTTGCAGGACCCGGCGCTCGCCTTCCATCCGCCGCTGCTCTACGCCGGCTATGTCGGGTTTTCGGTCTGTTTCTCTCTGGCGGTCGCCGCCCTGATCGAGAAGCGGGTCGATCCGGCCTGGGGCCGCTGGGTGCGGCCGTGGGCGCTGGCGTCCTGGGCCTTTCTGACGGTCGGCATCCTGCTGGGCTCCTTCTGGGCCTATTACGAACTGGGTTGGGGCGGCTGGTGGTTCTGGGACCCGGTGGAGAACGCCAGCTTCATGCCTTGGCTGGCGGGGGCGGCCCTGCTGCACTCGGCCATCGTGACCGAGCGGCGCGGGGCGCTGGCGGGGTGGACGGTGTTTCTGGCCATCCTGGCCTTCACCTTCTCCATGCTGGGGGCCTTCCTGGTGCGCTCGGGCGTGCTGACCAGCGTCCACGCCTTCGCCGTCGATCCCGAGCGCGGCATGATGCTGCTGGCCATCCTGGGCGTGGCGGCGGGGGCGGCCTTCATCCTGTTCGCCTTCCGGGCGCCGGCGATCCGGTCAGGCGCGGCATTTGCGCCGATCAGCCGCGAAGGCGCGCTGGTGCTGAACAACCTCTTCCTGACCGCGGCGGCGGCGACGGTGCTGCTGGGGACCCTGTACCCGTTGATCCTTGAGGGGATTTCTGGGGCGACCATTTCGGTGGGGCCGCCCTATTTCGCCGCGACCTTCACGCCGCTGATGCTGGTCGCCTGTCTGATCCTGCCCGCCGGGCCTCTGCTGGCGTGGAAGCGCGGCGATCTGAAGGGGGCCTTGCAGCGGCTGTGGCTGGCGGCGGGTCTGGCGGTCGTGGCGGCCTTCGCGGCCTTCCTGCTGTTCGAGCCGAAGAAGGCGCTGGCGGCGGCGGGTCTGGGCGTCGGGGCCTGGCTGATCCTGGGGGCGCTGGCCGAGGTCGGCGTGCGCACCAAGGCGTTCCGGGCGCCGTTGGGCGAGACCCTGCGTCGCGCCAAGGGCCTGCCGCTGGGGGCCTGGGGCATGACCCTGGCCCATGCGGGGCTGGGGGTCTTCATTCTGGGGGCGGTGGTCGAGACCAGCTTCAAGGCTGAGGCGGCGGCGGCGATCCCGCTGGGCGGCGTGGTCTCATCGGGGCCGTGGCGGGTGCGGCTGGATGCGGTCGAGGTGATCGAGGGGCCGAACTATCTGGCCGAGCAGGGGCGGCTGACGGTCATGCCGGTCGAGGGGCGTGCGGTCGAGCGCGTCGTCACCGCCGAGCGCCGCTTCTTCCCGGCGGGCGGGCAGACGACGACCGAGGTCGGTCTCGACTTCCGGGGGCTGGACGACGTCTATGTGGTCATGGGCGAGCGGGCGCGGGTCGACAGCGGCGAGCAGGCCTGGACCGTGCGGGTCTATTACAATCCGTGGGCGAGGCTGATCTTCCTTGGCCCAGCGATCATGGCCCTGGGCGGGGTGCTGTCCCTGATGGATCGGCGGCTGCGGGTCGGGGCAGGATCGCGTCGCAAGACGGAGGTCAAGGCGTGAGGCGGCTGGCTTCTCTGGTCGGGGCGCTAAGCCTGATGGCGGGCGCGGCGATGGCCGAGCCGCCCCCGGCGCCGGATCGTCCCTTGCCCGATGCGGCGCAGGAGGCGCGGGCGCGGGCCCTGTTCAGCGACGTCCGCTGCGTCGTCTGCCAGCACGAATCCATCGCCGATAGTCCGGCGGGCATCGCCGCCGACATGCGCCGCCTGGTGCGCGAGGAGATCGCGGCGGGCAAGAGCGATCAGGCGGTGCGTCAGGACCTTGTGCGGCGCTATGGCGACTATGTCCTGTTCCAGCCGCCGGTCCGGGCGGGGACCTGGCTGCTGTGGTTCGGGCCGTTCGCCCTGGTGCTGGGCGCGGGCGCGGTGTTCGTGTGGCGGGCGCGGCGGCGGCGGGCGGAAATCATCCCCCTGACGGACGAAGAAGAGCGGGCGCTGGCGGAACTCACCGCCGGGTCTGACGAGGCCGAGCGCGGATAGTCGGCCCGCAGCTGTCGCGCCACCCGCGCCTAGCTCTGAAAGGGCATGCCTGCACCCCCTCCCAACCCTCCCCCCTCGAGGGGGAGGGCCTTTGTTTCTGTCCAAAGCGAAAGCGTTTCGCCGCGATCCTGACGCACCTGCGCCTCACGGCGAACGCGGATCAGGAACAACCATCGCGAGGGCGTGCATTGGCTTTGGCCATAACGCCCTATATCCATGGGCGAACGGAGCTTTTGGAGCTCCGCCTTTCAGGACTGCAAGGACGACGATGCTGAAGCGCAAGGAGTTCATTCTGGGGGCCGCGGTCGGCCTGACCTTCGCCGCCGCCGCGACGGCGGGCGGGGTCATCAGCTGGCCCGGCGCACACGCCGCGCCGGCCGCCGCACAGGCGGGACGGCTGGTCCCCTCGGCCGGGGCTGCGGGCCTGGCCTTTGCCCCGCCACAAGGCGCGCCGCTCAGCTTCGCCGACATCTTCCAGCAGGTCGCCCCCGCCGTGGTGCAGATCGACGTCAAGACGCGGGTCCAGCGCCCGGCCGGCGCGATGATCCAGATTCCCGGCTTCGGCGCCGTGCCCATCCCCGGCCAGCCGCGCGGCGGTTCGGGCGAAGAGGGCGAGGACGACAACTCCACCACGGCCCTGGGCGCCGGCTCGGGCTTCCTGATCTCGGCCGACGGCTTCATCGTCACCAACAACCACGTCGTCGAGAACGCCGAGGAGATCAACGTCAAGTTCAGCGACGGGCGCGAGCTGAAGGCGCGCCTGATCGGCCGCGATCCCCTGACCGATCTGGCTGTGATCAAGGTTGAAGGTTCGGCCTTCCCCTTCGTCTCGTTCGAGGACAAGGCCGAGCCGCGCGTCGGCGACTGGGTCATCGCCGTGGGCAACCCCTTCGGTCTGGGCGGCACGGCTACGGCCGGCATCGTCTCGGCCAAGGCCCGCGACATCGGCGGTAATGAAAACCCCTACACCGACTTCATCCAGATCGACGCCGCCATCAACCGGGGCAACTCGGGCGGGCCGACCTTTGACATCTATGGTCGGGTGATCGGCGTGAACACCGCGATCTTCTCGCCAACGGGCGGTTCGGTCGGCATCGGCTTCGCCATTCCGGCCGGAATCGCCAAGGAGACGACCGACCGTCTGATGCGCGGCGAGAAGATCGAGCGCGGCTATCTGGGCGTGACGATCGGCAACCTGACCAACGAGTACCGCGAAAGCCTGGGGCTGCCAGAGGGCACCAAGGGCGCCTACATCACCGACGTGACGCCCGGTGCGCCGGGCGCTCAGGGCGGCTTGCAGGCCGGTGACGTCGTCGTGAGCCTGAATGGCAGCCCGATCGAGGGCAGCAATGAACTGACGCGGGCGGTCGGTTCGGTGGAGCCCGGCGAAACCCTGAGGCTGGAACTGCTGCGCGAGGGGCGACGCCAGACGATCACCCTGCGCGCGGGCACCCGCCCCGCCAACCTCGGCGCTGCGGAAGCAGAAGCCGGCGACCCGGGGACGCCGGAAGCGCCCGGCGTCGTCGCTGGCGAAAAGGTCGAGGGGCTGACCGTCGCGCCGATCACCCCTGCCCTGCGTAGCCGCTACGAGCTGGCGGAAACCGTGCGTGGCGTGGTGGTGACGGCCGTGGAGACCCGCTCCGAGGCCGGGCGTCTGCGCTTCCAGCCGGGCATGGTGATTGTTCAGGCCAATGGCCGCAACGTGACGACCGCCAAGGAACTGCGCGACGCCGTCGAGGTCGCACGGACGGCGCGCCGCCCCGGCGTCCTGCTGCTGGTGCGGACACCCGCAGGCAATGCGCCGATCGTCCTGCCCTTCGCCAAGCCTGAATAAGGCGTAACTCACGGGATCGGCGGCGATGCGCTAACATCGCCGCCGAATCTGTTTCTGGAGGGGCCTATGCGTATTCTGGTGGTTGAGGACGACGCCGAGGCGGCGACGGCGATGGTGCGCGGCCTGTCCGAGGCCGGGCACGAGGTCACGCACGCCGTGGACGGCGCCTTCGGCCTGCTGGAATCGCAAAAGGGCGGCTACGACGTCTATGTCGTGGACCGGATGATGCCGCGCCTGGACGGCGTCGGCATGGTCGAGACGGTGCGCAAGGGCGGCGATCAGACGCCGGTCCTGTTCCTGTCGGCGCTCGGCGAGGTCGAGGACCGGGTGACGGGGCTGAAGGCCGGCGCCGACGACTATCTGGTCAAGCCCTACGCCTTCGCCGAGCTGATCGCGCGGGTCGAGGCCCTGGCCCGCCGTCGCGAGACGGGCGGGGTGCAGACCGTGCTCAAGGTCGGCGACCTGGAGATGAACCTGATCGCCCGCACCGTGCATCGCGGCGCCGCCGAGATCGACCTGCAGCCGCGCGAGTTCCAGTTGCTGGAGTTCCTGATGCGCCACGCCGGCCAGTCGGTGACGCGCACCATGCTGCTTGAGAAGGTGTGGGAATACCACTTCGACCCACAGACCAACGTTATCGACGTCCATATCAGCCGCCTGCGCTCCAAGATCGACAAGGGCTTTGATCGGGCCATGCTGCAGACCGTGCGCGGCGCGGGGTATCGGCTGGAGGCTTAGGGCCAGACTTGCATCAGAATTCTCCCACCCCGTTCGGGGAGGGTGGTCGCGCAGCGACCGGGCGGGGAGGGCCAGGCGATACAGCATCGCCATCGATCGGACCTGTCTTGGATACGTGGCCGCCTTAGGGAGGGCTTGGCGAAATGGCCATCGTCGCCAGAGCAAGAGCGATGCGGAAGGCGATGACGCCGGCAGAGGCGCGTCTGTGGGTGGCTCTGCGAGCCTTGCGTGCCGAAGGTCTCCACTTCCGCAGACAGGCCCCGCTGCGAGGTTATATTCTCGACTTCGCCTGTGCTGATCGTTTCCTGATCGTCGAGGTCGATGGGGCGTCTCACCACGACGAGGATCGGGCGCGCAAGGATCGTGTTCGAGACGCTGTTTTGGCGAGAGAAGGGTGGCTGACGTTGCGTTACACGAACCTTGCCGTTCGGTATGAACTTGAAGTTTTAGTTGAGGACGTGCGGATGCATTGCCTTGCCCGCCCCACCCGCTCGGCGCTACGCGCCGACCCCCCTCCCCGGGACGGGGAGGGAGAAGCGCCGCGCTCATGAAACTGCCTTCCCTCTTTCGGCGGACGCCGTTTCGGCTGACGCTGCTGTTTCTGGCGCTGTTCGTGGCGACGGCCAGCGCGGTGCTGGCCTATGTCTATGTCGCCTCGGCGTCGGAGGCGCGGGCGCGGGCCGAGGCGGGGGTCAGGAGCGAGGTCGAGGCGCTGACGGCGGTCTATCGCACGCGCGGGGTGGACGCGCTGAACCAGGCCCTGGTGGACCGGACGCTGCGGGGCGGGTCCTATCTCTATCTGCTGATGGACAAGGACCGGAAGACGATCACCGGCAATATCTCGACCTCGCCGCTGGAGGCGGGCGAGGTGGTGCAGGGTGGGCGCTGGGACGACTTCCGTCTGACCGACACCGACGAGGCGGGCAAGGTGCGGCGGCGGCAGGCGATCGGGGTGGAGATGCCCCTGTCGGGCGGCGAGCAGTTGTTCGTCGGTGAGGACATCGGCGACATCGAAGCCTATCTGGCGCGCCTGACCCAGGCTCTGTGGGGGGCCATGGTCATGGTCCTGGTGCTGGGCGTCGGCGGCGGTCTGTGGATCAGCCGCGGCGTCGAGCGGGCCATGGGCGGGCTGAACCAGGTGGTCACGGCGGTGCAGGAAGGCGACCTGAAGGCGCGGGCGCCGATCCGTCATTCCGGCGACGAACTGGACGAACTGGGCCAGGGGCTGAACACCATGCTGGACCGGCTGGAGGCGTCCATGGCCTCGATCCGCCATGCCGGGGACGCCATCGCCCACGACCTGCGCTCGCCCCTGACCCGGATGCGGGCCAAGCTGGAGGTGGCGCTGATCGACGCGGAGGCGGGCAAGGTGTCGGGCGTGGACGCCCTGGGCGTCGCCCTGGACGAGGCGGACCTGTTGCTGAAGACCTTCAACACCGTCCTCGCCATCGCACGGTTGCAGGCCGGCGGGGCGCCCGATCCCAGGGTGTTCGACGCCGCCGATCTGGCGAGCGACATGGCCGAACTTTACGAGCCGGCCAGCGAGGACAAGGGGCTGGAGTTCTCGGCCGAGATCGAACGCGGCCTGATGATCGAGGGCAACCAGCCCTTCCTGGCCCAGGCCCTGGCCAACATCATCGACAACGCCGTCAAATATACGCCGTCGGGCGGGGCGGTGAAGCTGCGGGCGCGCAGGCGGTCGTCGGGCGAGATCGAGTTTTCCGTCACCGACACCGGGCCGGGCGTGCCGGACGAGGACCGCGACCGGGTGCTGCAACGCTTCGTTCGCCTGGACAACAGCCGCACCGAGCCGGGCTCGGGCCTGGGCCTGTCCCTGGTGACGGCGGTGGCCGAGGCCCACGGCGGGCGGGTGCAACTGGACGAGGGACCGGGCGCCTATGGCGGGCAGGGGCCGGGCCTGCGGGTGGCGCTGGTCCTGCCGCCGGCCAGCGGGACGGTGACCTGATGAGCGACAAGCTGGGGGCAAGGCTGAAGCCGTGCGGGCCGGTGCGCGACGCGATGGCGGCGGGACGCATCCACGAACGGCTGGTCGAGGCGGCGGAGGCGAACGGCTGGCGCGCGACGCTGGACGGGGCCTGGGGCGCGCTGGAGCCGGTGTTCGCGGCCTCGCCCTACCTGGCGGGACTGGCGCGGCGCTGGCCCGAGCGGCTGCGGCAAATTCTCGAGACGGCGCCCGAGACGCGCCTGGCTGAAATCCTGGCGGCGACTGACGCCCTGGACGGTCCAGCGGACGAGGCCAAGGCGCCCCTGCGCTGGCTTAAGGCGGAACTGCATCTGCTGACGGCCCTGGCCGACCTGGGCGGGGTCTGGGATCTGGACGCGGTGACGGGCGCGCTGTCGCGGTTCGCCGACGCCACGGCGCAGGCGGCGCTGCGCTGTCTGGCCCACGATCAACGACGGCGCGGCAAGCTGACCTCGGCGGCGGATGATCCGCGCGGGCCTGTGCCCGGCCTGTTCGTCCTGGCCATGGGCAAGGGCGGGGCGTTCGAGCTGAACTATTCCTCGGACATCGACCTGTCGCTCTTCTTCGAGCCGGAGGCGCTGGAAAGCGCACTGGGCGAGGGCGTGGAGGCGCAGGGCCTGGTCAACCGGCTGGCCCAGGGTCTGGCGAGCCTGCTGAGCGAGCGGACGGCGGACGGCTATGTCTTCCGCGTCGATCTGCGGTTGCGGCCCGATCCGTCCTCGACCCCGCCGGTGGTCGCGGCGCCCATGGCCCTGGCCTACTACGAATCCGTCGGCCAGAACTGGGAGCGGGCGGCCTTCATCAAGGCGCGGGTCTGCGCCGGGGATGCGGGCGAGGGCGCAGAGTTCCTGAAGGCGCTAGTCCCCTTCGTCTGGCGCCGCAGTCTGGACTATCAGGCGGTGCTCGATATCCAGTCGATCAAGAAGCAGATCCACGTCCACAAGACGGGCGAGGGGCTGGAGGCGGCGGGGGCCAACCTGAAGCTGGGACGCGGCGGCATCCGCGAGATCGAGTTCTACGTCCAGACGCAGCAACTGATCCTGGGCGGACGCGATCCGGGACTGCGGTCGTCGCGGACCCTGGAGGCGCTGGACGCCCTGACCGGGCGCGGCCATGTGACGCCCGAGGCGCGTGACGAACTGGCGGCGGCCTATGTCGAGCTGCGCGGGCTGGAACACCGGGTGCAGATGCTGGCCGACGAGCAGAGCCATGTCCTGCCGGTCGATCCCGAGCGCCGGGCCGACGTGGCGGCGCTGGCGGGCGAGGGCGACCTCGGCCTTTTCGACGCCGGGGTCGAAAGCCTGCTGATGGGCGTCAATCAGCGCTACGGCGAGCTGTTCGAAGGCGGCGAGGAGTTGTCGTCCCCCTATGGCAGTCTGGTCTTCACCGGGGTCGAGAACGATCCGGGCACGCTGGAGACGCTGAAGCGGATGGGGTTTTCCGAGCCCGCGACGGTGTCGGACACGATCCGCAGCTGGCACCACGGGCGCATTCAGGCGACGCGGACGGCGCGGGGGCGCGAGCTGTTCACCCGGCTGGCCCCGCAGCTGCTGACGGCGGTGGCCAAGACCGGGGCGCCGGATGCGGCGTTTCGGCGGTTCGCGGTCTTCTTTTCAGGCTTGAGCGCCGGGGTTCAGGTGCAGGCCCTGTTCCTGAACCAGCCGAAGCTGTTTGATCTGGTGGTCGGGGTCATGGCTTTCGCCCCCAGACTGGCGCGGGCCCTGGGCCGCCAGCCGCAGGCCCTGGACGGCATTCTGGACGCCCGTTTCCTGATCGCCCTCGGCACGGACACCGGTCTGGCCGATCAGGTGGTGCGCGAGGCGCACGAGGCCGGCGATTTCGAAGGGGCCATGAACGCCGTGCGCCGCCTGCATCGCGAGCAGACCTTCCGCATCGGCATGCATGTGATCACCGGCCGGACCACGGCCGAGCAGGCCGGGCTGACCAATACCTCGCTGGCCGACGCCTGTATGCGGGCCCTGGCTCCGGCCGCTCTGGCCGAGGCCGAGCGGATGGGCGGGACGTTCGAGGGGGCGGTCGCCGTCGTGGCCCTGGGCAAGGCCGGGTCGCGCGAGATGACGGCGGGATCGGACCTGGACCTGATGACGGTCTATGCGGCGGCGCCCGAGACGACGTCGGCGGGCAAGGGGTGGAGCGCGGACCTGTTCTACGGCCGCTTCACCCAGAGGCTGATCGCCGCCCTGTCGGCGCACACGGCCGAGGGGGGGCTGTACGAAGTGGACATGCGGCTGCGGCCGACCGGGTCCAAGGGACCGGTGTCGGTGCGGCTGGAGGCGCTGGACGACTACTACGCGCAGGAAGCCGAGACCTGGGAGTTCATGGCCCTGACGCGCGGGCGGCTGGTCTGGGCCAGTGATCCGGCGTTTGGCGCGCGGGTCGAGGCGACGCTGGAGGCGGCGCTGCGGCGGCCGCGTCCGGGCGTGGACGTGGCCGGGGATGTGCGCGCCATGCGTGACCTGATGGATCGCGAGCGGCGGCCCAAGGGGTTCTGGGACCTGAAGCTGTCGGCGGGCGCCCAGGTCGACGCCGAGTTTGTGGCCCAGTACCGTCAGCTGTGCGCAGCGGCGGCGGGCGAGGCGCTGACCGTCTCGACGCTGGAGGCGTTGAAGGATGATCCGATCCTGGCCGAGACCTGGCGGGCGCACCAGCAGTTGGGTCAGCTGATGGCCTGCGCCTTTGATGGACGCGGCGATCCGGACACGGAGCCGTCGGGCTTCCAGAAGCGGTTGGCGGCGGCGGCGGGGGCCCCGGACTATGAGGCGCTGAAGGCGCAGTTGATCGCCCTGCGCGCGCGGGCGCGGCGCGCGTTCGAAGCGGCCCTGCCCGCTGTGGCCGATACGAGTCGCGACGGAAACTGATCCGGGCGACGTTTGATTTCTCGACAGGGAGTTTTTCGGGCCACGGCCCGTGGAGACCATCGAGATGTACAAGACCCTTGGCGGCGTCGCCGCTATCGCCTTTCTGACCGTTTTCGGCGGCGTCGCCGTGGCTCAGACGACGGCGCCCCAGCGGCCCGCCCGCGCCATGGCCCAGCCGGTTTCCCAGGCCGACTTCGTCCAGCGCCGCGTGGAGCGCCTGCGCGCCGCCGACGCCGACCGCGACGGCACGGTCACGGCCGAGGAAATGCGCGCCGCCGGCCAGGCCAAGCGCGTTGAACGCAGGACGGCGATGTTCGACCGTCTGGACGCCAACAAGGACGGCTCGATCAGCCGGGCCGAGTTTGAGGCGCCGCGCGCCGATGGCCAGCGGGCTGGTCGCGGCCAGCGCGCCGAACGCGCCGGTCGCGGTCATCGCGGCATGCATGGCGGCGCCCAGCGCATGGGCCGGGGCGGCGAGTGCCGGTTCCCCATCGTGATCGCCGAGGCCGAGCAGAAGGCGACGGCGGCCTTTGCTCGACTGGACGCCAACCGCGACGGGACGTTGACGGGCGAGGAGCGTCGCGCGGGCATGCAGGCGCGCCGAGCCGAGATGCGCGAAAAGCGCCAGGAGCGGCGTCAGGCGGTTCCGGCGGCGTCGCCTTCGACGCCCGCTTCGGAGTAGGGTGGATGTCGGGGAAGGCGGCTGGACCGTCGGCCCGTTTCGTGAACGGCGAAAGAGGCTGGATTGGCGAAGACCGCCGACCCCGACGAGGATCTGGTGCGGCGCGTGGGTCAGGGCGACCCCGCGGCGATCCAGGCCATGGTCGCTCGCAAGCTGCCGCGCATGCTGATGCTGGCGCAGCGGATGCTGGGCGACGCGACGGAGGCTGAGGACGTGGCCCAGGAAGCGATGCTGAGAGCCTGGCGACAGGCGCCGCGCTGGGCGCCGGGTCAGGCCCGGTTCGACACCTGGCTGCACCGGGTCGGGCTGAACCTCTGCTACGACCGGCTGCGGCGTCGGCGCGAGATCGCCACGGATGCGCCGCCGGATCGGCCCGACGACGGGCCGGCGCCGGACCGCGGTCTGCTGGCCATGGAGACGGGGCTGCGGGTCGAGGCGGCGCTGGCGAAACTGCCCGAGCGGCAGCGCGAGGCCATCGTCCTGTGTCACTATCAGGAACTGGGAAATATCGAGGCGGCGGGGCTGATGAACGTCAGCGTCGAGGCCCTGGAAAGCCTGCTGTCGCGTGGACGGCGGGCGTTGCGGACGGCGCTGGCTGACATGGCGCCGAATGCGGTGAGAGCGGCGAATGGGTAAGGCGGGGGCTGGAACCATGACGATGACCTACGAGCGTTTCGAGTATCTGACCGACGCCTATGGCGGCGACCTTCGGCGCTGGCCGGAGGGCGAGCGTGAGGCGCGCGCCCTGATGGCGGCGGACCCGCATGCGGCGGCCCTGCTGCGCCAGGCCGACGGGCTGGACGCCCTGCTGGACGCCGCGCCGCGACCCGCGCCGTCGCACGCCCTGCGCGAGGCAGTGATCGCCAGCGCAGCGGGGGCGGGCCTGCGGGCGCGTCGGCGCGGCGCCATTGGGCCGCTGGCCTGGCTGTCGGGCGCCGGATGGGCGGCGGCGGCCTGCGCCGGAGTGATGTTCGGGATCAACCTGACCAGCCACATGACCGCCGATGTCCAGGCGGACGCGGTGCTCTATCAAGCCAGTCTGATCAGTGCGGACGACACGGAGGTTCTGGGCGGATGACGTCGCGGAGTTTGAAGATCGCCCTGGCCGTCTCGGTCGCCCTCAACGTCTTCGCCTTAGCCGCCGGGGGCGCCGTCTGGGTGGCGCGCGAGAAGGTCGAGCAAAGGGTCGCCGAGGCGCAGAAACCGGGACGCAGCGAGCCGGTCTGGGACGTCATAGAGCGGATGGATCCGGCGGTGCGGGATCAGGTCAAGCAGCGCCTGCGGGCCTCGGCCATGCAGGCGCGACCCGACTTCGAGGAAGCGCGAGCCGCGCGGCGCGAGGCCATCGCCCTGACCGGGGCGGAGACCTTTGATCCGGTGGCGGTCGCGGCCCTGCTGGAACGCTCGCGGGCGTCGGAGGCGCGCGGTCGCTCGCGGCTGGAGACCGGGGCGGTCGAGACCTTGAACCAGTTGAGCCCGGCCGACCGCAAGGCCCTGGCCCCCATCCTGTCGCGCCACAAGGCGAAGCGGGATGCGCGCAAGCCCGAGAAGGCCGAGAAGCCAGCCGCGCCCGGGGCTGTGGAGCCGGCTGCGGCTGAAGCATCGACCCGCCCTTAGCCCCCTCAGACGGTTGGTTTCGGTCCGGGCCCAGGCGTCGGCTTCAGCTGCGACCGAGCCCCGGGTATGACGATTCCGCCTCTCCACGCCGGGCGCCGCAAGCGGACACGCTGGGTATCGTCTAAGGGTGAGAAGCCGAGGCTCGGACCCGAATAATGACGCCTGCGGTCGAGTCCCAAGCCCAGCCCTACTTGACCGACCTAGTTTCCTTGCCTGTTCGCGACCGAGGCCATGACGCCAGACACGATGTCGTTGATGTCGAGCGCCCCGGATTTTTGTCGCTGCGGGAAGTCCTTGAAGGTCGCCAGATGCTGCTGAACCATTGCCGCCATCGGCAGTACCGTCCAAAGCTTGTCGACCGCATAGTTGGGATAGGCTGGCGCAGTCATGTGCTGCTCGAAAGGGTCCGCGCGCAGATTGACCGGTTGGGGCACCGTGGGCGCGTAGCTGATGCCGCCAAACCAGTCGTTCTTGATCTCGAAGTGGGCTTTCCAGTTTCGGTACCGGATCGCATAGAGCGCGGACTCTCCGTAGTAGAAGAACTCGTTGCGCGGTGACGCTTCTTCGTCGCCGGAGAGGTAGGATAGCTGGCTGTAGCCGTCGAGATGGACCTTGAAGGTCTTGTCCCCGGCATCGTGACCCTTGAGCAGCTTGTCCTTGATGTCCGGCGCGCCCGCCGCCGCCAGGACGGTCGGCAGCACGTCCTCGTGCGAGGTGATGCCATTGAGAACTCTGCCCGCCGGTATATGTCCCGGCCAGCGGATTACGAACGGCACCCGAAAACCGCCTTCCCAGCCGAGCCCTTTTTCGCCGCGGAACGGGGTGGTGCCGCCGTCCGGCCAGGTGAATTTCTCGGCGCCGTTGTCGGTTGTGAAGATCACCAGGGTGTCATCGGCGATGCCGAGGTCGTCCAGCTTCTTCAGGAGCTCGCCGACAACCCAGTCGAGTTCCTGCATGCCGTCGCTGTAGAGGCCGAGGCCGGTCTTGCCGTCCCAGCGCTCTGACAGGTGCGTCCACACATGCATCCGCGTGGTGTTGTGCCAGAGCATGAAGGGTTCGCCGGCAGCGTTGGCGCGGTCGATGAAGTCCAGCGAGTGGCTGAGCAGCTCGTCCTCAATGGTCTCCATCTTCTTGCGCGTCAGCGGCCCGAGGTCCTCGATCGTCTGCTTGCCGACCCGGCCGAACCGCTTGTCTTCCGTGGCGTCGTCCTTGTCCGTCGCCTTGCACGACAGGACGCCGCGTGGACCAAACAGGTTCTTGAACACCTCGCTTCCCTTGGGATAGTCCGCCTGTTCCGGCTCCTCCTCGGCGTTCAGATGGTAGAGGTTGCCGTAGAACTCGTCGAACCCGTGCACCGTGATCAGGAACTCGTTGCGGTCGCCCAGGTGGTTCTTGCCGATCTGGGCGGTCCTGTAGCCCAGGGGCTTCAGCAGGTCGGCGATGGTTGGATCCTCAAACCGAAGGCCCTGCGGCGCGCCGGGCATTCCGACGGTGCTGAGCCCTGTCCGCATCGGTATCTGACCGGTGATGAAGGCTGCCCTCCCCGCAGTGCAACTCGCCTGTCCATAATGGTCGGTCAGGAGCGCGCCCTCATTGGCGATGCGATCAATATTGGGGGTCGGTCCTCCCATGATCCCGCGATTGTAGGCGCCAACATCGAACCAGCCGATGTCGTCAGCCATGATAAGGAGGATGTTGGGACGACCGTTGGGCATGGGGTAGCTCCAGAGCGGAATGCTACCCGGGAGCGTGCCAGCACAGCCGTTCGAGGTGTATCAGGTCTTCACCTGAGCGACGGCGGGGGCAAACCCGGTCGGAAGGTCTGCTCCGCATTTTGGTCGGTCGGTATTCCTCTCGAAACGAGATCCAGACCTGTCTGCACGAAGGCGGCGTTGTCAGGCCGCTTGCGCCTGAACCCGCTGGGGAGCGGCGCCGACCGGGGCCATGGCGCCTTCGGGGGCGCGGATGGGCAGGTCGAACCAGACGGTGGTGCCGTGGCCGGGTTCGCTTTCGATGGTCATGCGTCCGCGATGCAGCTCGATCAGCGACTTGGTCAGGGCCAGGCCCAGGCCCGTGCCTTGCGTGGTCTTGGAATGCTGGCCTTCGACCTGCTCGAAGGGCTGGGCCAGGCGGTCCAGATCGGCGGGGGCGATGCCGATGCCGGTGTCGGTGACGGAGAGGCGCACATGGTCCGCGCCCTGGGCTGCAATGGTCACGGTGACGGCGCCGCCCTCGGGCGTGAACTTCACGGCGTTGGAGATCAGGTTCAGCATGACCTGTTTCAGGCCGCGATGATCGGCCTCGACCTGCACCGCGTCCGGGGCGACCAGGCCTAGGGTCAGGCCGGACTCCATCGCCTTGCCGCGCATCAGGCGAATGGCGTCGTTGCACAGGCTATTCAGCGAGACGGTCTCGTAGTGCAGGGTCAGCTTGCCGGCCTCGATCTTGGCCATGTCGAGGATGTCGTTGATCAGACTGAGCAGGTGCTGGCCCGAGGTATGGATGTCGGCGGCGTAACCCTTGTAGCGGCGGTCGCCGAGCGGGCCGAACATCTCGCCGGCCATGATCTCGGAGAAGCCGTTGATGGCGTTCAGCGGGGTGCGCAGCTCGTGGCTCATATTGGCCAGGAACTCGGACTTGGCCTGGTTGGCGGCCTCGGCCCGGGTCATGGCGACCTCGTACTTGCGGGCCAGCAGCGACAGCCGGGCCTCGCGGTCCTCCAGCGTCGCCACCATGCCGCGCAGTTCGTCGGCGGCGCGGCGGCGTTCGGCCTCCTGGCGTCGGATGACGGTGATGTCGGCGGCGATGACGACCGTGCCGCCGTCGCCGGTGAAGCGTTCGGCCATCTGCAGCCAGCGACCATCCTTCAGCTCGACCTCGCGCACCCCGGCGCGGCCGCTGGCGGAAGGGTGCTCGGCCTTGACGGCCTCGGCGGCGATGAGGTTCAGGGCGTCCTTCTGAGCCCCGCGCACGACAACGCCTGCGGGGAAGGCGAAGGCGTCCTGGAAGGCCTGGTTCCACAGGATCAGGCGGCCCTGACGGTCGAACAGGACAAAGGCGTCGGACACGCTCTCGATGCCGTCGCGCAGACGGTTCTCGGCGGCCTGGGCCTGGGCCTTGGAGCGGCGGGCCTCGGTGATGTCGAGCGCCACGCCCAGCAGGCTGGTGAAGCCGGCGTCACGACGCGGCTGGCGCGACTGGCCGCGGGCGTCGATCCAGCGGATGCCGCCTGACTTCAGCGGCACCGGAAAGGTGACGTCGAAGGCGCCGTCCGCCGCGGCTCTGTCGAGGGCGTCGACCAGGGTCTCGCGGTAGCGCGGATGAACCTTCTCGATCAGGCTCTGGGTGGTCAGGGCCTGGCCGGGTTCGACCTCCAGCATGGCGGCCATGTAGTCGGACAGGACCACCTCGCCGCGCGCCAGATCCCATTCCCAGACGCCGCAGCGGGCGGCCTCTACCGCGACGCGGAAGCGACGTTCGGTGTCGGCCCACTGGCGGCCGGCGCGGGTCTGACGCCAGTTCTGCACCGCCAGAACGGCCAGCATCAGCAGGACCAGCAACAGGGGTCCGGCCACCATCCAGGCGTCGTCCAGCCAGGCGGACAGGCCGCCGACGGCGGGCATGGAGGCGACGACGGCGTGACCGGAGGCGTCGATGGGCGCCGAGGCCGTCAGGCGCAACCGGCCCTCGGCATCCCGCGCCGGCCGGCCGGCGTCGGCGGGGACCAGACCGGCGGCGACCACGCTCAGGCTGCTCCCGGCGAGCCCGGCCTCGAGCGGCGGCAGGGGGGTGCGGGCGGACAGGGCGCGACCGTCCCCCAGCGGGCGACGGGTCAGCAGGGCGTTGTCGTGCAACGCATAGCCGGATGCGGCGCGTGTCGGGGCGTCCGCCTTGCCGCCCGCAGCGGCCAGAACCCGCCCGGCGGCGTCACTGACCACGAACCCGGCGTCGGGGGCGACGATGCGCGCGCGGTCCAGAGCCTCGACCGCCTGCGCAGGCTGCTCGGCCAGATCGCGAGCGACGAGATCGAGGGCGCGGTCGGTCAGGGCGAGGCGGGCGCTGATCTGGCCGGCGGCGCGCTGGGCTTCCAGCCTCAAGGCCTCGACGCGGACCGCCTGGGCCTCACGGCGCGGGCGCCCGTCGTCCCGGATGACCAGCAGGGCGTAGGCGGTGATGACCAGGGCGACGGCGAGCAGCAGGACGCGCACCCACGGCAGGCTTCCGCGCGTGGTCTGATCCGAAGCCCGGCGGCCCGGCTGATAGCTGCGGCGCTCCTTGCCCTGCAAGCCGATCCTCTCATCCTCAACAGCAGAGGGGAATCTAGGCTGCGTCGCGGATTCCTGTCGAGGCCCGGCGTGGCGGGCTTTTCACCTTGCGGGCGAACAGATGCAGGAATGACTCAGGCGGCTTCCTCGCCGCCTGCGGTGGCCACGCGCGGGCTTTCGCCCGGCGCAGCCAGGACATCGGTGATCTGGCGCAGGATGTTGCGCGCGCGGCGCGCCATTCGGACGGCCTCCGGCGGCGCATCCTCGGGCGATTCCGACACGGTCTCGATCAGTTCGCGCGCCAGCTCCATCAGATCGGGCGCGGCGGCGATCAGGCGGGACTGGAACTCGATACGTTCGGGGTCGCGGTCGTATTCCGCGCCCGGCACCCGCCAGCCGCCCCAGTCGGCCTTGTCGGTGACGACCACGGGATAGCTGCCGGGGAAGGGATGATGGGCGCAGTCGGCCGGCTCCTGCCACTTGTTCCGGGCGCGCAGGATGCGCCAGTCGCCCAGGGCGGTGGCGGCGGCGTCTTCGGCCGGCGTCTGAAGTTCGGCGGCGGTGAATTCACGGCCCAGGCCGACATCGTAGGTGATGCGCACGGGCTCGTCGAAGCCCTTGGCCCAAACGGGTTGGACCTTCTCGATCTGAGCCCAGGCGCCGACGCTCTCGACCCAGACCTTCTGACCCTTCTGGAACTGCGCGCGCGCCATGCGGATTCTCCCCTGCAAGGGGGCAGCATGGCGCGCGAGCCGTTATCGTCGGGTTCCGCGACGTAGTTAGCGAGTCGTGAACGCGGTCGCGCGGGTCAGGAGGGGCGGGAAATCTCTTCCAGCGCCTCGCCGGCATAGCGTTCCTTGACCCGGGTCGACAGGTCGCCCAGCGAGACGACGCCGACCAGGCGGCCGTCCTTGTCCACGACGGGCAGACGGCGAACCTGACGCGAGCTCATCAGGTCGAGCGCGGCCTTCAGGTCGTCGTCGGCGCGCACCACCAGGGCGTCGCGGCTGAGGAATTCGACCACCCGGGCGGTGGGGGCGGCGCCCGAGGCCACGGCGCGGACCGTGATGTCCCGGTCAGTGATGGCGCCCACCAGATTGTCGCCGTCGGCCACGGGAATGAAGCCGAAATCGCCGGACGCCATGCGGGCGGCGACCTCCTGGATGGTGTCGTTGGGACGGGCCACCTGCACGTCCCTGCTCATCACGTCGCGGATTTTCATGCGTCTCTCCCTTGCCGACGGTGTGTCAGGCTTGACGGGAGGAACCCGCGCGGGCGGACCCGGTTCCGGCGGCCATCGACGCGGAACGGCGGTTGACGCCTGTCGTTTGGGTCTGGACCCGATCGTCCGGAGACCCGCCCATGACCGACGCCGTGAAGACGCCCGAACCGCGCAAGGGCATGCCATCGCCCGAACTGACCCGGGAGGTCTTCGTCAAACGCTTTCTCAGCCGGTATCAGGACCCCGCCTTCGACAGCATGCGCGAGGCGCTGGATCAGGTCGCCGCTGTGGCCTGGGATGGCTATATCGAGGGTCGCAAGAGCCCCCTGACGCAGAAGGCCGGCGCCGGCTACGCCGATCCCGACTACGACCTGTCGATGGACTGGATCCATGCTCATGAGGCGATCAAGGCGGCGCAGGCGCGACACGACGACGCCGGGGGGCCTCTGCGCGCCCTGCTTGTCAACGGCTCGTCACGGTCAGAACACACCTGTCCCGGCGAGATGTCCAAGAGCTGGCGGTTGACGATGATCGCCGAAGCGACGCTGAAGGCGGCGGGCATCGAGACGACGGTGCTGGACCTGTCGCGGCTGGCCTCGGAATACGGACGCGAAATTCATCCCTGCAAGGCCTGTTTTTCGACTGCGGCGGCGCTGTGTCACTGGCCGTGCAGCTGCTATCCCAACTATTCGCTAGGCCAGGTTCATGACTGGATGAACGATATCTATCCCCTGTGGGTAGAGGCGCATGGCGTCTTCATCGTCACCCCGGTCAACTGGTACCAGACCTCCAGCTCGCTGAAGCTGATGATCGACCGGCTGGTCTGCGCCGACGGCGGCAATCCGGATCCGACCCTGACCCACGGCAAGGACGCCCGGAAGGCCAAGGCGGTCGAGCTGGCGGGCTGGGACTACCCGCGGCATCTGGCAGGACGCACGTTCGCCGTCGTGGCTCACGGCGATGTCGAGGGCGCCGAGAACGTGCGCCGCTCGGTGGCGGACTGGCTCAAGTCGATCAAGCTGATCCCGGCCGGTCCTGATGCGGAAATCGACCGCTACATCGGCTATTTCGAACCCTACGCCACCAGCCATGACGCTCTCGACAAGGATCAGGACGTCCAGGACGAGGTGAGGATCGCCGCCGAGGAACTGGCGCGGTCGATGCGGGCCCGACGCGAGGGCCGGCTGGTCTCAACCGACGATGGGCTGGAGGGGCCGCGTCAGAAGTAGGTCAGGGCGTGCCTCGCTCTGGCAGGGTCTGGGCGGCGCGGACCAGTTGCACGAACTCGGCGCGGTCGCCGTAGGGGTCGTCGCCGCGTGCCCCCTGCGCCTGCTCGAGAATCCGGGTCCAGCCGTAGTCGCTGCTCATCCACGGATCGCCGCGCAGCTTCTGAGCAAAGGCGGCGACGGCGATGGCCCAGCGGGTGGCTTCGGGGGGCTGGGCGCTGGCGGGGGAGGCCAAGGGGTTGGCGAGCACCTGCTGGATCATTTCGGAGCGGGCGGCGCCGGGCTGCTTGTAGCGCACCTGGATGAAGCCGATCTCGCCATTGGGATCGCCGCCGCCGGTCGTGATGCGGTTGTCGGGATAGCGGCGCTCTGAGATCTGGGTCGGGCCGCCGACGGGGGTGATTTCATAGAGGGCGGTGACGGATGCGCCCGAGCCGACCTCGCCCGCATCCACGGCGTCGTTGTTGAAGTCTTCCTCGTTCAGCAGGCGGGTTTCGTAGCCGATCAGGCGCCACTCGGCGACGCGGGCGGGGTTGAACTCGACCTGGATCTTCACGTCGTCGGCGATGGGGAAGGCGCCCTTGTCGAACTGTGCGCCGAACAGACGGCGGGCCTCATTGAGGTCGTCGACATAGGCGGCGGTTCCGTTGCCGGCCTGGGCGATGGCCTGCATCCGGGCGTCCTGATAATTGCCGCGACCGAAGCCATAGACCGACAGGTAGACGCCCGTCTTGCGCTTGTCGGCGACATAGTCTTCCAGCCGCTTGTCGTCTGTGACGCCGACGTTGAAGTCGCCGTCGGTGAACATCAGGATGCGGTTGACCTTGTCGGGGCCGAAGCTGGCCTGGGCCTGATCATAGGCGTTGGTCATGCCGGTGGCGCCCGCCGTGCCGCCGGACGCCCGCAGCGAGGCGACGGCGCAGCGCAGCCTAAGCTTCTCGGCGCCAGAGGTGGGGGCCAGGGTCGTGCCCGCGCCCTCGGCGTAATAGGCGACGGCGACGCGGTCCTGAGGCCGCAGACGGTCGATGATCAGGTTCATCGCCTGCTTGGCCAGGTCCAGCTTGTCCGGGCTGTTCATGGAGCCGGAGACATCGACCAGGAAGGTCAGGTTCAGCGGGCGGCGCTCGACCTCGGGCAGCTCATAGCCCTGAAGCCCGACATGGACGATCTGGCGCCCCGGCGCCCAGGGCGAGGCGGTGACGGCGGTGGTGACGGCGAAGGGCCGCGCCGCCGAGGTTGGACGGGCGTAACCGTAGTCGAAATAGTTGATCATCTCCTCGACCCGGACGGCGTCGCGCGGCAGGGTCTGGCCCTGGTCGAGAAAGCGGCGGACGTTGGCGTAGGCGGCGGTATCCACGTCGATGGAGAAGGTCGAGACGGGCTGCTCGGCCGTGCGCCTGACCGGGTTGGGCGTGGCGTCGGGGTAGTGTTCGGTGTCGACGGGCGCGGGGCGAACCGGGGGGCTCGGCAGGCGGCCGACGCGCGAGCCGCTGACGATCACCTCGTTCGCTGTCGCCGAGCCGGGCGGAGGAGGAGGCGGGGGAGGCGGCGGCGGGGGCGCGGGCATCGGCCTGTTCAGGACGTGGTCGTCCAGATCCGAGCGCGGAGACAGATCGAACCCGAACTCGCGGCAGGCGGCTTCGGTCGGGGTTCCGTCGCGTTCGGCTGGGATAGGGAGAGGTGCGGCGACGACTGGAAAGGGCGCTGCGGTCATCAGAGCGGCGACGGCGGCGAGCGTCAGGCTCGACCTGCTGCGCCTCGGCGGATTGCGGTTGGGCATCGTACGATCTCCTCCATCCCTGTCCGGCCCACTAACATGACGATGTTCGGCGGAACTGTGGCGAAGATGGAGCGCCGACATTCAACCTGACAAGGTGTGGCGCGGACGCCTCTGCGCATGGCCTCTCGCAATCGCGACGTTTCATCCCCACAATGGAGGCTCAAGCATCAGGGTGAGCCATGGCCGACGCGGCGACGGGACTGGATCTGGGCCATGTGGCGGCTCTGCTGGCGGCGGGGGTCGTGGCGGTGCCGGTCTTTCGCAAGCTCGGGCTCGGCTCGGTGCTGGGCTATCTGGCGGCGGGCGCGGCCATCGGGCCGTTCGGCCTGGCCCTGTTCCGCGAGCCCGAGGTCATCCTGCACGTCGCCGAGTTCGGCGTGGTCATCTTCCTGTTCATCATCGGGCTGGAGATGCGGCCCAAGCGCCTGTGGGGGATGCGGAACGAGATCTTCGGCCTGGGCGCGGCCCAGGTCGGGCTGGCCGGGCTGGCGCTGACCCTGACAGCCATGGCGGCGGGGGTGTCGGCGCCGGTGGCCTTCGTCGGGGCCATGGGCTTCGTCATGTCCTCGACCGCCGTCATCATGCAGATGCTGGAAGAACGCGGCGACCTGCCGACGCCGCAGGGGCAGAGGGCTGTCTCGATCCTGCTGTTCGAGGACCTGGCCATCGTGCCGCTGCTGGCTATCGTCGCCGTGCTGGCCGCCTCGATCGGGACGGCGGGCGAGAGCGCTACGCCGCTGTGGCAGACCATCGGCCTGGCGGTCGCGGCGGTGGCCGGGGTGCTGGTCGTCGGGCGCTATGGGATCAATCCTGTCTTCCGTTTCCTGGCCCAGAACGGCGGGCGCGAGGTGATGACGGCGGCGGCCCTGCTGGTGGTGGCGGGCGCGGCCTGGATCATGAACGAGGTCGGCCTGTCGATGGCCATGGGCGCCTTCCTGGCCGGGGTGCTGCTGTCGGACTCGACCTTCCGGCATCAGCTGGAGGCCGACGTCGAGCCGTTCCGCGCCATCCTGCTGGGCCTCTTCTTCCTGTCGGTCGGCATGGCGCTGGACATCGGGGTGGTCATCAATGACTGGCGCATCGTGGTGGCGGGGCTGCTGGCCTTCATGCTGGTCAAGGCCCTGGTCATCTATGTCGTGGCGCGGCTGTTCAAGGCGCGGCATCATGAGGCCATCGAGCGGGCGGCCCTGTTCGCGCAGGGGGGCGAGTTCGCCTTTGTCCTCTATGGCGCGGCGGCGGCGGGCGGGGTGATCGACGCCCAGGCCAGCGCGGCCCTGACGGCCATCGTCATCCTGTCCATGGCCCTGACGCCGCTGACGACCCTGGCGATGAAGCGGTGGCTGCCCAAGGAGGCGGGCCTGTCGCCCGAGGACGCCGAGGGCGTGGATTCGGCCGAGGGCCTGGGCGGCCAGGTGCTGATCATCGGCTTCGGCCGCTTCGCCCAGGTGGTGTCGCAGCCCCTGCTGGCGCGCGACGTGGACGTGTCGATCATCGAGAACGACGTGGAGATGATCCAGGCCGCCGGCAATTTCGGCTTCAAGGTCTATTACGGCGACGGCACCCGTCTGGACACGCTGCGGGCCTCGGGCGCGGGCAAGGCCGAGGCGGTGCTGGTCTGCGTCGACAAGCCTGAGGCCGCCGACAAGATCGTGCAGCTGGTGAAGTCGGAATTCCCGGGCGTGAAGCTGTTCGTGCGCGCCTTTGACCGGGGGCATTCGCTGCGCCTGATTGAGGCGCGGGTCGATTATCACATCCGCGAAACCTTCGAATCGGCGCTGAAGTTCGGCGAGGCGGTGCTGGTCGATCTGGGCGTGGCCGAAGACGAGGCGGCCGAAACCATCGCCGACGTGCGCCGTCGCGACGCAGCGCGACTGGATCTGCAGGTCACGGGCGGGCTGACGGCGGGGCGGTCGCTGATGCGCGGCAACGCCGTGACGCCCCAGCCTGAACCCTACATCAAGCCGACGCGTGAGGGGCGGCTGGTCAACGAGAGCGAGGCCCCGCCCGAGGCTGTGATCGAGCAAGAGGCGGACTGACCGGGTATGGCGAGCGTCGATCTGGCCAAGCGGGCCTATGACCACGGCTGGCGGCTGGACCCCATCGTCCGCAGTCTGCTGGACACCGACTTCTACAAGCTGCTGATGTTGCAGCTCATCTGGCGCAGGTATCGCGACGTCCCGGTGACGTTCAGCGTCATCAACCGCACGACCACGGTGCGGCTGGCCGAGGAGGTGGACGAGGCGGAACTGCGGGCGCAGCTGGATCATGCGCGGACGTTGCGATTCTCCAACCGCGAGCTGATCTGGCTGGGCGGCAACACCTTCTATGGGGTGAAGTCGATCTTCAAGCCCGACTTCCTGGCCTGGCTGGCCGACTATCGCCTGCCGGAATACGACCTGTCGCGCGGGGCGGACGGGCAGTTCCGGCTGGAGTTCGCAGGCCCCTGGGCCGAGGTGACGCTGTGGGAAATCCCGGCCCTGGCCATCCTCAACGAGCTGCGCAGCCGGCGCGCGCTGCGGCGCCTGGGCCGGTTCGAGCTGGACGTGCTGTATGCGCGGGCCAAGACCCGGCTGTGGGGCAAGGTCGAGCGGCTGAGGGTGCTGGAGCCCCTGTCGATCTCGGACTTCGGCACGCGGCGCAGGCACGGCTTCCTATGGCAGGGCTGGTGCGTCGAGGCGTTGAAGGAGGGGCTGGGGCGCGCCTTCATCGGCACGTCGAATGTCCTGCTGGCCATGAACAATGATCTGGAGGCGGTCGGCACCAACGGGCATGAGCTGCCCATGGTGCTGGCGGCGCTGGCGGGGGACGACGACGCGGCGCTGCGGGCCTCGCCCTATCAGGTGTTGGAGGACTGGCGGGCGACCTATGACGGCAACCTGCTGGTAGCCTTGCCGGACGCCTTCGGGACGCGGGCGTTTCTGGCCGATGCGCCGGTCTGGCTGGCCGACTGGAAGGGGTTCCGGCCCGATTCCGCGCCGCCGATCGAGGGCGGGGAGGAGATCATGGCCTGGTGGAAGGCGCAGGGGCGCGATCCGCGCGAGCGGCTGCTGGTCTTCGCCGACGGCATGGACGTGGATACGATCGAGACGACCCACGCCCACTTCAAGGGCCGGGTGCGGACCAGTTTCGGTTGGGGCACCAATCTGACCAACGACTTCCGCGGCTGCGCCCCGGCTCCCATGCCGGAGCTGACGCCCATCTCCCTGGTCTGCAAGGTGACGCGGGCGGGCGGGCGCTCGGCGGTCAAGCTGTCGGACAATGTCGAGAAGGCGACCGGCGACCGGGCCGAGATAGAGCGCTATCTGCGGGTCTTCGGCGAGGCGGGGCGGGGGCGGCAGGCGGTCACGGTCTGAGGCGGAACCGCCAAGCTTGCTGAGGCATTTCGCCTGAGGCGGCGGTCGGCGTCGTCTCAGCCAGCGGGATTCGCGTCATGACCACCTATAACGTCGGCTATATCGTCGGCAGCCTGGCCAAGGGTTCGATCAACCGCAAGCTGGCCAAGGCCCTGATCAAGGTGGCGCCCGAGAAGCTGAAATTCCACGAGATTTCGTTCGCGGACCTGCCCCTCTATTCCTACGACTACGACGCCGACTACCCGGCTGTGGCCAATGACTTCAAGGCGGCGATCAAGGGCTCGGACGCCATCCTGTTCGTGACGCCGGAGTACAACCGCTCCATCCCCGGCGGGCTGAAGAACGCCATCGACTGGGCCAGCCGGCCCTATGGAACCAACAGCTTCGCCAACAAGCCGACCGCGGTGATCGGGACCTCGCCCGGGGCCATCGGCACGGCGGTGGGCCAGCAGGTGCTGCGGCCCATCCTGGGCTTCTTGCAAGCGCCCCAGATGAACGCGCCCGAGGCCTATATCCAGTTCAAGAAGGACCTGATCGACGACGACGGCAATGTCAGCGTGCCCGAGACCGAGCAGTTCCTGCGCGACTATATGGAGGCCTTCCACCAGTTCATGGCGCGGGTTCTGACGGTCCTGCCGCGCGACGCTTGAGGCCGGTCAGGCGGGGTCGAGCGACCAGACGCGCGAACGTTTGACCTCCTGATCCTCCAGTTCGCGCGTGGTGGGGACGGTGTATTCGGCCAGCAGGGTCAGGCCCGACTTGGGGAAGTAGGTGCGGCCGGGGTCGCCGACGATGACGCGGGTTCCGTTGGCTTGCGCCTGTTTCAGCCAGGCCAGGACCGCCTCGGCCATCGGCTTTTCATAGAAGACGTCGCCGGCGCAGATCAGGTCGGCGGGCGGGGGCGGGGCGTCGAGCAGATTGGCGTCGGTGAAGGCGATCTCGACGCCGTTGGAACGGGCGTTGGCGGCCACGGCGGCGGCGCAGAAGGGGTCGATGTCGGCGGCCAGGACGGAGGCTGCGCCCGCCTTCATGGCGGCGACGGCGACGAGGCCCGAGCCGGTGGCGAGGTCAATGACGCGTTTGCCCGCGACTTCGGCGGGGTGGTCCAGCAGCCAGCGCGCCAGGGCCTGACCGCCGGCCCAGGCGAAGGCCCAGAAGGGCGGGGGCAGGCCCATTTCGCCCAGCTCTTCCTCGGTCAGACGCCACAGGGGCGTGATCTCGTCCGCCAGCCACAGCGAAATCTCGGGCGCGTGCGGCACGGTCTGCAGCCGGGTGTTGGCGGCGATGAAGTCGGGGGCGTTGGCGGGGGTCAGGCGCATGGCGGGTGTCTAGGGCAGACGGGCTAGTGGCGCGAGCGTCTTTCGTCCCGTCAGGCGCGCCTGACGAAAAGTCAGGTTGACACGACATTTTTGTAAGGTAAGGTCAGCCTTACATTCAGTCAGGAGCGCCTTCCATGTTGACCCTGTCCAAACAGAATACGCCCGCCGGTCGCCGCTATGTGCTCCGCACCATGGCCTTCATGGGGGGCTATGTCGCCGTCATGCTGGCGACCATCGGCGGCGCTTTTGACACGATCCAGAACACGCCCGCCGCCTGGGGACTGGCGCTGGCTGTATCGGCCCCCATCGCCGGTCAGATCTGGGCCACGCTCAGCTTCATGCGCGACTCCGACGAGTTCGTGCGAGCCGTGACGGCCAAGCAGTTCATCATCGCCGCCGGGGTCGCCATGGCCCTGTTCAGCGCCTGGGGTTTCGGTGAGAGCTTCGCCGGGGCGCCGCACGCCGAGGGCTGGCTGATCTACCCGCTGTTCTGGGCCATCTTCGGCTGCGTCGCGCCTCTGGTCCGGTCGTCGAACTGATGAAGAACAAGCTGAAACTGCTGCGCGTCGAGCGCAACTGGACCCAGGAGCAGCTGGGCCAGGCGCTGGGGGTCTCGCGTCAGGCCGTGAACGCCCTGGAGACCGAGAAGCACGATCCCTCGCTGGACCTCGCCTACCGCATCGCCGCCCTGTTCGCGCGGCCGGTGGAAGAGGTGTTCGAGAACCCGCACGGCTGACGCGTATGTAAGCATAACCTGACTTTCCATGCTTCCTTTCCGCCGTCCTCCTCGGGGCTCTACCCGAGGACCGAGCCCGGCTGCGTGCTGGGCATGGACGGCGGGGGAGGGGCTTTTCTGAACCTGAAAGGAAATCCCATGTCCAAGATCTCTGCACCCGCCAAGACCCTTCGCGCCTTCATGCTGGCCGCCGCCATTGGCTGGACCGCCGGGACTGTCTCCTCGCCCGCCCAAGCCGAGCCGGTTCGGGTCGAGGCCCCCGCCTTCGCCTCTGACCGCCTGTCGGTCGAGGTGATGGGCCAGGGCCCCGACGTCATCCTGATCCCCGGTTTCGCCTCCTCGCGCGAGGTGTGGCGACCGATGGCCGAGCGGCTGGCGGCGACGCATCGGGTGCATCTGGTGCAGTTGGCGGGGTTTGCAGGCGAGCCGTGGAGCCATGGGGACGGGGCCTTCGTCCAGCCGGCGGTGGATGAGCTGGCCCGCTATGCCGCGACGCTGAACCGGCCCGCCGTCATCGGTCACTCCATGGGCGGCTTGAGCGGGGTGATGCTGGCGCAGCAACACCCGGAGGCGGTGGGGCGGGTGATGAGCGTCGACAGCCTGCCCTTCTTCAGCGCCATGTTCGGTCCGACCGCGACGGCGGAGGGGGCCAAACCCTTCGCTGATCAGGCGGCGGCGGCGATCCTGGGCGCGGACGAGGCGGGCTTTCGCCAGCAGCAGGAACAGACGGCGGTCGGGATGATGCGAGCCGAGGCCGGACGCGCCGCCATGGTCGAGTGGTCGATGGCCTCGGACCGTCGCGCCATGGCCTCGGCCATTCGCGAGGTGATGACGACAGACGTGCGGCCGGGTCTGGCGGCGATGACCACGCCGGTCTGGGCCGTCTATGCGGCGGACGCCAACGGCGGGTCGCCGGCGGCGATGGCCGACGCGGTGTGGGGGCGGGAGTATGCGGCTCTGCCGGGGGTGAAGCTGGTGCGGGTGGACGACAGCCGTCACTTCATCATGACCGATCAGCCCGAGCGGCTGGGCGCCCTGGTGGATGAGTTTCTGGCGGATTGAGGTTTGAGCGATCCTCCCCTGCGTAGCGGGGGAGGATTGAGAGGCTCAGCCCTTACTTCGGCCGCAGGTCGTTGGTGACGTCGCCCGCCTTGAGCGGCTGACCGCCGAACTCGGCGGCGTAGGCCGGGGCGAGCAGGCCCTGGAAGGCCGAGGCGGGCAGGGTGATGTAGTAGGCGCCCTCGGCGTAGGGGCCGACGGCATAGGCGTCGAGCAGGAAGGTCAGGCCGCCGGCCTTGCCCGCTGTCGCGCCGGGGGCGAGGACCATGGCCACGTCCTTCAGCCTGGGGCAGGACCAGGTGTCGGCCTTGGTGCTGAGGGGCTGGGCGCCGGGGCGGGCCTTCTTGGCGGTGTTGACGGCGGCGCACAGGCTGCGTTCCAGCGCCGTCGTGTCCGCGCCCTTGGCGAAGAGGTCGGCCGGGGTGATCCGACGACGCTCGGTCTTGTCCCACAGCAGGGCCGTGGCCACCGTGTTCGGATGCGCCCCGCCGGAATAGTCGAAGTCCGTGCGCATGGCGCTGAACAGGCGGCCGGTCTGGACCGGATCGCCATAGACGATGGTCTTCTCATACGGGCCCATGGCGCTGTCGCCGCCGGCCTCGGTGCGGTCGGCCTGGGCGCCCTCGGCGTATTTGGCCAGGTCGGCCACTTCCTGACGATAGAGGCTGGCGTAGAGCTCGGGCTGGGTCTTGATCGTTTCGGGCAGGGTCAGGCTGACCTTGGCCCAGGGCGTGGCGCTTTCGTAGGTCAGCGGTCCTTCGGCGGCGACTGCGACGGCGGCCTTGGACGCTTCGGGCGCCTTCTTCTCATTGCGCTGGCAGGCGGCGAGCGAGGCCGCGACGGCGACGGTGACGAGAAGGATGCGAGCGGTACGCGAGGGGATCATGCCGGACTCCTAAGGCGAGATCAGAAAGCTAGACCGTTGAACGCGACGGCGGCCAGAAGGATCAATCCGGCCTCGCGGTTGGACTTGAACAGGCGCAGGGCCAGGACGCCGTCCTCGGGTCTCAGGGCCTTGACCTGCCAGGCCAGGTGCAGGGCGTAGGCGGCGAGGCCGAGGTAGAAGACGGGGCCGAGACCGGCGGCGTATCCCGCCGCGCCCGCCAGCAGGACGGCCAGGACGTAGAAGACGGCCACACCCGGCTTGACCTGTGAGCCCAACCGCCGGGCCGAAGATTTGACCCCGGCCATGACGTCGTCCTCGATGTCCTGAAGCGCGTAGATGGTGTCGTAGCCGAGGGTCCAGAAGACGCCGCCGGCGTAGAGCAGCAGGGCCGACAGGGCGAGGTGGCCCATCTGGTCCAGGCCCTCGGCCATCCAGTAGGCGTCCCCGCTGGCGCGAACCTCCAGCACATAGAGCCAACCCAGCGCGAACAGGCCGCCGGTCGCGGCGGCGAAGCCCAGCAGGGCGCCCCAGTTGAAGGTCAGGCCCAGCCAGGCCTGGGGCCACCAGGTGATGCGCTTCATGAAGGGGTAGGCCGCCACCAGACCCAGAGACAGGGCGCCGAGGATGACCGCTGTCAGGTTCATGGTCAGCAGGATGCACAGGCTGATCAGGCACAGGCCGGCGACGAAGGCCCAGGCCTGCTTGACGCTGATCTGGCCCGCCGGAATGGGGCGCAGGGCGGTGCGGGCCACCTGGGCGTCGAAGTCGCGGTCGACGATGTCGTTCACGGCGCAGCCCGCGCCGCGCATCAGCGAGGCGCCGATGGCGAAGCCCGCGATCAGCCACAGCTCATAACCGCCGAAGGGCCGCTCGTACTGGTTCAGGGCCAGCATGATCCCCTGCCAGCCGGGCAGCAGCAGCAGCCAGATGCCGATGGGCCGGTCGAAGCGGCCCAGCTTCAGCCACGGCTTCAGCCCCTCGGGGGCGTAACGGTCCACCCAGTTCTGGCGGGCGGCGTCGGGAAGCGGGGCTGTGCTCATGAGAGGGGTCTTAGACCCTGAGGCGGTGGCGGGTGAAGGGGGCGCGTCCGATCCGCGTGATGCGAGACGCTTGCGGGATGGGGTCAGGCTGCGCTTAGTGTGGGCGCAACTGGAGGGAGCCGCCGATGACTGACGAGCCGATCAAGGGCCCTGCGTCCTATTTCCCCTCCATCGAGAAGAAGTACGGACGGCCCATCGCCGAGTGGAAGGCCGAGGTCCGCGCCCGCTATCCCGCCAAGCACATGGAACTGGTGACCCTGCTCAAGGACGAGCACGACATTGGCCATGGCCATGCCAACGCCATTGTCGCGCATACGCTGGCGGAAGACTGGCTGAAGTAGCCCTCGCCTCGTCGCGAAAAGCCGCCCGGCGGAAGACCTCCAGGCGGCGTCGACCAGCGACCGCTGATGCGTCTCAGAAGGTCTTGCGAAGACGCAGCGAGTAGAAGGTCCTCGGGTCTATGTTGCGGGTCTCGACATAGGCGACGGGGCGGGTCGTGCGGTCGGCATAGGCGATCCGCAGTCCCTGGGAAGCTTTGGCCTGAAGCACAGCCTGGCGGTCTCGCCGACGCAGGACATCGTCGCCGCGAGGGTGGTTCGCGATGAAGCAGACCTGCGGGCCATTCGCCTGACGCGTCGGTGACGCCTGCCGCTTTCTCTTGCGTGGAAACCAGATCAGACAGAGGGCAGGGCGCGGCCGTCGATCCAGGTCTCCGCTGCGTTCAGGTCCTGATCCAGCCTGACCAGGTCGGCGGCGTAGCCGGGCGCGATCCGGCCGCGATCGCGGTCCAGCCCTAGAAAGGCCGCAGGCGCGCTGGAGGCCATCATGACGGCGTCGGGCAGGGCAAGGCCCAGCATGTCGCATGCGTTGCGGACCGCGGCGGCCATGTCGAGGTCGGATCCGGCCAGCACCCCGCGTTCATCCAGGCAGGCCCCGTCCCTGACCGAGATGCGGCGACCCTGAAGATAGAAGTGATCGCCCTCGGCGTTGACGCTGGGCATGGCGTCGGTGACCAGCATGAAGCGGTCGGCCGGCCGGCAACGCAGGGCGAGTTTCAGCACCACCGGATCGACGTGGTGGCCGTCGACGATGATCCCGCACCAGGCGCTGGTGTTTTCCAGCGCCGCCCCGACCACGCCGGGGGCGCGGCTCTTTAGCGGCGACATGGCGTTGAAGAGGTGGGTGAAGCCCGTCACGCCCGCGCCCAGCGCTGAACGGATCGTGGGATAGTCGGCGTCCGAATGGCCCGCCGCCACCACGGCGCCGCCCTCGACCAGGGCCGCGATCATGTCGGGCGTGGTCATCTCGGGCGCAAGGGTGATCAGGGTTCGGCCCGTCTTCATCCGCGTCAGCAGGCGCACGGCCTCGCGGTTCAGCACGCGGAACTTGGCGGGGTCGTGGATGCCCTTGCGTGCAACGTTGAGGAAGGGGCCCTCAATGTGGATGCCCAGCACGCCCGGCACGCCGTCAGTCATGGCCTGTTCGACGGCGTCGATGGCCCGGTCGATGACCGAAAGGTCGTCGCTGATCAGGGTCGGCAGGAAGCCCGTGGTGCCGAAACGGCGATGGGCGGCGCCGATGCGAGCTATGGTTTCGACCGTGGGGGCGTCATTGAACAGGACGCCGCCGCCGCCGTTGACCTGGGTGTCGATATAGCCCGGGACCAGGCGGTCGCCGTCCAGATCGAGGCCCGCCGCCTCGGGAAAGGTCTCGCGTATCGCGGCCAGCGGTCCGACCGCTGCAATCCTGGCGTCATCGACGACCACGGCGAAATCGTCCTGGAATCCGGCGCCCGTCAGGATCGGTCCGTTGTGCAGCAGGAAGGGCATCAAACCGTCTCGGTCACCTTGTTGAGATAGGGCGGTCGGTCGGGATCGAAGCCGCGAGCCGTCGAAAGCGTCGCGGCCAGACGATAGAAGCTCTGGATCAGCAGGATCGGCTCAACCGCAGGATGGGCGGCCACGGTCGGCAAGGAGACGACGCCCGGCGCGGTGGTGGTCCCGGCGAAGAAGACCTGGGCCCCGCGACGGGCGAAATCGGCCGCCAGATCTTCGGCGTCGTCGCGTGTCGCGTCGGACTGGGGCAGCAGCAGGACGGGGAAGCCGGTCTTGACCAGGGCCATGGGGCCGTGGCGGACTTCGGCGGTCGAGAAGGCCTCGGCGTGCAGGCCGCAGGTCTCCTTCAGCTTCAGCGCCGCCTCGCGGGCCACGCCGAAGCCCACGCCGCGCCCCACGACATAGAGGCTTGTCGCCGGGATCAAGACGGGCAGGGCGGCGGACCAGTCCTGAGCCCAGGCGGCCTCGAGTTGTTGGGGGAGCGGCTTCAGGGCGGCCGAAAGTTCGACGTCGCCGCTCCATTCCGCCACCAGATGAGCGATGGCGCTCAGGCTGGCGATGAAGCTCTTGGTGGCCGCGACCGAAAGTTCTGGGCCAGCGTGCAACGGAATAGTCAGGTCCGCGACCTGGCTCAGCGGTGAACCTTCGACATTGACCAGGGCGATGACAAAGGCGCCGCCGGCCTTCGCGGCGGCGGCGGCGGCGACCAGGTCGGGGCTCTTGCCCGACTGCGACACGGCCAGACACAGGCCCCCGGGAATGTTCGGGGTTCGGCCATAGACGGAGCTGACGGCGAGCGGCATGGGGCTGGTCAGCACCCCGACCTCGGTCTCGATCAGGTAGCGGGCGCAGACGCCCGCATTGTCGGAACTGCCCCGGCCGCAGATCAGGGCGGCGGTCGGCGGCTGCATGCGCAGGCGCTTGGCGGCGCGGGCGACCACGCCGACGTTGGAGGCCAGCTGGGCGGCGACAATACGGCCCGAAGCGGCCGCTTCGGCGAACATCATCGTGTCTTCGGCACGCATCAGGCAGGTCCGTCGTTCAGTTCTGCGACGAAGTCGTAGGCGTCGCCACGATAATAGGACTGGGTGACCTCCACCGGCTCGCCGTTATGAAAGGCGCGGCGCTCGATCAGCAGGCCCGGCGCGCCGGGCGCAATGCCCAGGAGCTGGCATTGTTCGGTGTTGAACAATACTGCGCGAAGGCGTTGCAGCGCGCGGTTAGGCCGGTGGCCGCTGACCGCCAGCGCCTGGTAGAGCGAGGTGGTCACCGCCTCGACGCCCGACAGGCAGGAGGCCGGCACCGTCGAATATTCCAGCGCCATCGGCGCTCCGTCGGCATAGCGGATGCGGTGGAAACGATAGACCGGCGCGCCGGGGCTGAGCCCAAGGGTCAGGGATTCCTCGGGCGTGACGGTCCCCTCGCTACGGCTCAACCAGGAACTGGTGGCCTTTCGTCCGCGCGCCGCCATGTCCTCGGAAAAGGAGGTCAGCTTGGAAAAGCTCTTCTCGACGCGGGCGGCGACGAAGGTGCCTGCCCCCTGGCGACGGGTCAGCAGGCCTTCAGCCACCAGACCGTCGAAGGCCTTTCGAATCGTGATGCGCGAGACCGACAGTTCATGGGCCAGATCCCGTTCGGGCGGCAGGGCGTCGTCGGGCTTCAGCGCGCGTCGCTCGATGGCCTGCCGCACGGCCTGCTGCAGCTGTTGATACAGCGGTGCGGGACGTTGGGCGTCCAGCGATCCGATGGCTTCAAGAAACGGCATGACGTCCTCCCCCCGAGTGCATCCCCGATGGCTCATCTGACCTCATGTTATGCAACCAATCAAGGACCAATAAGAAGAAAGTTTAGGCCCAATGTGAAATTTGGTCTTGCGGGATGCGACGCTTTGGTGAAACTCTGCCTCCAATTCCCATGTTCTCTCGATCAAAGCGAAAGAGAGTTGGGCCGAATTGGTCTTGAATTGGGTAGGTCGGACCTGCGGGGGCAGGTCTCTGGAGGGGAGTCCAGCGCTATGAATATCCGTCACGCCCTGCTTGCCGGCTCTGTCAGCGCCCTGGCGCTGATCGCCGGCGCCGCCGCCGCCCAGGACGCCGGCCCGGTCACGACCGTGGACGAGGTCGTCGTCACCGGCATCCGGGCCTCGCTGCAGCAGTCCATCACGACCAAGCGTAACGCCAACGCCATCGTCGATGTCGTCACCGCCGAGGACGTGGGCAAGTTTCCCAGTTCAAACGTGGCCGAAGCCATCACCGTCATCCCGGGCGTCACCGTCGACCGCGCCTTCGGCCAGGGTGAAAAAGTCTCGATCCTGGGCACCGACCCGGCGTTGAACCGGACTCTGCTGAATGGTCAGACGGTCGCCTCTGCCGACTGGTTCATCCTCGATCAGCCTGGACGGACCTTCAACTACGCTCTGCTGGCCCCGCAGATCGTCGGCAAGGTCGAGGTCTACAAGTCGCCCGAAGCCCGCATTGACGAGGGAAGCATCGGCGGCACCGTGGATGTCTCGACCCGCCGTCCGCTGGACCTGGGCCAGTATACCCTGTCGGGCGCCGTGACCTACCTCTACAATGACCGATCCGAGAGCGGCGACGCGCAGTTGTCGGTCCTCGGCGGCTGGCGCAACGAGGATCGCACCTTCGGCGTTCTGGTTTCGGCCCAACGCGCCAGCGACGAACTGCGGCGCGACGGGCTGGAGGCCTATGGCACCATTCCAGCCAGCTACTACGCCGGCGGCAATGCCGAGAACCCAGGCGGCAATTCGATCGCCAACGGCAACTGTGTCGGGGCTTGCGCCACGACCCTGACGGCCAATCCCAACGCCAAGGGGCTGAACTCCTTCGGCACTCACTTCTTCGAACAGCAGCGCGAGCGCAACAGCTACACCGTCGCCTTGCAGTACCGCCCCAACGACAGCCTGGACCTGAACTTCGACTGGCTGCGCATCGACGCCAACTATGACAACATCAACCAGGCGCTCTTCGCCTTCCAGGGCAATACCTGGAACAGCCTGGGCGCCCTGACCGACATCCAGGTTGATGACGACGTCATCACCAGGGCCTCGTTCAAGAACGCTCTCAGCGTGCTGGATATCCAGTATCGCGAGGCGGCCATGACCTCGGACAGCTACCACCTCGACGGCAAGTACACAGGAAACGGGTGGGACCTGTCGGGCGACCTTGGCTACACCAAGGCCGACGGCGGCACTCAGCGTCAGCTGTTTGGCGAGTTCCTGAACTGGGCTGACTACACGGTCGATTTCACCGGCGCGCCGGGCTCGCCGGGCGTGCTGAGCTACGCCAACGGCAATGTCCTGAACGACGCCTCGAAATTCGCGTTCGACGGCGGCTGGGGCGGGGGCGATCCTTCGGTGGGGCCGACTGGCTATAACGCCGGCTGGGGCGGCAATATCGTTTCCAAGCCCACCATGGACGAGGAGACCTACGCCCAGGCCGACCTCGGCTTCGACCGCGATGGTTTCTTCAGCCGGTTCCAGTTCGGCTACAAATACCGCAAGCACGAGACCGACCAGAAGATGTCGGGCGTGACGGTCCAGATCTACGGCGCGCCTGACAGCGCCTCGATGTTCAACCCCAGCCCGGTGCCGGACAATTATCTGGACGGCTTCGACGGCGCCAACGACCAGATGAAGACCCGTTTCCGCATCGATGGCGCGGCGCTGGCCGACTATATCGAGAACGGCGAGTATCTGCGGCCGTGGCAGGCCAAGCCGGTGCCGACCATCTTCGGCAACGCCGAGTTCACGGCCCAGAACTGGAATGTCCAGGAGACGATCAACGCCCTTTATGGCCAGGCGAATTTCGAGAACGACCGGGTCCGGGGCAATATCGGCCTTCGCTATGTCCGCACCGAGTCCGAAAGCGGCGGCTACGTCTGCATAAACCAGACGGCGAGCGGTTGCGGCACGACGGCCGCCGACTGGGAGTGGAACGTCCGGAGCAAGGAATACGACGACTTCCTGCCCAGCCTGAACCTCGCCATCAACGCCACGGACGACGTCATCATCCGTCTGGCGGCGGCCAAGGTCATCGCCCGTCCCAACTATGCGGACATGTCCAACTACTTCTGGCTGTCGGATCAGATCCTGACCGGCGGCGGCGGCAATCCCGACCTGGACCCCTACAAGTCGACCAATCTGAACGCGGCGGCCGAATGGTATTTCGCGCCGGACGCCATCCTGTCGGGAGAGGTCTTCTACAAGAAGATCGACAACTACATCCTGCAGGCGACCGCGCCGGAAACCCATTTCAACCAGGCCCAGAACAAGCCCACCACCTATCAGATCAGCCGTCCGACCAACGCCGGGTCGGCCGAATTGAAGGGGCTGTCTGTCGCCTATCAGCAAACCTACGCCTACGGCCTTGGCCTGCTGGCCAACTACACCCTGGTCGATGGCAGCGCGGACAACGGCAGCGACCTGCCGTTCAACTCCAGGCATCAGGTCAACGTCAGCCCCTTCTTCGAGTCGGGTCCCTTCTCGGTCCGCGCCACCTACACATGGCGCTCGAAGTACTTCACCGGCCTGGACCGTGGGGACCAGATGTACGTCCGCGCCTTTACCGGCCTGGACGCCACAGCCAGCTACGCCTTCAACGATCGGGTCAGCTTCACGGTGTCGGGCCAGAACCTTCTGGACAGCGAATACTACGCCTACGCCAACACGGTCAGCCTGCCCCGCGGCGTCTATCGTACGGGTCGCAAGCTGATGGCGACGCTGAGCGTCGACTTCTAGGACGCCGGGTTCGGAGGACGGCGTTCGTCGTCCTCTGTTCCGCCTATCGCCAAGGCCTTCTCCTGAGGCCAGACTGGCGCGGGGCGTTCACGTCCCGCGCGCTTTTTTGATGCGAGACTGCGTATGATCCAGGTCGTTCGATCGGCGAAGAGGTTCGCCCCGATGCTGACGCTTGTGCTGGCCATGACGGCGGCTTCGGCCGGGATGGCCGAGGCGCAGGCGGCGTCTGTGATCCCGCGACCCGTGTCGGCGACCCCGGCCGAGGGCGTCTTCGTTCTCAATGAGGGCACGGTCCTGATTGCCCCGCGGGGCGACGCGGAAGCCATGCGTGCGGCGACGCATTTCGCCGACCTGATGCAGCGCACGCGCGGCCTGACCCTGACGGTTCGCGAGGGGGAGGCTGCGCCCGGCGCCGTCGTCTTTCGTCGTGAAACGGGGGCCGCGGCCGACGCCTATCGACTCGATGTAACCTCGCGTGGCGCGGCCATCGCCGCCAACGATTTCGGCGGGCTCTTCTATGGCGCGATCAGCCTGTGGCAACTGGCCACCGCCGAGGCGGGGCAGGGCGCGGCGACCATTCCCGCCGTCGCCATCGCCGACGCGCCCCGCTTCGGCTGGCGCGGGGTCATGCTGGACTCCGCCCGCCACTATCAGTCGCCGGCCTTCATCAAGGGCTTCATCGACTGGATGGCCCTGCACAAGCTCAACGTCTTCCACTGGCACCTGACCGACGACCAGGCCTGGCGGCTTGAAATCAAGGCCTATCCCAGACTGACGGAGGTCGGCGGCTGGCGCGTCCATGCGGGGGCGGCGGCGCAGAAGGACATCGACCCGGCGACGGGGCGTCCGCGTCTCTACGGCGGCGTCTATACCCAGGATCAGGTTCGGGACATCGTCGCCTACGCCGCTGCCCGCAACATCGTCGTGGTGCCCGAGGTCGACGTGCCGGGGCACGCCAGCGCGGCGGTCGCGGCCTATCCCGAACTGGGGGTGACGGATGTGCCGGGCGCCGCCGTTCCGGCCGTGCCCGCCGACTGGGGCGTCTATCCGACCCTGTTCAACGTCGAGGAGCCGACCCTGGTCTTCCTCGAGAACGTCATGGACGAGGTCGTCGATCTCTTCCCCGGCGAGTACGTCCACATCGGCGGCGACGAGGCGGTCAAGGATCAGTGGAAGGCCTCGGCCCGCGTCCAGCAGCGGATGCGCGAACTGGGGCTCGCCGACGAAGAGAAGCTGCAGTCCTGGTTCGTCGCCCGTCTGGAGAAGCGGCTGAACGACCACGGCCGTCGCATGATCGGCTGGGATGAAATCCTGGAAGGCGGCATCAATGCCAACGCCAGCGTCATGTCATGGCGCGGCGTGGAGGGCGCCATAGAGGCGGCGCGGCTGGGTCACGACACGGTCATGTCGCCCGCGCCCGTCCTCTATTTCGACAACCGCCAGAGCGCTGACGACGGGGCGCCCGGACGGGGCTTCACCTCGACCCTGCACGATGTCTACAGCTTCGATCCCACCCCGGATGTCCTGACGCCGGATCAGGCGCGGCGCGTCCTGGGGGTGCAGGGCAACCTCTTCACCGAGCACATGAGGACCGAGGAGCGGGTCGAGTACCAAGCCTTTCCGCGGATTTCGGCCTTGGCCGAAATGGCCTGGACCCCGCATGAGCGGATGGACTTCGCCGACTTCCGGACGCGTCTTGAGCCGCAACTGGCGCGCTATCGCACGCTGGGCGTCGACTATGCGACCAGCGGCCTGACCGAAACGCCGGCCCCGACACCGCCGGACGGCCAGAAGCGCTACGACCATCAGATGAAACTGTGCAGCGCGGCCTTGCCGCTGTCGCTGATCGACGACGCGCCGCTGGACGGCGAACGTGCGGCGCTGCTGATGGACATCCTCAACCCCTGCTGGATCTATCAGGCGGCCGACCTCAGCCAGGGCGTGCGCCTTGAGGCGGCCGTGGGTCAGGTCCCCTTCAACTTCCAGATCGGCGCCGATCGCGAGAAGATCCGTCTGGGAACCCCCCGCACGCCTGAGGGCGAATTGGAGGTGCGCATCGACGGATGCGAGGGCGAGCCGGCCCTGGTCATTCCTTTGGCCGAGGCCGCCGGCGACGACGGGATCACCACCCTTTCCGGCCGTCTGCCTCCCCGCGCGGGTCGACATGACCTCTGTCTGCGATTCACCCAGAAGACCCTCGATCCGATGTGGGGCGTCGACTGGGTGCGCCTGTCCGATCCGATGCAGGCGGGAGGCGACAAGTGACCTCCGAACTGATTGTTCACGCGCCGGTCGACGGCTGGGTCTGTTCGCTGGACGCGGTGCCTGACGCCGCCTTCGCCGGACGCATGGTCGGCGAGGGCCTGGCCATCGACCCCGCCGGGGTGACGGTCCGCGCGCCGTTCGACGGCGTGGTGTCGAGCCTGGCCCGCACCAAACACGCGGTAAGCATTCGCGCAGACGCGGGGCCGGAAATCCTGATCCATCTGGGGCTGGAAACCGTGTCTCTCGACGGCATGGGCTTTACCGCTCATGTCGCCTCAGGGACGCGCGTCAAGACCGGCGACTTGCTGCTGACGCTGGACCTCGAAGTCCTGGCGGCGGGGGCCAGGAGCCTGATCTCGCCCATCCTTCTGACCGGTGAAGGCGAGGTCCGTCTGTTGCCGCTGAACCGACTGGTCGCAGCGGGCGAGCCGATCATGGCGGTGTGTCCGATCAGGGTCGCCGCGTCCTCAACCCGCGAGGCGGCGCCGACGCTGACCCGGACGGTGCGCGCGCCCCTGCCTCATGGCCTGCACGCTCGCCCGGCGGCGCGGATCGCCGCCAGCGCCAAGGGCTTTGACGCCCGCGTGCGGCTGATCCTCGGCGACCGCAGCGCCGACGCGGCGAGCCTGACGGCCATGATGACCCTGGGGCTGAAGGATGGGGATGAGCTGATCCTGAGCGCCGGCGGCCCGCAGGCCGAGCCGGCGCTAGAGGCGATCCACGCCCTGATCGCGTCCGGGCTCGGCGAAGGCGGCGCCCACGCGGGCCCCGCCGAAGCGCCGACCACAGCGCCCGCTGGCCCCGCCGCGGGGGAAGAAGGCGAACTGATCTTCTCGGGCGTCATGGCGGCGCCGGGTCTGGTCATCGGCCGCGCCGTTCGACTGCGCCTGGCCGAGATCGACGCGCCCGAGCACGGACGCGGCGTCGGGCGGGAACAGGCCGCCTTGCACCAGGCCTTGAGCGCCGTGCGCGCCCGGATCGAGGCTTCGGTCGCGTCCGGCGGCGCCCATCGTCGCGCCATCCTGGCCGCCCATCTGGCCTTTCTCGACGATCCCGGCCTGATCGCCACGGCGCAGGAGGCCATTGAGGCGGGCCGCAGCGCCGGCTTCGCCTGGCGTATGGCGACGCAAGGGGGCGTGGCCCTTTTCCGTTCGCTGGGCGACGCCCGCACCGCCGAGCGCGCCGACGACCTGATGGATCTTGAGCGCCAGGTTCTGGTCGAACTGTCGGGGGAGGCCGCGCCCGCGCCAGTGGTGCTGGGGGCCGGGTCGGTCATTCTGGCCGACGACCTCCTGCCGTCGCAGTTGATCGCGCTGGATGCGGTCAAGGTGGCGGGTATTTGCACCGCGCGGGGCGGGCCGACTTCGCACGTCGCCATACTGGCCGCGGCCATGGGCGTGCCGGCCCTGGTCGCCGTGGGGCCGGGTCTGGATCGGGTTGAGGACGGAGCCCTGGTGGTGCTGGACGCCGACGGGCGACGGCTGGTCGCCAGTCCCTCCGCCTCGCGTCAGGCTTGCGCCCAGAGCGCCGCCGCGGCTCGTAATCGCCGCCGCGTCGAGGCCCGCGCCCTGGCCGCCGAGGATTGCCGCACGGCCGACGGAGTCCGCATCGAGGTCTTCGCCAACCTGGGCGACGTGGCCGAGGCTGCAGCCGCCGTGGCCGGGGGCGCCGAGGGCTGCGGGCTGCTGCGTACCGAATTCCTCTTCCTCGAACGCCAGAGCGCCCCGACCGAGGATGAGCAACTGGCCCAGTATCAGGCCATCGCCGACGCCCTGGACGGGCGGCCGCTGGTCATCCGCACGCTGGATGCGGGCGGCGACAAGCCCTTGCCCTATCTGCCCCTGCCGCATGAGGACAATCCGGCTCTGGGCTTGCGCGGGGTGCGCGCCAGCCTGCACCGACCCGACCTGCTTCTGACCCAGCTGCGCGCCATCTGCCGGGTGCGCTCCAGCGGGACCGTCGCCGTGATGTTGCCGATGATCGCCTCGGCGTCTGAGGTGCGTCAGGTCCGCGCCCTGCTGGACATCGCCGCCTCCGATACCGGCGGAACGGCGCCCCTGCTGGGGGTGATGATCGAGACCCCGGCGGCGGCCATGACGGCTGACCTGTTGGCGCCCCACATCGATTTCGTCTCGGTGGGCACCAATGATCTGACCCAGTATGCGCTGGCCATGGATCGCCAGAACGCCCAACTGGCGTCCCAGTTGGACAGCCTCCATCCCGCAGTTCTGCGCCTGATCGCCCAGGCGGCGGCCGGGGCCGCCGGCGCACGCTGGATCGGGGTGTGCGGCAGTCTGGCCTCGGATGTCGTGGCCGCACCCATCCTGATCGGTCTCGGCGTCACCGAGCTGTCTACGGCGCCGTCGATGGTGGCGGAGATCAAGGCGGCGGTGCGTGGCCTGACCCTGACCGACTGTCGCGCCCTGGCGGGCGAGGCTCTTGCGCTGGACAGCGCCGAGGCCGTGCGCGCCTTGGCGGACATGCGTCTGGCCGCCCTTCATAAATCCCATGTCGTCGGAGCGGTCGCATGAAGATCGGACTGTCCAGCCTGCAGCCGCTCGGCCGCGCACTGATGCTGCCCATCGCCGTCCTGCCGATCGCGGGGCTGTTGCTGCGTCTGGGACAGCCGGATTTGCTCGACATCGCCTTCATCTCGGCGGCGGGTCAGGCGGTGTTCGCCAATCTCGGCCTGCTGTTCGCGGTCGGCGTGGCGGTGGGGCTGGCCAGGGACAATAACGGCGCCGCCGGGCTGGCGGGCGTGGTCTGTTTCCTGATCTCGGTCGAGGCCTCAAAGGTGCTGCTGGCCGTCCCGCCCGAGGTGGTCGCGGGACTTAGCGGCGAGGCGGTCGGTGCAGCGTCAAAGGTGTTCAAGGATCAGGCCCTGTCGCGGCTGGGCGTGCCCATCGGCATCGTCGCCGGCCTGATCGCCGGGGCCTGCTACAACCGCTTCTCGACGTTGAAGCTGCCAGACTACCTGGCCTTCTTCGCCGGGCGCCGCTTCGTGCCGATCGTGGCGGGGCTGGCGGGGCTGGTCGTGGCCGCCGCCGTGGGGCTGACGTTTGCGAGCATCGACCACGCCATCGACGTCTTCAGCCGCGCCGTCGTCGGCTCGGGAGAGTTGGGCCTGTTCGTCTATGGCGTGCTGAACCGACTGCTGATCGTCACCGGCCTGCACCACATCCTGAACAATGTCGCCTGGTTCATCGTCGGCGATTTCAACGGCGCGACGGGCGATCTGAACCGTTTCTTCGCCGGCGACCCCAGCGCGGGGGTCTTCATGAGCGGCTTCTTCCCCGTCATGATGTTCGGCCTGCCCGCCGCCTGCCTGGCCATGTATCACGCCGCTCGGCCGGATCGCCGCAAGGAGGTCGGCGGGATGCTCTTCTCCCTGGCCCTGACCGCCTTCCTGACCGGGGTGACCGAGCCGATCGAGTTCACCTTCATGTTCCTGGCGCCCGTCCTTTACGCCATTCACGCCGTGCTGACCGGCGTTTCGATGGTGGTGATGGATCTGTTGGGATCGCGGCTGGGCTTCACCTTCTCAGCGGGCCTGTTCGACTATGTGCTGAACTTCGGCAGATCGACCCGGCCATGGTTGCTGCTGCCGGTCGGTCTGATCTACGGCGGTCTCTACTACGGCCTGTTCCGCGTCGCGATCTCGGTCCTGAACCTGAAGACGCCGGGACGTGAAGATCAACCGGCCGCTGCTACGCCGACCTTGGATGTCGCAGGGGACCGAGCCGGCGGCTTCGTCGCGGCGCTGGGCGGAGCGGGCAACCTGAAGGCCGTCGCGGCCTGCACCACGCGGCTGCGCCTGGAAATCCGTTCGCGGGATGCGATTGACGAGGCGGCCTTGAAGCGGCTGGGCGCGCGGGGCGTCATCGCGCCTGGCCCCAACCAGTTGCAGGTCGTGCTGGGACCGATCGCCGACGCCGTGGCCGATGAGATCCGGCGCCTGATCGCCGCTCCCGGCGCACAGCCGGCGGCAGCCGTCGGCGGACATGAGCGCCACCCGACCCTGTCGCGCCCGCTGGCTGAGGCCTTGGGCGGCCCGGACAATGTCGCCGAGGTCAGCGCCAGGGCGGGGCGATTGTGCGTTCGACTGGCTTCATCCGATCCGATTGATCTGGCGGCCTTGCGGACCCTGGCCCCGCGCGGCTTCGTCCGCACCGGGGATCGCACCCTGCAGCTGCTGGGCTTCTAGCGCCGCACCCTGAACCTGGCGTAGCGCCGGGCGTCATGAGCCCATCCGGGAACCGCTGGGCGTCCGAACCCTTTCCAACAGGGAAGCTTGAGGGGGACCGACGTGCTGAACGGAACAAGGCGATGCTGAGCCCGGCGGCGGCCTGGGCGCCCTATTGCGGGCCGGCGCCGGATTTCGGCGAGTGGCGCTGGAACCTCGACCCGGTGCTGCTTCTCGTTCTGCTCGCCGCCACCGCCGTGATCGGATCGCGGCTGGAGGGACGTCGGCGCGGCCTGGGACTGGCGGCCATGGCGTTTCTGGCGGTGGGATTCGTCTCGCCGCTGTGCGCCCTGAGTTCGGCCCTGTTTTCCGCGCGGACCGTGCACCACGTCCTGCTGGTCGCCGTCGCCGCGCCGCTGCTGGCGGGGGCCCTGCCGGTGCGTCGCCCGGGCCTGCTGGGTCTCGCGACCGCGGTCCAGGCGATGGTGTTCTGGATCTGGCACGCCCCGGAGGCCTATTCCGCCGCCCTGTCCAATGACGCCGTCTACTGGATCATGCAGGCCAGCTTGCTGGCCAGCGCGGTCTGGTTCTGGGGAAGAGTGCGGGCGGCGTCGGCGCCGGCGGCGGTCGTCGCCCTGTTGGCGGCGATGCTGGCCATGGGGTTGCTGGGCGCGGTGCTGACCTTCGCTGGTCAGGCCGTGTATGAGCCGCACGCCTATTCGACCCTGGCCTGGGGCATGACGCCGCTGGAGGATCAGCAGGCGGCCGGCCTGATCATGTGGGCGCCGGCGGCGGCCCTCTATCTTCTGGCGGCCCTGTGGCGCCTGGGCGGAATCCTGGGTCCGGACGCAGAGGCGCGGACGGCGTGATCGAGCGGCTGTTCAGGCAACTGCTCGAATGGGCGGCGGGGCACCACGACGAGGGACACTATTCGCCCGTCGGCATCCTGTTTCACTGGAGCATGGCGGCGCTGGTGGTCTTCCAGCTTGGGTGGGGCTGGTGGATGGGACGCCAGCCGGTAGGCGGCGCCATGCTGGCCGCCTACGACCTGCACTTTGCGGTCGGCCTGCTGATGCTGGTTCTGGTGATCGGACGGCTGTCGTGGCGGATGATGGCCCCGGATCTGATCAATGACGCCGACAAGCCGGGGTGGGAAAGCATGGCCGCCCATGTCACCCACTATGTCTTCTACATCTGCCTGTTTGGCCTGCCGCTGTCAGGCTGGGCCATGATTTCGGCGACCGATCGCACACGCCAGCTTGAGGTTCTGGGCTTCATCAAATGGCCGTTGCTGCCGCTGCAGGACCTGTCCAACACCCAGTTGTGGGCCATTGAGGCGGCGGCGGAATGGCTGCACTGGAGCCTGATCCTCGCCCTGCTGCTGATGATCCCGATCCACGCGGGCGCGGCGCTCAAGCACCATCTGATCGATCGGGACGACGTGTTTCACGCGATGCTGCCGGTCGTGCCGCAGCTGCCGCCGAAACGGACGCGCTGGCAGCGGCGCTGGCGGGCGCTGGAGAAGCGGGTTGCGTCGACAGCCAAAGCGCTATGGCGCGGGCTTCGGGGTCAGAAAGCGGTTTGACGGCGGCCGCCATGACGCCGCGCGGGTCGTTGCGACGCTTGCCGGACTTCCAGCGGTCGATCTGTTCCAGGGTGAAGACGACGGGCTGACCGGCGATCGCGGGATTGCCGCCCCGACCAGAGCCCTGTCCCTCGGCGCCGTGACAGGACGCACAGGCCACGACGCCGCGTGAGGCGTCGCCATTCAGGTAGATGGCCGGGGCCGCCCCGCCGGACGTCGGCTGTCGTGGCGGCAGGGGCATGGCGGCGTAGTAGGCTGCAACCTTTCGCCGCCCGTCATGGTCCAACCCCTTGGCGATCCGCGTCATGGCGTCGTCGGGGCGGAGGCCCGAAGCGTAGTCCTCCATCTGTTTTTGCAGGTAGCCGGCGTCCATCCCCGCCAGGCGAGGCGCCGCGACGCCGTCGCCGCCGCCGTCCAGGCCGTGACAGTTGAAGCAGGCGTTGGCCGCTCCGCCGGCCCCTCCGCTCATGGCGATGACATGGCCGCTGGCCGTGAAGGCGCGATCTGTCCTGCCCGGCGAGGAATCGCAGGCGGCCAGAAGGGCCATCACGCCAAGCGCGGGCAGGAGGGGGGCTGAAGCGGTGACGCGCACCGGGGTCCAACACCTGCTTACGGCGGAGGTTCCTGATGCGCCGGCGGCGGGGCTCCATGTCGCATGGATGGAACCTCCGTCCGCAGACGGGATTGGGTCTGATGGAGCTTCGGGGGGCGGATGGGATTTCGACGGATGGGCGCGACGGCGATGAAGCTGGCTATGGTCGGCTTGATCCTGCCTGCCTTGAGCGCCTGCGTGGACAAGGCCGACCTGCCGCGCCCGATGGTCCAAGCGGATTCCGCAGCAGGCCTGGCGGTCATCAAGGAGGTCGGATGTGCCGCCTGTCACGCCATACCGGGCGTCGCCTGGCCGCACGGGCGGTCAGGCGGAAGCCTGGCGGGGTTCGGCGCGCGTCCGCTTATCGCCGGCCGGGCGCCCAATCAGCCCGATGTCCTGATCCGATGGCTGATTGATGCGCCGTCCCTGGATCCTGGCACAGCCATGCCGCCCATGCCCCTGACGCAAGACCAAGCCCGCGATGTCGCGGCCTATCTGTATACGCTCAATGACCACTGAAGCCCTTCCCGGAACCGCCGGCTGGCCGCCCCCCGTGCTGGATCCGGCCGGGCCGTTCGCGGGACCTATCCAGACCGTCGCCTGGGTGTTGTTCATCATGGCGGCCGTGGTGATGGTGGTGGTGCTGGTCGCCCTCGGCCTCGCTCTTTTCGGACCGCGCAAGTGGAAGAAGCGGGTCGGAGGCGAGCGCCTGATCTGGGCCGCCGGCCTGGTGTTTCCCGCAGTCGTGCTGACGGGGCTGCTGATCTACGGCCTGACCACGACGGCGCGGGTTTCTGACGCGCCGAAACCGGGCGAGATGCGGGTAAGGGTGACCGGCGAGATGTGGTGGTGGCGCGTGGCCTATCTGGACGCGCAGGGCCGGGAGATCATCCAGGACGCCAACGAGGTGCACATCCCGACCGGCCAGCCCGTGGTGTTCGAACTGGAAAGCGCTGATGTGATCCACAGCTTCTGGGTCCCGCGACTGGGCGGCAAGACCGACATGATACCCGGACGGCGCAACTTCATGCGGTTGCAGGCGGACGCGCCCGGAACCTATGGCGGCCAGTGCGCCGAATACTGCGGCGGCGCGCACGCCCTGATGGGACTGGTGGTCGTGGCCCATGCGCCGGACGCCTATGAGGCCTGGCGGGCGCGGCAGGCGCAACCGGCGGCGGCCGTGCCGTCGGCCCAGGCGTCGCCTGCGCTGATCGCCCGGGGGCGGGACGTCTTCGCCGCCTCGGGTTGCGCCGCCTGTCACACCATCCGCGGGACGGATGCGAACGGACTTGCGGGACCGGACCTGACCCACGTCGGGTCGCGCCTGTCCCTGGGCGCGGGCATTCTTCCAAACAATCAGGGCACGATGGCGGGCTGGATTTCCGATAGCCAGAGCCTGAAACCCGGCAACCGGATGCCCTCCTATCCGGTGCTGAGCGGACAGGATTTGCGCGCCACGGCGGCCTATCTGGAAAGCCTGAAATGAGTTCGGAAACCGGGTTTGATCCCGAACTCTACAAGCGTTTTCCCACACAGGAGCCGCGGCCTGAGGGCGAGCTGGAGAAGCTGGAAGAGGTCTGGTGCGGCCCACGCAAGCCGTGGGAGTGGATCACCGCGATCAACAACAACTACATCGGCGTCTACTATGTGGGCGCGGCCATGCTGTTCTTCGTGCTGGCGGGGGTGCTGGCCCTGCTGATGCGCACCCAGCTGGCGCTGCCGATGACGGGCTTCCTCGCGCAGGAGACCTACAACCAGATCTTCACCATGCACGGCACGGTGATGATGTTCCTGTTCGCGGTGCCGGCGGTGGAAGCCCTGGGCGTGCTGTTGCTGCCCCAGATGCTGGGCGCGCGCGACCTGCCGTTCCCGCGCCTGTCGGCCTACGCCTTCTGGGCCTATCTGATCGGGGGGCTGTGCTTCTTCGCCTCGCTGTTCTTCGGCCTGGCCCCCGATGGCGGCTGGTACATGTATCCGCCCCTGACCTCGACCGCCTATTCGCCGGGGATCAACGCCGACTTCTGGCTGCTGGGCATCGGCTTCATCGAGATCTCGGCCATTGCGGGCGCGATCGAGATCATCGTCGGGGTGCTGAAGACGAGGGCGCCAGGCATGACCCTGGACAAGCTGCCGATCTTCGCCTGGGCCATGCTGATCTTCGCCTGCATGATCATCATCGCCTTCCCCTCGATCATCCTGTCGACCCTTCTGCTGGAGCTGGAGCGCGCGCTGGGGTGGCCCTTCTTCGACCCCGCCAAGGGCGGCGACCCCATGCTGTGGCAGCACCTGTTCTGGTTCTTCGGCCACCCCGAGGTCTACATCATCTTCCTGCCCGCCGCCGGGGCGATGTCGACCATCATCCCGGCCATCGCCCAGACCAAGCTGGTCGGCTATCGGCTGGTCGTGCTGGCCATGCTGGCGACAGGCTTCATCAGCTTCGGCGTCTGGGCGCACCACATGTTCACGACGGGCATGCCGCAGATATCGATCAACTACTTCAGCGCCGCCTCGATGGCCGTCAGCGTCCCGGCCGGCGTGCAGGTCTTCGCCTGGATCGCCACCCTGGCGGCGGGCAGGATGCGGTTCAACACGCCCGGACTATTCGCCGTCGGCGGGCTGGTCATCTTCGTCATGGGCGGATTGACCGGGGTGATGGTGGCCATGGTGCCGTTCGACTGGCAGGCCCACGACAGCTATTTCATCGTCGCCCATCTGCATTACGTCCTGATCGGCGGCATGGTCTTCCCCCTGTTCGCCGCCATCTACTACTGGACCCCCATGTCGAGCCGGCGACCGCTCAGCGAACGGTGGGGCAAGTGGATATTCTGGCTGATGTTCGTGGGTCACAACCTGACCTTCATGCCCATGCACCTGACCGGACTGATGGGCATGCCGCGCCGGGTCTACACCTACTTGCCGGACCGGGGATGGGAGCTGCCGAACATGATTTCGACGGTGGGATCCTTCCTGTTCGGTCTGGCCGTGCTGCTGTGGATGATCGACATGATCCGCAACTTCCGCCCCTTCGGCGAAAAGGACGCGGGCAATGTCTTCGGCGGGCCGGGGCTGGAGTGGCTGCCGTCGGGCCGCTATTCGCTGCGCTCCATCCCCGTGATCCGGAGCCTCTATCCCGTCTGGGATCAGCCGGATCTGGCGCGCGACGTGCCCGCCGGCCGCTATTTCCTGCCGGGCGCGCCGCGGGGACAGCGCGAAACCATCGTCACCAGTCCGATCAACGCCGAGCCCCAGTATCTGCAGCGCATGCCCCGGCCTTCGAGCTGGTATGTCTGGGGGGCGATCTTCACCGCAGGCTTTTTCCTGATCCTGACCATCCAGGCCTACGCCGTGTCGGTCGTGAGCGGGATACTGGCCGTCTTCTGCATCTTGAAGTGGTGCTGGAGCCTGGACCGTCCCAGCGGCCCGGCCACCGTGGCGGTCGGCGGGGGCGTGAGGCTGCCCACCTATGTCTCGGGCCCCAGCAGCCACGGCTGGTGGGCCATGGTCATCACCCTGATCGTCGCGGGCATGGTCGCGATCATGGCCTGTTTCTCCTACATCTTCCTCTGGAGCCGCCGACCTGATCTTTGGCAGGCGCCGCCGGATCTGGCGTCCCTGCCTCTGACCCTTGGCCTTCTCGCTGCGGCGGGCGTCGGCGGCTGGATGGCGCAAGGCGTGCTCAAGCGGGGGCAACCGCGCAGCGCGGCCCTGTCCGCCGTCCTGATGCTGGCGGCGACGCTGGCGGCGGGCGGCGCCTTTGCCAACGAGGCGGCAGCCTGGTGGGGATCGGGGCTGCGCCCCGACGCGTCCAGCCAGGGCGCGACCGTCTATGCGTTGCTGGCCTGGCAGGGGACGTTCGTCGGCATTGCCCTTTTGATGGGGCCTTTCGCCGTGCTGCGCTGGCTCTTCGGTCATCTGTCGCCACGCCATCCCGCAACCTTCGAGCTGATCGCGCTGTTTGTCGCCTTCACGGCCGTTCAGGGAACGGCGACCAGTCTGCTGGTCCGGCTGTTCCCCGGAGCGGGCGCGTGAGGTTCTGGGTCCTGATGACGGGCGGGCTGCTGATCTGGGCCGCGCATTTCCTCGGCCTCTACCTGCTGGCCAGCGCCGCCGACGTCGCACGGGGCGATGCGGGGGCGTGGAACCTGGCGGGTCTGATCTTCAGCCTGGTCTGCCTGCTCGGCGTCGTCGTCCTGTGCTGGCGCGGCGTGGCCGGGCTGAGAGTCCCGCCTGCCGATGAGACCCGCGCCTTCGGCCTGAGACTCGCGATCGCGGGCGGCGTCCTGGGCGGGATCGGGGTGGTGTTCCAGAGTCTCGTCCTGCTGACGCCCGCCTGACGCGTCGCGGCGGAAATGACGCAGCCTCCGCGCAAATAACGGTGAACCATTTCGCAAGCGGATGGTTAGCCAAAGCCAGACAGGGAGAGGGCAGGCATGGACATCCGAGGTTTAGCAGGCGCAACGGCGCGGCCGTTACACGGTATCTTGCTGGCGTTCCCCATCGCCTTGTTCACCTTCGCGCTGTTCACGGACATCGCCTATCTGAAGACCGCCGAAATTCAGTGGAGCAACTTCTCTGCCTGGCTGATCACAGGCGCTCTTGTCTTCGGCGGCGTCGCCGGCGTGTTTTCCATTGTCGATCTGGTGCTGGGCCTGCGCCGGGGGGGATCGCGCCGCGTCATCATTCACGTCGCCGCGCTCGCGCTGGCCTGGGTGCTGGGTCTGGTGAACGCCTTCAAACATAGCCAGGACGCCTGGAGTTCGGTCGGCGGCTTCGGTCTGACCCTCTCCATCCTCTGCACGCTTCTGGTTCTGGTCGCCGGCTGGACCGCCTTTTCCGCGCGGGAGATCGCTCGATGATCAAGCACCTTCTGACCGCCAGCGCCGTCGCTCTGACCGTCGCAGCCTGCGGAAACGCCAGCGATCCGAAGCTGAACCAGACCGGCGTCAATCCCGACCTGCCCAAACCGAACGAAACCCTGGCGCCGGCCATGAAGATCAGCCCCCCTGCGGGCTGGAACGGCGAAACGCCGACCGCGCCCCGGGGCTTTACGGTCACAGCCTTCGCCACCGACCTGAAGATTCCGCGCCAGATGCTGGTCCTGCCCAATGGCGACGTGCTGATCGCCGAAGGGCGAGGCGGGGGCGCACCCCCGCTTCGTCCCAAGGACGTGATCGCCGGCTCTATCAAGAAGCAGGGAAACACCCGGATCGACGGGGGTAACCGGATCACCCTGCTGCGCGATGCGAACAATGACGGCGTCCCGGAACTGCGCACCGTGCTGGTCGAGAACCTGAACGCGCCCTATGGTCTGGCCTATGTCGACGGCTATCTCTATGTCGCCGAACAGGACGCCCTGGTTCGCTTCGCCTTCCAGCCGGGCCAGACCGGGATCGCGACGCCGGCCGAGAGGGTGACCGACTTGCCCTCGCGGCTGAACCATCACTGGACCAAGGCCATGACCGCCAGCGCGGACGGCGCCAGGCTCTATGTGGGCATCGGCTCCAACTCCAATATCGGCGAGCGCGGCATGGCGGTCGAAGAGGAGCGGGCCGTTGTCTGGGAGATTGATCGCGCAACCGGCGCGCGGCGCACCATCGCTACCGGCATCCGCAACCCGACCGCCCTCGCCATTGAGCCCGGCACGGGCCTGCTGTGGTCGGTCGTCAACGAGCGTGACGAGCTGGGTCCGCAACTGGTGCCCGACTATCTGACCCAGGTCCGCGACGGCGCCTTCTACGGCTGGCCCTACAGCTACTGGGGCCAGAATATTGATCCGCGCGTCATGCCGCAGAAGCCTGACCTGGTCGCCAAGGCCATCAAGCCGGACTACGCCCTGGGTTCCCACGTCGCAGCCCTGGGCCTGGACTTCGCCCGCGATGGCGGTTTTGGCGGCGCGTTCGCGAACGGCGCCTTCATCGGCATGCACGGCAGCTGGAACCGTCAGGATCCGTCCGGCTACAAGGTTGTCTGGGTTCCGTTCAGCAACGGCCGGCCGGCGGGGCAGCCGATCGATTTCGTGACCGGTTTCCTCAAGGATGGCGACGCGCGCGGGCGACCCGTGGGGGTCGCCTTCGACCCCGCGAAACGGGTCCTGCTGGTGGCCGACGACCTGTCCAACACCGTCTGGCGTATCGCCCCGGCGGCCTGACGCCGCGCGGGGCATGGCGCGCTAGAACCGGAAGGTCTGGCCCTGGGCGAAGCTCTCCCAGGCCTCACGCGTCTTGAAGTCCAGGCCGCCGTCCCAGGCGGAGCCCATGTAGTAGGTGAATGGCATGCCCGGCGTGACGCGGACCAGGATCAGATAGTTGTCGGCGTCCTCGGCGAAGCCCTCGACCAGGGTCGGATCGACGGCGATGGCGATGCCGATGGAGCCGTGCTCGGGGTTGGCGGGCTCCCAGAACATCAGGCGGCCGTTGGCGGCGTCGCGGGTGACGGCGCCCACGCCGGCGGCTGTGCGGCGCTTGGAGATGCCGATGCCGACGATCAGGGGCTCGGTCGTGTCCGAGTTGAGGGTGGAGGTCATGCGGGTGAAGTTCGAACCCAGCGGCAGGGAGAAGTCGCGCGTCTCCCAAACCTTGCGGGCCACATCCACGGGCCAGGGGCGGTAGTCGACGCTGAAACGGGCCTCGTCGCCGCCGGTCTCCTCAATGCGGTAGGTCGAGAAGTTGCGGCTGGTCCACAGCTTGTTCTCGAACCAGATCCCCAGACCGCCCGAGCCGCGCCCGCGACCCACGTCGTAGTAGTCCAGGCCCTCGCCGCGATCGACGTGGTAGTTGGGGAAGCGCAGCTGGCGGTCCATGTAGGGATAGCGGACGCGCTTGGCCCAGACATCGACGCCCGAGCCCGACGGCGCCTCGCGCGCCTCCAGCGCCGGGCCGTAGATGCGGTGGGCGACGCGGTCGTTTTCCCACAGCAGGTCGTCCAGACGGTCGGGGGCGAAGCGGACCACGGCGCGCGGTTGCTGCTGGTCGGCGGGGGGCGGCGTCAGGCGCTCGACCTCGGCGGGACGGCCCAGTGAGGTCGGGTCATAGGAGAGGGCGCGGGTGGCGTGCATTTCCTCGGCGCGGCGCTTGATCTCGGCCTCTCCGACGACGGTGACGGGGGCAGGCGGCGTCGGGGTGGTGGCGGCGATGACCTCGGGCGCATCGCGCGCGGGCTCGGCCAGGGGCAGGGCCTTTTGCGCCCCGTTCAGATCGGCGACCTCCAGCCCGGCCAGCAGGTAGGTGCCGGTGGTGTAGAGGCCGACCTCGTTCGGATCGGTCGCCACCGGCATGTCGCCGGTCTTCTGCGTGGCGCCGACCAGGCCGCTGGGCAGGACGTGGCGGTTGAGGGCGGCCCAGCCCTTGAGCACGGCGGGCTCATAGACAGCGCGATCCAGCAGGCCGTGGTTGATGCCCCAGGCCATGGCGTAGACATAGAAGACCGAGCCGGAGGTTTCTGCCTGCGGATAAAGCTCGGGGGCCAGAAGGCTGGCGCGCCACAGGCCGTCGTCCTGTTGCAGTTCGCGGATGCGCCCGGCCATGGCCTGGAAGATATCGATGTAGTCCTGGCGACCTTCGAAGTCGGCGGGCATGGCCTCCAGCGTGCGGGCCAGACCGCCCATGACCCAGCCGTTGGCGCGGCTCCAGTAGATGGGCTGGCCGTTGGCCTCGGTGCGGCCCTTGAAGCGCTGGTCGCGCAGGAAGAGGCGTTGCTCGGGGACCCACAGGCGGTCGATGGTGCGGCGGAACTCCTTGTCCATGGCGCGCAGGTATTTGGGATCGCCGGTCACCGCCGACATGCGCGCCAGAACCGGCGGCGCCATGTAGAGGGCGTCGGCCCACCACCAGATCGAGGCCTCGGTCTCGGCCGTGCGGTTCAGGTGCGGCACCATATAGTCCAGCCGCTGGCGCAGCGGCATCAGCACCCCGTCCTGACCCCGGCGCGAATAGAGCTCCAGATAGAGGTCGCCTATGGTCTGGTCGTCGGCGTTCAGCATGGTCGGGCCGGATCGGGCGCCGCGCAGGCTGTAGTTGTAGTGCTCGGCCACCGCCGTCAGGAAGCGCAGGGTCTCGGGATCGTCCGAGACGCGGGCCAGCCGCGCGGCGCCGATATAGAAGGTGGCGGCGACCCAGTTGGACGACATCTGCGTCAGGTTGCTGCCGGTCGACAGGGCCAGCGGACGCTGCGCCATGTCCTTGATCTGGGATGCGGCCACGTACTCCACCGCCGCCATGGTCTGTTCGCGCGAGGGGCGGGCGTCGGCGCGGAAGTTGAGGTCCGGGCGCGGCTTGCCAGCCAGCCATTCGGCCTCGACGCCGGGGTTGGACTGCGGCGCCCAGGGCTGACCGGCGGCGGACTGGGCGAGGGCGGGAGAGGTCAGGACGGTGCTGGCCAGCAGGATGGCGGCAATCGTCGGCACGGCGCGGCGTAGCGTCACAGGCGTTCTCTCCGGTACGAACCCCGATGGGTTTGGGGTTTCACTATTTGCTTTGTCGTACCATAAAATGGTGATCGAGCAGCGCAAGTCGGAATGACACCGGTGACGCGCGACAAGACGTCGTCATTCAAGACGGCCAGTATCACGAGGAACGCCCATGCATCGCCGCTCTCTGTTGCAACTTGGCCTGACCGGGGCCATCGCCACCGCCGCGCCGCCGGCTTTCGCCCAGACTGTCGGGCGCACGTTTGACGCCGCCGACTTCGGCGCGGTCGGCGACGGCGAGGCGATCAACACCCGCCCGATCCAGGCCGCCATCGACGCGGCGGCGGGCGCGGGCGGCGGGACGGTGGTGCTGAAGCCCGGCGTCTATATGTCCGGTTCGCTGTTCGTGAAGTCGAACGTGACCCTGCTGATCGGGCGCGGCGCGACGCTGAAGGGCCTGCGTGACCTGGCCGCCTATCCCATGGTCCGCACCCGCGTCGCCGGGATCGAGATGGACTGGCCGGCGGGGCTGCTGAACATCTACCAGCAGAAGAACGCCAAGATCACCGGCGAGGGTCTGGTGGATGGCGACGGCAAGGTCTTCTGGGATAGCTACTGGGCGCTGCGCCGGGAGTATGATCCCAAGGGGCTGCGCTGGGCCGCTGACTACGACTGCCGCCGTCCGCGCCTGATCCACGTCTATGACGCCGACGCCGTCGAGGTGTCGGGGCTGAACCTGGCGCGGTCGGGCTTCTGGACCGTGCATGTCTGCTATTCGCGCGACGTGAAGGTGTCGGACCTGATCATCCGCAACAACCTGGGCGGACGCGGTCCCTCGACCGACGGCATCGACATCGACTCGTCGGAACGGGTGCTGGTCGAGCGCTGCGACCTGTCGGTCAACGATGACGCCATCTGCATCAAGGCGGGTCGCGACTGGGACGGCCTGCGCGTGGCGCGGCCCTGCCGTCAGGTGAAGATCAGGGACTGCATCGTCCGCGACGCCCTGGCCGGCATGACCTTCGGCAGCGAAACCTCCGGCGGGTTCGAGGAGATCGAGGTGTCTGGCCTGCGTATCGAATATCCGGTGCCGCTGGGCATCTTCTTCAAGTCGGGCCACACGCGCGGCGGGGTGATCAACAACATCGCCCTGAAGAACATCCACCTGCAGGACGTGGCGACCCTGTTCCGGGTCAATCTGAACTGGTACCCGAACTACTCCTATGCCCAGATCCCGGAGGGGATGACTGACATCCCGGACTACTGGCGGGCGCTGGCGACGCCGGTGCCGCGCGAACAGGGCATCCCCCGCATCCGCGACGTGCGCCTGTCGGACATCAAGGCGGTCGGGGGCAAGATGGGCTTCGAAGCCGCCGCCTATGAAGAAGCGCCGCTGCGCGACTTCACCTTCGACCGGCTGGACTGGGACGTGCGCGAGGCGGGCAGCATCGCCAATGCGGACAACTGGCGCTTCAGGGACTGCAAGATCGACACCCTGGACGGCACGGGGCCGAAGGTGACGGCCTCGCGTGGCGTGGTCGGCCTCTAGGCCGCCGACGGGTCCAGGAAGGAAGAGCCCCGGCGCCCCAGGCGTCGGGGCTTTTTGCTGGGCCGCAGGTCAAAAAAAGAGGCCCGGAGCGAGATGCTCCGGGCCAAGTGATGCGCTGAAAGGTTCAGGGAGGAAGATCAGTATTTCCAGCGCAATCCGATAGCGACCTCGCGGCCGGTGTGGCGGTAGTCGGACACGCGGTCCGCCACGTCGACGTAACGATCGTTGTATTCGTCGGTCAGGTTGATGCCTTCCAGCGAGACCGTCAGGTTGTCGGTGAAGGCGTAGGACATGGAGGCGTCGATGTTGGTCGTCGCGTTCATGCCCTCTTCCGAGTTCCCGTTGCTGCCCGGATAGGACATCAGGTAGCCGCTGCGATAGGCCGCCGAGACACGGGCCTGGAACGGACCGTCCTCGTAATAGAGGGTCGTGTTGAAGGTGTTTTTCGACGACCCGGTCAGGCGGTTCTTGCCGGCGGCGCCGTAGTCGACTTCGGAGTCGACATAGGTGAAGTTGCCGATGAAGCCGAAGTTGGACCAGGCGCCCGGCAGGAAGGTGAAGGGCTGCTGGTACTGGATCTCCAGTCCGTGCAGCGAACCGCCTTGGCCGTTCAGCTTGCGCGTCACCTGGAAGACGTCGGTCGGACGCGCGGCGCCCTGCAGCAGTTCGTCGGGCAGGCCCAGATCGCTCCAGACGACGGACTCCGTCACCGAGGTGATGAAGCTGTCGATGTCCTTGTAGAAGACGGCGGCGGCCAGCAGGCCCTCGTTCTGGAAGTACCACTCGACCGACAGGTCATAGTTGGTGGCGCGGAAGGGATCCAGCAGCGGGTTGCCGTAGGAGACGGTGCGCGTCGTAGGCGACACGCCGCCGCCCGGCGTCAGGTCGCCCAGCGAAGGGCGCGACATGACCTTGGCGGCGCCCAGGCGGACGACCAGGTCGTCGCGCGGCTCGATGGCCAGATTGAACGAGGGCAGGACGTCGTCATAGTCGTTGGTGGCCGTGACGTAGTTGTAGCTCGGCGCCCCACCCGGGGTGGTGACCGTCTGCCAGCCCTTGGATTCGACCTCGGTCTGGGCGTAGCGGACCCCGACATTGCCGCGCACCACCATGTTGGCGACGTCGGTATTGAAGTCGGCCTGAACGAAGAGGCCCTTGTCCGTTTCGTCGACTTCACGCTCGCTGCGGTTGGAGACCAGCGGATCGTCATAGACGCTGAGGAAGTCGTTGATCTTCGAAATATCGGGCACGATGAAGTTCATGCTCGAGCCGGCCGGGACGCCGATCTTGCCGTCGATGCTGACGATCTTGCCCAGGGCGTCCACGCCCGTGATCCGGTCGGCGCCCGTGGTGTTGGTGGCGGCGCGCGCCAGGCCCCAGGTGCTGAAGCCGTAGGTGCGATATTCACCGCCGGCCTTGAACGTCAGCGACGGGGTCCAGTCGTATTCCATGGCGCCGGCGAAGACGTTGTTGTCGAAGTCGCCGCCGCTGGTGCTGCGGGTGCCCTGGACGAGCGTGAAGTTCTGGCCCGAGGTGATGTCGAAGCCGTAGTTGATCATCGGCAGACGATCATTGTTGCGGAAGTCGATGGTGTAGCCGTTCACGCCTGCCTGTTCGAAGGCATAGGTGACGTTGATCGGCGTGCGGGCTTCCGACTTGTTGGCGCCGATCTTCAGGTTGCCGCGCAGGCGGTCAGTGAAGTCGTGGCGGACGTTCAGCGAGGCCTGGGCAAAGGTGCTTTCGTTGCGGGTGAAGCCGTTTTCCGAACGCACCAGCATGTTGTCGAACACGCCATAGGACAGGGCGTTCTTTTCGGCGTCGATCGCATAGTCGCGCACGATGACGTTGTTGACGGCGGCGCGGCTGAAAGCCCAGGCCTCGACGTTGGGGCTCTCCAGCTCAGAATTCAGGCGCGACCAGAGCAGGTCCAGCACGACCTCGGTGCGGTCGCTGGGGCGCCATTGCAGGGCGCCGGTCAGGCCCAGACGGTCTTCCTGGGTGTTGCCGAAGGTGTAGCGCGGGATGCGCGGATAGAAGGCGTTCAGCAGTTCGGTGCGCTGCTCGGTGGTCGAGCAGGGGACGCAGCCGCCGAAGTTCTGGCCGACGCCGTAGGCGCGGGTCGGATCACCCTTCTGCCAGCGGGTGGTGTTGAAGCTTTCGAGAATCGGCGCGCGCTCGGAATAGGCGACCGACCCAAGGATGCCGAAGGTCTTGTCCGCGTTCGACCAGCTCAGCAGGCCGGCGGTGCGCGGGACGGTCTTTTCCGACAGGTCGTTGTAGGAGGCCTGGACCGACAGGGCGGAGTTGAAGCCGCTGTTGGCGAAATCGAGCGGGCGGCCGGTCTGCAGGTCGACGGTCGAGCCCAGCGATCCCTCTTCGATCTCGGCCGACTGGGTCTTGCGGACCTTGATGCTGTTGAACAGCTCGGACGCGAACATCGAGAAGTCGAAGCTGCGGTTGCGGTTGCCGCCCGAGGCCGCCTGGGCCTCCAGGCCGTTGATGCGGGTGCGGGTGAAGTCGCCGCCCAAGCCGCGCACCGAGATGGTGGTGCCCTGGCCATTGACCCGTTCGATGGTCACGCCGGGCAGGCGCTGGATGGCCTCGGCCAGGTTCTGGTCGGGGAAGTCGGCCATGTCTTCGGCGAAGATGGCGTCGACGGCGCCGGCCTCGCGGCGCTTGATGTTCAGCGCCTGTTGCAGGCTGGAACGGAAGCCGGTGACGACGATCTCGTCGACGGTGGTGGCCTCCTGCTCGTCGGCCGGAGCAGGAGCAGGGACGGCGTCCTGGGCGAAGGCGGGCGCGGCGGCCCAAAGCAGGGCGGTCGCCGAAACGCCGGCGATGCACAGAGTCCGGGCGTGGTTGAAGGGCCGTTCCATGTTTCTCTCCCCGCACCGAGGCCAGTGGCACCGGTGTCATTTGTTGGTATGGTGTTGCGCATAATCGGACTTGGCGCGTGCCACTTCTTGCAACAGCTTCCCGCCTTTTGCAACACCACGGAAAGTTCGTGCGGCTGAGCGAGGGGTCGATTTCAAGAAATCGCCCTATTAAACAATATTGTGACACAAGGTGTCGGGTCGGACCTTTGTCCGACGCCGCTGGATTGGGGCCGCGTCTCGAGGTTTGATGGGACGCGATTTCGAATGCCGGAACGATGATATCCAAGGCGAAACGAAGAAAGGCCCCGGTGCGATCCGGGGCCTCGTATCTGTCGGTGCGGCGCGACGGCTCAGGCGGCGCGCGCCACCTCGACGGCATAGACGTGGTTCTTGCCATGCATGTTGGAGACGAAGACGATCCACTGGCCATCGGGGGTGAAGGTCAGGTTGGGTTCCAGCCGGTAGTCGTGGTTGGACAGGTCCACCAGTCGTTCCGAGCGCAGGTATTCGACGCTGATCTGGTCGTCCTTGTCGCTTGACGGGTCCTCATCGACGATAGGTTCGGGGCGCAGCAGGACGATCCATTTGCCGTCCGGCGCGTGGGCCACCATGTCGCCGTCGCCGCCGTCACCCGCGAACAACTTCCCGTCCGGCGAGACGTTGAAATGGACGGACCAGTCGTTCTGCTCGACCCGACGATAGACGCGCTTGGCGGTCTCCAGATCCACCGAGGCGACCCAGAAGACCTGACCCCGGGGGGTCTGCAGGTCATAGAGGACCTGCTTGCCGTCGGGGCTGAACCACTCGTGGCCGAAGATCTCGAAATTCATCGTCCGCGTGTGGGTCTTGCGCAGGTCCGAACCATCGACCTTCATCGTCCACATCCGATCCACACGGTGCCAGGGGCCCTCGTGGCAGAAGATGATGCGATCGGGATCGGTCGGCGAGAACTGGGTGTGGCCGATCCATTCGTTGGTCGAGTGGATGACGCGGCGCTCACCCGTCGCCATGTCGATGACGAAGATCTCCATCGGATAGCGGGCCGCCCAGCGTTGCAGCATCCGCACCCCCTTGGCGCGGGCGAAGTTCAGCGGCTTTCCGTCCGGTCCGTTGGCGGCGTACTCCGCCTGATCGAAGCGGCGGTTGCGGGGATCGCCCACGCCGGGCTGAAGCGGCTCGGACCCATGGGCGACGAAGCCCAGCAACATCGTCTCGTCGGCGTTGACCGAGTTGATGTTGCCGTTGGGAACGCGGGCGATCCGGCGCACGCGTCGGGTGTCCGCGTCGATGACATAGATCGTCTTGGAGCGGTCCATCAGCTGGGCCTCGCCAGGCTCCGTGACCGAATAGTAGACGTTGCGGCCCTTGCGACCGGTGAACATCAGGTCGGCGTTGTGGTCGGGGACCAGGACGTTCAGCGCCCAGGTCTTCAGGTCCACCGTCGAGATGCCCTGCGGCGTCGAGATGACCATCAGGTCCGGCGCGCCCGCCTTCGCGGGCAGGAACATGTTCTTGTAGAAATAGGGTTTGCCGCCCCCGTCGGGCGTCAGGCGGCGGATGCGGTGGCCGGTCTTAGGATCGACCCAGTCCGTCGGCACGGGGCCGGACCAGGACGGCGGCTGGTGCGGCGTGTCCTGGGTCGAGGGCGGGGCGGTGTTGGGCGCGGGCCAGGCCGGAACCTGGCCTGCCGGGGGCAGGGCGGGTTGGCGGGCGACCGGTGAGGTCGTCTGGGCCGAGGCGGCCGTTGCGGCGGCCCCAAGAGCGGGAGCGGCCAGCAGAGCTTTCAAGGCGGAGCGGCGGGAGGTCGTCATGGGGCGGTCCTCTTTATTCATCTACTCAGAGCCGGAGCTCAGGGCGCGGGGGTCAGGCCTTCGACCCGCACCGTCCAGCCCTCCCGGGGGAAACCAGGCGCATGGCCGGTCGAGCCGTCCCAGCCGCCGGCCATCAGACCCACGGCCATCAGCAGCGAGCCGTTGGACGGGAAATAGGTCTCGGCCGCGCGGCGATAGCCTGCGCCGTCGGGGTTGACCGACATCTCCACGCCGCCGGCCCCGGCGGACACCGGCACCAGTTCGTCGGCGTGCTCGTCCAGATGGACGCGCGGGGTCATGCCGGTGACGCCCCACTGGTTGTTCTTCAGGTCGGCGAACAGCCAGTAGACGGCCTTTTCCGGTTCGCCGACGCGGGCGGCGGTCATGGCCATCATGGGGAAGTCCCAGCCCCAGGTCTGGCGCACGTCCCAGTTCTGCTCCACCGCCTCGAAGGTGCGGCGCATGGCGGCGGGGTCGATCCGCGCGCCGGGGATGAAGCCGTAGGCCATCAGGAAGGAGGGGTGGTCGCGGTTCTTGCACTGGGCCGCCGCCGCGTGCTTGCGGCAGGCGTCGGACATGGCCGTGTCCCAGAAGTCGGGCACGCTCTCGACCGGCAGGTAGAGGCCGTCCTTCATCGCCGGCGGGGCGATCTTCGCCAGAGCCTGATCCCAGTCGGCGCGGCGGGGCTGGCCCTGACGGACGCGCCACTGCTGGGCGGTTTCCAGCGCCCAGCGGAAGTACTCGACCTCGAAGGTCGGGTTCACCGTGGTCAGGGGATCATAGTTCTCCTGCGCCGGGATCAGCGGCGTGCCGAGGTTCAGGCGACCGTTCGCCTCGGTGGGCCAGGAGGCCAGAAGCTCGGCGGTGGTCTCGACCAGTTCGCCGTAGCGGCCGAGCACGGCCGGGTCCTTGTCCGCGCGCCAGACCAGTTCGGCCAGCAGGATCGGATGCGGTTGCTGCCACATGATGAAGGGGGAGACGAGGCTGGGGCTGTTGCGGCCCTCGGGCCCGACCATCTTGGGCCACCAGGCGCCCTTGACGCCGTGGCGCGCGGCCTCGGCGCGGGCGTTGTCGAGGTTGCCCAGATACCAGGGCAGGCTGCGCTCCAGCATCTCGGGGCGACCCCACATGGCCTGCCAGCCGGCGTGCCAGGGATGCATCTCCAGATGGAACTTGCCGTACCAGGAGTTGGAGAACAGGCCCTCTTCCTGCGGCGGCAGTTCGCCCGCGCCGTTCACGGCGGACAGGTATTGCGACAGCACCACGCGGCGCTCGAGCTCGGCGGCGCGGGGGTCGGTCGAGCCGGTGAAGTCGACAGCGCCGCCCTGGGTCCAGAAGGCGTTCCAGTGGGTGGTCGCAGCCTGGACCCCGGCGGAGTAGGCGGGCGTCTTCGGCGCCTCGGCCTGCTGGTCGAAGCGGACCATGACGGTCAGGCGGTCGCGACCGGTCGAAACCACGCGGAAGGCGTCCGCGCCGCTCTGCTCGATCTTACCCGAGGCGGTGATGCCGGAATAATAGGTGGTGTCGTCCAGGGTGCGGCGGATGCGGACATCGCCGGTGTCGAAGGCGACGACGTCCAGGCTCTGGGCGCCCGTGGCCTCGAAGCTCGTCGGGTCCGGGTTGATGGCCGGGTTCACGCCGGGGTAGCGAACCTGAACGCCCAGGCCCTGAGACGCGACCAGGGGCGAGGCGATCTCGACCATGATCATGTCCAGCGTCGGGTGGACGCGGGTGATCACTTCGACGGGCTGGCCATCATAGGTGAAGCGGCTGGTCAGGGCGCCGTTCCACAGGTCCAGCGTCTGGCGCGTGTCCGCCACCTTGCCGAAATCGAGGGCGCGGCCGTCGTTGAAGGTCAGGCCGATGCGGCTGAGCGAGATGCGGTGCGGATTGGCCCGCAGCCAGGTGTAGGCGGGGTTGGTCTCGGCGTCAGCCCAGGACTTCATCCAGGCGTAGGGCTGCTCGCCCCGACCCGGGACGGGGACCTGGATCAGGCCGTCGGCTTCAGTATAGCCCTCGGGGTTGGGGAAGCTGTGCCAGGCCCACTGGGCCATGGTCAGCAGGGGGGCCAGTTCCGAATACTGCTCGGGGAAGGTCTGCAGGCCGGTGATGTCGGCGGTGAAGCCCAGGTCGCCGTTGCCCAGCTGGATCGGCGCGTGGCGGTCGATGGCGGTCAGCGTCACATTGTGGCGCTGGGCCAGGGCCTGGCGGTCAATCGGGGCCGCCGGGGCGACCGCCGATGCCGGTTGAACCGTCTGGGCGCAGGCGGCTGTAGAGCCGGCCAGCAGGGTGAAGGCGAGCAGGGCCGAACGCAGGCGCATCAGTTCGCCTCCGTCTTCAGGCCCAGACCGGCGCCTTTCCAGCCATACCAGGCGACCACGACGAAGCAGGCGGCCGGCAGCAGGAAGGCGACATTGGCGCCGTAGAGGTCGGAAATCTTGCCCATGGGCCAGGGCAGCAGCACGCCGCCGCCGATGGCCATGACCATGAGGGACGAAGCCTTCTTGGTTGCGGCGCCAAGGCCGGCGGTGCCAAGCGCGAAGATGGTGGCGAACATGGTCGACATGAAGAAGAAGACGGCGATCAGGGCGATGGGCGACACCTTGTCGATGCCGGCGGCCACGACCAGCGTCAGGATGACGTTGACGACGCCATAGGTGGTCAGCAGCGTGCGCGGCTTGACCTTGAGCAGAAGGGCGGTGGCGGCGAAGCGGCCGACCAGATAGCCGATGGCGCCCAGAGAAAGCATGAAGGCGCCGCTCTGGCTGCTCAGCCCCTGCCAGTTCTGGGTCACCAGATTGATGAAGAAGGCGCCGATGCCGACCTGGGCGCCGATGTAGAGGGCCTGGGTGATGACGCCCGCGACGAAGTGGGGCTGCTGCGACAGCGGCTTGGCGACGGCGCCGGATTCATCGCCGCCGTGGTCGGCCAGTCCCGTCTCGGGCAGACGGGCGCGCCACACCACCAGAGCGAACAGCACGACGCCCAGGGCGATCAGGCCATAGACGATCTGGATGGAGCGGGTGGCGCCGCCCAGCGCCTCGGTCGTGGTGGGGCTGAAGAAGACCGCCCCGCCGATCAGGGGGCCGAAGAAGACGCCCAGGGCGTTGAACGACTGGGCCAGGTTCAGGCGCTGCGGCGCCCTGGCCGGATCGCCGAGCACGTTCACATAGGTGTCGGCGCTGGTCTCGAGGATGCAGAGACCCGCCGCCAGAACGAACATCGAGCCGACGAAGGGCAGGAAGGCGCCTGCGCTGGCCGCCGGAATGAAGAGCAGGGCGCCCACGGCCGCGACCATCAGGCCCGTGACGATGCCGAACTTGTACCCGCGGGCGTTCAGCAGCATCCCGGCTGGCAGGCTGAGCAGCAGATAGGCGCCGAAATAGGCGATCTGCAGCCAGGCGCTGTCGGCGTGGCTGATGCTCAGCGTGTCCTGGAAATGCTTGTTCAGCACGTCCAGCAGGCCATAGGCCAGACCCCAGATCAGGAAGCAGGCGATGGCGAAGGCCAGCGGGCCGCGCAGGTTGCCGGCGGGCTTGGCGAGGCCGCCGGGGGTGTGGGCGGCGTCGGTTTCGATACTCATGTCGTCCTCTTGAGCTTCCTCGGGGCCGGCGCCGTCTTGATGCGGGCTTGGCGAATGATGGGGTCAGATACGGTAGATCGCCTCGGCGTTGGCGGCGAACAGGCGGTCGCGTTCGTCGGCGCTGAAGTGGCGCGTGATGTCGTCGAAGGCGGAATAGAAGGCGTCGAAGGTTCCGTGAACGCGTTCGACCGGGAAGTCGCTGGCGAACATGGCGCGTCGGGCGCCGAAGGCCTCGATGCACTCCAGCACGATCGGCTGAATGGAGTGCAGGGTCCAGGCGCGGTCGGTGATGCCCAGGCCGGAAATCTTGATCGAGACCTGCGGACGCTCGGCCAAGGCCTTCAGTCCGGCCCGCCAGACCCTCATGCCCTCGCTGTCGCGATCAGTCGGCAGACCGGCGTGGTTGATGATCAGGGGAATGTCGGGATGGGCGTCGGCCAGTTCGACCGCGCTGGCCATCTGCGACGGATAGAGTTGCAGGTCGAAGGACAGGCCGTGCTGGGCCAGCTTGGCGAAACCTGCTCGCCACGCCGGGTCGAGCAGGGGATCGGCGGGGTTGTAGGTCTTCAGGGGATCGGCGTGCCAGCAGACGATCTGGCGCACGCCTCGAACATTGGGGCGCGCAGCGTGGGCCTCCAACAGGGCGTCCAGATCGGGGTCGGTCAGGTCGGCCCCGGCGACGATGCCGTGAGGATAGCCGTAGTCGTCGGCCATGGCCTGCAGCCAGTCGGTCTCGGCCAGCTGTTGGCCGCGCGGCTGGCCGGCCTCGACGTGGACGATCTTGTCAACGCGCCAGCCGGCGGTGTCGGCGAGGTAGTCTTTCAGCAGATAGTCGCGGTGCGCGATCGGGGCCATGTCCCCCGCCGGATTGTTCGGCAGGGGATGGTCCTGCAGCCAGCCATAGCGGGCGCGCGACAGGTCCCACAGGTGGACGTGGCTATCGACGATGCGAAGGTCGCGGCCCACCTGAGGCTCTCCTAGTAGGTTGTGCGGCCGCCCGACGTATCGAACGTCGAGGCGGTGGTGAAGCTGCATTCTTCCGACGCCATGAAGCAGACCATGGCGGCGCTTTCCTCGACCTCGCCCAGACGCCCCATGGGGATCTTGGAGCGCATGTAGTCGACCTGGCTCTGGGGCAGCTGCGCCAGGATGGGACTTTCGAAGGTGGCGGGGGTCAGGCTGTTGGCGATGACGCCCTTGCCGGCCAGTTCCTTGCCCAGGGACTTGGTGAAGCCGATCACGCCGGCCTTGGACGCCGAATAGGCGGAGGCGTTGGGGTTGCCTTCCTTGCCCGCGACCGAGGCCACGTTGACGATGCGGCCGTAGTCGTTGGCCAGCATGTAGGGAACGATGGCGCGCGAGCAGTAGAAGACGCCGTTCAGATTGATGTCGATGACGCGCGTCCAGCTGTCGAGCGGGAAATCCTGCACCGGCACGGTGGCGCCGGTGATGCCAGCCGAGGCGACCAGGATGTCGATGCGGCCCAGGGCCTCGTGCGAGGTCCGGGCGGCGGCCTCGACGGCGGCGGCGTCGGAGACGTCGAGGGCGACGACAGCCGTCGCGCCGACTTCCTCGGCGGCGGCCTTCAGCGCATCAGCGTTGAGGTCCCAGAGGACGACCCTGCCCCCCTCGGCGACGATGCGGGCGGCCGAGGCCTTGCCCAGGCCGGAAGCCCCGCCGGTGACGACGGCGGTGCGGCCGGTGAAACGTCCCTGATAGGCGCTCATGCTGCGGCGTCCTTGGACCAGGCGACGACCGACTGGCGCTGGCGGCCGAGCTTCTCGATGCCCAGCTCCATGACGTCGCCGGCCTTGAGGTAGAAGGGCTCGGGCTTCTGGCCCAGGCCGACGCCCGGCGGGGTGCCGGTGGTGATCAGGTCGCCGGGTTCCAGGGTCATGAACTGGCTGACGTAGGCGACGATCTCGGCCACGCCGAAGATCATGGTCTTGGTGTTGCCGGTCTGCATGCGCTTGCCGTTGAGATCCAGCCACATGTCCAGGGTCTGCACGTCGCCGACCTCGTCGGTGGTGACGATCCAGGGGCCGACCGGGCCGAAGGTGTCGCAGCCCTTGCCCTTGTCCCAGGTGCCGCCGCGTTCAGTCTGGAAAGCGCGCTCGGACACGTCGTTGATCAGGACATAGCCCGCAACGTGATCCAGGGCGTCGGCCTGCTCGACATAGGAGGCGCGCTTGCCGATGACGATGCCCAGCTCGACTTCCCAGTCGGTCTTCTCCGAGCCGCGGGGAATGACAACGGTATCATTCGGGCCCGTCAAACAGGAGACGGCCTTGGTGAAGACGACCGGCTCGGCCGGGATCGGCAGGTTGGACTCGGCGGCGTGGTCGGCGAAGTTCAGGCCGATGGCGATGAATTTGCGCACGCCGTTGACCGGCACGCCGTAGCGCGGCTGGCCCTCGACCAGGGGCAGGGTTTCAGGATCGACGGCCTTCAGCGCGGCGAGGCCTTCGCCCCACAACTGGTCCGGCGTGATGTCGGCGACGACGCTGGACAGGTCGCGAATGCGGCCTTCGGCGTCGAGCGTGCCTGGCTTTTCCTGGCCCACAGGGCCGTAACGCAGCAGTTTCATGGGGAGGCCTTCTTAGCGGGCGTAGGGGCGATGCAGGGCGATGTCGCGGTTCAGCTCGACGCCGAAGCCGGGGGTGTCGGGAACCTTCAGGCGGCCGTTCACGGGAACCGGCTCGCCGATCAGTTGCGGATGGAACATGGGCACCACCTCGTCGGCGCCGGGAGCCATCATCAGGAACTCGGCGAACGGGCTGTTATGGCGCGTCACGACGAAGTGGTAGGAATAGACGCTGGAACCGTGCGGGATCATCAGCACGCCCTTGGCGTCGGCCATGGCGGAGATCTTGATCAGTTCGGTCACGCCGCCGCACCAGCCGACGTCCGGCTGGATGATGTCGCAGCATTCCATCTCCAGCAGCATGCGGAAGCCCCAGCGGGTAGCCTCATGCTCGCCGGTCGTGACCAGCATCCCCTTGGGCGCGTTCTTCTTCAGCGCCTGATAGCCCCAGTAGTCGTCGGGGCTCAGCGCCTCCTCGATCCACTTCAGACCCAGCTTGTGGGCTTCTTGGGCGAGGCGGGTGGCGTAGTTGAGGTCCAGCGCCATCCAGCAGTCGAACATCAGCCAGAAGTCGTCGCCGCAGGCGTTCCGCATGGCCTCCAGCTCGGCGAGATTCTTGCGCAGGCCCTCTTCACCTTCGGCCGGGCCGTGATGCAGGGGCATCTTGCCGCCGATGAAGCCCAGTTCCTTGGCTTTGTCCGGGCGCGCGCCCGTGGCGTAGAAGGTCAGCTCGTCGCGCACCGCCCCGCCCAGCATGGCGAAGACCGGCTCCTGGCGCAGGCGGCCGAGCAGGTCCCACAGGGCCAGATCGACGCCGGAGATGGCGTTCACCACCAGACCCTTGCGACCGTAATACTGGGTCGAGAAATACATCTGATCCCAGATCTTCTCGACCTCGGACGGATCGCGCCCTTCGAGGAAGCGGGCCAGGTGTTTCTCGACGATATAGGCGGCGGGCTCGCCGCCGGTGGTGACCGCAAAGCCGACGACGCCGTTGTCGGCCTCGATCTCCACCACCAGGGTGCCCAGAACATTGATGCCGAAGCTGCGGCGGCTCTGGCGATACTCGGGGTACTTGGCCATCGGCGTGGCGATGTGGTCGTCGATCCAGTGGCCGTCGCCCTGATCGTGATAGTCGGCGCCGCCGCCCGTCCCGTCGTTCTTCACGACGAAGGCGCGGACGTGTTTGATTTTCGGCAGGCGGCTCATTGGCAAATCACCGAGATACGGTAATCCGCTCCCATCATGCGGGATTTCACTGGCGTTCCTCCGTGCGACCCGTCAAACTTGCCAACCATTTGAGCGGCCCGCTTGCGTGTTTTGCTACATTCTGGGAATGAGGATTACGAGATGGGACGAATGACGTCAATCAAGACCGAGCATGTCGAGGGCGAAGAGGAAGTCGGGGTCAAGGCCTCCGGCAGCCAGACCCTGCTGCGTGGACTGGATGTCATCGACGCCCTGATCGACGGCTCGCTGCCTTTGGCCGAGCTGTCCGAGAAGCTGGAACTGACGCGCAGCACGACCCACCGTCTGGCCTCGGCCCTGGTGGACCGCCGCCTGCTGTCCTTCCGCCCGCGCGAGGGGTATTCGCTTGGCCCGAAGCTGCTGGAACTGGGGCACGCCGCCAGCCAGCAGATGCATCTGCCGCGCGTGGCGCGGCCCTGGCTGGAGCACCTGTCGTCGGTGACCGACGACACCGTGCATCTGGGCGTGCTGGACGGCCGTCACGCGCTTTATCTGGATAAGGTGGCCGGGCGTCGCCGCGTGAACATCGGCTCGCGTCTGGGCGAGCGCCACCCCATCGCCTCGACCGGTCTGGGCAAGGCGCTGATCCTCGACAAGTCCGAGCCGGAGTGGAGCGACTTCTACGCCCCCGAGGGCACGCCGTTCGATTCCGCCGCCCGCGCCGTCTGGATGGAGCGGATGCGCGGCTATGCGCAGAAGGGCTATGCCTTCGACCTGGAAGAGAACGAGGATCAGGTCCGCTGCGTCGCCGCGCCGATCCGTTCGGTGGACGGGCATATCGTGGCCGCGATCAGCGTCTCCTCCGCCGCTCAATATATGTCCGACGCCCGGATGACCGAACTGACCAGGACCGTCACCGACGCCGCCAACGCCATCAGCGGCGACCTGGGCTGGACCCCTAAAACCTAAACCCGCTTACCTGTACGGAGCCCCCATGCTGCTTAAAGACAAGGTCGTCCTCATCACCGGAGGATCGCGAGGCATCGGGACGGCCGTGGCCGTGGAAATGGCCAAACAGGGCGCGGACGTCGCCATCAACAGCCACTCGGGCGGAGAGGCTGCCGCCGAAGTGATCGCCGCCGTCGAGGCCCATGGTCGCCGCTGCATCTCGGTCGAGGGCGACGTGGCCCTGCCGGAAACGGCGACGGCCTTTGTGAACGCGGCGGTCGAGGCCTTTGGCCGTGTGGACGTCTTCGTCTCCAACGCCGGCATCTGCCCCTTCCACGCCTTCCTCGACATGCCGGCCGAGACGCTGAAGCGGACGATGGAGGTCAATCTGCACGGCGCCTACTTCATGACCCAGGCGGCGGCGAACCAGATGGTGAAGCAGGGCGACGGCGGCGCGATCGTCGCCATCAGCTCGATCTCGGCCCTGGTCGGCGGCGAGTTCCAGACCCACTACACCCCGACCAAGGCGGGCGTGCACAGCCTGATGCAGTCCTGCGCCATTGCGCTTGGAAAGCACGGCATCCGCTGCAACTCGGTCCTGCCGGGCACCATCCTGACCGACATCAACAAGGACGACCTGGCCGATCCGGCCAAGCGCGAATACATGGAAGGCCGCATCCCGCTGGGGCGTCTGGGCCAGCCCGAGGACATCGGCGGCGCGGTCGCCTTCCTGGCCTCGGACATGGCGGCCTATGTCACCGGCGCGGCCCTGCTGGTCGACGGCGGCGCCTTTGTGAACCTGCAATAGGCCGCGCGGCGTGAAGGCGGCCTCCATCACCGACTATCGCGAGCTGGCGCGTCGGCGCCTGCCGCGCTTCCTGTTCGAGTACATTGACGGCGGCTCCTACGCCGAGACGACGCTGGGGCGGAACATCACCGACCTGCGCGACGTGGCCCTGCGCCAGCGGGTGCTGCGCGACGTGTCGGACATCGACCTGTCGGCGACCCTGTTCGGTCAGAAGGTCAGCCTGCCGGTCGCCCTGGCGCCGGTGGGACTGGCGGGGATGAATGCGCGGCGCGGCGAGGTTCAGGCCGCCCGCGCCGCTGCGGCGTTTGGCGTGCCCTTCACCCTGTCCACGGTCGGGGCCTGTTCGATCGGCGAGGTGGCGGCGGGCAGCCCCGCGCCCTTCTGGTTTCAGCTCTACATGATCCGCGACCGCGCCTTCATGGCCGACCTGCTGGATCTGGCGGAGGCGGCGAAATGCCCGGCCCTGATCTTCACCGTCGACATGCCGGTGCCGGGCTCGCGCTATCGCGACTACCACTCGGGTCTGGCGGGGGCGTCGGGCTTCTTCGGCGACATGCGGCGGGCGATGCAGGCCGTGGCGCATCCGGCCTGGGCCTGGGATGTCGGGGTCAGGGGCGGTCCGCATTCGCTGGGCAATGTTGCGCCGGTGCTGAAGGGCAAGACCGGCATCGACGACTTCTTCGCCTGGATGCGCGACAACTTCGATCCGACCGTGACCTGGGACGACCTGGCCTGGGTGCGCGAGCGCTGGAAGGGGCCATTGATCATCAAGGGCGTGCTGGACGCCGATGACGCCCGGCGTGTTGCTGATCTTGGCGCGGACGGTCTGGTGGTGTCGAACCACGGGGGGCGCCAGCTGGACGGCGTCCTGTCCTCGACTCGCGCCCTGCCGCCCATCGCCGATGCGGTCGAAGGGCGGCTGACCATCCTGGCCGACGGCGGAATCCGCAGCGGTCTGGATGTCGTGCGGATGCTGGCCCTGGGCGCCGATGGCGTCCTGATCGGACGGGCCTGGGCCTATGCCCTGGCCGCGCGCGGCGAGGCGGGCGTCAGCCATGTCCTGAACCTGATGGCCGCCGAGATGAAGGTGGCCATGGCCCTGACCGGCGTGACGCGCGTGGACCAGTTGGACCGCAAGGCCCTGGCCTAGGCGGGTGGCTTGCCCGCCAGACTGTGGCGACGGCCGTAAGCCAGATAGACGGCGATCCCGGCCAGGTTCCAGAACAGGAACCACAGGTGGGTCTTCTGCGGCAGGCTGGCCAGCAGATAGACGCAGCCGGCGATGGCTATGGGGCCGATCACCCAGGCCAGGGGCGTGCGGAAGCCGCGTGGCGCGTCGGGGGCGCGACGGCGCATGATCAACATGCAGACCGCCACCGCCGTGAAGGCGACCAGCGAACCGGCGTTGGCCAGGGCGACGATCTCGTCCAGCGGCAGGAACAGGCTGATGGCGCCGACGATGGCGACCGTGAACAGGGTGATGCGGATCGGTCGACCGCCCTTCGAGACTCTGGACAGGCCATGCGGCAGCAGGCCGTCGCGCGCCATGACGAAGAAGATCCGGCTCTGGCCATAGAAGAAGGCCATGATGACGGTCGGCAGGGTGATGACGGCGGTCACGGCCAGGAAGCGGGCGGCGCCGGGCTGGTTGATCTCCCGCAGGATCAGGGCCAGCGGCTCGGGGCTGTTGGCGAAGCGCGTGAAGGGCGTGGCCCCCAGGGCGGCCAGGGCGATGATCGTATAGATGGCGGCGCAGGCGAACATGGAGCCGATGATGCCGATGGCCAGGTCGCGTCTGGGATTGCGGGTCTCCTCGGCGGCGGTGGCGATGGCGTCGAAGCCGTAGAAGGCCGAGAAGATGATGGCGGCGGCGGCCATGACGCCGCGCTCCACGCCGTCTGCGCCCATGTTGCGCGCGAAGCCGTAGGGACTGAAGGGCTCCAGATTGACGGTGTTGAAATGCGGCAGGGCGAACCAGACGAAGACGGCCAAGGCTGACAGCTTCACCGCCACCAGGATCATGGTCAGGCCGGCGCTCTTGCGCGTGCCGGCGATCAGCATGGCCGCGACCAGGGCGATGACGAAGAGGGCCGGCAGATTGGCGATCCCGCCCGCGTGCGGCGCCTGCATCAGGGCCATGGGCGCGCCCGCCCAGCCGTTCAGCAGGGGGGCGGCGTAGCCGGACCAGCTGACCGCCACGGCGCTGACCACCAGGCTGTATTCCAGGATCAGGCTCCAGCCGATGATCCAGGCGAACACCTCGCCCATGACCACATAGGAATAGGTATAGGCGCTGCCCGAGGCCGGGATCATCGAGGCCATCTCGGCATAGGCCAGGGCGGCGCAGGCGCAGACGAAACCGGCGATCAGGAAGGACAGCAGCACCGCCGGACCGGCCTTGTCGGCGCCGATGCCGATCAGGGTCAGGATGCCGGTGCCGACGATGGCGCCCACGCCCATGGCGATCAGATGCGGCCAGCTCAGGGTGCGCGGCAGGGCCTGGCCGTCATGCGACGAACGCGTGTCGGCGTCGATGCGCTTGCGTGTGTTCCAGCGGCCCATGTGCTTACCCGGGGAAATGGCGACCATTTTCGCACGGATCAGGCCAGGCGGAAAATGAACGGGGGCGGCTGCAAACGGCAACAAAGGGGCGTTTTGTGGGCGAGGGTCCTAGGCTGGTCTCTGGAGAATGGCGGCGGCCTCTTCGCACAGGGCGATGCGATGGTGTTCAAAGGCGATTCCCGCCTTCAGAACCAGATGTTGCAGGCTCTCTTCGCGTGATCGAGGCGCGACCGGGAAGTCCCGAGCCTCGATGGCCAGATAGGCGGCGAGCTTGTCGCGGTGGCGGGCGGCGACCGCTACGAGTTCCTCGGCGAGGCCGGTCGGTCCGACGACGGCTTCGGCGCGCAGGCGCACCATCAGCTCGTCGCGGATAGCGGGCGCATCCTGGCGGTCGTTGACCCACCGCTGCAATTCCTCGCGACCCGGCGGCAGGATGCGAAAGCGACGCTTGCCTCCGCGCGCGCCCTCGACCGGCGCCGCCTCGACCCAGCCGGCCGCCTCGATCCGAGCCAGTTCGCGATAGATCTGCTGATGCGTCGCCTGCCAGAAATAGCCGATGGAGCGGTCGAAGCGACCGGCCAGCTCCGACCCGGAACCGGGGCGTTCGGCCAATGACGTCAGAAGGGCGTGGGACAGGGACATGGGGGCTGAATAGCCGAAGCTCAGGAGGCCTTGAAGGCGGGCAGAAGCGCGCCAAGGCGGGCGCCCATTTCGGCGGCCAGGGCCTGAACCCCGTTCATGGGGCGCATCATCACCTCGAAGTCGGTGATCAGGCCGTCCTCGTCGAAACGGATGAAGTCGATGCCCTTGACGCCCTTGTCTCCGACGCGGGCGCTGAACTCCAGGACTACGTTCAGGCCGTCGGCGGTGGCGGCTTCTCGGTGATAGGCGAAGTCCTGAAATACGGTGATGACGGTGCCTAGCGCCAGGATCAGAGCGTCGGCGCTGCGATAGGCCTTGAACGCCACCGGTGAGCGGAAGGTCGCGTCCGGGTGAACGATGGCGCGCAGATCGCTCACGTCGGCGCGCGCCACCATATCGTGCCATCTGGCCAGGGACGCGGCGGCGGCGGGATGCAGGGTCAGCTTCGTCATGGACTTTTCCTTCGGTTAGAGGGCGGCGGCCAGGCGCACGCCCTGGTCGATGGCGCGCTTGGCGTCCAGTTCGGCGGCCACGTCCGCCCCGCCGATCAGGTGGACCGAGCAGCCGCGCGCGATCAGATCGTCGTGCAGATCGCGCAGGGGCTCCTGACCGGCGCAGATGACCACATGATCGACCGGCAGGGTCTTTTCGGCGCCGTCGACGGTCACGTGCAGGCCCGCGTCGTCGATGCGGCGATAGGCGACGCCGCTGGCGGTGACGACGCCGTGCATCTTCAGCGCGGCGCGGTGAATCCAGCCGGTGGTGCGACCCAGGCGCTCGCCGACCTTGCCGCTCGAGCGCTGCATCAGGAAGACCTGACGCTCGGCCGGTTCGACCTGGGGCGCGGTGCGGCCTCCGGCGGTGCGATAGTCGGGATCGACGCCCCAGGTGCGGAAGAAGCGGTCGATGGACGGCGCTTCATGCCGTTCCACTAGATACTCGCTGACGTCGTGGCCGATGCCGCCGGCGCCGATGACGGCCACGGTCTTGCCGACCGGGACCTCGTCGCGCAGGACGTCGAGGTAGGACAGGGTCTTGGCGTGGTCGACGCCGTCGATCTCGGGCGTGCGCGGGGTCACGCCGGTGGCCAGGACGATCTCGTCGAAGCCTTCGTCGGCCAGGGCATCGGCCTCGGCGCGGGTGTTGAGGCGGACCTTGACCCCGGTCAGGTCCAGCTGCTTGCGGAAGTAGCGCAGGGTCTCGCCGAACTCCTCCTTGCCGGGGATCTTGCGGGCGAGGTTGAACTGGCCGCCGACTTCGCTCGCGGCCTCGATCAGGGTGACGTCGTGGCCGCGTTCGGCGGCGGTGACGGCGAAGCTGAGGCCGGCGGGACCGGCGCCGACGACGGCGATCTTGCGGGGCGTTTCGGTCGGGGCGATGACCAGTTCGGTCTCGTGACAGGCGCGCGGATTGACCAGGCAGGAGGTGATCTTGCCCGCAAACGTATGGTCCAGGCAGGCCTGGTTGCAGCCGATGCAGGTGTTGATCTCGTCGGCGCGGTTCTCGCGCGCCTTTTGCACGAAGGCGGCGTCGGCCAGCAGGGGGCGGGCCATCGACACCATGTCGCAATAGCCCTCGGCCAGCAGGCGCTCGGCCACCTCGGGCGTATTGATGCGGTTGGTGGCGACCAGGGGGATGGAGACCTCGCCCTTGAGGCGTTTCGTCACCCAGGCGAAGGCGGCGCGCGGGACGCTGGTGGCGATGGTCGGGATGCGGGCCTCGTGCCAGCCGATGCCGGTGTTGAGGATGGTGGCGCCCGCCACCTCGATGGCCTTGGCCAGTTGCACCACTTCTTCGGCGGTCGAGCCGCCCTCGACCAGGTCCAGCATCGACAGGCGGTAGATGATGATGAAGTTGGGGCCGACCTTCTCACGCGTGCGGCGCACGATCTCGAGCGGCAGCCGGATGCGGTTCTCGTACGAACCGCCCCATTCGTCGTCACGCTGGTTGGTGCGGGCGGCGATGAACTCGTTGATCAGATAGCCCTCCGACCCCATGACCTCGACGCCGTCGTAGTCGGCGGACTGGGCCAGGGCCGCGCAACGCACGAAGTCCTCGATGGTCTGCTCGACCTCCTCGCCGGTCAGGGCGTGGGGGGCGAAGGGGGTGATCGGGGCCTGGATGGCCGAGGGCGCGACCAGATCGGGATGATAGGCGTAGCGGCCGAAATGCAGGATCTGCAAGGCGATCTTGCCGCCCTCGGCGTGGACGGCGGCGGTGACGAGGCGGTGGTGTTCGGCCTCCTCCTCGGTGGTCAGCTTGGCGCCCCAGGGCATGGGCCGGCCGCGTTCATTGGGCGAGATGCCGCCGGTGACGATCAGGCCGACCTCGCCCCGCGCCCGCTCGGCGTAGAAGGCGGCCATGCGTTCGAAGCCGTTCTCGACCTCCTCCAGGCCGACGTGCATCGAGCCCATCAGCACCCGGTTCTTCAGGGTGGTGAAGCCCAGATCGAGCGGCTGGAGCAACTGCGGATGGGACATGGCGCGGCCTGTTATGCAATTTGTTTCAAAACCCTAACGCGACTTTCCTTTTATGCAACATGTTGCAGATGCCTTGCTCCGCCGCCTGACGATTCTGATCTGGTCGCGCGGACGGATTGGCTTTAGCTAGGGGGGAGAAGGAGGCGGGGCGGGGGGATGTTTCAGACGTCCGCCGCCCCGCTTTTTCATGAAGGGACGAGGCTCGGACGGTCGGGGGGACAGT
>Ga0308171_1000383_pt1 | contig 102410 bp, 98 predicted proteins | sample PhyGR1_FD_202135 | JGI IMG/M metagenome (GOLD analysis project Ga0308171, IMG submission 202135) | Phyllosphere microbial communities from UC Gill Tract Community Farm, Albany, California, United States - DLSLSG.R1 | ecosystem: Host-associated > Plants > Phyllosphere > Unclassified | place...
ACCTCGAACACGTCGCCCAGAAGCTCAACGGGCGTCCACGCAAAACGCTGGGCTGGGATACCCCAGCCCAGCGTCTGCTAGAACTCGTTTAATTCAGTTGGTGTTGCGACGACCCATTGAATCCGCCTTGTCCGGGCGGGCCTTCATCGTGTCGGTGTCGCGCGGGGAACCAACACCTCGCACGCGGACCGACGCATGAGCGGGGCCGGGCCTCAGCGCCCCAGCGCGCGGGCGAGCTTGGATCCGGATGCCGCGGGACGAGCACCCGCGGCGGACACCGCCGCGTCGACGGCGTCGAAGAACGCGGAGCGACCCGCGGCGTCCGCGGGCGCGGCGGGGCCGAGCTCGACCTCCCACTCCCGCCACGACGACTCGACACCGCGGCGCTCGTCGCGCGCGCGGACGCGGTCGTCGACGAACTCGGCGACCTGCTCCCCGTTCGCGTCGAGCAGGGCGTACGCCGTGCGCTTGTTGCGCACGCGCGCGAGCGGCACGAACGGTGGACGTGCCCAGCCCGCGACGGCATCCTGGACCGCGGAGGGGACGGCGGGGTCGGCGTCCGGATCGGCGATGTCGCCGAGCGGCCATTGCCGCTCCGAACGACCGCCCTCGGCGGGGGCCTTTACGTGCCACCCCTCGTCGGGGCCGCCCTGACGACGGCGCACCGCCACACCCGCACGCGCGAGGTCGGCCGCCGCGGTGTCGACGTAGCGCGCATCGAGATCACGCGGCTCCGGCGCACCGACCCGCGCGACGCCCGGCAGAGCCGACCAGTCCGGGAGGGGGGTGTCGTCATCGACGTCGTACTTGACCTCGATCTCCACCGTCGAGGAGCCGTCGGGGACTGCGCTCAATCGTCGCGTCCGTCGACGTCGGGGTTGATGTCCTCGGTCTCCTCGACGAACGTGAAGACCGCCTGGGTGGGGCCGTCGGATTCGCCGGTGTGCTCGAGGCCGCCGTCACGGCGGTAGACGAGCTGGCCCTCGCTGTAGGGCATGATCAGCGTGTCGTCGGACTCGTTCTCGAGCGGGAGCACCTGCCCGTCGAGCGGGCCTCCGGTCAGTCGTGCAATAGCCATGCCGCCAGCGTAGACCGCGCGTTCGACGCGGCCCCTCACCTTGACAGCACGCGCCTAGAATCGCTCGGGTGACGTCGACGGATCTGCCCGGTGATCGCCCGTTCGTCCTCCTCGCCACGCGCGCGCAGGACGGACCCGCCGACGAGGAGTACGCGCTCTTCCTCCGGTACACGGGCCTCACGCCCGAGCGGCTGGTCCGGGTGCGGCTGGAGCGGGAGACGATGCCGGCCCTCGACCTCGATGCCGTCTCGGGCATCCTCGTCGGCGGGAGCCCGTTCAACGCCTCCGATCCGCTCGCCGAGAAGTCGGAGGTCCAGCGGCGGGTCGAGGCGGAGATGGCCGCGCTCCTGGACGAGGTCGTGTCGCGGGACACGCCGTTCCTGGGTGCCTGTTACGGCGTCGGAACGCTCGGAACCCACCTGAATGCCGTCATCGACGGCACGTACGCCGAGCCGATCAGCGTGGTCGACGTCTCGCTCACCCCCGAGGGACGCACCGATCCCCTCGCGGCGGGGCTGCCCGAGACCTTCGCGGCTTTCGTCGGGCACAAGGAGGCGATCGCGACGCTGCCGGCGGCGGCGACCCTTCTCGCCTCGTCTCCGACCTGTCCGGTGCAGATGTTCCGGGTCGGTCGGAACGTCTACGCGACGCAGTTCCATCCCGAACTCGACGTCGACGGCATCGTCACGCGCATTCACGCCTACGCCGCGTTCGGCTACTTCGCCGCCGACGAGCTCGATCTCACCCTCGCCGCCGTCCGGCGGGCACCGGTCGAGGCCCCGTCGCGGATCCTGCGCACCTTCGTCGAGCGATACGCGCGCTGAGACCGGACCCGCCACCGGCGCCTCTCACCCTCACGCCCGCGCGAGAGGGTCGACCCGGACGACCTCGAGGGCCGCGGTCACAGCGGGGTGGGCGCGCCGCAGGAACGGCCCGAGACCGAGGTCGACGAGGTGCACACGACCGGCGAGCGCGGGGCCGCGCCCGCGCACCAGACCGGCCTTGAGCGCCCCGAACGTGACGGTGACGTCTGCCGGGAGGACGGCGGCATCCGCGGTCCCGTCATCGGGATCGAGACCGCTCGGCACGTCGACGGCCACGACACGCGGCCGTCCCGGGAGCACGAGGAGGGCCTCGACGAGAGCACGGGCGCTCCCCCGGAGTCGACGATCGCTCAGGCGTCCGATGCCGAGGACGCCGTCGATCACGAGGGCGTAGTCGCCGAGGCGTCCGCCGACCTCCGAGGACGACAGGACGCGCGCGCCCGCGGAGACCGCCGTGTCGAGGGCCTCGCGGTGGACGCGGTCGCGCACGAGGACGACGTCGACGCGCGCGGCGACGCCCGTCAGCTCTGCGGCGGCGAAGAGCGCGTCACCGCCGTTGTCGCCCGCGCCCGCCAAGACGAGGACCGCCCCCGGCGCCGCGCGCAGCTCGGCGGCGACGACGTCGGCGAGGGCCCGCGCCGCCCAGCGCATCAGGGGACGTCCCTCGGCGAGAAGGGGCGCCTCCGCCGCGCGAACGGCGTCGGCGGAGTACGCCGCGACCCGTTCGGCCCCGGCTTTCGCCGGCTCACGCATCGCGACCGTCCCCCGCGCGCCGGTCCGCCTCGGTCTCGCGCGCGGCGGCCGCGGGATCGTTCCGAGCGAGCGTCTGCCGTTCCTTCGTCTCGGCCTCCCGCGCGGCGTGGAGTTCACCGGTGGCCGCGGCCACGGCCTTCTCGGCGCGGCGCACGCGGAACTGGATCATCGTCGTCGCACCGTACTTGGCCCGCACGCGATCGTGATCCTCCTCCGTCGCGACGGTGATGTAGGCCCCGGCGATGAGGATGACCTGGCTCGAGAGGTTGAGCCACAGCAGCAGAGCGATGAGCGAGGCGAACGTCGCCAGCAGCCGGTTGCTGCTCGCGCCGCCGACGAACAGACCGGACAGCTGCTGCAGCACCACGAGACCGATCCCGCCGAGCAGCGCCCCGCGGATGAGCGTGGCCTTGCGCGCACGCACTCCCGACAGCAACGCGAACGCGGCCGCAATGGCCGCCGTGTCGATCGCGAGCACGACGGCGGTCGACACGAGCCAGGTGAGGAAGGCGGTGACCCACGAGTCGGCGGACACGCCCAGGAGATCGCGGATGAACGTCAGGCCGGCCGTCGCGAGGAAGGTGACGGCCGCAGCCGCCACCAGCGCCAAGCCGATCCCGATGGCGAGGGCGAGGTTGCGCAGCAGCACCCAGACGATGAAGGTGTCGTCGGTGGCGACACCCGAGATCTGTCGAAGGGCGGAGCGCAGCGATCCGATCGCGCCGATGGCGGCGCCGACCAGACCGAGGGTTCCGATGATGCCGGCGACGGTGAGTCCGGCCGGGGCGTCGATGTCGCGCACGTCGATCAGTCCGTCGGGCCCCACGAGCCCGGGCACGACGCTGTTCACCGAGCGCACGAGCGCGTTCAGGCCGTCGGGATTGCCCGAGAGCCAGAGCGCGGCGAACGAGAAACCGATCAGGACCGCGGCGAAGAGACTGAACAGGGTGCGGTAGGTGACGCTGTCGGCCAGCATGGGCCCGCGCGCACCCGAGTAGACGAGGAAGGCGCGCACGAGGCGGAGCGAGAGGGCCCACGCGGTGACGCGACGGATGAGGTCGGCCATGGGGTCAGCGTATCGGCGCCGGGACGCCGGTCACGCGGGCTTGACCGATGCGTCCGTGCGGGACAGCCCCGGCGTCGGCGCCTCCTCAGCGGGGCTGGGCGTCGTCGGCGAGCCGTCGCCCTCGCCGCGACTTCGACCGGGCGCGGGGCCGTGCGCCCGAGCGTCATCCGGGGCCGGTGAACAGGCGCCACCACGTGCCGAGCAGCAGGAACGGGCCGAACGCGATCGAGCCACGGCGGGCACCCGCGAGTGCGACACCGGCCGCCGCGACCCCACCCGCGACGAATCCCAGACAGATCCCGGATGCCACGGCATCAGGGCCGTCCCACCCGAGGACGGCCCCGCACAGGCCGGCGAGCTTCACGTCTCCCCCGCCGAACGCGGCCGGACGCCGGACGTGGATCAGCAGACACGCGAGGAAGGCCCCGCCCGCACCGAGCGCGATCGTCGTCCCGCGGGACGGCTCCCCCGCGAGCACCGCCGCGACCGAGAGGAGCGCGACCACCACGGCACCGCCGGGCAACAGGATCGCGTCGGGGAGGCGCCGTGTGCGCAGGTCGACCGCCGAGAGCACGGCGCCGAGCGCGGCGAACGCCGAAAGAGCGGGGACGATAGCCGGCGGCATCGGGAGCTCAGGCGTCGAGGATCAGGAGATCGACGCGCACCACGGCGCCGGGGTGGATGCCCTCCGCGTCTCGCACCGCGCGTTTGAGCGGCAGCACGTAGACGCCGCCCGTCTGCGGGAAGATCGACGTGCGCCACGTGGACGAGCCGATCGAGGCGTCGACCCGCACACCCCCGAACCCTCGCCGGTACGTCTGCGTCTCGCGGATGTCCTCACTCGGTTCGGCGGGGAGGGCGACGAAGTACCAGTCGCTGTCGGTCCGCGCCTCCCAGCGGAAGACCTCGCCCTCGAATCGCACGATCACCGGGGACTCCTCTCGTCGCGGTCACCCTACTCGCGACGTCCGACGCCGGCTCCGCCCCGTCCCCCGTGCAGGAGGAGTCCGCTCACGCCCGCATCGACCGCGAGTGCGACGACAACCGCGAGCGGGTACACGGCGAGGTCGCGAGGGTCGAAGCCGCTGCCGAGGACGAGAGGCACGAGAGGCGCATGTTGGGCGAGGTCGGCGGGCAGTCCGCTGAGCTGCAGGAGTTCCACCGCGACGCACCACCCCGTCGCCACGGCGGCGAGCACGACACGGCGGGCTCGCGGCCAGACCAGCACGAGCGCCGTGTATGCGGCGACCGCGTAGAGCGCGTCACCGGCGACGTCGGTGGCGACCGAGTCCGGCAGACCCCGCGCGACGACGAGGCCGACGCCGACGAGCGCGACGAGCACGGAACCCGCGACGACGCGACGACGCCGCACCGGCCCGACTCCTCGCGCATCGCCGGCACGGATCACGGGAGGATCCCGGCCGCGCGGGCGGGGTCGGCGTACGCGCGCGCGAGGCTCGCGACCGTGTCATGGGCGTTCAGGCCGCTAGGGTTCGGCAGCACCCACGTGGGCGCTCCGGCGATCGCCTCCTCCTGGCGACCCACGACCGCTCTCGGTCGCTGGAAGCCCTGCCGGTAGGCCGTCACCCCCACGACGGCGACCGCGCGCGGACGCCAGGTCGCGACCCGGTCCGCCAGCGCCGAGGCACCCGCGCGCAGCTCGTCGCGACTCAGCTCGTCGGCGCGCGCCGTCGCCCGGGCGACGAGGTTGCTCACCCCGACGCCCGCGTCGAGGATCAGGCGCCGATCCTCCTCGCTCAGCGGTGCCGTGTACCGGGGCGATCGCGGCAGGATCCCCGCCTCGACGAGCGCCGGCCAGAACCGATTGCCGGGCCGCGAGAACGGGGTGCCCGTCGCCGCCGTCCACAGACCCGGGTTGATGCCGACGAACAGCAGCCGGACCCCGGCTTCGACGAGGTCGGGGATCGTGGCATCCCGGAACGACTCGAGCTCATCGCGCGTGTAACCCATGAGACCACTATGACCAGTACGTCGGTGCGACCCGGCGCTTCTGCCAGGATCGGAGGAATGGATGCCGTGCCCGCGCTCACCGAGGTGCCCTCGCCCCAGTTCGTCATCGTGGGCGACAACGTCCGCCTGGCGACGTACACGTGGGGCGACCCCGATGCCGAACCCGTGCTGTGCGTGCACGGCTTCGGCTCGAGCACCCGCGACAACTGGGTCAACACCGGGTGGGTGCGCGACCTCCTGCGGGCGGGTTTCCGGATCGTCGCGGTCGACCAGCGCGGCCACGGCGCGAGCGACAAGCCCCACGACGCGACCTCGTACACGATGCCGACGCTCGTCGCCGACCTCGTCGCCGTGCTCGACACCTATCTGCTCGACTCGGTCCGCTACCTCGGCTACTCCCTCGGCGGCCGGGTCGGCTGGCAGCTCGCCGTCGATGCGCCGGAGCACGTCGAACGGGCGGTGCTCGGCGGCATCCCCGACGGTCGTCCCCTGGCGCGACTGAAGGTCGATCAGGCCCGCGCCTTCCTCGATCACGGCATCCCGGTGGAGGATGCCACGACCCTGCGCTATGTCTCGCTCGCGGAACGTGTGCCCGGGAACGATCTGCGCGCACTGGTCGCGATCGCGGAGGGTATGCGCCTGGGCGAGACGGATCCCGACCCGGCGTCTCCGCCGCAGCAGCCCGTGCTCATCGCGACGGGCACCGACGACCCGATCCACGACCAGTCGGCGCATCTCGCCGGTCTTCTCCCCCGCGGCGAGTTCGCCGACATCCCCGGTCGGCACCACGTCAACGCCCCCGGGGCGCGGACGTTCCGCGAGGCCGGCGTGGAGTTCCTGTCGCGCGATTCCTGACGACCGAACGGCCCCGTCGACCCCGCGGGTGCACCCTCATCCGCAGTCGTAGACCGTGTCCGGCGCCGAGGAGTCGAGCACGCAGTTCTGACCGATCCACTCGCGGATCTGCGACGCCGCGGTGTCGGCGGCGGACGCACCGCCCGCGGCACGGACGCCCCCTCCCGGACCGCGCTCCTGGTCGGCGAGGACATAGCGGAGCTGCCCGTTCTGGACGAGGTCGATGAACCGGTCGAGCGTGGGGACCGCATCGGATCCGCTGAAGCCGCCGATCGGCAGGATCGACGCCCCGTCGGAGGCGAGGATGAGGCGCGCCGCCGACTGAGCTCCGAAGGTGGCCGCCAGGTACGTCGACCCCGTGGCGCGGGCCTCCAGCCACGCGACCAGCTCCGTGCTCGCCGTGTCGGTCCCGCGCGAGCCCCCGCCGAGGCCGGGTGCGGTGCCCGCTCCGCCGGGCGCCGCACCGAACGCTCCGGAGCCGGGCGCCGTACCGCCCTGAGCGGACGAGTCGCCGCCCGGCCCGCCGCGCCCGGCACCCTGCCCGCCCCCGCCGGGGAACTGACCGCCGGGAGCCGCGCCCGCACCGCGCCCGTCTGTGCCGCCGATGCCGCGCATGCCGCCCGTGCCGAAGCCTCCCCCCGACATCTCGGAGACCCCACCCGCGACGGGGTTGATCGAGCTCGGGTGAGCGATCGTCACGGCCGACCAGACCGCCGGGGTGAGCAACAGCCCGATGACCGCGACGGCGACCGTCACCCGTCGTGCGCGGGGACGCAGGAGCAGCAGGGCGATCGCCGCGGTCGCGGCGACCGCTTGCACCAGGGAGACCGGCACGCTGTAGCCCCCGGTGGAAAGGCCGATGATCACGGCGGTCAGCGCGGCGGCCGCGATGATCGCGACCCGAGGCCACGTCGTGCCGCGGTCGCGGGCGACGGCGAGAGCCGTGCCCACCGCGAGGGCGAGCGGGACGGCGAGAGCCGCCGTGTAGAACTGGTGCATCCCGGACACCGTCGAGAACATCGCGACGAACGTCGCCGTCCAGACCGTCAACAGGAGGGTGAGAGGGCGGGGGAAGCGCAGCATCCACAGCACGACGAGGCCGAGGATCGCCGCGGGGATCAACCAGGCGATCTGTCCGGCGAGCTGGGCGTTGAACAGCCGCAGCACGCCGGGATCGCCCGAGAACGGCGGGGTGAACGACTCGTAGGTGGAGCTGTCGGCGGTCGCGGCGAACCGGCCGAGCCCGTTGTAGCCGAAGACCATCTCCCACGGGTCGTCGCCGATCGTGCTGCCGATGTACGGTCTGCTCCCCGCGGGAACGAGGGCCACGGTCGCGACCCACCACAGCGAGGCGACGAGACTCACCGCGCCGGCGAGGGCGAGATGGCCCACGCGCCGCGCCCACGACTGCCGGGTGACGAGGTACGCGGCAGCGAGCGCGGGCCACACCGCCCACGCCTCGAGCATGTAGAACTGGAACGAGAGACCGACCAGAGCGCCCGCCGCCACGAGCCAACCGAGGCTTCGCGCCTGGACCGCCCGCACCGAAGCCCACGCCGTCAGCGCCAGACCGAGGACGAAGAACGACTCGGGCTGGTTCGATCGCGACACCGCGACGAGGATGGGGGTGACCGCCGTGATCGCGCCCGCGAGCAGCCCGGCGTGGACCCCGGCGAGGCGGCGCGCGGTCACCGCGACGACAAGCGCGGCGGCGGTCGCGGCGAGGGAGTTGGGCAGGATGACCGTCCAGGCCGAGTACCCGAAGACCCGCACGAACAGCGCGGGCACCCAGAACGACCCCGGGATCTTGTCGAGCGTGACCGTTCCGGCCGGATCCACGACGCCGAAGAAGAAGTTGGACCAGGAGCGGCTCATCGACAGCGCGATCGACGCGTAATAGTCGGAGGGCGCGCCGGCCCACACCTGCCAGCCGGTCAGGACGAGGGCCGACGCGCCCACCACCACGAGCCCCCACCACCAGCGACGCCGGCCAGACGGTGCGGTCGTCCCGTCGTCGTGCGCGGAAGCGGCGGTCGCGGCAAGGGTGGCGGTCACCCCGGGATGCTACGCAGGGGAGGCCTCACGGGGGCTTCATCGCTCCTATGAGGGAGGAATGGATCATTTCCCCCACCGGGGCGATGCCGGTCCCGGCCGATGCGGGTCGGGCCCGGGGTCAGGATGCCGAGACCGACAGCGTCGGCGAGGACGGCGCGCGCGTGGCGGAGGCCTGCAGACCGACCCGGACGGTCTGTCCCGGCGCCAACGCCGCCGCCCAGTCGGCGCCTCGGCAGGTGACGGTCGACCCGGCGATGCGGCAGCTCATGCCCCACGCGCTCGAGACCGCCGTGGTGCCGGGGGCGTCGAAGGTGATCTGCCACCGCGACACGGTACCCGTCGCGGTGACCTCGACCTCGGCGACATAGCCCTCGCCCCAGGCGCTCTGGGGGATCCACGAGGCGCGGATCGCCCCGGGCCGCGGGCTCGACGTGGGCTTCGGGCTCGGGGAGGGACTCGACGTGGGCTTCGGACTCGCCGTGGGCTTCGGGCTCGAGGAGGGACTCGACGTCGGCTTCGGACTCGACGTCGGCTTGGGGGTGGCGGTCGGGCTCGGGCTCGGCTTCGGCGTCGGCGATGGGCCGGGGGTGAGGATGGGCCGCAGCGCGGAGAGCTTGGCCGTCTGCCACGTGCGCCAGTCGTCGGTCACCAGACCACCGGTGTCTCCGCTGTTGGGGTTGAACGACCAGTAGGCGTAGCTGATCTTCGTCTTCGCGAGGTAGGCGACCATGGTTTTCAGCCAGGCCCGGTCGCTCGCGGTCTCGAGCTTCGTGCCGAACTCACCGAGCAGCACCGGCGCGATGTTCTCGCGGACGAGGTATCCCCAGTTGGCATCCCAGATGCCCTCGAGGTTCGCCGGATAGTTCGCCGCGCGGAACCAGGGCTGCTCGTGCACGGTCGACGGGTAGTCGTGCGGTGAGTAGACGACGCGGTTCTTCACCGACAGCGTGATCGGAGCCGATCGGACGTCTTTCAGCCCTCCGCCCCACCACGTCGTCGACCCGTCGCCCTGACGCTCCACCCCCTCGACCACGATGAGCAGTCTCGGGTTGACCGAGAGCACCGCATTGCCGGCGCGGGTCGCCGCCGCGCGCCAGTCGCGCGCGCCGTCACCGCATCCCCAGCAGGCCGGGCCGTGGGGTTCGTTGTGCAGGTCGACACCGATGACGGTGGGGTCGCTCTTGTAGCGCGCGGCGAGCATCTTCCAGTCATCGATCCACCGCTTCTCGCTGTACTGGGCGGTGTACCAGAGCTCGCTCTGCGCGCCCGAGTCGGGACGGTGCCGGTCGAGGATGACCGACAGGCCATGCGCCTTCGCCCGCGCGATGACGGTGTCCATCAGTTCCAGCGGTGTGAGCGAGACGAGTCCGGGGTTGAGCGCGCCGTTGAGGGAGTTCGAGCTGGTCGCGGCCAGGCACTCGTTCGAGAACGGCAGGCGGATCGTGGTGAATCCCATCGCCGCGATGGCATCCAGTCCCTCGTCGAGCGAGATGGACCAGAGACCGTGCGGGGCGCAGTTGGATGTCTCCATCCCGAACCACGCGACAGCCTTGATGGTGTACGCCGAGCCGGATGCCGTGACGATGCTCGATCCCCGGGTGGAGAGCCATCCCGGTGCGCTCGCCGCCGTCGCGGCCGGAACCACAGCACCGCCGACGATCACGGCGGCTGCGACCGCGACGCCCGCCAGGCGCGCAGCAGCGCGCCACCACCGCGTCGTCGTTCTGCGCACCCTGGCCCCCGCCTTCTCGGCACATCCTATGTCGCCCCGGGGACTCCCGATCCCCCTCCGGCGCCCTTCCCGGCGGTTCGCGGACGCCGGCGCCGATCCGCGGCTCACGAGCGCCGGGCGGGGGCGGTCGTGGACCCCGCGTGGGCGCGGTGGATCGCGAGCGCGAGGTGCAGCGCCGAGAGCACTTCGCCGTCGTCGAGCCGCACGCCCAGTGCCTCCTCGAGCGCGTCGAGCCGTTGGTAGAACACCGACCGCGACACGTGTGCGGCCGCGGCGGCGGCGGTGCGATTGCCGGGGTGGGCCACGACCGCCGCCAGGGCGTCGAGCAGGTCGTCACGCCGCGCGGGAGGGGCGTCGAGCACGGGTGAGAGCATCGACTCGGCGTGGGCGAGGAGGCGGTGGTCTCCGCGCAGGGCGGCGACGAAACGGCGCAGCGGATGCCGTCGCACCCACATCACCCCGGACTCTCCCACTTCACCGCTCTCGGCGAGGTCGAGCGCCTCGCGCGCCGAATCGAGGGTGCGCGCGAGCATCGAGTCCGGGTCGCCCGGATCGACGCGCGGGCCCACGACGAGGCGCGCGCTCCCGCCACCCGCGCGCAGCACCGCGAGGAAACGGTCCACCGTCGCCCCCGCGAAGGTCGTCGTGGTCGGCACGGCGAGGAGAACCGGCATCCATCCCTCCGCCGGTTCGTCGGGACGTCGGGCCGTCCCGCACAACGCCCGTCCGCCGACGTCGACCGCCGCCGCCTCGACCGCCGCCGGCCCCGGGGCATCGACCGCGAGGCCGAGCACCGACACCCCCTCGGACAGGAGCCCCGCGGCCTGCAGGCGCGCAGCGGCCTCGGGGAGGGAGGCGTAGCGCCCCGCGAGCAGCGCGTCGACGAGCCGACGGCGACCGAGGAGCGACCAGTCCTCCCCGTCCGCGTCGGCCAGCCGCCCGAGGGCCAGGGCCGTCGCGCCCTGCTCCAGCACCGCGATACGGCCCGCCGGGTGGGCGGGCCCCGCGAGGGCGACGAGCGATCCCCACCGCGTGCCGCGTGCCTGCACGGGGACGACCGACCGGGTGTCATCGGCGTCGCGCCGCCCGGACGGACGCGAGCGCTCGGCCCAGTGCTCGAGCACCGTGTGATCGGCGTCGGCGAGGTCGGCGACGATCACCTCGTGCGCGAGCGACTCGAGGACGACGGGAGCGCGCAGGGTGCGGGCGAGCCGCTCCACGACGTAATCGGCGGGAGCGCCGCGCAGGGCGAGCTCCATGAAGAGGGTCCGCACCTCCTCGCGGGCACGCAGCGCCGTCGTCTGGTCGTCGATGATGCGGCGGTGCACCTGCTCGGTGACGGTGACGAACTTGACCTCGCGGTGGAGGGCGACGAGGGCGAGGCCGGTGGACCGCGCCGTGTCGACGACGACGGCGGGGACGTAACGGTAGTGCGCGCCGAGCTCGACCACCACGCCCACGAGTCCCGCGGCGGCGAAGTCGGTGATGAGCGCCCGGAGGTCGTCGGGGTGCTCGGGCCAGGCGGATGCCGTCGTGAGCAGCAGCTCGCCGCCGTCGAGCAGGCGCGCGACACCCGGGCTGTCCGAGACGTGGACCCAGCGCACCGGGGCGTCGAGGGCGTCGGCGCCGGTCAGGACCTCGGGCATGCCGACGACCAGGGCCGGTACGCCGAGCGCCTCGGCGAGGGTCGGCAGACCCGGCCCGGTCGCTTCCGGACGATCTGTCCGGATGGCGACCGATTCACGACGATCAGACACGTGCGCTCCCGCCGACGAACCCGAAGAATCAATCCCACACACCCTAGTGCGCGGCCGGTCGGAGTGTCCGGTCGCACCACCCGAGGAGGACACGCATGACCCTGATCCGTCACCACATCGCCGGAGCGCCGAGCGGTTCCGATGCCCGCACCGGAGACGTCTTCGACCCGGCGACGGGACGGGTGCAGGCGCAGGTCGCCTTCGCCACGGCATCCGAGGTCGACGAGGCGATCGCCGCGGCCGCGGCCGCGCTCCCCGGGTGGCGGGCCACGAGCCTCATCAAGCGCGCGGACGTCTTCTTTCGCCTGCGCCACCTCCTCGTCGAGCGCGCCGACGAGCTCGCGGCCATCATCACCGCCGAGCACGGTAAGGTCATCTCGGACGCGAAGGGCGAGATCAGCCGCGGCATCGAGAACGTCGAGTTCGCCGCGGGCCTCGTGCACCTGCTGAAGGGCGAGCACGCCGAGCAGGTCAGCCGCGGTGTCGACGTGCACTCGGTGAAGCAGCCCGTGGGCGTGGTCGCCGCGATCACCCCCTTCAACTTCCCGGTCATGGTGCCGCTGTGGATGACGGCCTCGGCCATCGCCTGCGGCAACACCGTCGTGCTCAAGCCGAGCGAGAAGGACCCCTCGGCCGCGCTCTTCCTCGCGAAGCTCTACGAGGAAGCGGGGCTTCCCGCCGGTGTCCTCAACGTCGTGCACGGCGACAAGGTCGCCGTCGACGCGCTGCTGGACTCCCCCACCGTCCGCGCGGTGAGCTTCGTGGGTTCCACCCCCATCGCCAAGACGATCTACGCGCGCGCCGCCGAGAACGGCAAGCGCGTCCAGGCCCTCGGCGGAGCGAAGAACCACATGGTGGTCATGCCCGACGCCGACCTGGACTCCGCCGCCGACGCCGCGGTCTCGGCCGCCTACGGCTCGGCCGGTGAGCGCTGCATGGCGGTCTCGGTGCTCGTCGCCGTGGGCGACGAGGTCGCCGACGCTCTCGTCGAGAAGGTCTCCTCGCGCATCTCGGGCCTCAAGATCGGCCCCGGAACGGATGCCGCGAGCGAGATGGGTCCGCTCATCACGCGCGAGCACCGCGACAAGGTCGCTTCCTACGTCACCGGCGCCGCCGCCGAGGGCGCCGAGGTCGTCGTCGACGGCACGACCCAGGAATTCGAGGGGGACGGGTTCTTCGTCGGCGTCTCGCTCGTGGATCGCGTCGCCCCGGGGATGAAGGTCTACGACGACGAGATCTTCGGCCCCGTCCTCTCGGTCGTGCGCGTGCAGAGCTACGACGAGGCCGTGGCCCTCATCAACGACAGCCCCTACGCCAACGGCACCGCGGTGTTCACGCGCGACGGCGGCACCGCTCGCCAGTTCGAGTTCGACATCGAGGTGGGTATGGTCGGCGTCAACGTGCCGATCCCCGTGCCGGTGGGGGCGTTCTCGTTCGGCGGCTGGCGCAACTCGCTCTTCGGCGACTCGCACATCTACGGCCCCGAGTCGATCCACTTCTACACGCGCAGCAAGGTCGTCACCAGCCGCTGGCCCGACCCCAGCGAGAGCCAGATCAGCCTCGGCTTCCCGAGCAACCACTGAGTCCGGAAAGGTCCCGCCATGACCCTCACCTCCCCCGACCTCGACACCGACGCCCGCGTCCGCGCCAACGACCGCGGACACGTCTTCCACTCGTGGAGCGCGCAGGCGCTCATCGACCCGCTGCCGGTCGCGGGAGGTGAGGGCGCCACGTTCTGGGACTACGCCGGAAACCGCTACCTCGACTTCTCGTCGCAGCTGGTGAACCTCAACCTCGGGCACCAGCATCCCGATCTCGTCGCCGCGATCCAGCGGCAGGCGGGCGAGCTCGCCACGATCCAGCCGGCGATGGCCAACGACGTGCGCGGGGAACTCGCCCGGCGCATCGCGGAGGTCGCCCCCGCGGGCATGTCGAAGGTCTTCTTCACCAACGGCGGGGCGGATGCCAACGAGAACGCGGTCCGCATGGCGCGCCTGGTCACGGGCAAGCGCAAGGTGCTGGCGATGTACCGCAGCTATCACGGCAACACCTCCACGGCCATCACGCTGACGGGCGACCCGCGTCGCTGGCCGAACGAGCCCGCCGACGCCTCCGTCGTGCACTTCTTCGGGCCCTACGCGTACCGTTCGGCGTTCCACGCGACCACCGAGGAGGAGGAGACGGCCCGGGCGCTGGAGCACCTCGAGCAGACGATCATCCTCGAGGGGGCGTCGACGATCGGGGCGATCATCCTCGAGACGGTCGTGGGCACGAACGGTGTGCTCGTCCCGCCGCCGGGCTACCTCCCGGGCGTCCGTGCGCTGTGCGACAAGTACGGCATCGTCTACATCGCCGACGAGGTGATGGTCGGCTTCGGCCGCATCGGCGAGTGGTTCGCCGTGGACGCCTTCGACGTCACTCCCGACCTCATCACCTTCGCGAAGGGCGTGAACTCCGGCTACGTGCCCCTCGGCGGCGTCGTGATCTCCGACGCGATCGCCGCGCATTTCGACACCGTCGCGTTCCCCGGCGGCCTGACGTACTCGGGTCACCCGCTGGCCTGCGCGCCGGGCGTGGCGACGTTCGAGGTGTTCGAGCGCGACGGCATCCTCGAGCGGGTCCGCGACCTCGGCGAGCGCGTCGTGAAACCGCGCCTGCGGGAGATGGCCGAACGGCATCCCTCGATCGGCGAGGTGCGCGGTCGCGGGTTGTTCTGGGCCATCGAGCTCGTGCGCGACAGCGAGACGCGCGAGCCGCTCGTTCCCTTCAACGCCGCTGGAGCCGACGCGGCGCCGATGGCGGCCTTCGCTGCCGCGTGCAAGAAGGCCGGCCTCTGGCCGTTCACCCACTTCAACCGCGTGCACGTGGCCCCTCCCCTCGTGATCACCGAGGAGGAGCTCGTGCGCGGCCTCGACATCATCGACGAGGCGCTCACCGTCGCCGACGAGGCAGCCGCGTCATGAGGGTGCTGCACAACGTCGTCGGCGGCGCGTCGGTCGCCTCCGCGGGCGCCCAGCTCGACCTGGTCAGCCCCGTCACGGGCGAGGTGTACGCCCGGGCACCGATCTCGACGGATGCCGAGGTGGATGCCGCCGTCGCCGCCGCCGCGGCTGCATTCCCTGCGTGGAAGCGGGCGACGCCGGCCCAGCGCCAGCTCGCGCTGTTCCGCCTCGCCGACGCGCTCGAGGCCCGAGCGGAGGAGTTCGCCGACCTCGAGTCAGAGGACACCGGCAAGCCCCGCGCGAGCCTCGTCGCCGACGAGATCGTGCAGTCGGTCGACCAGCTGCGGTTCTTCGCCGGCGCCGCGCGCGAGCTGAACGGTCGCGCCGCGGCCGAGTACGCCGAGGGGTTCACGTCGTACGTGCGGCGGGAGCCGATCGGTGTCGTCGCCCAGGTGACGCCGTGGAACTATCCGCTGAACATGGCGGTGTGGAAGATCGGCCCGGCGATCGCGGCGGGCAACACCGTGGTGCTCAAGCCCAGCGAGACCACGCCGCAGACGACGGTGCTCCTCGCCGAGATCGCGGCCGAGATCCTGCCGCCGGGGGTTCTCAACGTCGTCCTCGGCGACCGCGACACCGGCCGCGCGCTCGTGGAGCACCCGACCCCGCAGCTCGTCGCGATCACCGGGTCGGTGCGCGCGGGGATGCAGGTCGCGGCCTCCGCCGCGCGGGATCTCAAGCGCGTGCACCTCGAGCTCGGCGGCAAGGCGCCGGCGATCGTCTTCCCGGACGCCGACCTCGACGCCGCGGCATCCGGGATCGCCGAAGCGGCCTTCTTCAACGCCGGTCAAGACTGCACCGCGGCCACCCGCCTGCTCGTGCACGCCTCGCTGCACGACGCGTTCGTCGAGCGCCTCGTGGCGTACGTCGAGCAGAACGTGCGCGTGGGAGCTCCGGACGATCCGGATGCCTTCTTCGGCCCGGTGAACAACCCCGACCAGCTCGCGCGGGTCGAGGGGTTCGTCGAGCGACTCCCCGCGCACGCGCGCGTGGAGACGGGCGGGACGCGGGTCGGCGACACCGGCTGCTTCTTCGCCCCGACGGTGGTCACGGGGCTTCAGCAGGACGACGAGCTCGTGCAGCAGGAGGTCTTCGGCCCCGTCCTGTCGGTGCAGTCCTTCGACACCGACGACGAGGCGCTCGAGCTCGCGAACGGCGTGCCCTACGCCCTCGCGGCGTCGGTCTGGACGCGCGACAACGGCCGCGCCCTGCGGTTCAGCCGCGACCTGGACTTCGGCTGCGTGTGGATCAACGCGCACATCCCGTTCGTCTCGGACATGCCGCACGGCGGATTCAAGCAGTCGGGCTACGGCAAAGACCTGTCGGTCTACGGCTTCGAGGACTACACCCGCATCAAGCACGTCATGTCGAGTCTCGGCTGATCGCGGGGAGCGGGCACCCCACGATCACCTCGGCCATTGCGACGACGAGGTCGGTCGCCCGGCCCGGGGTGATCGAGGGGTGCCCGCCCATCACGCGATATCCGTACGCGTCCTCGAGTGAGACGAGATTCTGCGCGGCCTGCTCGGCTTGCATCCGCAGGGCGAACACGCCCTCCGAGCTCCCGCGCTCCAACAGCACCACGTACAGGCTCACCTCGCGGTCGAACAGGGTCGACAGGAGCGCGGCGACGGACGGCATGCGCGCCGCCGCTCCCCCGAGCTCGCACAGCATCCGCACGTCGTCGTCGTCGACGCCCGTGGGGAGGCCGTGTTCGATGAGCAGACGCAATCGCTGCGGCGTCGAGCCCTGGAACGCCTCGACCGCCGCGGCGCGCTCGGTGTAGAAGCGATCCATCGCCTGCCGCACCGCGTCGGTGACGAGCGCCGAGATGTCGGGGTAGTAGTAGGACACCGTCTGGGGAGCCAGCCCGGCCTCGGCGGCGATGCGCTGAAGGAGGGCGCCGTCGGCGCCGAACCGGACGATCGCGCGCTGCGCGGCCGCGACCAGTTCGCGGCGCCGCCCGTCTTGACGCTTCGGACGTGCCACGACGAGCCTCCCGGTGTTCTCGCGCCCCCAGGGCGCGTCAGACGCAGACGTACAGCTTACGCACGGCCTCGTGCACCTCCCACACGCTCTCTTCGCCGGCGTTGAGCCGGACGACGCTTCCCGGCCCGATCTCCACGACCTCTCCCGTGGCCGGGAAGGTGAGCGTCGCTCGACCGGAGTGGACGAGGAAGATCTCGTCCTCGTCGGCATTGCGCATCACCCCGGGCGTCATCTCCCACAGCCCGACGGAGACCCCTCCGAGGGGAGCGAACTCGATGAGGCCGGCCGTCGCGCCAGGGCGCCCCGGCTCGGTCGGGAGGGGTTCGTGGTCGAAGGCAGCGTCGGTCAGTGTGGCGATCACGTGTGTCATGCCGCCCAGGTTATGCAGCGCCCGTTTCCCGCGGGTTTCGTCCCCGAGTGATCCACCATTCTTCTCGCTCCTATTCGAACAATCGTGTTACAGGCTCGAAAACTGGCTCATATCGAGTGATCCGTATCTATAGCTTGTGCTCGACGAATCACATGGGAAGCCCTCTCTCGCCCCCTCGCCCGAAACCCGGAGGAATCATGCGCCGCACCCGCACTCGTCCCGCTCTGCTCATCGCCGCCACCGCCGGAACCGCCGTCGTGCTGGCCGGCTGCTCCGCCTCGAGCGATGCAGCGCTCGACCCCGACGCCGATCTCTCGACGCAGACGCTGACGGTCACGACGTGGCCCGAGTACTACCCACCGACGCTCGCGGAGGACTTCGAGAAGGCCACCGGTGTGCACGTCGAGATCCTTCACCACGCCACCAACGAGGAGGGGCTGGCGAAGGTGACGACCTCGGCCGACACGGGGATCGACGTCGCCTTCCTCTCCGGTGGACCGGTATCGGTGCTCATCGAGGAAGGGCTCGTGTCGCCGCTGGATCACAGTGCGCTGCCGAACCTCGCCAATCTGTACCCGGAGGCGTCGGAGTTCGCCTTCGACCCGGGTCTGGTGTACTCGGCCCCGTACGCCTGGGGCACGACAGGCATCTGCTACCGATCGGACCTCGTCTCCGGGACGCCGACGTCGTGGGCCGACATCCTCACGCCGGCGCCCGAGCACGTCGGCCGCATCACCATGCTCGATGACCTGCGCTGGATGTTCCTTCCCGCGCAGAAGCTGCTCGGATACTCGTTGAACACGACCGACGACGACGAGCTCGCCGACGTCGAGAAAGTGCTGTCGGCGGCATCCCGGAACCTGCTCGCGTTCGACAACACCACCTACGGAGACAAACTCGCCGCCGGCGAGGCGACCCTCAGCGAAGCCTTCGACGGGTGGTGCAACGTCGCGGCGCAGAGCGACCCGCGCATCGCGTTCGCCCTGCCGGAGGAAGGCTCCGACCTGTGGGTCGACTCGGCGGTGATCCTGTCGTCGTCGCAGAACAAGGAGGCGGCCCACGCCTTCATCGACTACGTGCTGTCCACCGACGTCTCGACGTGGATCACCGAGAACCTGCTCTACAACACCCCGAACGAGAAGGCGATGACACAGCTGCCGAGCGACCTCTTCGCCACCTACACCGCCCTGACCGCCGACGGCGCGCGGTTGGCGTCGATGGAGCAGATCGTCGACCTGGGCGCCGACGTCGAGAAGTACAACCTCATCTCCACACGGGTACGGGCGGACCAGTGAGCTCATCCGCTGCGGCCGGAGCGACGCGAGCCCGTCGCTCCGGCCTGCTCACCCTGATCTCACCGGCCGGCTACCTCGGACTGTTCGTCGCCGTGCCGCTGCTCCTCGTGCTCGTCAGCGCCTTCCTCACCCGCGGGCGCGTGGGCGGGGTGCGGCTGCCGATATCGGTGGACAGCTTCGTGCTCCTCGCGGAGCCGGTCTACCTCGGCATCCTGCTCACCTCGCTGGCGACGTCCCTCACGGTCACCCTCGTATGCGTCGTGGTGGCCTACGCATTCGTCGCGGCCATGCGCGGGATGTCGCCGCGCGGCCGTGCGGGCCTGCTGGTGGTGCTCATGGTCCCGTTCTGGACCAGCTTCCTGATCCGCGCCTATGCCTGGATGCTGCTGCTGGGCGAGCACGGTCCGGTCAATGCCCCACTGCTGAGCCTCGGAGTCATCGAGCAGCCGTTGACGCTGCTGTACACCCCGGCGTCGGTGACGGTCGTCCTCGTCTACGTGTATCTGCCGATGATGATCCTCCCCATCGCCGCAGCCGCCGAATCGGTGGATCCCACGCTCCGCGATGCCGCGCGCAACCTCGGAGCAGGCGCATGGCGACGCTTCCGCACCATCGACCTGCCGCTCACCCTTCCCGGATGCCTCACCGGCTGCGTGCTCGTTCTCGTGCCGTCGATGTCGAACTTCGTCGTCCCCGACCTCATCGGAGGCGGCAAGACGGTGCTGATCGGCAATGTCATCCAGGACGAGTTCCTCGTGTCGCGCAACTGGCCGTTCGGGTCGGTGCTCGCCCTCACCCTTATCGCCCTGCTGGTCGGGGTGCTCGTCGTGCAGGCCGCCGTCTCCCGCCGCTTCGAAGGGCACGCACGATGACGCGGCGCGAGACGGTGACGTGGGGGCTCCTGCGCGGGACGACTCTGACGCTCGTGTGCGTCTTCCTCCTCGCTCCGGTCGCGGTCGTGGCCGTGATGAGCCTGAACTCGGGCGACAGCGTGCTGCGCTGGGAGGGCCTGAGCCTGCAGTGGTACGCGGCGGCGCTGTCGTCGCAGCCGCTGATGTCGAGCCTGTTCATGAGCCTCGCCGTCGCCGCGACCGCCACCGCCATCGCCGGCGTGCTCGGAACGATGCTGGCCATCGGCGTGCATCGCGTGGCGCGCGGGCCACTCCTGCGGGCGCTGGCGTTGCTTCCGGCCTTCGTGCCCGACATCGTGCTCGGCATCGGCACGCTCTCGCTCTTCGCCCTCTTCGCCTGGAAGATCGGATTCACCTCGGTGGTCGTGGCGCACGCCGCCTTCGAGATCGCCATCGTCGCGGCCTTCGTCCTCGCCCGCCTGGGGGGACTCGACCCCGCGCTCGAGGAGGCGTCGGCCAACCTCGGTGCCACTCGTCTGCGCACCTTCCGGCGCATCGTCCTGCCGCAGCTGATGCCATCGATCCTGGCGGGCTGCGCCCTCGGCTTCAGCCTCTCGCTCGACGAGTTCATCATCGCCTTCTTCACCACCGCGGCCGGGTCGCAGACGCTGCCGATCCAGGTCTACTCGATGGTGCGGTTCGGCGTGAGCCCCGAGATCAATGCGCTCGCCACGATGCTCCTGGTCGTCACCATCGTCATCATCCTCGCGGTGCAGCGCGCACTGCTGCCCCTCATCCTCCGGAGGAAGCCATGACCGTCCACTCCCCCTCCCCCCTGCTGAGCGTGCAGGGCGTCGACGCCCACTACGGGAGCGTGCAGGCGCTGCACGGGATCGACATCGACATCCGCGAAGGCGAGAGCTTCGCGATCCTCGGCCCCTCGGGGTCGGGGAAGTCCACCCTGCTGAGACTCATCGCCGGATTCGAGCCGGTGTCAGCGGGCACGGTCACGCTCGACGGTCGTGATCTGGCGGCCGTGCCCGCTCACCGCCGCCCGATCGGCCTGATGTTCCAGTCCTACGCGCTCTTCCCCCACATGAGCGCATCCGCCAACATCGCCTACGGACTCCGCGCCGAAGGCGTGTCGCGCGCCGAGACGCGTCGACGCACTGCCGAGGCGCTCGAGACGATCGGGCTGGCATCCGTGGCCGACCGCCGACCGGCCCGGCTGTCCGGGGGACAGCGCCAGCGCATCGCGCTGGCGCGCGCTCTCGTCAAGCGCCCGCGCATGCTGCTTCTCGACGAGCCCCTCTCCGCACTGGACCGCCGAGTGCGCGCCGACATGCAGGCCGAGCTCAAGCGCTTGCAGCACGAGACGGGGATGACGTTCGTGATCGTCACGCACGACCAGGAGGAGGCGATGGTCCTCGCCGACCGCATCGCCCTGCTGCGCGACGGGGCGATCGAGCAGATCGGAACACCCACGCAGATGTACGAGCGACCGGCGACGGCCTACGTCGCGCGCTTCATCGGCACCTCCACCCTGGTGCCGGGCGTCGTCCGAGACAACGGCCTCGAGGTCCCCGGCATCGGCCTCGTCGGGCACGTCGATCGCAATGGCTGGGCCGACGGCGATCGAGCCGCGCTCGTCCTCCGCCCCGAGCACGTCGAGCTCGTGCCCGCGGACACGGCTGCGTGGCGCGGCCGGTTCGTTTCTGCGAGCTACCTCGGCGGACACGTGGACGCCCTCATCGAGACGCCGCACGGGGAGGTCACGGTACGGGTACCGCGTCTGCCCGAGCTCGGCTGGGGAGAGGAGATCGGGCTGCGCATCACATCCTCCGGCCGCCACCTCGTTCCCGCAGACGACGAAATCCGCACTTCACACGCCGCATGACAACTGATACCGTTGTCCAATCATGGCGAAGACGATGGAATCATCGGGTAAGCAGGTGGACTCTGTCTCGAAGGCCATCATCGAACAGCTCCAGGAGGACGGCCGCAGCTCCTACGCCGACATCGCGAAGGCCGTCGGTCTCAGCGAGGCCGCCACCCGCCAGCGCGTGCAGAAGCTGCAGGAGACGGGCGTCGTGCAGATCGTCGCCGTCACTGATCCTCTGCAGCTCGGCTTCGCGCGTCAGGCGATGATCGGCATACGCGTGTCGGGAGACACGCGCTCGGTCGCCGAGCGGGTGGCCGACGTGCCCGGCGTCACGTATGTGGTGCTCACGGCCGGCTCCTACGACCTCCTCGTCGAGATCGTCTGCGAGAGCGACGACGACCTCATCGACACCCTGAACGACCAGATCCGCACCCTCCCGGAGGTCATGGCCACCGAGACCTTCGTCTATCTCAAGCTCCACCGTCAGCTCTACAACTGGGGAACACGATGACCCTTCTCGACACCGACCAGAACGCGACCCTCCAGACCAAGGCCCGCGACCACCTGTGGATGCACTTCGCCCGTCAGTCGGTGATGACCGACGGCCCCGGCGTCCCGATCATCGTCAAGGGCGAGGGTCACCACATCTTCGACTCCACCGGCAAGCGCTACATCGACGGGCTCGCGGGCCTGTTCGTCGTAAACGCCGGGCACGGTCGCCGCCGCATCGCGCAGGCCGCCGCGAAACAGGCCGAGGAGCTCGCGTTCTTCCCCCTGTGGTCGTACGCCCACCCCGCGGCGATCGAGCTCGCGGAGCGCCTCGCGAACCTCGCACCCGGCGACCTCAACCACGTCTTCTTCTCCACCGGCGGCGGAGAGGCCGTCGAGACGGCGTTCAAGCTCGCCAAGCAGTACTGGAAGACGCAGGGGCAGCCCACGAAGCACAAGGTCATCTCCCGCGCGATCGCCTACCACGGCACCACGCAGGGAGCCCTCGCGATCACCGGCCTGCCCGTGATGAAGCACATGTTCGAGCCCGTCACGCCCGGCGGCTTCCGCGTTCCGAACACGAACTACTACCGCGCCGAGGAATCCGGCTTCGGCGGCGGGACGCCGGAGGAGTTCGGGCTGTGGGCGGCCGACCGCATCGAGCAGATGATCCAGTTCGAGGGTCCGGAGACGGTCGCCGCGGTGTTCCTCGAGCCCGTGCAGAACGCGGGCGGGTGCTTCCCCGCCCCCGCGGGGTACTTCCAGCGGGTGCGCGAGATCTGCGACAAGTACGACGTGCTGCTCGTCTCCGACGAGGTCATCTGCGCCTTCGGCCGGCTCGGACACTACTTCGGCGCCTCGGCGTACGACTACCAGCCCGACATGATCACGTTCGCCAAGGCCGTCACGAGCGGGTACTCCCCCCTCGGCGGCACGATCATCAGCGACCGCATCTACGAGCCCTTCGCGCACGGCGACGCCTCGTTCCCGCACGGCTACACCTTCGGCGGGCACCCCGTCTCGGCGGCCGTTGCCCTGGAGAACCTCGACGTCTTCGAGGAGGAGGGCCTGCTGGAGAACGTCCGGACGAACTCCCCGCTCTTCCGCTCCACGCTCGAGAAGCTCCTCGACCTGCCCATCGTCGGCGACGTGCGCGGCGACGGCTACTTCTTCGGCATCGAGCTGGTGAAGGACAAAGCGACGAAGGAGACGTTCGACGACGACGAGTCCGAACGGCTGCTGCGCGGCTTCCTGTCGAAGGCGCTGTTCGACGCGGGCCTGTACTGCCGCGCCGACGACCGGGGCGACCCGGTCATCCAGCTCGCGCCGCCGCTGACCCTCGGCCCCGCCGAGTTCACCGAGATCGAGCAGATCCTCCGCTCCGTGCTCACCGAAGCCTCGAACCGCCTCTGACGCCACCGGGGTGCCGGCGCCACCGATGCCGGCATCCCCGCTCCCCCGCTCCCACCCGCGAGCGGTGCTCCGATGCTGTACCCGACACATCCCCGGTCACGGCGCTCGTCGTGACCCGCACCCTTCTGGAGGAGCCACGAACGACAACATCGGTGCCGCGACGGCACCCGCGAACTCGGGCGCCAAGCTCGCCCGCACCCTGGGTCTCTGGTCGATCGTCGGCCTGGGTCTGGGCTACATGACCCCGACCGTCGTGTTCGACACCTTCGGCCTCGTCGCCGAGGGGACCGACAACGTCGTCCCGGCCGCCTACGCGGTGGCCCTCGTCGTGCTGGTCTTCACCGCCATCAGCTACGGCAAGATGGTGCGCGTCATCCCCAGCGCCGGTTCCGCCTACACCTACTCGCGCGAGTCGATCCACCCCGGAGTCGGGTTCGTCGTGGGATGGACCGCCCTCATCGACTACATGCTGCTGCCGATGGTGAACGCCCTCATCCTGCGCAGCTACATGGAGGCGCTGTTCCCCGACGTCCCGGGCTGGATCTGGGTCGTCGTGTTCACCGCCGGGGTCACCGGCGTGATCTACCTGACGATGCGCGGCACCTCGAACGTCAACATGATCCTGCTGGTGTTCTCGATCCTCGTGATGGCCGTCTTCGTCGTGATGGTCGTCGTACAGCTGGTCGGCGGGGCCGGGGCGGGCACCGCCGTGTCGCTCGCGCCCTTCGTCCACGACGATGTGCAGTTCAGCGCCGTGCTCGCGGGTGCCACCATCGTGTGCTTCTCGTTCATCGGCTTCGACGCGGTGTCGATGTATTCGGAGGAGGCGAAGACTCCGAAGATCATGCCGCGCGCGATCGTGCTGACCCTCATCGCGGGTGGCGTCATCTTCCTCATCGCCTCGTACGTGACGCAGCTGCGCTTCCCCGACTCGGCGGCCTTCCCGCCCGAGGCCATCGAGGACAGCACCCTGCCCGAGATCGGCGTCCAGGTCGGCGGCCCCGTGTTCCAGGCCGTGCTCACCGCCGCCGGCTTCGCCGCGACACTCGCCTCGTGGCTCGCCTCGCATGCGTCGGTCTCACGCATGCTCATGGTGATGGGCCGCAACAACGTGCTGCCGCGCAAGATCTTCGGGTTCATCAACCCCAAGACGCACACCCCGACGTTCTCGATCATCATCGTCGGCGTCGTGAGCCTGCTGGCGATCGAATTCACGCTCGAGCAGATCGCGGCCTACATCAACTACGGCGCGCTCGTGGCGTTCTCGTTCGTCAACATCTCGGTGATCGCGTGGTTCGCGGTCCGCAGGGGCCTGCGCAAGACGCCGGGCGACATCTTCCGCTACATCGTGATGCCCGGGATCGGCCTGCTCCTCACGGTGCTGCTGTGGCTGAACCTCGACATGCACGCGCTCGTCGGCGGGCTCATCTGGACCGCCCTCGGCGTCGTCTACCTCGTGATCCTCACGCGCGGTTTCCGCCGCCCGATCGCCTCGTTCGACGAGAACGAGCCGGTCACCGGGGTGAACAAGACCGTCCCCGGGCCGCGCTCGGAGATCTGACGCGCCTACCCGTCCCGCACCGCGTCGGCCGCGGCATCCCTTCCCGGGGGTGTCGCGGCCGTCGTGCGTGGGGCGCCGGGCGGACGGCCGCGCGTGCCGGGCTCCGGACATCGAGCGCCTTCGCGGCGCGATGCGGGCCGCAGCGGGGCGCGGAGGCGCGTCGGTTCCGGAGCGCGGGACAGCGCCGCAGGTGATCATGTCCACGGGTACCCTGCACCGGTGGACATGATCGACGGCACCTTCCGAACCGCCTGGAGCATCGAGGTCGGTGGGTTGAGCCGCGGCGACCTGATCGACAGGCTCGACGCGCATGGCATCCATCGCAATCCCTTCGCCGAGACACTCCTCGCTGACTCCGTTCTCGACAACACCCCGCACGAGACCGTCGCGATCGTCGAGATCTCGGTGGCCGACCTCGGATTCCCCGACGGCGCGACACTGCCGCACGTCTTCGCCGGAGCCGCCCGGCGTGGTCTCGAACTCTGTCCGCCCGTCACCGCGCCGTACCTGCGGCTCGCGACGCTCGATCAAGCGACCGCGCCCGACAGCGTCCTGAGCACCGGCCGCGCGCCCACGGGCTCGCTGCAGGTCGCCTCGCCGGTGCTGCGCGCCGACCACGACTACCCGAAGGGCTTCTACCTGCGCGTCATCGACGGGGTGCCGTGGCTGCGCGGGTACCGCTGCGACGACGAGTACGTTCTGTCGCCGGGCGACCGGTTCGCGTTCCGCGCGGCCCCGGATGGCGTGCAGAACCCCTGAGCCATCTGCTGATCGCGGCCATGACCGCGAGGCACGGCCGCCGAGGCGCGGTTTTCCCGGAGGTCGGCCCGGCGGGCGCCGGCGCGCAGCTCCGCCCGACGTCGGGACGACTCGCGCTTCTCCCCGTCGAGGCGCCGAGTTCGGCGGGACGACGCCGGTGGCGCACCCGCCGCCCCGGTAGACTCCCCTCAGTGACCACCACCCGCGCCGAAGCCGCTTACCTGCGCTCGGTGACGGCGTTCAAGAACCCCACGCTCGATCTGCTGCACGGGCGGTTCGCCCCCTTCGTCGTCGCGGTGCTGTCGGTGGTGTTCTCCCCCGATCGTCCGGCCGTCGCCGTCGCCGACGCGCACGTGGAGGTCGCGGAGGCGATCGACGAACTCCGCGCGGCCGGATACGACACCGACGACGACCGCCGCATCCCCGCGGGCTCGGCGCGCGACATCTGCCGCGGCTGGGTGCGCGTGGGCTGGCTGGGCCTGCAGATCGAGGACGACGTCGAGGTCTACCGCCTCTCCGCACACGCCGTGGGCGCTCTCGAGATCGCCGGGCGCGCCGGCGGCGGGCGCGCCCGGGTCTCGCGCTCGCGCGTGCGGACGCTGCTCGACGCGGTCGAGCGCCTCGCCCGCGACGCCGAGAGCGATCCCGCCCGCCGCCGCGAGGCGCTGCTGGCCGAACGAGCGGCCCTGGATGCCGAGATCGCCGCGCTCGACGAGGGCACCGTCGCCCCGCCCGACGACGACCACCTGCTCGAGGAGGCCGAGAACGTCATCCATCTCGCCCGCGAGCTCCCGGCCGACTTCTCGCGCGTCGCGGAGTCGATCGCGGCGATGCAGCGCGACGTCGTCGCCGAACTCCGCCGCGACGTCCGCCCCACCGGGGAGGTGCTGCGCGAATACCTCGAGCGCGGCCGCCAGGTGATGCAGGCGACCCCCGAGGGTCGCGCGTTCCAGGGCGCCCTGCGCCTCATCGGGGATCCCGAGCGCATCGACGACCTCACCGACCAGCTCCACGCCGTCCTCACCCAGCCGTTCTCGCGCCTGATGAGCCCCGAGCAGCGCAGCGAGCTGGACGCCATCGCCCGGCGCGTCGAGGCCGGTGTGCAGGAGGTGCTCACGGCGCAGCGCCGCGCCTCGCACGTGATCACGGCCCAGGTGCGCACGCACGACCCGATCCGAGACCGGCAGGTCGACGATCTGCTGCGCGGCGTCATGGCGGGACTGCACCGCTGGAGCCAGACCCGCGCCCCCGGCCGCGTCGAGCCGGTGCGCACCCTGCCGCTCGCCGACGTGGGTCACCTGCGCCAGTCGCTCAGCGACGTCCGGCCGCCCGGCGCGCCCGCGCCCCTGGCATCCGGCGACACCGACGTCGAGTTCATCGACGCGGACACGCGCGCCTGGGGCGGGCCGCACTACGCCGAGCTCGAGGCGTACGCCGCCTCGCTCGGCGACGGCTTCGACCTGGCGGAGGCGTTCGCGGGAGCGGATGCCGAGACGCGCCGTCCGGTCGACCTCGTCGGCCTGCTCGAGATCGTGCACCGCGGCGGGCTCATCGAGACCGACGAGGTCTCGGTCGTCGAGGCCGTGCGCCCCGACGGCACGACCCGTCGCTTCGCGTTCGGGGCGGTCCGGGCCGGACGCTTCACAGAAACGGATGCCGATGAGTGACGTGAGCACCTCGCCCACCCCCGCAACGGTCGCGACCGATCGGGACCAGGAGGGCGGGACCGAGACCACCTCCCCCGCGTTCATCTCCCCCGTCGCGATGGAGAACGACCCCGACGCTCTCTTCGCCGGCGATCGGGGCACACTCGACACCGAGGTGCGACGCGTGCTGGTGCGAATCCTGCAACGGCGGTTCCTCCTCGCGGAGAACTCCCCCGCCGAGTGGAAGCTGCTACTCGAGCACCAGCAGATGATCGAGTCGCGACTCAACGACCTGTTCGTGCGGCTCGTCGTCGACCACTCCCGCGGTGTCGCCTACAAGGAGCAGGTGCGCAGCGACGAGGTCGACGTGCCGATCCTTCTGAAGGACGAGGCGTACTCCCGCGCCGAGACCCTGGTGCTGGTGTACCTGCGGACCGTCTTCCAGCGTGAGACGACCGCCGGTACCGCGTCGGCCCGGGTCGACGTGGAGGAGGTCGAGCAGACGGTGCTCACCTACTTCAGCGAGACCGACGGCACGCGCGCGAGCCAGCAGCGCGCCGTGCGCACCGCCATCGCGCGGCTCGATCGCGAGGGCATCATGGAGGAGGAGTCCGAGGGGCGTTACCGCATCGGGCCCCTGATCGAGATCGTGCTCAGCGCCGAGACGCTGCGGGAGCTGCAGAAGTGGCTGGACGAGCAGACCCGGAACGCACCCGCCGAGGTCCTGGCATCCGAGACTCCCGCCACCCCCGAGAAAGACCTGCTTTTATGACCATGCTCGAGACCCTCTTCGGCCTCATCCCCGCAGCTTCTCGCGGGCAGCAGTGGGTGGCCGAGGACCTGCAGTTGATCAACTGGGGCGGCTACGACGGGACTCACCGCGTGCGCTTCGCCCCCACCGCGACGCTGCTGTGCGGCGGATCGGGCTCGGGCAAGTCGACGCTCATGGACGCGTACGTCGCGCTCATGATGCCGCACACCACCCCGTTCAACGGCGCCTCGAACGGCGCCGTGGTGGGGCGCCCGCGCGGGCAGGAGCAGCGCAACATCCTGTCGTACGGGCGCGGCAAGCTCGACGAGTCCCGCACGGACGAGGGCACGAAGGTGCGGGTACTGCGCGGCGACGGCGTCGACACGTGGACCGCGATCGCCATGACGTGGGCCGACCACGACGGCGCCCGCTTCACCGCGGTGCGCGCGTGGTACTTCCCGGCCGCGGCACGGACGCTCGACGACGCGGTCAAGGTGCGCGCGACCGTGCACGGGGCGTTCGATCTACGGTCCCTCGAACCGGCGGCCCGCGCCCACCTGTCGGACGCCGCCGTCCGCGCGACGGGCCTGGACACCCTCGCGACCGACCGCGAGTTCTCGGCGCGACTGCACGCCGTGCTCGGCATCGGGGCCGCCGGCTCCGGCGCGAAGGCGATGAGCCTGCTCGCACGCATCCAGGCGGGGCAGCAGATCACGACCGTCGACGACCTGTACAAGCGCATGGTGCTCGAGGAACCCGAGACGCTCGCCGTCGCCGACGCCGTGGTGTCGCACTTCGACGGGCTCGAGGGCACGCGCACGCGCATGCTCGAGGCGCGTCAGCAGGTACGCGCGCTGCAGCCGATCCGCTCGATGAAGACGCGGATCGACGAGGCCGCGGAGCGGCTGCGCCTGATCGATGACCTGGGTCGCTTCGGCGATCCCGAATCCCGCGCGTCACTGTGGCGAGCGCAGCGACGGGTCGACCTGCTCGGCGCCGTCGAGGCGGAGCTCCGCGACCGCACACACGCCACCGACGCGCTCGTGCGCGAGCGTCAGGCTCTGGCGGATGCCGCCGAGGCGGAGCGCGAAGGGCTCGGCGACGTGCTGCGCGCGGCCGGCGGCGACCGGCTCGACGCCGCGCAGCGCGAGCTCCGCGGGCTCGAGCGGCGCCTGGCAGGCATGCAGCGCGATCGGGAGCGGTTCGAGGCAGCGCTCGCGGTGCTGTCGAGCGAGGTGTCGTCCGAGAAGCAGTTCGCCGCCCTGGTCGACGAGGCCCGGCGCACCCTCGCCGACGCGGATGCCAAGGGCGCCGTGCGCGAGGCGTTCGTGGCCGCGAGCAGTCGGCACACCGCCGCGCGTCAGCAGCTCGCGGCGCTCGAGGCGGAGCACCGCCGCACGCAGACACGCGACGACAACATCCCCCCGCGGCTGCACGAGGCGCGCGAGGCACTCGCGGGGGCCGCGGGACTGACCGCGGCCGAGCTCCCCTTCGTCGCCGAGCTCGTCGACGTCCGCACCGAGTTCGAGCCGTGGCGCGGGGCGTTCACGCTCGCCCTCGGGGGGTTCGCGACAACGCTGCTCGTGGATGCCGCGCACCTGGCATCCTTCCGCGCGGCGATCGACGGCGTGCGCCTGTCGGAGCGGCTGCGGTTCGAGGGCGTGTCGACGGGGCTGCCGGAGCGCACGGGTCTGGATCCGGCGACCCTGCCGGGGCGGCTGGAGTTCCGCGCGTCGGCCTTCACCGGGTGGCTGCAGGACCGCCTGGAGCAGCAGTTCGCCTTCGTGTGCGTGGACTCCCCCGCGGAGCTGGCCGCTCACCGCCTCGCGCTGACCATCTCGGGTCAGACGAGCCAGGGCTCGCGCGGTGCGCACGGCGGCTCGATCCGTCACAGCGTGCTGGGGTTCTCCTCGCGCGTGCGGCTGACCGAGCTCGGCGAGCAGATCGTCACGGTGCGCCGCGACCTCGCCTCGGCGAGATCCGAGGTCGACGAGGCCGCCGCCGCGCTCGACGCGTTCGATGAGCGCCGGAGCGCGTTCGAGAAGATCGCCGATCTGTCGTGGGACCAGGTCGACGTGGCATCCGTTCAGCGCGAGCTCGACCGGTGGAACGAGACGGTCGTCGAGATCACCGCGGGTAACCCCCGCATCGCCGAGTTGCAGGAGCAGATCTCGGGCACGCGGGCGCGGGTGGCGCGCCTGCGCGAGGAGATCGGCGGAGCCAAGACCGAGCAGCAGACGCTCGCGGCGCGCTGGGCCGAGATCACCGACGACGTGGATGCCGCCAACGAGCGCATCGAGCGGGCCGAGGACGCAGGAATGGTGCTGTCGGCGGACGAAGCCGCGTATCTCGACGGGCTCTTCGTCGCACCGTCGGCCGATGCCTCGCCCTCGCAGCTCCTCTCTCGCTTCGACGCCGCGCTGGAGTCCGCATCCAAGCGTCTCCTCGAAGAGCAACGCGCAGCGCAGGAGACCTTCGCCGATCAGCGCGAGAGCCTCCGCCGCACGCTCACGGCGTTCACCGATCGGTGGCCGAGTCCGAACCTGCTCGCCGATCCCGACGAGTCGCTCGGCGACTTCGAGCGGATCCTCGCCGAGCTCGAGGCGAGCGGCCTGCACGAGCTCGAGGCCGAGTGGCGGGACTCGCTGCTGCGCCTCTCGGGCAACGACCTGACGAACCTCGACTCGGCGCTGACCCGCGCGCTGCGCGAGATCCGCGAGCGCATCGCGCCGATCAACGACATCATGCAGGACCTGCCCTTCTACGACGACGAGCACCGGCTGCAGATCGTGCCGCGCGAGAACCAGTCGGAGGTGCGGCGGCGGTTCCGTCGCGAGCTGCGCGATGTGCGCGCGGCGATCGACGCGGCGGCGTCGGACGAGGAGCGCGAGGCGGTCTACGGGCGGATGGCCCGGCTCATCGGTCGCATCCGGCCGACGGCTCCCGACTTCGCCGACCTGGTCGACGTGCGCAATCACGTGCGGGTCAGCGCCGAGCGCTTCCGCGCCGACACCGGCGAGCACGTCGCGCTGTACGACCACATCGGGGAGAAGTCGGGCGGTGAGTCGCAGGAGCTCATCGCGTTCATCGTCGGGGCAGCCCTGCGGTATCAGCTCGGGGATGCCGGGGCCGAGCGGCCGCGATACGCCCCGGTGTTCCTCGACGAGGCGCTCATCAAGGCCGACGCGCACTTCACCAAGCGCGCGATCGGCGCGTGGCGCGGGCTCGGGTTCCAGCTGGTCATCGGCGCGCCGAACGACAAGTACAGCGCGATCGAGCCGCACGTCGACGTCGAGTACGACATCCTCAAGGACACGCGGGGGCGGTCGTGGGCGAAGGCGAAGGTCGGGGTCGCGGAGCACGCGTGAGAGGGTCGCGGGGCTTGCGGCGACAGCCTGCCAGCACTGCTCTCCCGGCCGTGCTTTGCCCGGAGGTGTCTGCCCGGAGAAGCTCTGCCCGCCACTGCCTGGCCCGGCTCTGCCCTCGCTTGCCGTCACATGGTGATGAGCGCGGCCAGCGACACCAGAAGACCCACGCCGAGGGAACAGACCCACGCGACGGCAGCAGCGAGGTGCCAGTTCTGACGTTCCTCGAGCCGTGGACGGCGCGGGTCGTCGGCCCGCATCCGTCCGAGTGCGCGCTGGGTCAGGATGAGCGCGGGCGCGGCGATGATGACGATCAGGATGGTCGCGACGAGCTGCACCAGCAACCCGTTCTCTCGGGGTCCGATCGATATCGTGGCCCCGGCATCCGCCAGCGCCGAGATGATGTCGCGCGGACCGGTCAGCGCGATGATCGCGACGGCGCCGAGGACGACGAGGATCGCTCGAGCGACGGCGTCGGCGCGCGTCGGCGTCGGCGCCGCACGCGAGCTCTGACGCCGCTCGAACTCGTGCCGCGCACGCCGGAGGGCGAGAGGCCAGACGACGACACCGACGATCGCCGACAGCAGCCACGCGAGCACCTGCGCCGCTGACAGGGGGATGCCTCCCGCCCCGACCAGCACGACGGCCCCGATCCAGACGAAGAGAACGAGCGGGACTCCCCCGATGACCGCGAGCGCGGCGATGATCAGCCGGGCACGGCGAGAGAGACCCGAGGGGTGAGCCGCACGTTCAGCGTCGTGCGCGGAGGTCATGGGGAGATGGTAGTCGTGCGCTGTCGACCGTTCGCCCGTCGGAGGACGCTCATCGCGATCGCGTTCTCATGTTCGCTGCTGTCGGTTCTCAAAATGGCGGCGGATCCTCGGCGAAGTCGGCGCCGAGCGGAGACGTCCATCGCAGGTCGCCGGTGTCGGGGTCACGGGAGGGATGCCATCGCGTCTCGTGACGCAGTCGATGGTGATGTCGGCACTCCGGTGCGAGATTGTCGTCGTCGGTGAGGCCGCCCTCGGCCCAGGCGCGCAGGTGGTCGAGGTCGCACTCACGCGCTGAGCGTCCGCATCCGGGGAACACGCAGGTCGGAGACGTCACGCCCAGCCACCGGCGCAATGCGGTGGGCACACGGTACGTCGAGCGGTCGAGAGCCAGCGGCACTCCCGTGAGGGGATGGGTGAGGACGCGAACCCACGACGTCGCCTCGCCCGCCAGGCGCCGGGCCGTATCGAGGTCGATCGGGCCATGACCGTCAAGGACCGCCGGTTCGGCGCCGGCGCCGAGGAGCGTCAGCGCGGGGACCGTCACGACGATCGTGGCCCGGCGGTTCGCGCGCGGCGTCGGTCGGGCGGTCACCGGCGACACCGCACCCCGAGAGCCCGCCGCACCCCGAGAGTCCGCCGCGCCCGCGCCGGCGCCCGCGCCGGTCGCGTCAGGCGCCGTAGATCCCGCGTCGCCCGACCCGCTCACCGTCAGAAGGTCGGCGAACACATCGGCTCGCAGCTCCGAGAGCGCGCGATCCTCGTCGGGCGCGGCGCGAAGCTGACGTGCAAAGCGGTCGACGCGCGTGAGTGCGTCGTGCGCCCGGTCGGCGGGGAGCAGGGCGGTCAGCGTGGCCATGCCGTCGAGTTCGGGCGTGAGCCACACGCCGCGGTCACGGGCCGCTCGGCGGTGACGGGCCTCAAGCGATTCGCTGTGCACACGCTCTCGGAGAGCTCGTGCGGCGACGGTGAACCGCGCCGGCGGGAGCCGCAGCGCGCGATCGAGGGCGCCCTCGTCGAACGCCTTCCACGACGCGCGTTCGTCGGACTCGGCCCCGGAGCCATTGACGGGGGCATCGAGAGCGTCCGGGCTGCCCGGCTCGGCATCGGGCGAAAGCTCCCGCGAAAGCGCGTCGACCTCGTCAGGAGACGTCGTCGGTTCGTCGGCGGGCGACGCGGAATCCGAAGGCGTCGACGCAACGGGTTCGCCCGCGACCTCATCAGGAAGCGACGTGGCCAACCGCGCCGACTCGACGGCGTGGCGCTCAGAGATCATCCCCTCCGCGAACGCCGCCCACACCTCCGGACACCGCGTCTGGAGCATCTCCGCGTGTGCCGCCCGCGTGCGCACCGTCTGCTCGGACAACCGCAACCGCACAGCGATCTCGGCGACCGCCGCCCGTTCGGCCAGATCCCGGCGATCGCGCCGCACCGCCGCAACGGTGCGCCCACGCGTGTCGGACCACGCGGCATCCAGGGTCGGGTCGGATCCCACCCACGGGACGGGGTCGACGACCGCGTCGTGGAGCAGACGTCGGATCAGGCGGTACTCCGCCGCGGTGGCGCGATGGCGTTCACGGACGTGGTGCTCGAGCTCATCGAGAAGGGTCACGGGATCGGACGGCGCGAAGGTCGCAGGATGAGAAGACGCAGGTGCCGGCGCGAGATCGGCGCACGCAGAGGCCGCGGGATCGGACGGCGCGAGCGTCGCAGGATGAGAAGACACAGGTGCCGTCGCGAGATCGGCGCACGCGAAAGCCGCAGGACCAAACGGCGCGCCCATCTCGATATCGAAGCCCCCGCCGTCAAAGCCCCCTCCGTCGACGCACCCGGCATGGACGAGCCCTACCTCGATCGCCCACGCCGTGTCGGCCTCGGCTTGCAGGTCGTCCTCGCTCGGCCACGGCACGCCCCACCAGAGAGAGGCCGGTCGCAACCGGTCACTCGGGGATGCCGCGATGTCCATGTTCGAACACTAACGAGGGGTTCCGACATCGCCCGGCGGTGCGCGCGGACCCGGTGCTACCCCTCCCGCGGCGCCAGGATCACACTCAGGTCGCCCGCCGCCCGCAGGCGCTCGTACACGCCCGGCGCCAGGGCGTCGATGAGGAGCCGCCCGGTCACGTCGGCCTTGATGTACTCGACCGCCAGCAGCGCGAGCACCGGATTCGTCGTGGAGGTGCCCTGGTCGGGGGTGCGATCGCCGTACTCGGCGACCACCGCGTCGGTGTCGTCGGCGACCACCACCGCGAGGCGTCGGCCGGCCAACCGCAGCCGCGCGCTCGCGCCGCACTCCGACAGGTCGTACGTGCGCGGCCCCGACAGCGTGCGCGAGCCGTAGATCGCGACGTGCGTGTCGACGCCGCGCGCCGCCGCCGCCTCGAGCAGCGGGCCGAGCTCGTCGAGCTCCTCGTCCCAGACGCCGGCGAACAGCGTCGTCGTGGCATCCTCGATCACTCGGGCGAAGGCGAGGGTGTTCGCCTCGGCCCCGGTGAGCGACCACACCAGACCCGCCTCGCGGTGCAGCGGCAAGCGGGTCGCGGCATCCTGCGCCGCGCGCAGATCGCGATCGACCTGTGCGCGGATCGCCGCGATCACCCGCCCCGGGTCGACGGCGACGTACCGCACGGTGTCGGAGCGGTTGGCGAGGACGGCCCCGCGCGCCTCGAGGCGGTGAAGGGTCTCGTACACCTTGGATGCCGGCATCCCGGCCCGACGGCTCACCTCGGCGCCTGTCGAGGGTTCGTGCCCGACCAGCGCGGAGTACGCCTGGGCCTCGTACTGAGTGAACCCGAGCCGGGCCAGCGCATCCGTCAGTTCCGTCGTCGACACGCCCTCATCCTACGACTTGACCCGCCATGTACTACCCGAGTAGTAGTTGACCGAGAACCTCGACGAAAGGACCGACATGCGCAGAACGATCAGCACGGGATCACCGTGGGAACCCCGCGTGGGCTACTCCCGCGCGGTCGTCGTGAACGACACGATCTACATCTCCGGCACGGCCGGCGACGGCGACGACGCCTACACCCAGACGCGCGCCGCACTCGCCACCGTCGAGACCGTGCTCACCGACAACGGCTTCGCCCTCGCCGACGTCGTGCAGAGCCGGCTGATCGTCGCCGACTGGGACCACTGGGAGGACGCCGCGCGCGCCCACGGCGAGGTGTACGGCGACATCCGTCCCGCCTTCTCGATCGTGCACGCCCTCCCCTTCGTCGACGAGTCGATCCGGGCGGAGGTCGAAGCGATCGCGGTGCGGACGACGCCGTGATCGACCCCGGGACGCCGACGTCCCCGATACCCCGCACGATCCCGTGACCGCCGCCGAGCGCCTCTCTCGCACCGCCGTCGTCGTGCTCGCGGTCGCCGCCGGAGCCGCGATCGCCAACGACTACGCCCTGCAACCCGCCGTGGGCGCGATCGCGGTATCGATGGATGCCACCACGGCACGCATCGCGCAAGCGGTGGCCGCCGCGTTCGCGGGGTATCTCGCGGGTCTCGTGCTGCTGGTGCCGCTTGCCGACCGCGTCTCGGCCCGCACGCTGCTCAGCGCCCAGCTCACCGCACTCGCGGGATGCCTCGCGCTCGCGGCCGCATCGTCCACTCCGGCGATGCTGACCGTCGCGCTCGTGCTGGTGGGCGCCGCGACCACCGTCGCCGCGCAGAGCAGTGCGATCGTGGGGCGACTCGCCCCGCCCGAGAACCGCGGGGCGCAGCTGGGCACGGTCTCGGCGGGCATCTCGGCGGGACTCCTGCTCAGCCGCTTCATCGGAGGCACGCTGAGCGACCTCGTCGGCTGGCGCGGGGCGCTGCTGTGCCTCGCCGTGCTGCTGGTCGCGTGCGCGGCCCTCGTCGTCGCGGTCGTGCCACGGTCGTCGCCACGCGCACCGACGCCGTACCTCGCCGCGCTCCTCGGCCTGCCGCGACTGCTCCGGCAGCACGCGATGCTGCGGCGGGCGACGGCGACGGGAATGCTGTGGTTCTTCTCGTTCAACCTCGTGTGGGTGGCCCTCGCGGTGGAGCTGGCCGAACCGCCCTTCTCGCTCTCCCCCAGCGCGATCGGGCTCTACGGTCTCGTCGGCGCGCTCGGTCTCGTCGTCACGCGTGTCGCCGGGCAGCTCGCCGACCGCTTCGGGAGCGCGCGCGTGATCGCCGCCAGCCTGGCCGTGGCTGCGGCATCCGCCCTGGCCCTCACCCGCACACTGGGACAGCCCATCCCGACGGCTCTGGCCCTGGCCACGTTCGATGCGGGATGCTTCGCGGCGCAGGTGGCGAACCAGTCCCGCGTCGTCGCACTCGACCCCGCGCGCTCGGGGAGCCTCAACGCCGCCTACCTCACGCTGTACTACGCGGCGGGAGCCGTCGGGGCGGGCATCGCCGGCGCCATCGTCACCGCGGGCGGGTGGCCCGCCGCCACCCTCACCGCGGCGGTGGCGACGGCGGGCGGGTCACTGCTGTCGCGAGAGTCGCGACGCTGACGGCGAGAGGGGGCGCGCCTCGACGCCGGCGAGGGCGACGACCGACGCCACGCTCTCAGCCAGCCTGGCCGACGGCATCGCGCGACGCCGTCACGTGACGTCGGGCCTCGCCGCCGAAATCCCGCCCGAGAAGCGCACACCCTAGGCTGACCTCGTGAAGCTCGCCCTCGCCGTCCTCCTCCGCGCGGGGATCCCCCTCCTGATCATGGGCGCGATCGCGGTAGCCGCACCGTCACCGGCGTGAGAACGCGCTCCGCCCCCGGAGCCGGAGCCGCGTCCCCGCGCCCGGATCTCAGACCGGCAGAAGCACCGCAGCCCGGTCCCCGGTCGTAGCCGACGGCTCGACGCTCCCATCGGTCACGCCCGCGGAGGCCTGCTCGCGCGATCCCGCCGACGTCGCGGGGCGCGACGCGACCACGCTCCGCAGGGTGCGCTCCCCGACCACGGGGTCCGCGGCCACGCTTCGCGCGACGGCCCGCACCTGGGCCACCACGCTCCCCGCGACGGGCGTCGCGACGACACGCGGCGCGGCGTGCCGGCTCAGCGCCGCCAGCACGGCATCCAGGATCCCCGTCAGTCGTTCGTCGTGACAACGCTCGTCGTCGGCGCCGATCCACTCGAGGAGGTCGACAATGGTCCAATCGGCAGTCAGTGGAGCAGGATAGGCGAATTCGGGCGAGAGAGCGCTGTTCATTGGACCAGAATCGAGGACTATGACCCTCGTCGACAGAGCCACTTCCGCCCTGGTGGACCACCGTACGGCTGTCGTCTCGGCCGAACAACTCGCTGTGCGGCTCGGCCGCTGGACCACGACCGACAGCACCCTCGCGGCCAGCCTGGCCGACGGCATCGCCCGACTCGTGCGCGAGGGCGAACTGCGAGGCGGCGACCGCCTCCCCTCGGAGCGCACGCTCGCCGCGACCGTCGCGGTGTCGCGCGGCACGGTGGTCAGCGCCTACGCGCGACTGTACGACGACGGCATCCTGGACCGCCGGCAGGGCAGCGGAACGCGCGTCGCAGGAGCCGCGCCGACGGCGGCGCGACGCACCGCCGGTCGCGCGGAGGCGCTGTACGCGACCCTGCCCTCGAGCATCGACCTCCTGCGCGCCGTACCCTCGATCTCACCGCTGGCCATCGACATCGTGCAGAACCATCGCCCCGTCCTCGACGCGACCACCGTCGAGGGCGACCCCGCGGGACTCCCCGCCCTGCGCACCCTGATCGCCCGACTCATGACGGATGACGGAACGGTGACGACGCCGGCGCAGATCCTCGTCACACACGGGGCGCAGCAGGCGCTCAGTCTCCTCGTCGACGAGCTCGTCTCCCCCGGCGACACCGTCCTCACCGAAGAGGTGGCCTGGCCCGGACTCACGGATGCCGTGCGCCGACGCGGCGGCCAGGTCTTCGGCATCCCTCTCACTCCCGACGGCGTCGACGTCGAGGCGCTCGAGGTGGCGATCGTCGTGCGTCGGCCGGTGATCATCGCCCTGAACCCGCACAACCACAACCCCACCGGCATCCAGACCAGCCCGGCCGCCCGCCAGCGCATCGCGGATCTCGCGGCCGAACACGGAGTGACCGTCATCGAGGACCGCGTGCTCGCGCACGTCTCCTTCGACGGGGGGACTCCCCCGTCGCTGGCCAGCCTCCGACCCGACGCGCCGATCATCGTGGTCGAGTCGCTGTCGAAGTGGGCGTGGGAGGGACTGCGCGTCGGGTGGCTCCGGGCCGATCCGGTGCTCGTTCGCCGCTTGCGCGGACTACGCCAGACCACCGACCTGTCGACGAGCATCCCCTCGCAGTTGCTCGCGATCGATCTGATCGCCGCCGCACCCGACCTGCGTCGCCACGTCGCCGCCGTCCACCGCGAGGCGGCCATCGCGGGCGGACGGCTGCTCACCACCCACCTGCCCGACTGGCGCTGGCGCGCCCCGCGCGGCGGGCTGTGGCTCTGGGCGTCGCTGCCCTCGGGATCGGCAGCAGGGTTCGCCCGTCACGCCGCGGGCCTCGGCGTCTCGGTGGCCGGCTCCGCGCAGTTCGCCTCGGACGGGGATGCCGACGACCACATCCGCATTCCCGTCACCCCGGCACCCGCGGTGCTCGAAGCGGGCATCGAACGCCTGGGCGAGGCGTGGAGGGACTACACCGGGCGCGGGTGACCGGCTCGGCGCACCGCCGCGGCAGTCTACGGAGGCACCCCGGGGACGTCGGGTACGAACCTGTGGAGACGTCTCGGGAATGTCCGACGCCCTCTCTACGCTGTGTGCTGAGGGGCACGGCGGAGGGCGGTACGCATGGAAGGACTCGAGGTCACGGTCCTGCTCGGACTCGCGATGCTCGTGGGCACGGTGCTCGCACCGCGACTGCGGGTCGCCACGCCGCTCGTGCTGCTGGTCATCGGGCTCGCGCTCGGCTTCATCCCCGAGCTGCGGATGATCGAGCTGCCGCCCGAGACGGTGCTGCTGCTGTTCCTGCCGGTGATGCTGTTCCGCGAGGCGTGGACCACGTCGCTGCGCTCCGTTCGTCGCTCACTGCGCTACATCATTCCGATGAGCACGCTGCTCGTCGTCGCGTCCGCCTTCGCGGTCGCCGGCGTCGCGAGCTGGATGGGCGTGCCGTGGGAGGCCGCCCTCGTCATCGGCGCGGCCGTCGCCCCGCCCGACGCCACCGCCGTCGCGGCCCTCGGCAGACTGCTGCCCGCCAAGACCTTCATGAAGCTCAAGGCCGAGAGTCTGACCAACGACGGTACGGCGCTGGTGCTCTACGCGATCGCCGTCTCGCTGCTCGTCGGCGATCAGGTCACCCCGTGGTCGATCACCGGCATGGTGCTGGTGTCGTACCTCGGCGGCGCCGCGGCGGGGATCGCCGTCGCCGCTCTCGCCTATCTCGCGCTGCGACGGATGCAGTCCACCCTCACCATCAACCTCACGATGCTGCTCGTGCCGTTCGTCGCGTTCCTCATCGCTGAGCTGATCGAGGCCTCGGGGGTTCTCGCCGTCGTGTTCGCCGGCCTCATCGTCGCCTGGGTGTCTCCGCGGATCACCACCGCGATGTCGCGCCGGGCCGCGGATGCCACGTGGCCCTTCGGCGTCTACCTGCTCAATGGGGCGCTGTTCGTGCTGATCGGCCTCGAGGTCCAGCTCGTGCTGCACGAGATCTCGCCCTCGGAGATCGGGATGCTGTCGCTCATCACGGTCGCCGCGTGGATCGCCCTGTTCGTGGTGCGCTACCTGTTCCAGTGGTTCTTCACGCCGTTCTCGCGCCCCCCGTCCGGTTCCACGCGCTCGCTGCGGCACCGCGCGCGGGTCGTCAGCACCGTGGCGGGGTTCCGCGGGGCCGTCTCGCTCGCGATCGCCCTCTCGGTGCCGATCGTCACCCCCGGCGGCGAAGCCGTGGCCGGCCGCGACGCCGTCGTCTTCGTCACCGCGGGCGTGATCGTGCTGACGCTCCTCGTCCAAGGACCGCTGCTCCCCGCCGTCATCCGTTGGGCCAAGCTGCCCAACGACGATGCCGCCATCGAGGAGTACGAACTCGCGGAACGGGCCATCTCGGGCGCAGCGCTCGCCGCTCTCGACGACCTCGCCGTCGAGCACGGCATCAGCGACCGCGTGCGCGACCGGGCCCGACGCGAGGGCTACGAGCGTCTCGAACTCGCCAACGCCCGCGCCGTCGCCCGACAGCGCGCGATCGAGGAACGCGAGCTCGCCGAGTTGGATGCCTCCCTCGACGACGACGATGGCGACGAATCGACCTCGTCGACCATGGGTCCCGTTCCCCCGGCGACATCGGACGACGAGGGACGACAGACCGCCGGAGGTCTGGAGATGATCGCCGTCAGCGATGACATCGACGTCACGCAACGCTCCCCCCTTCTGCGGCACAGGGAGGCGACGCGCCTGCGACTGGCGATCCTCGACCGCAAACGGGAGGTGCTGCTGCGCCTGCGGCGCGAAGGCACGATCGACGATCTCGTGGCGCGGAAGATCCTCGCCAATCTCGACCTGGAGGAGATCCGCACGCGCGGCATCGAGAAGGCGAGCGACTGACCCCGCGGGCCGATCGCCGGTGTCAGGGCGAGGAGTAAGGTCGGTCGCGCCGGGGACTCTCAGCGCATCAGATCGAGCACCGAGAGACCCGCCCCGACCGCCCACTCCTGCGTGAGAGGAGCGAGTTCGGGGACGTCCTGGAGGAAAGTGCCGCCGCCGGTGATCACGACGACCGTGCCGTCCCGGACGACCTGGATGCTCGTGAGGTCGACCTGCGCGCCCGGGTCGTACTGCCCGCCCGCGGTGATCGCCCAGGCATCGTCGGCCGCGAGGCGAGGATCATCGATGTTCCAACCGAGCTGTGCGTGATCTTCCTCGATGGAGGAGGGATCGCGCAGGATGCCGACGCTGATGCCCCCGTGATTCTGGACGTCGATCGACGGCTCCGCCGTCAGCGCGGCGGGGCGACGGGAGATCATGGGGCGGCCTTCATCGGGGGAATGTCGACCGCCCACGTCACGCAGAACCCCTGGAGCCGAGCGAAGACCCGGCCCCTCCCGGGCTCGATCAGAACAGCTGCCGGACGTTGGTCGCCGCGAGATCGATGAGCTCGTCGCCGCGGCCCGAGAGGACCGTGCGGATGGCGTAGAGCGTGAACCCCTTCGCCTGCTCGAGCGTGACCGACGGCGGCATCGACAGTTCCTGTCGCGCGGTCCTCACCGAGACGAGCGCGGGACCCTCGTGAGCCAGAGCGGCGGACAGCGCCGCCTCGAGGTCGTCGGACTCGTCGACGCGGAAACCCCGGAGGCCGATCGCCTCGGCCACGGCCGCGAAGTCGGGGTTCTTCAGGTCGGTGCCAAAGGTCACGAAGCCCGCCGCCTTCATCTCCAGCTCGACGAAGTTGAGCGACGAGTTGTCGAAGACGACCACCGTGATCGGCAACCGGTTCTGCACGATCGTGATGAGCTCGCCGAGAAGCATCGCGAGCCCGCCGTCTCCGGCGAGCGCGATGACCTGGCGGTCGGGGAAGGCCGCCTGCGCACCGATCGCGTGCGAGACCGCGTTCGCCATCGTGCCGTGCGAGAACGAGCCGATGAGCCGCCGCTCGCGCGACATCGTGAGGTAGCGCGCGGCCCACACGACCGGGGAACCGACGTCGGGGATGAACACGGCGTCATCGGCGGCGAGACGATCCAGCGTCCGCGCGACGAACTGCGGGTGCAACGGCTTGCCGCGGCCCGCCGCGACGGCCAGGTCGTCGAGCCTCGCCCGCGTCTTGCGGTAGTGCTCGCGCGCCGCATCCGCGTGACGCGTCGACTTCCCCTCCGTGAGCAACGGCATCAGGGCCGCCACGGTGTCGCGGACGCTGCCGACAAGACCGATGTCGACCGGATGCCGTCGACCGAGCTGCGAGCCGCGGATGTCGACCTGGATGTGGGTCGCGCGCTGCGGATAGAACTGCGGGTAGGGGAAGTCGGTGCCGAGCATGAGCACCACGTCGGCGTCTTCCATCGCCCGGTACCCCGAGGAGAAGCCGAGCAACCCGGTCATACCGACGTCGTAGGGGTTCTCCCACTCGATGTGCTCCTTGCCGCGCAGGGCGTGCACGATCGGCGCCTGCAGGCGCCCGGCGAGCTCGACGACCTCGTCGTGCGCGCCCGCGACACCGGCTCCGGCGAGGATCGTGACCTTCTCGGCGGCGTTGAGCACGTCGGCCGTGCGGCGCAGTTCGTCGTCGGAGGGGAGGATCCGCGGGGTCGTGCGCTCGATCGCGACGACCCGCTCGTTCTTCGCCTTCGCCAGCAGCACGTCGACCGGGATCACGAGCACGGCGACGCCGCGCTTCTCGATCGCCTCGCGCATCGCGATCTCGAGCAGGCGAGGCATCTGGACCGGATCGGCGACGTATTCGACGTAGACCGAGCACTCGCGGAAGAGCTCCTGCGGATGGGTCTCCTGGAAGTAGTTCGTGCCGATCTCGGCTGTCGGGATGTGCGCGGCGATCGCGAGGACCGGGACCCGCGAACGGTTCGCGTCGTACAGACCATTGATCAGGTGCAGGTTCCCCGGACCGCAGCTGCCCGCGCAGACCGCGATCTCCCCGGTCAGCTCCGCCTCGGCCGCCGCCGCGAAAGCCGCCCCTTCCTCGTGCCGTACGTGCTCCCACCGGATCACGCCGTCACGACGGATGGCATCCGTGAACCCGTTCAGGGAGTCCCCGGGCAGACCGTAGACGCGTGCCACGTTCTGGCGGCGGAGGACGGCGACGATGTTCTCGGCGACAGTGGTCATGGGGTTCCTTTCGGTGGCGAGGTCCGGGAAGGAGGCGAGCGGTCGTGCCGAGCGGTCGTGCCGAGCGGTCGTGCCGGTCGTGTATCCCGCCTCTCACGCTACCCCCGCTGCGCGCGACGGGAGCGGGCCCCGTCAGGACCAGGGTGATCGCCCGCATCGAGGCCGGTGCGGGCCGTCCGCCGCCGGTCGCGACGGCACCGCGCGAAGGGCGCGCGCTTCCACGTGGGAGCGCGCTCCCGTGTCAGCTCGACGGCGCGAGGCTCTCGCCGAGCCGCGTCGCGAGCGCGGCGATCCGCCGCTCGAGGGCGGCGAGGTCGTCGGCCGCGGGGGCGAGCTTCGCTTCGAGGCGGTCGAGACGGGGGCAGCGGCGGGCGGAGGTCATCCGGCCGTCATGTGCGCGAGCGACGAGAGTCGGGCCGAACGCCGACGCCCGTGTCCACGCTCGTGCGGGCTCCCGCGCGGGCGAATGTCACCTCGCTGGAGCGAGGCCGACGGGCCGAGGGGACACCCAGTCCCGCGTCCTCGAGCACGCGCACGAGCCGACGGGGAAGCTCCGGGATCGTCGCCGCCGCTCCCCGTGGGCGCCTCGCCATGCCCGCGAGCAGCACCAGCCCCGCGCCCGCGGTCGGGCGGATGACGACCCGCGTCGGCGCGTTGCGCGCTGACCAGAACAGGCTCTGGATGCCATCCAGTCCGGCATCCAGCAGAGTGACGTCGTCGGCGGTGCGCACGCGCAGGCCCCGACGTCCGATCCGGACCTCGGCGTCGACGGTGCGCGCGCGGGCGATGACGAGGATCAGCAGGTACACCGGAAGACCGACCGTCCACCCGAGCAGGAGCAGCATGGCCATCGGTCCCACCCGCTGGGCGAGGTCGGCGAACACGAACACGAAGACGCCCATCGCCCCGGCGGCGAGCGCGCCGAGGATCACCGTCGCCGCGACGTAGGTCGACCGGCGCAGGGCGACCACGGGGAGGCGCAGTGTCCAGTCGTCTGAGTCCCGGCGCCACTCGGGTTCGACGAGCTGGGCGGCGCGGCGCGCGGAGCCCGCCTGCACCGCGGCGGTCGCGCGGCTGAGCAACGCGAGCCAGATCCATCCCGAGAGGGTGATCGCCCCGAACGAGAGCGCGGTCCGCACGGTGGGCGGGACGGCGATCGGCCACTCCCCCGGCTGCACCATCGCGAACAGCATCAGCCCGCCGGCCGCCGACAGCGCGATGTGCACGCACACCGAAAGGGCCGTCGGTCGGAGTCGGAGAAGGCCTCGGACGACCGCGTGCCCCGCGGCCCACCCCGCCAGGAGCGAGAGCAGGAAGCCCCAGAAGTCGGCGGCCGTCCCGAGCAGCGGCAGGGCTCCCGCCAAGAGGAACGCGGCCCAGACCAGCGGGTGCGTCAGCACGCGGCGCGCGAGCGAACGGGCGGGGGCGGGGGTCACGGCATCCTCCCGTTCGACGGCGCGATGCGGGCACGTCGACGCGACGAACCGCCCGACACAGGCTAGGCCATACGCACGCGCCGACCCCGACGATCATCGTCACGGGGTCGACACGGGGCTCGGCACGGGCTCAGGTGCCGCCGCGCGGTGTCAGGCCGCCGAGCCCGGGTGCAGCACCACCTTCGTCCACCCGTCGTCGCGGTTGTCGAAGTGCTCGTACGCGTCCGGCGCTTCGTCGAGGCCCAGTTCGTGGCTGACGATCCACGACGGGGGGGCCTTGCCCCCCCCCCCCCCCCCCCGCGATGAGGTCGCGCAGCGCCCGGTTGTACTTCTTCACGGGGCACTGCCCGCTGCCGAGCTTCTGCCCGCGGAACCAGAACTCGCCGAAGTCGAAGGCCACCTTGCCCTGTTTGGCGAGGTCGTCCGCCGCCCCGGGATCCTGCGGCACGTAGACGCCGACGACCCCGATCTCGCCGGTGAAGCGCACCGACTTCACGAGGCGGTTCAGCGTGAGGTTCGGATCCTCCTCGCCGCCCGGGTCGTGCGCCTGGTAGCCCACGCATTCGCAGCCGTTGTCGGCACCCAGGCCCATGGTCATCTCGTTGACGGCCTCGACGGGATCGACCTTCGAGTCGTCGATGGGGATGGCCCCGATCTCCTCGATCAGGCGGAGGCGATCGGGATGCCGGTCGACGACCATCACCCTGCCCGCGCCCTTGATGATCGCGGAGTACGCCGCCATCATTCCGACCGGGCCCGCCCCGTAGATGACGGTCTGGTCACCGGGCTTCACGCGCGCGAGCTCCGTGGCGTGATAGCCGGTCGGGAAGATGTCGGCGAGCATGACGTAGTCCGTCTGCTTCTGCTCGGCGTCCTCGCCCAGGCGGAGGCAGTTGAAGTCGCCCCACGGCACGCGCAGCAGCTCCGCCTGGCCGCCGGCCCACGGTCCCATGTCGGCGAACCCGTACGCCGCTCCCGCCCAGGCAGGATTGAGCTGCGCGGTCAGGCAGTAGTTGGTGAGACCGCGCTCGCAGTTCTTGCAGTGGCCGCAGGCGACGTTGAAGGGGAGCACGACCCAGTCGCCGACCTTCACCTTGTCGACCCCGTCGCCGACCTCGATCACCTGCCCCATGTTCTCGTGGCCGAACCAGCGGCCCGTCTCGAAATCGGTGCGCCCCTCGTACATGTGGAGGTCGGAACCGCAGATGTTCGTGGTGGTGATGCGCACGAGCACGTCCGTGGGGCGCTCGATGCGGGCGTCGGGGACGTCGATGACGCTCACGTCGCGCGGGCCCTGATACACGACAGCTTTCATGGTGATGCCTTTCTCTGGGGGTGGATGCCACGAGGGGACCGCCGAGGCGGCGCCTGCGCCCCCGGCGCTCGCGACAGGCGCGCGGAGGATCGGCCCGAGCGGGCTAGGGCTGGAAGACCGCGCGCACGCAGCCGTCGGTCTTCTTCTTGAACATCGCGTAGCCCTGCGGCGCCTCCTCGGGCGGCATGGTGTGCGTCGCGAGGTGCTCCGTGACCAGTTCGTCGCGGGCCATCCGCTCCAGCAGCATCGGGATGTACCGGTGTCCGTGCTGCTGCGCGGAGCGGAGGGTGAGCCCTTTGTTCATCACGGCGCCCAACGGGAACTTGTCGACGAACCCGCCGAACACGCCCAGCACGAAGACGCTGCCGCCTTTGCGCGCGGCGAAGATCGCCTCGCGCACCGCCGTGGGCCGGTCGGTCTGCAGACGGAGCTGCTGCTTGATCTGGTCGTAGGCGAAGTCGATGCGGTCGGAATGCGCTTCCATCCCGACGGCTTCGATGCACACGTCGGGGCCCCGACCGCCGGTGAGCTCGCGGAGCTCGCCGAGCACCTCGCTGGTCTCGTAGTTCATCGTCTCGGCCCCGATGACGCTCTCGACCTGCGCCAGGCGCTCCTGGTACCTGTCGATCACGACGACCCGCTCGGCACCGAGCAGCAGCGCACCGCGCGCGGCCATCTGTCCGACGCCACCGGCGCCCCAGACGGCCACGGTGTCACCGGGCCGCACCCCGCCGAGGTCCGGTCCCATCCAGCCCGTCGGCGCGGCATCCGAGGCGAACAGCGCCCGCTCGGTGCTCACCCCCTCGGGCACCGTGAATGCCCCCTGGTCGGCGTAGGGCACCCGGACGTACTCGGCATGACTGCCGGCCCACCCGCCGAGCGCGTGCGAGTACCCGTAGCACCCGCCGGGCGCCTGGCCCCAGAGCATCTCGGGGATGCCGGCGTTGGGATTGCCGTTGTCGCAGAGCGAGTACAGCTCGTTCCGGCAGTACCAGCACTTCCCGCAACTGATGAAGGAGCAGACGACGACGCGGTCGCCGACGCGGTGCTTCGTCACGGCGGGACCGGTCTCGACCACCTCGCCGATGAACTCGTGCCCCAGGACGTCTCCCGCGCGCATCGTGGGGACGTAGCCGCCCAGCAGGTGCAGGTCGGAGCCGCACGTCGTGGTGAGCAGGACGCGGACGATGATGTCCTGGTCGTTCAGGATGCCGGGATCGTCGACGTTCTCCACCTCGAGCTCGTTGACCCCGGTCCAGCAGAGAGCCTTCACAGCACACCCTCGCCCTTCTCCTCGTCCTCGGCCTTGTCGACGACGGCGCCGAGCAGGCTCACGGAGCGGTGTCCGTGCGGCCGCGGCGTGGCACGCAGCACCTCCCCCGTCTCGAACAGCTGCTTCGCGTCGCGCAGCGCCGCGCGCAAAGCCTGGCCGGGGTCGTCGCCGACGTCGGCGCCGTCGCGCACCCGCGCGTGCACCTCGAAGCCCTTGTCGCCCGGGGCCGGATCGATCTGCACCTCCAGCACGTCGCGCAGCCGTTCGAGCGGCGCGGGGTATCCCCCGTCCGAGAACTCCGTCGCGTCGCCGAGGATCGTCACCGCCTTCCACCCCTCGGGATGCCGCCCGTCGCCGACGGAGTCCCCCTTCTCGCGGACGAGCGTGCGGGCCACCAGACCGACCGCCACTCCGGCCACCCCCACCGTCACCGCCGTCTTCACACCCATGTCGACTCTCCCTCACCTTCGTCGTCACCTGTCAGGAGCGGCCATCGTGGAAACGCCTCACCGGGCCCGGTGAGGGGGTTCCCAAGGTCGCCGCGGGCGAGGACAATCCCGCGCGCAACCCCCGCGGCGTCCGTGCGAGCGTCTGACAGGCTCGACGGATGAAATCGTTCCGGTGTCGCGTGTGCGGCAATGCGCTGTACTTCGAGAACTCGGTGTGCATCTCGTGCGGCACGGGCCTGGCGTTCTCGCGGGAGGAACGCGAGATCGTGCCGGTCGACGAGCGGGGTCGCTACGTCGACGCGGACGATCGGGTGTGGCACGTCTGCCGGAACCTGAACCTGTCGGGCTGCACGTGGCTCACCCCGCACGAGGGGGGACAGTGCTCGGCGTGCGATCTGACACGGGTGCGCCCCAACGACGCCGACGCCAAGGGGCTCTCGCAGTACCCGGTCGCCGAGCGCGCGAAGCGGTGGTTGCTCGTCGACCTCGATCGACTGGGCTTGCGCGTACGGAGCAAGGCCGAGGACCCCGAGCGCGGTCTGTGCTTCGACCTGCTGTCCAGCGTCGCCGAGGACGTCACCATCGGCCACGACGAGGGCGTCATCACGATCGACCTCGCCGAGAGCGACGACGCCTATCGCGTCCGCGTCCAGCAGCAGCTGGGCGAGCCGTACCGGACGATGCTCGGGCACTTCCGCCACGAGAGCGGCCACTACGTCGAGTGGATCCTCGTCGAGGGCACCGATCGCATCACCGCCGCGCGCGACCTCTTCGGAGACGAGCGCACCGACTACCAGGCCGAGATCGACCGGCATTACTCCGAGGGGCCGCCGTCCGACTGGCCGCAGCGCTTCATCTCGACCTACGCGACCATGCACCCCTACGAGGACTTCGCCGAGACGTGGGCGCACTACCTGCACATCACCGACACCATGGAGACCGCCGACGCCTACGGTCTCTCCCACGGTGCCGAGGCGACGGCATCCCACCCGTTCCGTGCGATCGTGACGGGGGTCTGGATGCCGCTGTCGAACGCGCTCAACATGGTCAACCGATCGATGGGCAAGGCCGACCTGTACCCGTTCGTCCTCCCCGACCCGGTGCTCGACAAGCTGGACTTCATCGCTGCCCTGCGCCCGGGAGCCTGACGCGCGGCTCGGTAACGTGGTCGAGGTGGAGGCAGACATCCGACTCACCCACGCGACCGACGGCGCGGACTGCGGCGCGGACGCGATCGCCGTCGTGGGCCCGGGTGCGATCGGCACGACGATCGCCGCCGTTCTCCACGAGGCGGGCCGCACGCCGCGCCTCTACGGCCGCTCGCACCGGGAGAGCCTGACCCTGCGCGTGGGCGACGAGGTCGTCCGCGTCCCGGGTCCCGTCACCACCGACCCGGCATCCGCCGCCCCCGCCGACGTCGTCTTCCTCGCGGTGAAAGCCACTCAGCTCGAGGCCGCGGCCTCGGCGTGGCTTGCCGCGCTGTGCCGTCCGGGCACGGTCGTGTGCGCGCTGATGAACGGCGTCGAGCAGACGGCGGCACTGGGCCCGTTCCTGCCCCCCGCAGCGTCGGCGCTCCCCTCGGTCGTCTGGTTCCCCGCGCAGGCGAACCCCGACGGCACAGTCCTGCTCCGCGGCGACCCGCACCTGAGCATTCCCGCATCCACGGGGTCGACGCGTGTCGTCGAAGCGCTGGACGGCACGCGGTGCCGGGTCGACGTGGCCCCGGACTTCCCCGCGCTCGCGTGGCGCAAGCTCCTGCAGAACGCCGCCGCGGGGCTGATGGCTCTGACCGGACGCCGTGCCGGTGTGTTCGCGCGCGCGGATGTCGCCGAGCTCACGCTGAGCTACCTGCACGAGTGCCTCGCGGTCGCGCGTGCCGAGGGCGCGGCGCTCGACGACGGGGTCCCGGCCGACATCCTGTCCCGGTTCCAGGCGTTCCCTGCCGATATGAGCACGTCGATCCTCACGGATCGCGAGGCCGGTCGGCCGCTCGAGTGGGACATCCGCAACGGCGTGGTCTCGCGGCTCGGCCGGAGGCACGGCATCCCGACCCCCCTCAGCGATGTCGTCGCGACCCTCCTCGCGGCCGCGAGCGACGGGCCCGGGTGATGCGCGCCGGCCGGAGTAGCGTGGTGGGGTGATGGATTCCCAGTGGCACCCCTCCGAGGACGGCATCAACTTCCACACCCGCAAGTGGGTCAAGCCGGAAGACCTCAACGCGAACGGCACCCTGTTCGGCGGCAGCCTGCTGCGGTGGATCGACGAGGAGGCCGCGATCTACGCGATCATCCAGCTCGGCAACTACCGGGTCGTCACCAAGTTCATCTCGGAGATCAACTTCGAGGCGTCCGCGCTCCAGGGTGACCTCATCGAGATGGGCCTGACCGCGACGCACTTCGGCCGCACCTCTCTGACGATGAGGGCCGTGGTGCGCAACATGATCACGCGCAAGCGCATCCTCACCATCGAGCGTCTCGTGTTCGTGAGCGTCGGCGACGACGGCAAGCCCACCCCGCACGGCTACACCGACATCACCTACAACCGTGACCGGATGCCACGGGAGCATCCCGCGACGGGGAGCATCCGCGTCGGCTGAGGGCGCGGAGCCGGGGCGCGACGACCGAACCCGGGGTCTGCGCCCGGCGCGATCGAGCGGATCGTTGCGTCACCCGCCCCCGCCGTCAAGGCCCGGGCGCGTACCGCCGCGTTCGTCCTACCGTGACCGACCGTCCGGCGACCCCGCCGGCGCCCGCGTTCACGGAAGGATCGACATGGCCGACAATCCCACTCCCATCGAACTGCAGAAGTACCTCGGCGGCGTGGACTACCCCGCCACGAGGGACGACCTCGTCCGGGTCGCTCGGCAGAACGGCGCTCCCGACGATCTCGTCGCCGCCCTCGAGAACGCCGACAAGGACTCGTTCGACGGGCCGACCGCCGTCAGCAGCGCCGTCTCGGGCGGTTGAGCGTGCCCGACCGGCGGGACTGCGCGCAGTGGGGTGCCCGCGGTCCGCGCGCTCCCGCCGCACTCGACGTCCTCATCCCCACCGCGGGTCGTGTCGCGGAGCTCGCGGTGACCCTCGCCGGGCTCGCCGCGCAGGATCGGCCGGCGTTCCGCGTGATCGTCAGCGATCAGTCGGACGATGCCACGACCGAGGCTGCGCCGTCGCCGACCTCGTCCCGGACGCCGCGTTCGCCGAGGACTCGACGGCCGCGCTGATCGCGCGGCTACGCCCCGATTTCTACACCAAGGGCGGCGACGACACGCCCGAGGTGGCCTCGGAGACGGGTGCGGTGCGCCGCGAACCCCGCTCTCCGGGCGCCGAGGTGGGCACGCGTCGCCGACGCGGCGACCTCCGGAGAACGAGCGACGATCGCTGCGGAGCACCGCAGAATCCCCGAGCGGACTAATATGGTCCGCATGCGACCGATTCAGTCCAAGAGCGCGGTGCTGTGGATCATCGCGGCGGTGATCTATCTCGTCGCCGAGGCCGTGAGCGCGTCGGCGTTTCCGGGCTACTCGTACGCGTCGAACTACATCAGCGATCTCGGCGTCCCGGACGTCGGCGTGTTCCAGGGACGCGACATCGACTCGCCCCTGCACGTCGTCATGAACGTGGCTTTCGCTCTGCACGGCGTGCTGTTCGCCGCGGCGGCCGTCCTCACCGTCCGCGGCACCGCCTGGCGAGCGGGCGCGCGCCGGGGCTTCGTCACCCTGGCGCTCGTGCACGCGGCCGGGATCATCCTCGTCGGCCTGTTCCCGGGCAGCCAGACGAACGCCGGCAACGGACTGATCGTCTTCCACGTGCTCGGCGCGGCGATGGCCATCATCGCGGGGAACGCCGCGGCCATCGTGGCCGGATCCACTCTGCGCCGGCACGTCCCGCGCTGGCTCGGCACCGCGTCGATCGTCCTCGGCGTCGTCGGCATCATCGGCCTGGTCATGCTGCTCGTGGACTCGAACTCGACGGCCTTCTCCGTCCTCCCGGACGGAGTGTGGGAACGCATGGCCGTCTACACCATCCTCGCGTGGGAGGCCCTCGTGGGCGTGACGGCCCTGTCGACGCGGACCCGCCTCGGGAGGATCGGCGCGTGACCGCTCCCCGCCGCCCGATCCGCCCCACCGCCGCCCAGATCGACGAAGCGGTCCTGGATGCCGCCGCCGCCCTGGTCGCCCGGCGCGGGGTCCGCGAGACCTCGGTGCAGGCCGTCGCCGACGCCACGGGGTTCTCCAAGACGGGCCTGCTCCGCCGATTCCCCTCGAAGGACACGCTCATCGAGGCCGCGATCGAACAGTGCGTGCGCCTCACCGCGGGGGTGTACGCCGGCGTCGCGGCGATCGGCGGCGACGACGACAGGGACGCGGCGGCCGTCGCGGGACTCACCGACCTCGCCCTGCGCCACCCCGGCTGGGCGCAGGTGGTGCTGGCATCCATCCCCCCGATCGGCGATGAGCGGCTGCGACCTGGACTCTCGCGGATCGGCGACCTCGTCTCCGACATGTTCCGCCTCGGACCGCACAGCACCCTGGACCGCCGCGCGCGTGTCACGGGCGCCCTGGGCGTGCTCGTGACCCTGGCCCTCACCTACCAAGAGCAGACCACGACCGAGACGGCGCGGCCTCTCATCGTCGACATCTGCCGAGCGACCCTCGGCGCCGAGGGCGAGCTCGGCCGCTCCGGGTGATTCGACGTCCAGCTCCCGCGGCGGCACGACGGTAGCCTTCGGAAATGGCGATCCTGCTCGAAGAGCCGTGCGTGTGGCTCTCGTACGGACGGGCCTCGATCTCGTGCGGTGACGCGAACCCCGATGCAGACCCCGCCGCCCCCTGGGCGGACGAGAGCAACGGGCTGTGCGGCGCGAGCGTGCCGGGCCACCTCGAGCTGCAGATCGGGACGCATACGGGATCGGTGCCCTTCCGTATCGAGCTGCACGAGACGGCGCCGGATCTCGATGAGGTCTGGGACGAAGTCGTGGAAGTGTCGTTCGAGGCGGGATTCGACGAGATGTCGCTGACCGGGCTGATGGGCGAGTCGTTCACGTTCCGGCTGCCACCCGGTCAGTATCGGGTCCGCTACTGCCTTCGGGGCTTCGAGGAGGCCCACGACAGCGAGGAGCCGCCCGACTCCTCTCTCCTGCAGTTCTGGCCCGGTCCGCCCGGCCCGGGCCGCATCGTGAAGCAGAGCAGCGCCTCGGCGGCGCTCTAGCACCGGGCACGTCGAACGCTGACGCCGGAAGAGAACCGGGAAGACGAGCTCGCAGCCGCCGCCGACCTCGAGCAACGGGTGCGATCGCGATGGGGCGACCGCGTGCCCACCGAGCGGATGCGTCGCGGCCTCGATGAGGGACTCTGGTCCGGGTGTGTGTCGGAGATCGACATGGATCTCGAGTTCGCGATCGCCGCCGTCGACGACGACCTCCACCGTCGGATCGCGGTGTGGTCCGCCGTGCGATGCCTGAGAGAGTCCGGCCTGCTCGACCTCACCCCGTTCGCTCCCGCCGTCGACGCCCTGCGACGGGGCGATCCACCTCCGCCGCCCTTCGATGACGCCGGCCACTGCTGGACAGTCTTCGAGGAGGCGAGCCCCGCGCTGACGCCCGTCCTCTCTCCCCTCGCCGACGAGGGGACACACGCTGCCCAGCACTGGGCACTCATGACGATCTTCCATGCCGCCCATCCCGACTCCCTGGTCGCGGCACTCGGGAACGTGGTCAGCCTCGCCTTCGTCTCCGGCCGCGACGGCTACCGGGAGGCATTCGCGGAGCTGCGTCGCCGGTTCCCCGAGCTCTGAGGACGGGCACGGGACGTGCGGGGAGGTGTCGCGCCGCAAGAGCTCGACCCCGACCGCACGGAAGACCCCCCTAGCATCGAGACATGGGGGGCAACGATCGGCGCGTCAGAAAGCTGTACCGGACGAGATGGGTGGTGCCCCTTCTGGCCGTGGCCCTCGCGGTGTTGTCTGCGGGACTCGGGCAGGTGGCGCAGTCGCGCATCCTCGCGCAGCCCGACCAGCCGATCACCTTTCTCGTCGAGCCGGGTCTGCCGTACGGCATCACCCAGGAGGCGGTGGATGCCGCTGCTCGAGGCCGTGCCCTGAGCTATGAGCCGTTCACGATCCTGATCGTCGAGCGCGAGCTGACGTGGGACGAGTACGAGCACGGCGAACTCCCGCGGGGAGCGGACGTCATGCTCTCCGTCGGCATCGACCCGGAGGACCCCGACCTCGCGCTCCCGCTCGGGTCGCGGGCCTCGGTGGCCGAACGGCTGAGTGGCGATGACACGTACCCCAACTACTCCGCTGCCGTCGACATCCGGCAGACGTTCCTCAACAACTTGACCCAGGGCCAGGGACCGAGCGCCGTGGTGGGCTCCGCGCTGACCGCCGCCGCGCGCGCCTTCGACGCCGGTCCGCGCTCCCCCCTCCTCTGGGTTCCCGTCGCCGCCCTGCCGCTGCTGGCCGGGCTGCTGATGCTGGTGCTGTGGGCCCGCTATCTCGCGCGAGAGCGCAACCGGCGAAGGATCTTCTCCGGCGCCCGGCTGGAGCTCGCCCGCGTGGTCCTCGAGCTCGACATCCTCGAGGCGCACGTCGACATCGCCGGTGCCGAGCTCGATCGCGGGGCCACCGGCCGGGCCCGCAACGTGGCGAGAGACATCAAGGGGAAGCTGCACGAAGACTGGTCGGCGATCCGCGAGGAGAGCCTCGAACTCGCACACGAGGAGCAGGTGCTCGCGCGGAAGCTCCTCGATCCGCGAGGGAGCGTGCATGAGCGAGGCGCTCCCGAGGAGCCGTTGGAACTCGCGGAGTTCGCGGAGCGCACGGCCGCCCTCCGTCGTCGCGCCGACGCCCTCGTCGCCGCCTCGTCACTGCGCGTCGGACACGCCGCCGGGGGCACGGTCCTCGGGCAGATCGCCCTGTCTTCCACGCTCGCGATCGACGACGTGCTCGCCCGCCCGGGGCTTCTCTCTCCGGCCGAGTCGGAGACCCTGAGACGGCAGCGGAGCGACCTGTCGGCGCTCGTGCGGGAGGCGGACTCCGCTTTCGGCGACGACACCGCCCCGGAGGTCGTCGTTCGCCATGCCGACCTCATGAAGCGATGGCGGGCGGTCGAGGGCCGCCTGGCCACGACCCTCACGAGAATCGAACGACGACTCAAGAAGCGGGTGCCACGCGGCACCACGTCGCACCTGATACCCGGTGTCCTGGATGAGCGGGTCCGGGAGCGGACACGCGTGGCCACCGGTGGGCGGATGGACACGCTGAGCGAGCTCCGGGAATCGCTCGACCTCGCCCCGCGCACGGGGCACGTCCCCGCGCGTCACGCCGAGAAGGTGCTCCTGCTGGCGGATGCGGCGTTCAGCGGCCCGGCGCCCGCGCGGACGCACCGCTCGGCGCGGCGAATGGATCGGCTCGCGCCCGACTTCACCCCCCTCGCCGTCGTCGGGCTCCCCCTCGTCGCCGCGCTCGTCGCGGGATTCGTGGCCACCTCCGCGGCGGAGAGAGGCGACGCCACTCACGGACGCACGCTCGTCGGCGACCAACCGCTCGCCTCTCTCGCGCTCTTCGGCGACCCCGCCCTCATTCCGGGGTACGCGAACGCGTCGGCGGCCGCGGACGAGCCGCCGAACCGCGAGACGCTGTCGCTGGAGAACGTGCGCCGGGTGATGGAGCGTTACGCCGGCTGGGGCGACGCCGCCTTGCTACCGGAGAAGCTCGACCTCGTCGTGGCGCTCCTCCCGGTCGAGGACTACCTGACCGTTCGCCCGTCCCCGCAGTCCGACAGCCGCGTGCAGCTCGACTTCATGGAGCTGCTCGACGTCTACCCCCGCATCAAGGCCGACGTGGCCGAGGAGTACCCCGACACGATCGACCCCGCCACGGGCGACGTGCGCGAGGGGCACGGCATCCTGCCTCTCTGGATCCGGGAGGACGGCTCCTACGGTGTCGGCCTTCCGCTCACCGGAACCCTGAGCACGGGGGTCGACAGCAGACTCGGGGCGTACTATTTCAACGCCACGGAGCCGATGTTCACCAACCGACCCGGAGACGAATCCTCCACTCCCGTGGGGTGGCTCGTCGCTTCCGCGCTGTCCGACCTCGGCCGGCAGCTGGAGTACAACGACCTGCGACTCAGCACCCTCTCGCCCGCCACGCTGTTCTGGGTGGTCGCCCTCGCGACCTGGACCGGCGTGCAGGCCCTGGCGATGATCGCGTGGTCTCTCGCACAGCTCCTCCTGCGCAGCGCCGGCACGCGTCGGACGCGTCGTCAGCTGCGCGCCCTCCGCGAGAGGCTCAACGAGTTGGCGCTCGGACTCGACCTCTCCCGACTGGACGCCGTCGCCGTCCTCGGAACCGCGGACGGCCACCGCGGCGAGGCGGCCGAGGGCGATCAGCAGCTCTACGAGACGGTGCTGTTCACCGCCTGGCGCGAGGTGCAGGCGCTCGAAGCCCTCCCGCGCCGCGATCAGCGCGGACCCGCGTGGCGTCAGCGCGTCGAGCGGATGCGCGCGGTGATCGAGGCGCTCGCGGTGCGCGAGGCCGACGTGGCGGAGCGAGCACTGGTGCTGATCCGGTCGTACAGCTGACGGTCTGAGCGGGCCCGGGCGACCACCGGCCCCGCGGTCACTCCCTGTGCACCGTCGCGTCGTCAGCACTCGACGACGTTCACGGCGAGTCCGCCGCGACTGGTCTCCTTGTATCTGTCGCTCATGTCGGCACCGGTCTGCCGCATCGTCTCGATGACGGCGTCGAGCGAGACGATGTGACGGCCGTCGCCGTGGAGCGCGAGGCGGGCGGCGGTGACCGCCGTGGATGCCGCGACGGCATTGCGCTCGATGCACGGGATCTGCACGAGCCCGGCGATCGGATCGCACGTGAGCCCGAGGTGGTGCTCCATCGCGATCTCCGCCGCGTTCTCCACCTGCTGCGGGGTGCCACCGAGAACCGCGCACAGCCCCCCAGCGGCCATGGCGCACGCGGATCCGACCTCCGCCTGGCATCCGCCCTCCGCCCCGGAGATCGACGCGTTCGCCTTGATCAGCGAGCCGATCGCCGCGGCGGTGAGCAGGAAGGTGCGCACCCCGTCCGCGCTGGCCCCCGGTTCGAACCGCCAGTACGACATGAGCACCGCGGGCACGATCCCGGCGGCCCCGTTCGTCGGGGCCGTGACGACGCGTCCGCCTCCGGCGTTCTCCTCGTTCACCGCCAGCGCGAACGCCTGGAGCCAGTCCGATTCGGCGGGCTTACCGGTGCGCTCCGCCCGCCGGATGCTGTCGCGCATCGCGCGGGCCCGCCGCGGCACCCCGAGCCCGCCCGGGAGCACCCCCTCGGCATCCAGCCCGGCCTCGACGCAGGCGTGCATCGCAGCCCAGATCCCATCCAGGCCCGCATCGACCGCCTCGGCGTCGCGACGGGCGAGCTCGCCCGCGCGCGCGACGTCGGCGATGCTCCGACCGTCCTCGCACAGGCCCAGCAGCTCGGAGGCCGTCCGGAAGGAGGGCAGGCCCTCGGGTGCGGCCGAGTCCGGGACGACCTCGCCCACCCGTTGGATGAATCCCCCTCCGACCGAGAGGTAGGTCTCCTCCGCCACCGGCCGTTCGTCCGCCCCGAACGCGCGGATCACGAGGGTGTTCGGATGCCGCGCCTGCCGGGTGAAGGGATCGAGGACGACGTCCGCGGGGCGGAAGGCCACCGGGGTGACGCCACCGAAGAGCAGTGGCTCCCCCACCGGGTGAGCGGACCACGCGCCCCGGACCGACGCCGGGTCGCAGGTCTCGGGATCGCTCCCCGCGAGACCGGCGACCACGGCGTCGGGGGTGCCGTGACCGAGCCCCGTCGCGGCCAGCGACCCGTACAGCACCACCTCGACCCGTGTCGGCCCCTCCGGATGCCGCGCCAGCACGCGTCGCGCGAAGTCCCTCCCGGCGCGCATCGGCCCCACCGTGTGCGACGACGAGGGGCCGATGCCGATCGAGAACAGGTCGAACGCCGAGACGTACACGCTGCTCCGAGTGAGCTCTTCGGCGGCGAGCGTCGTCATTCGTCGCTCTGCGGGTGGGTGGTCGCGCCGACCGCTCGCGCCGCCTGTCGCGCGAGAAGGTCGCTCCGCGATTCCGGCGTGAGCGCCGCGGTGGCCGCCGCCCACGCGAGGCCGGTCGCCGCGTCGATCACGGCGCGGTCGGCCGCGGGCGTGGAGGCGTCCGCGGCGAACCCCTCGGTGTGCGGAGCCGAGGTCGACCCGAGGATCGCGATACCCGGGTGGATCGACGGCACCACCCGCGAGACGTTGCCCATGTCGGTCGAGCCGCCGGCCGCTCCCGTGAAGACGACGGGCTCCCGTCCCAGTTCCGTCAGGGCCTCGTTCCACGCGTCGGCGAGGAGCGGCTCCTGCACCAGCGGGTCGTACCGGGGCTCGGTGCGCACCTGCTCCCACGAGCACCCCGCGGCGAGCGCGCCCGCCTCGAAACACGCCAGGACACGCCGCTTGGCATCTCGGAGTTCGTCGAGATCGAAGGAGCGCACCTCCGCCTGCACGACCGTGCGCGCGGGGATGATGTTCGTGACCTCGCCGCCCTGCGTGATCACCGCGGCCGTGCGGACCGTCCCGGGCAGCTGCTGGCGGAGCAGCCCGATCGCGGTGAGCGCGACGGTCGCGGCATCCAGGGCGTTCACGCCCTGGTCGGGCGCCGCCGCCGCGTGCGCCGGGCGCCCCGTGTAGGTCACCTGGAAGCGGTCGACGGCCTGGGTCGAGAAGCTCTCGCACCTCACATCGTGGCCGGGGGCGCCGTGCACCATGAGCGAGACGGTGGCGTCCTCCCACGCACCCCGCTCGAGCATGAGCACCTTTCCGCCGCCGTGCTCCTCGGCGGGGGTGCCGAGCAGCTTCACGGTGAGTCCGGCGTCGTCGGCGATGGAGGCGAGGGCGATCGCCGCGCCGAGACCGGCGGCCGCGATGACGTTGTGTCCGCAGGCGTGGCCGATCACGGGCAGCGCGTCGTACTCGGCGCACACGGAGACAACGAACTCCCCGTCGCCGAAGCTCGCGTCGATCGCGGTGTCGACACCGAACGCGCCGACCGTCGCGGTGAAGCCGGCGTCGCGCAGGGCCGCCGCGACGAGACTCGCCGCCCGCACCTCTTCGAACGCGATCTCGGGATGCGCGTGGATCTCGTGGCTGACCTCCACGAGTCGCTGCTCCCACGCACGCACGGCGTCCGCGGTGCGCCGCTTGGCCTCGGTGACATCGAGAAGGATCCGGGTGGTGGGGTCGGCGAGGGTCATGCGTTTTCTCCTTCGAGAACGGGGTCGGCCGTGGCTGCGGGGGCGGGAAGCGCGTGCTCGGCGACCGGAGCGGGGACCCGCAGGAGCAGCGCGAGCACCGCGATGGCGGCGCCGATTGCGGCGCAGATGCTCCACACCGCGACATACCCGCCGAACGAGGTCGTGGTGACCGCGCTGTCGCCCGTGCCGACCGTCACGAGGAAGCTGCCCATCACCAGGGCGAAGACGGCCCCGGCGACGGCGCCCGCGGCGGTCCGTGAGGTGTTGTAGAGCGCCGAGGCGATGCCGACCGCGTCCGCGGGGGCGCGCCGCACGACGATGGTCGGCAGCACCGAGATCAGCAGACCGTTGCCGAGCCCGGCGATCACGAGCGCCCCGATGAAGACGACGACCGAGCTCGACGCGGCGAGGAAGGCGGCGTAGCTGAGGGCGACCAGGACTCCGCCGAGCAGGATCGCTCCCCGGACGCCGACGAGGCCCGCGACGCGGTCGCCGAGGATCGAGGCGACGAAGGCCGCGAGAGCAGCGGCGAGCGAGATGGCTCCGACGGCGGCAGCGGTGAGCCCGAGGCCGAACCCGACGGCGTCTGGAGAACTCAGGATGTAGACGCTCGAAGCGGTCTGCCCCCCGAACAGCTGGGCGCCGAAGAGGAACGCAATGACGATCGGCAGCCCGATGCCCCCTCTCGCGAGGAACGCGATGTCGATGAGCGGGTGGGTGACACGCTTCTCGAAGAGGACCCACCCCACGAGCAGGACGATCCCCCCGCCGATCGCCGCCCAGGTCGCCGGGTTCGCCCACCCCCACGCCGAGGCGTTGGAGATGCCGCCGAGCGCGGCGAGAAGCCCGAGGCCGAGCAACGCGGCACCGATCCAGTCGGTCTTGCCCGCGGCCCGGACGGTGGTCTCGGGCACGAGGAACGCCACCACCGGCACGCAGATGAGGAGGAAGATGGCCGGCATCCAGAGCACCAGCCGAAGATCGCCGAGGGCACCGAACAGCAGTCCCGAACCGAGCGACCCGAGAGCGGCTCCGAAGGTGAGGGCGCCCACCAGCTTGCCGATCGAGCGACCGGCCGTCTTCGCGTCACGGTCGCGGACGATCGCGAACTCCAACGGGAGGAAGGCGGCGAGCGGCGCCTGCAGCGCCCGCCCGACGAGGAACATCTCGTAGGTCGGCGCGACCGCGACGACGATCGAGCCCAGCGCGACGAGCGCCGTCGAGATGAGCAGCAGCTTCTTGTGCCCGTACCGGTCGCCCAGCTTGGCGAGGATGGGCACGCACACGACGGTCGCGAGCATGTACGCGGCGCTGACCCAGTTCAGCTGCGCGGCACCGACGCCGTACTGCTGGCCGATCGCGACCAGCAGCACGGGGTACCAGCCCTGGAGCATGCCGGAGCCGAGCTCCATCACGACGAGGAAGCCGACGGTGCCGCGAAGCACGGAGCGGCCGGAGAGGGTCTTGCCCGGCGGTGCGAAGACAGCCATGTGGACTCCTTGGAAGGGATCGGATGGAGCGCAACGAGTAAAGTTGCTGCGACTCTAGGAATGGGGCCGCGGAATCCTCGTTCGCGGCACGAAAACGGATGTACAGGCGGTGAGGATGCAAGAAATCGCACTGGACGATCTGGATCAGCGGCTCATCCACGCCGTCCAGGTGAGCCCGCGAGCGACGTGGAAAGCGCTCGCCGACGTCGTCGGAGCCGATCCGGCCACCCTCTCGCGCCGCTGGTCACGCCTCGTCGAGCAGGGCATCGTCTACGTCACCGGTTACAGCGCCGCAGGCGCCGGGATGCTCGTCCTGATCGAGATCGAGTGCAGCCCGGGCGAGACCCTCGCCGTCGCCGAGACCCTCGGGCGCGACCCCGAGGCCTTCACGATCGACCTGACGGCGGGAGGCCGCGACATCTTCGTCACGCTCGCCGTCCCCGACGCCGAGGCACTCGCGGTGTGGACGCTGGAGCGCATCCGGGCGGTCTCGGGAGTGCGGTCGATGCGAACCCACCTCGTGTCGGAGACCGTCCGCGACGCCCGCGGGTGGCGTCTGCGCGCGCTCGCGACGCCCGAGGTCACTCGGATCGAGGGCCTGGAGCGACGGTCACCCGTGACCCCCGTCCGCATGTCGGTGGAGCAGCGCAGCGCCATCCTCGCCGAGCTCGCCCACGACGGACGCGTCGGCGTCACCGAGCTCGCCGCACGGCTGGGGATGGCCCCGCGCCGCATCCGCGACGCGATCGCGGAGATGCGTGAGTCCGGCCGCCTCGCGATCCGCGTCGATGTCGCGCGTCGGTACACGCCCTGGCCCATCTACGCGTGGTACTTCCTGCGGGTTCCGGCCGCCATGGCCGCGCAGATCGGAGCGCAGCTCGGACGCCTCGAGGAAGTGCGCCTCGTCGCCACCACCGTCGGCGAGTACAACGTCATCATGGCCGTCTGGCTCCGCACCCTGCAGGACGTGGGGCGCATGGAGGCGATCATCGAGGAGCGCCTGCCCGGAGTGAGCATCGCCGACCGGTCCGTTGTGCTGCGCACCACGAAGCATCTCGGTCACCTGCTGCGCTCCGACGGCCGAGCGACCGGCGAGATCGTACCGCAACGAGGGGACAGACGAGGGGAGATGTGAAGCCCTGGGCGCTCGACCCACGCGGGGCGTGACCGCCCGAAGCGCGAGCCGGACCACCCGAACCGTGAGGGGGATCGATCAGCAGGCCCAGCCGGCCGAGACACCGTTGGCAATGGCAGCGGCTCTCGCTGTCGCGGCCCCGTCACTCGAGGGGTGAGGCTGCGCCGGCCGGCGCCTCCACCCGCAGCACGCGGCCGAGCCGTGCGAGCGTCTCCCGACGATGCGAGGCGACGACGACGGTCGCGTCGACCTCGGCGAGCATCTGTGAGATCGCCTTCTCGGTCGTCGGGTCCAGGCTCGCGGTGATCTCGTCGACGATCAGGATCCGCGGCTCCCGACAGAGCGCGCGGGCAAGGGCGAGCCGCGCGCGCTGGCCTCCCGACAGGCGGACGCCGTGCTCGCCGAGCTCGTCGTCGAGGCTGATCCAGTCGCGGGCGCCGACGCGGTCCAGGATGCCGAGGAGGTCCGCGTCCGTTCGACCGGCCGTGCCCCGCAGGAGGTTGTCGCGCACCGTGCCGTGGAACAGACGCGCGTCCTGCTCGACGACGGCCACGGCGGCACGGAGATCCTCCTCCGCCACCTCGCGGAGCGGCATCCCCCGTCCGTGGCCGTCGACGAGCGCGATCTCGCCGCTGTCGGGGTCCCAGAGCCGCGCGGCCAGGGCGATCACGGTGCTCTTGCCCGCACCGGACGGGCCCGCGATCCCGACGTGCTCGCCCGGGTGCACCTCGGCCGACCAGCGGCGCAGCACCGGCGTGCGATCGTCGTACGAGAACTCGACATCGAGGAAACGGATGCCGAGCGGTCCGGCCGGCACGGGACGAGCGTCGACGACCGGGGCGACGACGGGCGACCGACGCAGTCCCTCGTCGACGCGGGCGGCACTGGCGACCAGAGGGTGCAGCTCCGAGAGGGTATGCGCCGCATCGGCGATCGCCGCGACCCCGGCGACGGCGAGAGCGACGACCGCCGGAGCCAGCGCCGCCGACCGGGGGTCACCGACGCCTCCGACGAACAGGGCCGAGGCGACGACACCGACGAGGACACCGGTGAGGATCAGTTCGCGCGACCCGTCGATGACGCCCGCGAGCAGCTCACGGCGACGAGCGGTACGGACCGAGCGCCGCGTCGCCGCGACGGCGTCGGCGACGACACGGTCCCGCAGTCCGTACGCGAGCACCTCGCGCAACGCCCCCAGGGCGTCGACCAGCCGCTCCGACAGGCGCTCGCGCTCCCCCTGCTCCTCTTCGCCGACACGCCGCGCCGCCCCGGCGCCCACCCATGCCGTCAGGACGACGAGGGCGGCACCGAGCACCATCACGACGGCCGCGGACGGCATCAGAGCCGCGGCGACCCCGAGCGCCGCCGCGAAGAGCGTCACCGAGGCGCCGAGCTGGGCGAGGGTGTGCGCGTAGAAGAACTCGAGCTTCTCGATGTCGGTCATCGCCACCGATGCCGCCCTCCCGGAGTGCTCGCGGCGGCGGGCCGGGACACTGCGGGCGTAGGCGTCGAACAGGGCGACCCGCAACCGGGCGAGCACCCGGTACGCGAGGGCGTGCGAGACATCCATCTCCCGCCAGGTGAGAAGGGTCCGAAGCAGCACGAGCGCGACCATGCCGACCCACCAGGCGGCGGACGGCCACTGACCGTGCACGACCGCGCCGCCGACGCCCAGGGCCGCGAGCACGCCGATCGCCGCGAGGGCGAGCAGGCTCGTGGTCGCGAGGACGTAGCTGCCGACGATGCGCCGCCACTCGGGCCGCAGCGGAGGGATCAGGCGGGCCAGGACCGAGGCCGTCCCGCCGCTCACGACGCCGCCTCCACGAGGGCGCCACCCTCGAGGACGTGCACGTGAGCGACGCGGCGGAGCGCCTCGGGACGGTGGCTGATCATCAGGACGATGCGATCGGCGGCGACCCGCTCCAGGGTCTGTGCGACCAACTCCGCGTTCGCGTCGTCGAGGGCGCTCGTCGGCTCGTCGACCAGCAGCACGGGGCGGCGGGCCAGGAGGGCACGGGCGAGGGCGAGTCTCTGCCGCTGGCCCCCGGAGAGGCTCGCCCCGGCCTCGGCGACGGGCGCGTCGAAGCCTCCGGGCAGGGCGAGGATCTCGTCGAGCACCCCGGCATCCGCGCAGGCCCGCTCGAGCTCGCCCTGCGACGATCCGAACAGGTCGATGTTCTCGCGCACGGTCGCCGCGAACAGGACGGGACGCTGAGAGACCACCGCGACGTCCTCGGCGCGCAGGGGTCGCCCGTCGAGTTCGACACTCCCCCGGTCTGCGCGGAGGAAGCCGAGCACGAGATCGAACAGGGTCGACTTGCCCGCTCCCGACGGGCCGACGATGGCGTGCACCGCACCACGCTCGGCGCGGAGGGAAACGCCGTCCAGCACGGGCGACTCGGCCCCGGGATAGCGGTAGGACAGGTCGGTGATCACGAGCTCCGCCCCCGCTTTGTGCGCCGGAGGGAGGGATGCCGGGTGTCGGCGATCCGCGGAATCGGCGTCGGAGAAGGCACCCAGTGCGCGCAGTCCCGGCACCGCGGTGAGGCCGAGGAACCCCGCGTGCCAGTGACGCGAGAGCTCGCGTACCGGTCGGAAGGCCTCGGACGACAGCAGCAAGAGCACGTACACCTCCGTCGCCGGCTCCTGCCCGGTGAGCACGGCGACGATCGCGACCCCCGCGGCGAGCACGGCTCCGGCTTGGAGCGCGAAATCCGTGATCGCCGTCTCCGCGAGCGATGAGCGCATCACCCGTTCGGTCGCCAGCCGCAACGCCTCCGAGCGTGCCTGGAGGCGCGCACGTGTCGCGGGGACGTCGCCCAGCGCGCGCAGCGTCGACATCCCCCGGAGCGCCTCGAGCAGGTCGCCGCTGAGCGCCTCGTACGTGTCCCAGTGTGTGAATCCTCGGCGCGCGAGCATCTTCTTCCATGCCATCGGCCCGAGCACCGCGAGCATCAGGGCGAGGCCGATCCCCGCGGCGAGCCCCGGAGAGAGCGTCGCGAGCGCGACGACGACGCCGATGCCGCCGACGCCCAGCTGCCCGACCGCCGGGATGTACTTCGACGTGTAGGCCTCGGTGCCGTCGATCCCGTCGCCGAGCGTGAGGCGGGTCGAGCCGTCGCGCAAAGACACGTCATGGAGCCGTTCCGGGGTGAGCACGGCCGAGACGGCCCGCGCTCGCAGCTCTTCGCGCACGCGACCGCCGAGTCGCACGGCGGCGTCGCGCTGAGCGAGGCCCAGCAGCAGGCGCGCGACGCCGGTTCCGAGGATGACGCCGATGCCGAGGAGCGCACCCCCCGCATCGCCGTGCACGAGCGCCGCCAGGGCGACCGCGAGGGCGACGGCCTGCGCGACGTGCGTCGCGAACACCAGGAGCTGGAGCAGGACGCTCGCGGCGAGGAGTCGTGGGGTGCGCCACGCCTCCCGCCAGAGCGCGGGGACGATCATCATGGGCAATCTCCGGGAGGGTCGAGGAAGGCGAGGGCGTGGAAGATCCACCGGTCCCCGTGAGCGGGGAGACCGGAGACGGGGCGGGAGGCCGCGCCGCGCAATGCCCCGGCGTACGAGAGCCGGGCAGCGGCGAGATGGCCCGTCCACAGCTCCCGGGCGAGCGGAGCGGGCGAGGACGGGACCCGAACCGACCACGAGCGGACCGCCGCGGCCCCGCGGACCCACGACTGACCGGAGGCGCGGGCGACATCCTCGACGCGCGGTGTCGGGCGACGCGACGCGGCGCGCGCGCGGAAGACGTCGAGATTCGGCGAACGCCGTTGCGCGAGGGTCTGGACGGCGTCACCGACCAGGTCGGGACGCGAGGGCACGTCGATGGCGACGAGCGGGATCTCCGGGGCGAGCCCGAGACGTGTCCACGACGACGTCTGCGCCGCGCGAGGGACGGCGAGCAGCGTGCGAAGAGATGCGGAGGGGCCGTATCGCACGGGGGCCGGGAGGCGTCCGAGGACGAACTCCAGGGCCGCGACCGCGTAGGCCGCGTCGGCGATCCACAGCGGCCATGCACGATGCCGGTACCGGCCGAACGATCGTCCCGGCTGCACGGTGAAGACGAGCGTCGAGGTATCGGATGCCGTGACGTCGCCGCCGGACCACCCCGCGGCGCGCTCCATGGCGGGATCCCTGCGGCGGGCGACGCCGTGGTCGTGGTCGTAGACCCAGCGCGCGCCGTCGACGACGAGGTGCGTCTGCACGGGGTAGCAGGCCCCCGCCGACGGTACCGGACGGCGCGGGATGCCGGTCTCGGTGCCGTCCGAGGCGCGATGCGGCTCCCCCGGATGCCACAGCGCCTCGACGAGGGCGATCAGCGCCGCCCCGGGGCTCCCCGTCACCGCACCGGCACGGTGCCACGCGTTGACGCGCGGTCCCGGCGGCAGCGGCTCCCCCGGCGGGTCCGTCCTGAGCACGCGCGCGAGAGGACCGTCCAGAAGGTCGACGGAATCCCGCAGAACGGTCGGTCGTGCATCGATCACGTCGTCGGCCTCACATGTGGGGCGCGGGCAGGAGGGTGAAATCCTCGGGTCCGCCGCTCCAGGCCGCGCGCCACCCCCGCTCTTGCGCCGCGTCGCGCAGTCGCGGCATCCCGAGGTACGAGAAGGCCGCCGGAGCATTGGGCACGAGCCCCGTGACGAATGTGCGCACGACCCGTAGCGGGGTGCGGCGTACGTCCGCGGTGGTGAGGTCGCGCGTGAGCACCCGATGACCCCGTCGACGCAGTCGGTCGTGAACCTCGGCCATCGTGACCGCGGGCACGGCGCTGAGCGGTCGCACCCCGAACGCGGGATCGGTGAACCGCCGTGCCTCCCCGTGAACGGCGGGATCGAGCCAGACCTGGACATGGGCTCCGAGATCGATCACCCGCTCGAACTGCGGGCCGGCCGCGACGAGGTAGTCGGCGTCGGGGCGGAAGTCCAGCATCAGCCCCTTCGCCATGACCCCGGCCTGCACGGCGCGGAAGACCCACCCGTCGGCATCCGTGCACCCCTGCGTGTATATCCACGTGTGGACCGCTTCGAGCACGGCCTTGCGCGCCGCCTTCGCGGGATCGAGAGCGACCGAGAATCCCGCGGCGTACAACCCCCGATCCGCGTCGTGCACGAGGGCGGCGATCGCGGGCGCGAACTCCGACGGCATCGCCACGAGCCAGACCGTCAGACTGCTGCCCCGCAGGTCGTCGATGAGGCCGGGAACGCTCGCGGGGTCGATGCCGAAGGTCGGACCGTCGAGATGCCACCACACCTCGAGCGCGTCGCGTTCGACGACCTCGAGCATCCCGCGGTCGCGGGCGTCGTCGACACTCGTTCCTGTGGCGATACCGGCGTAGTTGAGGTGGTGCGTGCGGGGAAGGTGCCGGAAGCGCGACTGCCTCCAATTGAGGTGCACGAGGGCGTCGGGCAGCCAGATAGGCCTGCCCTCGGCATCCTGGCACCGTGCCCAGAGGGCGGGAGTCGCGGCATCCAGTTCCCGGTAGGCGAAGCCTTCGCGGGCGAGCTGCCAGTCGGCGAACCGGGGCAGGTCGTCGAGCTCGATCACCGGCTGCCCGTCCGCGCGCAGGTCGTCGGCGGTGGCAACGCGCAGGTCGTCGCGCGGCAGGGTCTCGGGGAGCCAATTGCCGCAGTACCGCTCGACGCCCTCGCCGATCGCCGCGATCCGGGCCTGGGCGGGGTCGCCGAACGACGTGCCGAGCGAGACCCGATCGGCCGGCCACTCGCCGAGGGCTCGGGCATCGGAGACGGATGCCGTGAGCGCCAGGTAGCGCTGCGGAGCCCCCGCCGGGTGCGGAACCGCGCGGATCGACCGGATGACACCGGTCTCGGCGTCCACCAGGGTCTCGACGGGAAGTGGCGCGAGGGACGAGATGCTGTCGCGGATCATGCGGTCCTTTCGTGATGCCAGCGACCGGAGCGCGGCTCGAAGGCGGACCGTGAGCGCCGTCCCGCCGGCACGACATGGCGGGTGCCGGCCGCCCCCGAGGGCAGGCCGGTGCGCGCGAGCCACGCATCGAGCACACCGCCGATGCCGCCTGAGTCCCGCAGGCGAGCGCGCACATCCTCATCGCGGATGTCGGCTCCGAGACGATGGCCCCACGGTCCGTCGACGACGTGCACGTCGGCGCCCCACGCGGCGGCCAGTCGCCCGGCATCGGCGTGGAAGAAGTCGTCGTCGCCGCGGATGAGCAGAAGCGGGGCGTCGATCGCCCCGTACGCGCGGTCCAGGTCGACGGGCGGAGTGGTCCACAGTCTCCGCCACCCCGCGAGCACGGTCGGCGCCCATCCCCAGTCCCGAGCCGCCCGTTCCACGCCGCGCCGCTCAGCGCTCGCAACCCGCGCGTACAGCTCGCCCTCGGTCAGCGGGGGGAACGAGCGGGGACCGCGTCCGTGCTGATGCCACCACCCGATGCGGTCGAGGAGCTGGGGGCGGCCCTCCGCGTCCCAGGCGGTCTCGGCGAGTCCGAGGGCGGGCACCATGAGAACGAGAGCGTCGACGTCGACATCGCGGGCGCATTCCAGCGCCGCGTGGGCGTCGTACGACCCTCCCGAGAGCACGACGGGGAGGTGCGGATCCTGGGCGCGGAGCGCAACGACGACGGATGCACCGTCACGACGCTCGTGGAGGTAGGGGTTCCACTCGCCCCCGGAGTCGTGGCGGCCGCGTACGTCCTGTACGAGGCAGCGGTACCCGCGTCGCACCCAGGAGCGGGCGGTGTCCCCGTGGCGCCAGGCGCCGTAGGGCGTGCGCACGACGACGATGCCCCGCGGAGTCTCGGGCTCCCAGATCCAGCCGTGCAGAACGACGCCGTCGTCGGTGCGCCAGACGTGCGGGCGGGCGTCCCGCGGCGGGGTCACCGGCCCGCTCCCGGGTACGGCGCCGGATAGGGCAGCACCGAGTGCTCGGTCACCCGACCGAGAGCGGGCACCAGTTTCCAGAGTGTGGTGCACAGTCGGGGCAGTGCCTCGTCGTCCTGCGCCCACGCGAGAGCCATGGTGAGCACGCGCGCCGTCACGAGGCTCACGGTCGCCGAGTCCGTGGGCTGATCCGCGACGGGTCCGTGGCGCTGCCACGCGCCGAGGGCGCCCGGCACGGTGCTGGCGGCGATCCGACGCCGCGCGACCTGCGTGGCCGTGATGTCGGTGACATCGACCGCGAGCGGATCGACGAGAACGCACTCTCCTTCCCGGTACACGCGCAACCGAGCGGTGCCGGTGGCGAGGAGGTCGTCGAGCACGGCGTGATCGCGGCGCTCCGACGCCCCGTCGGACACCGAGATCACCAGCGCGAGGGAATCTCGCGCCTCCGCGCCGGAGACGCCTCTCCCCACCCGAGCGCCCCACGCACCCAGTGCACGCGCGATCTCGTCGGTCAGCACGCCGGTGCCCACCACGCCGATGCGGCGGCGGGCCGAGGGCCAGCGGCGTTCGTCGTCGGCGCGCTCTCGATCCCTGACCTCGCGGACCAACCGATCCCGATACGCGGATGCGGCGGCACCCGGGGAAGGCGAGTCGAAGACGCCGTGCAGCTCCGACGGCGGGGAGCCGATCGCGGCATGGTCGCCGGTGCGAAGCCGCAGGAGCGGCGCATCCTCGGCGACAGCGACGACATGGGCACCGGTTGTGGGCACGGGGATGATTCGGGTGTGGTGAGGCATGGAGGTCTTTCCGGAAGCCCGGCCGGGCGCGAGGCGCCCGGCCGGGGGTCGCGTGAGCGTGACGCGACCTCGAGGATCACTCGAAGGGGTTCTCGACGAGCGCGTTCGAGTGGGTCGCCGACAGGTGCGCCAGCTGCTCGGTCTCTTCGATCTCGGACAGGATCTGCTTGTCCATTTCCTTCTCCTTCTCTCGTTTCGTCCACTCCGCGGAGTGCGGAGCGGTGTTCACCGTCGTGAACACCTTCGACCCTAGATGAGAATGATTCTCAATAACTAGTAGTATCGCCGTCATGCTCTCAGCGACCGCTCTTCTCGCCGCCGATCACCGGGCAGGAACCGTTTTCTCCCTCGACGGGCACTCTCGGCGTGTCGTCGCCTCGGGCGCCCTGCTCGCCGAGCACGCCGGCTTCCTCGTTCTCCCGCCCGAGGCGCGAGACTCCTGGGCGTTCGCGGACGACCGGGGCGGCGCTCTCGTCGTCTGCGGTCCCGACGGCATCCGTCGCCTCCCGATCGCGATCCCCGCCGAGCACCTCGCCGCCTCGGCGGACGGATCCCAGGTCGTCGTCACCCCGGGGCTCGGCGCGAACGACGAGGCGTGGAACGACGTCGTGACGGTCGTCGATCTCGCTCGCGACTCCTCCGTGCGGTTCCGAACCCGCACCGGAGAGCCCGGCGTCGTGATAGCGCCGGACCGGGCGACCGGGCGACCGACGATCGTGCTGCGCCACCGCGATCCCGGCGCGATCGAGGCGATACCGCTCGCGAGCGCTCTCGACCTCGGTGCGCACGTGCCCGTGCTGCGTGGCACCGTCACCGACGACCTCGCCGATGACGGGCACGGCGACGTGGTCGACCAGGAGACAGGTGTCGTCGGCGTCGCGACGGGGCGCGGCCTGGAGAGGTTCGCGATCGACGACGGCGCCCCGCGCGCCCTTGGCGTGATCCCTTGGCCCGCGGACGGACGCGCCTACTACCTGCGCCGCGCGAGTGACACCGGGAAGGTGACGGGCGTGCTCCGCGGCGGCCCGGCGAACCCGTCGCGCTGGACGGAGTGGACCAACGTCTTCGCCGAGATCGACCTTCACTCGGGTGCTGCACGCACCGTTCCGCTGCCGAACGGCCTCGTCTTCCGCTTCGCACTGGCCGAGGGGATCGCCGCCACCACCGTGATCCATCCCGACGGCGATGCCCTCGTCGTGATCGACCGAGTGAGGGGGCGCATCGCCCGTGTGGTTCCCCTCCCCCCGCTCGGCTCCCCGCCGCACCCGGGCCGGATGCCGTGGGACGGCGTCGACGGGCGACCCGCGCAGAGACGCGCGGTGGCGATCGATCCGCGCTCCGGCGTCATCGCCGTGACGGCGGGCGGCGACGGCGTCATCCATCTCGTCGACGACGAGGGCGGACTCACGACCATCGCCATGCCCGACTCCCTCGACGAGGGCGGGCACCTGATGTGGCCCGCCCCTCCCGGGCGCTTCACCGACCCGGTGGGCCGATGACCGCGCTGCGCGAAACGCTCGACGAGGCGCTTACCGCGCACGAGCGCCACCCCCGTCCGGGGCTGCCCGTTCGCGGGTTCGTCCTCGACCGCGCGGCGGGCACTCCCCGGCCCGCTCTCCGACACGCCGACGGCCGCACCGTCATCGCTCCGGACGGGCACATCCATCGCATGAGCCCCTCGCCCGACCGCCGGCACGTCGCGATCGAGTGGGCCGCGGACGCGAGCGAGGACGCCGTGCTCGGCGTCGTCGACGTGGCATCCGCAGCCCTCCGCCTGCATCCGGAGATCCGGCTGCGCTACGACACCGTGCTGTGGGGCGGCGACTCGCGGTCCCTCGAGGTCGTCGCGAGCCGTGACGACGCGCTCGTCGCCCTCGACGTCGACTCCGGCGCGTGGACCTCCGCGCCGGTGGAACCCGCTCATCGCACCCGCCTGTTCCCCGGCGGCACGCGCGGGCTGCTCGCCCGCACGATTCGAGGCCAGGGCACGAGCCTGCTCGATCGCGCCACGGGACGACAGCTCGGGCGATGGAACGCCTTGCACGGCGCCTTCCCCCTCACCGACGGCGTGCTCGTCTGGCACGCGGACGGGGTGGACGCTCTCGCTTCCTCCGGCACGACCCGCTGGACGCTTCGCGACGACTCGCTGCGGATCACCGATGTCACGGTCGCCGGCGACCGCATCGTCGTCCTCGGCGTTCGCGACGGTCGGACCGTCGTCGCGCGAGTCGACGCCACGGGCGCACGGGAGACGACCATCGCCGGGGTGGGCGAGGCGACGATCACCGGGGTGCGCATCGATGACGGCATCCTGTATCTCGCCGTCGAGGGCCCGCTCACGCCGCCGCGGATCGTCACCGAGACGGATGCCGCGCCCGAGGCGCCGACGGACGAGACCCGCCGCCTCGATGTCCCGGCGAGCGACGGCGAGACTCTCACCGCCCACCTCACCGCACCCGCCGAGGGTTCCGGGCCGAGGCCACTCCTCCTCGCCTGCTACGGGGGGTTCGGGGTTCCGCATCTCCCCGTCTTCGAGCCCACCGTCCCCGCCTGGGTCGCGCACGGCGGCGCCTACGTGACGGCCCAGATCCGCGGCGGCGGCGAGCGCGGCGGTTCCTGGCGCGCGGCCGGCAGCGGCGCGCGTAAGCAGCAGGCGGTCGATGACCTGGCCGACATCGCGCGCGCCCTCATCGACCGGGGGATCACACGACCCGATCTCCTCGTGCTCGTGGGCGCGTCGCTGGGGGGAGTCGTCGCCGCGAGCTGCGCGTTCCAGCATCCCGGTCTCTGCGCGGGCGTCGTGACGACGGCCGCGCCCCTCGACCTCCTCTCGCTCGCGGAGCACCCGCTCGGGGCGGGCTGGCGGTCGGAGTTCGGCGACGACGGCAGTGCGGCATCCCGTGAGCGGCTCCGCCGCCTCTCCCCCCTCGCCCTGGTCGAGGAGCGGACGGATGCCGAGGGCCTCCCCGCCTTTCTCGGGATCACCCTGGGTCGCGATACCCGTGTCCGAGCCATCGACACGCGCCGCACGGTCGACGCCCTGCAGCGACGGGGCGCGCCCGCGCGGATGTGGACTGCTCCATCGGCGGGACACGGAGCCAACGCACTCGACGACCTGCACGCACTGGGTCTGACGGTGCTCGAGTTCGCCGCCGAGGTGACGAGCGGAGGCATCCGATGACCGCGACGACGCAGCGCACCGCGCGCTGGCGGAGTGTCCCGCGCGCCGCGCGGCAGGGAGGAAGGGTCGTGCCGCTCGGGGTGACAGTGACGGTCAGCGCCGTCCTGCTCGTGGTGACGGTGGTGCTCTCCGGCGCGATCGGCCCTGTCCCCGTACCACCGATCGATGCCGCCAGGATCGTGATCGGGCATCTGGTGCCGGGGATGCCGTGGATGACGGACGGCTCGCTCACCCCACTGCAGGACCAGGCGGTGTGGCAGTTCCGTCTGCCGCGGGCGCTCCTCGCGGGACTCGCCGGGGCGGGGCTGGCCCTTGCGGGCACGATGATGCAGGCCGTGGTGCGCAATCCTCTCGCCGAGCCCTACATCCTCGGGGTGTCTTCGGGCGCGAGCGTGGGCGCCGTGCTCGTGATCGTCTCGGGCGGTGCCGCGTTCCTCGGCGTGACGATGAGCGGGGCGGCTTTCGCCGGAGCCGTCGGGTCCTGCGTGCTCGTCGCCCTCCTGGCGCGCACGCGCGGAGAGCTGTCACCGACACGGATGATCCTCGCCGGGGTCGCTCTCGGTTCTCTGCTGAGCGCCGTCACGAGCTACCTGACGCTGACGACGGACGCGCAGAACGTCGTCAGCGTGATGTTCTTCCTCCTCGGCAGCGTGTCCGCCGCCACCATGTCGTCGCTGACGATCCCCGCGATCGCGCTCGTGATCGCTCTGGTCGCCGCTTTCGGGCTCTCGCGATCGATGAACGCCTTGCTGGCCGGCGACGAGTCCGCTCTCGCTGTCGGGGTCCGCACCACGAGGGTGCGCGCGATCCTCCTCGTCATCGCCTCCCTGCTCACGGGGGTGATCGTCGCGGTGAGCGGCGGCATCGGATTCGTGGGGCTCGTCGTCCCGCACGTCGCGCGTCTGCTGGTGGGCTCGGACCATCGCCGAATGGTGCCGGTCGCGGTGCTCGGGGGCGCGCTCTTCCTCATGGTGGCCGATCTCCTCGCGCGGACCGTGGCCGCACCGACCGAGATCCCCCTCGGCATCCTCACCGCGTTCGTCGGGGCGCCGTTCTTCCTGTGGCTCATGCGCCGCGGCGGCGAGAGGGCGGGGTTCGACCGATGACGGTGTCCTTCGAGTCCGTGAGCGTGGAGCTCGGCGGACGCCGCGTTCTGCACGACGTCGAGCTGGAGGTCGGCGGCGGCCGGATCCTCGGCCTGCTCGGGCCCAACGGCAGCGGCAAGTCGACCCTGCTGCGCACCCTGTTCACCGGCCGCCGGCCGCACGCCGGCCGCGTACGCATCGACGGCGTCGACGTCTCGACGCTGCCGCCGCGCACCCTCGCCCGCCGGGTCGCGGTCATGCTGCAGGACGCCCCCTCGGAGTTCGACCTGACGGTGCGCGAGACCGTGATGGTCGGGCGCGCTCCGCACCACGCGCCCTTCAGCCGCGACACCGACGACGACCGCCGGATCGTCACCGAGGCGCTGCGCACCGCCGACGTGCTCGATCTCGAAGACCGCCTCGTGCGGCGACTCTCCGGGGGCCAGCGTCAGCGCGTGATGCTCGCGCGCGCCCTGGCACAGGACGGCGAGATCCTCGTGCTCGACGAACCGACCAACCATCTCGACATCGCGCATCAGCTCGACCTCATGCGGGTCGTCAGCGGCCTCGGAACGACCGTGATCGCCGCCCTCCACGACCTCAACATCGCCGCGGCGTTCTGCGATGAGGTCGCCGTCCTCGACGAGGGCCGCCTCGTCGCGGTCGGGCAGCCGGATGCCGTTCTGACCCCCGACCTGGTCGGCGGCGTCTTCCGCGTCACGGCGCGTGTGGCGACGGAGATCGACACGGGCGCGCGCGTCATGGCCTTTCACCCCCGTCCGCTTCGCGGTCCCTCCCCATCCGATAACCCGACAGAGAGAAACGAATGACACAGCACTCCCTTCGACCCGCCCGCCTGATGATGGCGATCGCCGGCGGCCTCGGCGCACTCGCACTCACCGCCTGCGGCTCCGCCGTCACCCCCCAAGGTGCGGCCACCCCCACCGGGGACGCCCTCGTCATCGAGAACTGCGGTGCACCGGTCACGTTCACCCACGTCCCCACCGCCGCGGTCGGCCTGCACCCCTCGCAGACCGAGCTCCTGCTGCGCCTGGGACTCGCCGACCACCTCGTCGGCCAAGCCCAGGCGACCGTGCAGGAGCTCCCGGCAGACGTGGCGCCCCTCGCGGCCGACGTACCCGTCATCGGAGGCGAGACGCCCCCGAGTCGAGAGGACCTCCTCGCCGTCCACCCCGACTTCGTCTACTCCCCCACGACCTACGAGTTCACGGCCGAGCAGGGCTTCGCGAGCATCGAGCAGCTCGCCGAGGCGGGAGTCGCGGCGTACACCGCGACGGGGGGATGCTTCTCGCGCCGGATGGACGGCACGGTCGACGACCTGTTCGTCGATCTGAACAACCTCGGCGAGATCTTCGACGTGCGCGACGAAGCCGCGGCGCTCATCGCCGACGCGCAAGCGCAGCTGGCCGCCGTCGACACGGCGATCCAGGGCCGCACCAAGCCCCGCGTCGCGCAGATCTACGTCGACGGCACCACGCTCAGCGCGATCGGCGCGGGAGTCGAGTACGACATCCTCCGCCACGCCGGCGCCGACACGATCTACACGCCCGACGACCCCCAGTTCGCCGACTTCTTCGCCGCGGAGATCACCCCCGAGTCCCTCGCCGCCCAGGCACCGGACGCCCTCGTGTTCGCGGTCACCGACCCCGCCCACGAGCAAGCCGTACGCGCGTACCTCACCGCGACGTTCCCCGACATGCCGGCGGTGCGCGACGGTCGCCTGATCGCGGTCTCGAGCTCCGACATGTTCCCGGGCACCCTCGGAAACGTCTCGGTCGTGCGCCAGATCGCCGAAGCGCTCTACCCCGACGCCTCGTTCGGCTGAGCAGTCCTGCCGGGCTTCGCGGTGCTCTGCGCGGAGCCCGGCGCCGACGATGATGCCGACGATCGCGGGGACGTTCTGGAAGCCCGGCTCTCCGGGACCGGAAGATGGCGACGATGGAGAAGACGAGACCGACCAGGCTCACCAGGAACGCGACCATCAAGCCGAGCTCATCCCGCCCGGGTCGGGTTGCGTGGTGGTCACGATGGTCTCCTCCATGACAAGATTTGAACCTGCGACCCCCTGACCCCCAGGTAGACGGTTCGACCCGACTTCTTGATCCTCCGGGCATCTCTGCCCCTCAGACGGGTCCGTTTCACGTCATGACTTGCATGAATTGCATGCATCAGGTCCCGATCGGGTCCCGGCGCTTGGCGGGCACACCGGGCTCGAGTCGACAACGCGGAAGCCGCAGCTTGCCCGCCCACACAACCAAGGTACGTGGCGGCGCCAGCAGCGTCGTATTCGCTGCAATACCCCCTACATTTCTCAGTCCTCCTTGTGAAGGCCCGACTTCGTGAGCGCGGCCAGAGGCGTCGCCACCACCGAAATGACGCACCAGGCCGCCGTCGAGACGACGTCGAATCGTCCTCGACGACGCCCGAGCCCCTGGGCTGTTCGCGTATGCGTCGGGGCCTCGAGATGCCGGACTACAACGAGGATGCCGGTGACTTCTTCGCGATCGCCGCACGAAGCATGACGAGGCTCACAATCAGTCCTACTGCGATGGTGACGATCGACCCCTCAATACCGACCTCGCCGCCTGATAGCCATTCAGGGCCCTGAAGACGGGCGACGAGCAGACCTGGTTCTGTGGGCACGCCGGAGACGTTGAGCCCGAAGATCGCGGTCTGCGTGAAGTTCCAGGCGGCGTGTATGCCGATTGCCAGCCAGAGGCGTCGTGTGAGGAGGTACGCGGCGCCGAAGAGGAGCCCGGCTTGGAGCGCGACGCCGACGGCGCCGAGCTGTGACGAGTGGGGGTTCCCGAGATGGAGGAGACCGAAAGCGAGCGAGGTGATCGCGAGCGCCGCGGCGGTGCCGACTTTGCCGGTGAGCACGCGGAGCAGGATGCCGCGCATGACGACCTCTTCCCCGAAGGCGCTACCGAGGCCGAGGAGGAGTCCGGTGAGGAGCCCGCGCCCGACGGTGACGTCGGTTATCTCGTAGGCGCCTACGCCGAGGAGCAGCAGGACGGTGATGGTTACGATGCCGGCGCCGATGGCCCCTCCGTATGCGAACTCGCGGATCGCGCCCTGGCGTTCGAGTTCGTAGACGGGCCTGCCTGTATGACTTGCCCGGCAGTGACGGGGCAGGGTCTGTGACTGCAGAGGGGAGGTGGAACCGATGAAGAACGTGACCGTGCGCCGTGCCGAGAAGGTCGAGGCGACTGTGTGGTGGATCATCGTCTGATGCTCCCGACGGGCGGAGCGCATGTGTGTGTTCCGCCGGGCCGCCGGTGCTCTCGACTGCTGGCGGCCCTCCACTCTTCTGCACCCGAGAGAAGCAAGGAGCATTCCGTGGCCACGTCGCCCTCTCGTCCTCGGCTCAAGCCGATCTACCCCGCGTATCGGCTGGACGACCGCGTCTTCCGGATCGGTGCGCAGCTGGGCATCACCGCGGAGTTCGACGACCCCGAGCATCAGCTGTGGTCGCTTGTCGCCGCCCTCGACGGCCGTCCGCTGACCGCCGTCGTTCAGGCTGTACGGCAGGAGTTCCCCGAGCTTACGGAGCAGGATGTCCTCGACGGGATCACTCTCCTCGACCAGGAAGGGTTCATCGAGGAGAGCTTCTCCGGCGCTGAGTCGGGTACCGGCGCACGTTACCGAGCGAACGTCAACTACTTCAGCCGCTTCATCGGCATGGACGGCGATCGGTTCGCTCCGCAACGGCGGATCAGCGCATCGAACATCCTCCTTCTCGGGCTCGGCGGGGGTGGCTCGAACATCCTCACCCTGCTGGCAGGCCTCGGCCCGGCGTCCGTCACGATCGTCGACCACGACGTTGTCGAGGAGGGCAATCTGGGCCGGCAGCTGCTGTACCGGGAGGCCGACGTGGGTCGGTCAAAGGCTCTCGCCGCAGCGGACGCGATCGCGCAGATGAACTCCGACATACGGATCGATGCCCGCCAGCAGCGCATCGACTCGGTCGGAGACGTCTCCGCGCTCTTGGCCGACAAGGATCTCGTCATCTCGGCGATCGACGAGCCGCCGTTCGTGGCACAGCGGATCGTGAACAAGGCGATCGTCGAGGCAGGCATCCCGTGCGTTTTCGCCGCATCCCAGGTGAGCCGCGGCCGTGTCTTCACGGTCGTACCGGGACAGACTGGGTGCTTCGACTGCCTGAACGTCCACTACTCGCAGCGGGACCCGCAGTTCGTGTCGCAGTTCGCCGCGTTCAGCGAGCTGGGCTTCGACCCGCCCTCCATCGCATATGGGCCGTCCATCTTCATCCTCACGGCAACGATCGTCGACGAGGCGATCCGCGTCCTGACCGGCTACGCCCCACCGCGATCCCTCGGGACCCAGTTCGAGGTCAACTTCGAGGACGGCTCCGCATTCGCACATCCGTCCTGGCCACGCCTACCGAAGGACTGCCCGACCTGCGGCAACGGCGACCCCTCCACATGGGAAGTCTTCGGCCACTACCTCCAGCAGGTCTGATCGTGACCAGAACGCCGGAGATCACCGTGCAGCTGAAGCCCGTGCAGATTCGTGAGCTTCGCGATGGCATGTGGGTGGCGGTCGCCGAGGACTCGGAGCCTCTCGTGGTCACCGAGGCGGTTGCGAAGGCGCTGCACGATCCAGGCGACATCGAGGTCGACTCCACCTCCGGTCCACTGACCGAAACGCTCTCGGATGCCGGTTTCACAGATGGCTCCGCCGACGCGTCGCCGCGACCTCCGAGCGCACCGGTCAGTGCCGGTTGGAGAGCGGCGCGAGCAGTTCTGTGGGCTCTCGGGGCAGCCCTCTTCACGATGTCCGCCGCGCTGCTGCTGCACGGTGGCGCCCCAACCGGTGCGGACGCGATCTCAGCCGGCCCGCATCCGCTGCTCGCCGTCGCAGTCGCGGTAGGTGTCGCGATTCTCACGGCGGTTCCGCATGAGCTTGCGCATGTGGTGTTCGGCCGGGCGTTCGGGCTCCGGCGCGGCTCCGTCCGGGTGAGGGCGCGTCGGGCGTCTGCGACGACGAACCTGACGCACGTGTGGGCCTGGCCGGCGTCTCCGCGATTGGCGGCGGTATCCGCTGGGATCGTCGTCGACCTCGCGTTTCTGACGCTGGCGCTCGCGTTGCGCGCCACGACAGGAGCGTGGGTGGCGACCGTCGCGGTGACCGTCATGGTCATGCGCATCGTGTGGCAGTTGCGGTTCCACCGAAACTGTGACGGGCGCCACATCGCGAAGATGCTCATCGACAACCCCACGATCGATACCGACACCAGGCAGGCGCTCACCACAAGACTGTGGACATCTGCGCCGCGTTCGGCCTGGTTGTGGTCGGCAGTCATCGCCGTCGGCGTGCTCGCAGAACTCGCGCTTCTCGCGGTGTGGTTGGCCCCTGCCGCACTACGGCTGCTGGGCGTACTCTGACTGCTCGCTGGCGTCATAGAGCGTCTGCGCCAGTGACAGCACGGCCGTCTTGTAGAGCTCTGGCTTGAGGTTCTCAGGGTCGAACAATCCCAGCGCGGACAGTCCCAAGTCGAGGGCCGTCAAGATGCGGAACTGGTCCCCAGGAGGGATGCGCGCGAACCTGCTGTCGGTCGGGATCGGGGACGCGCCCGCCGGGATGTCATCGGCCGGGGAGATGAACTCCAGGAACCTGGCCGTGAGGTCCTCGTCCCGCAGCGCGTAGGGGATGAAGTCGAACAGCAGCCGCGCATAGCTGGAGCGGTCACCGCTCTTCGCGGTGAGTACCCAGATGTCGCACCAGGCTTCGAGCCGCTCATAGTCGTTGCTGGCGCGATCGAGGATCGCGTGGAAGTCCTGCGCTTCCTGCGAGAGCGTCTGCCGGTACCGGATCACCTCCAGGATCAGCTCGCCCTTGTTGCGGAAATTGGAGTAGACCGCACCTTTGGTCAGCCCGGCCTCCAACGCCACGTCATCAAGGGACGCGCCCGCGACGCCGTGAGCGGCGAAGATGCCCTCGGCCGCCTCAAGGAGCAGCACCCTGTTGTGCTGCTGCTGCTGATCGCGGGTCATCCGTGCCATGAACTCCAGTGTAAAACAGGCCGATCAGGCAGCCTTGAGCCTCGCCGACCCATTGACGCAATTTCAGATACTGATAGTATCTGATCATGACGAGTGCAACGTCACGCGCCGACGCGCTCTCGCTGGATCAGGTCACCAAGACCTACAAGCGAGGGGGTGTTGCGGCGAACCAAGCCATCAGCCTGACGTTCCGGCCGGGTGAGTTGGTCGCGCTCATCGGGCACAACGGGGCGGGCAAGACCACGCTCCTCAGCCAGATCATCGGGACGGTGAAACCCACCTCCGGGGACATCCGCTACGGCGCGTCATCCCTTGTTGCCGCGCCGGACCTCGCCCGCCGGGTCGCGGCGATGATGCCGCAGATGTATGCGCCGCTGACGGGCGTGACGCCGTTGCAGGCGATCACGTCGATCGCCCGGCTACGGGGTCTGCCCGCATCGGATGCGAAGCGGGCTGCGCTTGACCTGATCGATTCACTCGACATCGGCGAGTGGAAGGACACCGGCGGTGAGAAGCTCTCCGGGGGCCTGCGCCGGCTGACGTCCTACGCGATGGCCGTGGTCGCGCCCCCGCCTGTACTGCTGGTCGACGAGCCCACCAACGACGTCGACCCGGTCCGCCGTCCGCTCATCTGGCGGCATCTGCGCCGGCTCGCCGACGACGGCCACACTGTCGTGGTCGTCACCCACAACCTCCTCGAAGTTCAGCGCGCCGCCGACCGGTACGTGCTGCTGCAGAACGGCGCCGTTCTCGTCGACAGCACACCGAGACAACTGGCCCAGCAGTCCCGTACCGCCACGCTCACCGTGTCCGTACGTCCAGGCACGGAGATCCCTTCGACCCCGCCCGCCGCAGCGCATGCTATCGACGAAGACGGGCAGCTCACGCTCGACCTGGAGCCCGCGCAGATTCCGGCCGCGATCGAGTGGGTACTCCAGCTGGTCGCCACAGGTGCAGCGGACAGTTACGCGCTCGCCCCGGCATCACTCGAGACCCTCTACGAAGGGATCACCAATGGCCGTTGACGCTTTCACGACGCCGACGCTCGCCGTGCCTCGCAGACGCGCCTGGCTGGTCAGCTGGTGGGGCCTTGTCCGGTGGAGTGTGACGCGGCACAAATACCTGCTGCCGGCGTTCACCGCCGTGCAGGCGCTGTTCGCCGTCGCGATCGTCTACGGCCTCGCGCTGATGATCCCTGACGTCGACCAGGAGGCTGCCCGCTACCTTTCTTCCGGCGCGTGGACGCTCGGGATCATTGCCGTCGGCTGCGTGCTCGCCCCGCAGATCATGAGCACCTCGAAGCAGGAAGGACTTCTCGACTACCAGAAGACCCTCCCGGTGCCGCGCTCGGCGATCCTCCTCGCCGACGCCGTCGTCTGGAGTCTTGCAGCGCTGCCCGGGATTGCCGTCGGCATGCTCGCCGCGTTCCTGCGCTTCGGCCTCGACATCCACATCGACCTGTTCACCATCGGCGCGATTCTCGGAGCACAGTTCACCGCGGTCAGCATCGGATACGCCATCGCGCTCTGGTTGCCAATCGGTGCAACCTCGCTCGCGACCCAGGTCATCATGATCGGCGGTCTGCTGTTCTCACCGATCACGTTCCCCGCCGAACGCCTCCCCGTGTGGGCCGTCACTCTCCACCAGTTCCTCCCGTTCACGCCGCTGGGCGACACCATCCGCGAAGCGACCTTCCGCGCCGGCGAAAGCCAGGTCCTGAACATCATCGTCGTCGCCGTATGGGCAGGGGCGACCTACCTCGCCGCGTATCTTGCGCTGCGCAAGAGGAGGTAGTGATGACAACAGCGCAGCCAACCCTCCAGATCAGCCGGCTCACCAAGACCATCGCCGGCCGGGAGATTCTCGCCTCCTGCGACCTCGCGGTCGCGTGATCTGCGCGATCATCGGACCTAACGGCGCGGCGAAGACGACCCTGTTCAAGACCATCGCCGGGCGGGTCGGTCTCACTGGCGCTGCCGATACGTCCGTCGCCTCGTTCTCCCTCGGCATGAAGCAACGCCTCGCCCTGGCGCGCGCCATCGGGCACCGCCCCGAGCTTGTCGTACTTGACGAACCGGCCAATGGCCTGGACCCGACCGGAATCGCTGACCTTCGCGACGTGTTGGTATCCCTCTCCCAGCAGGGCACCACCTTCGTCTCGCCAGCACCGGCCTCGGCCTGGGCCTCGCCCCCGTGGACACGATCGCGCACAGCCAGGATGGATCGCTCGCGCTGACGGCCAGGACCGGCGGTGGCCTACGCTCACGGCTGTCGCTCCCGCGCGCCCTCCTGCATGATCGAACATGACGCCGCTGACGAATGCGCTACTGCGCGGGCACTCCGGACCGGCTACGTGGACGACGGGAGAATCAAGACGAGAAGGACGAAGACGATGCGACACCGCCTCCCCATTGCCCTCGGCGCGGTCCTCACCGTCGTCGTGCTCGCCGGGTGCGACACGCCCGGCATAGCTGACCGAGTAAGCCCCGGCGCCCCGCCCGGCGCGCTGGTCGACCCGCTGAGTGAGGGGCCGGTCGCCGCGTGGGTTCAGGACGGCACCCGGTTCGCTGTGGTGACGTTCGGCAGTTCCAGTTGCCCGAGCGTGGCCACCGCGCTCACCGTGGAAGCTGAAGACCGCCTCAGCCTGATGCTCGGCCGGTCCCCGAACGACCCGTGCACGGCGGACATGGCCCCGACCACCCACGAGTTCGAGCTTCCCGACGGGATCACGGGCAAGCCCATCACTATCACCGTCGGCTACGAGGACTGGGACGAGACAAGCATCGTCACCCTCGAATAGCGCCGTCGCCCGCCGGAGCTATTCGAGGGTGAGGATGCGAGTCAGGCGGGAGTGATGAGGTTGGTTTCGTAGGCGGTGATGACGAGGTGGGTGCGGTCGCGGGCGCGGAGCTTGGCGAGGAGGTTCCCGATGTGGGTCTTGACGGTCTTGACGGAGATCGTGAGCGCGTCGGCGATCTCGTCGTTGGAGAGCCCATGAGCGACGAGGGCGAGCACTTCGGTTTCCCGTTCGGTGAGCCCATCCAGTCGTCGCCGCGGCGTGGCAGGGCGGGTGGTGTAGTGCTCGACGAGCCTGGTCAGGATCGCGGGCGCGAACAGAGATTCGCCACTGTGGGTGCGGCGGATCGCGTCCAGGAGCTGGTCGGGGCGTGCGTCTTTGAGGAGGAAGCCGCTGGCCCCGGCGCGTAGTGCGCCGTAGACGTACTCGTCCAGCTCGAACATGCTGAGCACCACCACGCGGCATCCGGCCAATGCGGGATCGGCGGTGATGCTGCGGGTCGCCGCAATGCCGTCGCCGCCGGGCATGCGGATGTCCATGAGGATCACGTCGGGGACGAGTTCGCGGGCCAGAAGCGCGGCTTCCGCTCCCGTGCCTGCATCCCCTGCGACGACGAGGTCAGTGGTGTCGTTGATGAGGATTTCGAGGCTGTGCCGCAGCAAGGGCTGATCGTCCGCGATCAGCACGCGGATGACGGGCGACGGGAATTCTGTGGTCATGCTCGTACGACGTCGGGGATGCGGACGGTGACGTGGAAGCCGCGTCCGGCGTGCTCGGCGCTGAGCGTGCCCCCGAGGACGGCGGCGCGCTCGCGCAGCCCGTCGAGCCCATGTCCTGCGCCCGGTTGCGGCTGCCACGATCCGCGTGAGCCGGCATCGTGTACGTCCACGACGATCGTCCTCCCGTCGCGATGGACGTTGACGCGGGCTCGGGTGGGGCCTGCATGCCGGATCGTGTTGTGCAACGCTTCGCGGACGACGGCGCAGACCGTGAGCTGCACTCCCGGCGACACCTTACCGAGCTCCTCAATGTCGAGGGTAGCGGTGAGGCCGGCAGCATTGGCGTCCTGCACGATCGCGGGAAGGTCGTCGAGCGTATCGGCGGGGCGCAACGGTGCGACATCCGGACCACGGAGCACGGCGAGCATGCGGCGCAGCTCGGTCGTGGTCTCACGGCTGACCTGTTCGATGTCCGTCAACGCATCAGCGCGTTCCCGTTCTCCTTCCGGGCCTGTGAGGGTGCAGGCGATGGCGGCGCGGACGGTGATGAGCCCGAGACCGTGGGAGACCAGATCGTGCAGGTCGGACGCGATGCGCAGCCGCTCGGTCTGCGTTGCCCGTTCCCCGGCCCAGGCCGCAAGCTCCTCCTCGTACCGCCTGCGCTGTGCCCTGATGCGCAGCAGCGCCCACACCACTACCGTGACGGCGATCCCGCCCGCTACGAGCGTCGTGACCAACGCGGCTTCGGGAGGATCGGCACTCAACGCGGAGAGCGCGAAGGCCAGAACGAGCAGCACCCCGGCGGCGATAAGCCATACGCGCGAGCGCCACGTCGGTCTGCCAGTATCCACCGATCAAGTCTAGGTTTCAGCCCATCGGAGGTCATCGGACCTGGGTCTGAGAGACCTGGGACCGAGCAGGACCGTGCCCAGGTCCGATGACGACGCGGCGCGGATCGGCTGACATGGGGGGATGCTGACGATCGACGGACTGACCAAACGCCACGGCTCACGCACCGTACTTGCCAATGTGACCTTCCAGGCGCTCCCCGGCCGGGTGACCGGGTTCCTCGGGCCGAACGGGGCGGGCAAGTCCTCCACGCTGCGCATCCTGCTCGGCCTGGACCGTCCCGCCTCGGGCGCGGCCTTGGTCGACGGGCGCCCGTACCGGAACCTGCGCGACCCGCTGCGCACGGTCGGGTCGATGCTCGACGGTTCCGGCGCGCACCGGTCCCGCACCGCCCTCAACCACCTCGCCTGGGTCGCCCGCAGCAACGGCATCCCGAAGCGCCGCGTGAGCGACGTGCTCGAACAGGTCGGCCTCGCCGATGCCGGCCGCACGCGCGTCAGCAAATTCTCCCTCGGGATGGGGCAGCGTCTCGGCCTCGCTTCCGCGCTCCTGGGAGAGCCTGGTGCGCTCGTGCTGGACGAGCCGGTGAACGGGTTGGACCCGGAGGGCATCCGGTGGATACGCGGGCTGCTCCGCGGCCATGCGGACGCCGGTGGCACTGTCCTGTTGTCAAGCCACCTGATAAGCGAAGTGGCGGAGATCGCGGACGATCTCGTGGTCATCACCGCAGGGCGCATCGTCAAGACCGGCCCGGTCGCGGAGGTCACCGCAGGGTACGCCACGCTGGAGGATGCGTTCTTCGGACTTACAGGCGACGCATCCGGAACCACACCGGGAGCGGCACGATGACGCTCCTGCGCGCGCTCTCCGCTGAACTACGCAAGGCGGCGACCCTGCCGGGAATCTGGGTCGGCGTTGGCGTGATGATCGTCGCCTCGGCCGCGCTCACCGCGTACAACGCCAGCATGGTACGAGGCGCGCTCGCCGCCGGGCGGCCCGAGGACACCGCCTTCGGGTCGGCGTTCGACGCCGCGTTCGCAGCCGTTCCCCTCGGCACCGTCGGCGCGGTCGTGATCGGCGTGCTCGTGATCGGCAGCGAGTACACCGCGAACAGTCCGGATGCCGGCGGCGGGCGACAGATCACCACGACCCTGACCGTCGCGTCGGGCCGGGTGAGGGTGCTCGCGGCCAAGGTTCTCACTGTGACCTTCCTCGTGGCCACGGCCGCTGCGGTCACGCTCGCAGGCACCGTCGCCCTTGCCGCGGTGGTCATCGGCGGTCACGCGACCGAGGTCGTCGCCGTCGACACCGCGCTCGCACGGTCGGGCGGCACGACGCTGTACTGGATTCTGACGGCGCTCATCGCGTTCGCCATCACGGTACTCGCCCGCAGCGCGGTGATCCCGCTGCTGGTCCTGATCGTGAACAGCTCGTTGGTGTCCGTCTCGCTGCTGCTGACGAACCTCACCCCGCTCGCGCACTGGCTGCCGGATCTGGCCGGCCGCCGACTGTTCGGCCTGCCCGAGGACTTCACCGTGCCGGGCGGGCTGGAACTCGTGCCCGGTGCGATAGTGATGGGCGCCTGGACACTCGCGCTGCTCCTCATCGCGGGCATCGTATTCCACCGCCGGGACGCCTGAGCCATGCGGATGATGAGAGCCGTCGCTGCCGAGTCAGTCAAGCTCCGCAGCCTGCCCGCCGTCTGCGCCACCGTCGTCGGCACGATCGCGGCGGCCATCGCCCTCGCCGCAGCGATCGCAGCATCCGCCACGGACGCGACGGACGCGGTGCAGGTCACGCTCGCGACGATCCCATTCCTCCAAGTCGGAACGATCCTCCTCGGCGTCCTCGCTGTCGCCACTGAGTACCAAGGCAGCCAAATCCGAACGACGCTCACGGCCACCCCGACCCGGACAGTGCTGCTCGCGGGCAAGACGCTCGCCTACCTTGCAACCGCAACCATCACCAGCGTCATCGCCGTCGGCGCGGGACTCGCCACGGCCGGGATCACCCTGTCCGTCCGCGACTCCGCGTTTATGGCGAATGTGAATGCCTGGCAGGTCGCGGGCGCAGCCCTGTATCTCGTGCTGATCGGCCTTCTCAGCTTCGTCCTCGCGGTTCTGTTCCGGTCCCTGATCCCGCCGCTCGTGACCATGCTGGCCCTCGTGCTCATCGCGTCGCCCCTGCTCGCCCGCACTACCGAGCACGCCCGTTGGCTCCCCGACCGAGCAGGCAGCCTCCTGTACCTCCCCGTCGCCGACTCCGTACTCACCGCCGGAACCGGCGCACTCGTCCTGCTCGCCTGGATCACCCTCACCGCGACAACCGCAGCCACAGCCTTCGTGAACCGGGATGCATGAGGTGCGCATCCCACTGCCCTCAAGCATCACGATGCGGTTGTCCACAGGCGCACCCTCGTTCTGCCCTGCTTCTACGGGCCTGAATGCCGCTCCGTGACCCTGAGCGCGCGGGTTTTACTCCCCCAGCGGAGGCTCGATAGGCTGACTGAGCGACCCGCGATTAGCAGGGTCAGAGATTCCATGTGGTGTTCGCTGCAATCCCGCCCAGATTTCGGGTCAAGCATTGCTCCCTGACCAGGCACTTCACGTCTCCCGCACGAGCACCCTCACGATTTCGTAGCCGCGCGCCTCATGCCGCGAGCAAAGGCGGGACGAGGACAGCCACGATCGTCGCGTCCGCGACGACGTGTGCGAGATAGGTCGCCAGCATCCCTCCGGTTCGTGTGCGCAGGTAGCCGAGCATGAGCGCCCACGTTCCGGCCAACACGATGCCGACGAGCCCGTTCGGAACACCGTTCGAGTGCGCGAGACCGAACGCCAGTGCCGCCATGACCACGGCGACCCCTGACGGGAACTGGCGCAGGAGCGGTGTCAGTAGCACGCCGAAGAAGATGCTGTCCTCAATAGCACCGTTGACGATCGCGAAGCCCAACGCGCCCGCGACTGCTGCCGGTGGCGACACGGACTCCGTCAATTGTCGGTACGTCGAAGGCAACTGCCCGTCGAGAAGTGACTGCCAGATGACGAGAGCGACCACGCTCACCACGGCGACGGCCACCACCATCGCGCACACGACTCCGTCTAAGCGGCCGACACGGAACCATGCGCGCCACCGAGCGAGGCGACCCGTGCGCCACGACACCAGCGCCGTCAGAAGCAGGGCGATTGCCGGACCAACCGGCCATAGCCCCACACTTGGGATCAGGCCGATCGCGTAGAGGAGAACGACGAGTACCGCGGCATCCTTGGTCTCGGGAAGGTCGTCTCGTCTGATCCAGATGCCCGCGGCTACGCCGCCAGCCGCCGCAAGGACCACGAACGGTGCGAATGAGCCGAACACTGGCTGAGCAGCGCCCAGAATGAGCAGTAAGACCGCGACGACGCGGGCACGTCGGACTGCCGAGGTAGCGATCGCGGCGTGCCCAGTCACACATCCATCATGGCCGAACGTAGGATTCTCGGTCCTGGCCACGGGGTCGACGACAGCTCAGCTCCCGCCGCCGAGCTCGATTGGTGAGGCAGCGCTGTGAACAGCACGACCGGCTGCGGGTCTCTGAGCTACCGCTGTTCGAGCTCGAATCCTGGCTGGGCGCCGTGGGCCTCGCCGGCTGGGGCGGTCCACCCGACAAGATCACACACATCAGCGTCGGCTTCTGCAATGAAAACGACCCCGCGCCGGTCGTCTCCGTCACGACCGTCGCTAACGAGGCGGGGCACGAGGACTGGATGCGGGAGCGGCTGCTGGGCGAGCTGAGCGGCCGTGGTCTGGAGAGACGTACAGGGCCGTCCCCATCGCCCGAGCCGATCCGCAATGCCCTCGATCAGGCGCGGAACGAGTTGCGGAGCCTGAGCTGGAAGCCCGTCGCAATCCGCATCGACGGTCGCGACCATGAGGTCTTCGCGGTCCAGGGGCCGCAGGGTTTCGCGGCCTACTGCACGGTCGGCGACCTGTGGGTCACGATCTTTTGACTTCGACACGATCTGGCAGGGCCGCCGGCCGCCAGAAGACACTCGCGGGACGTGTCGGCTGTCCCGGCTCACTCGTAGCTCGTGAGGGCAAGGTCGAGGAAGGGGAGGCTCTCGCGAGGAAGGACCACAGTGCACACCACGTGCTCGTCGACCCGGAATCCGACGCTGTAGACGAACGGGTCGGTGTCGACCTGAACGGCGGTGACGTCACGGCCGTCGACGTTCACGGTGGCGTCCGCGACTGCGGCGGCTTTGACTTTCCAGTCCGTGCTTGTACTCGGGCTCGCGGGTAGCCCTAGCTCTTCTCGGAAACTGTTGCGCAGAACGTGGTTGGTGTGGTCGATGAGCTGCTGTGGAAGCGAGGCTCGCTCCGGGTCCGGCGAAGCGTGCCAGGCGGTGCGGACCGCCTCCGAGAGCATCGGATACCGGAAGATCTGCGCTTGCTCGACCAGCCAAGCGGGACGCCCCCACGAGGGTTTCTCTTCGATCGCGCGACGCGTTCGCTCGTCCAGCTCGACCTCATTGCGCGGGTCGGAGTGGTCGTCCGGGTACTTCCACAGCGTGTAGGTGAACGCCACCGCCAACTCATCGCGGCCCGCCGGCCCGTGAAACCGGTGATCGGTGCGCGCGTGAGCGAGGGCTGTGGCCTGAGTTCGAACACCGGGAAACCGACCCCTCGAAGCCGCGCCTCGGACTCGATGCTCGGGTCGGGCGCATCCATCGGCACAACTCCGCCATACTCCATTCATCCAGTGTGCCTCCTCCCCTGCGAGTCCTCACACGAGGACGCCACTACGCGCCCAAACGAGGCGCGAATCATCAGAGTCAGAGATTCCATGTGGTGTTCGCTGCAATCCCCCATGTATTTCTTTCGTAAATTCACCCGCTGATCCGCTCTTCTACCGGGGACCGCTTCTGGCTATCGGCCAGGATATTGGAGGTAGGCCAGCACTGCTCTGACTCGACGGTTGTCCTCAACAGGGCCGAGGCCCAGCTTGGCGAAGATGTTGCCTATGTGCTTGCTCACCGCGGCGTCCGTGAGGGTGAGCGCGAGGGCGATGTCGGCGTTCGACTGCCCGTCTGCCATGAGCCCGAGCACTTCTCGCTCGCGGGCGGTGAGGCCGTCGAGGGGGCCGGGCCGGGAGCTGCTGAGGAGGTGTTGCACGACGTCGGGGTCGATGACGGTTCCGCCGGAGGCGACGGTTTCGAGGGCTGCGGCGAAGTCGCGGACTCGGTTCACGCGGTCCTTGAGGAGGTAGCCGATCGCTCCTTCGGGGAGGGTGAGCAGTTCACGAGCGTAGGTGTCTGCGATGTACTGCGACAGCACCATGATCGGCTGGGTTGGGCACGTGGCCCGGATCGTGAGGGCGACGCGCAGGCCGTCATCGCTGTTGCCGGGGGGCATCCGAACATCGGTCAGCACGAGGTCCGGTGCGTCGCCGGTGCTGGTGAGCGTTTCGTAGGCCGAGAGTAGTTCGGGTGCGGTCTGCGCTGTAGCGGCGATAGTGTGGCCAATCCGTTCCAGCAGCGCGGTCAGCGCTTCGCGCAGGAGCGCGGAGTCCTCAGCGAGCAGCAGACGCATCGCGCTCGATTCTCCCCGTAAGGGTCGGCAGAACCATGTGCAGTGTGGTGGGTCCACCGGCCGGGCTGACGACGCTGAACTGCCCGCCGAGGGTCTTCGCACGCTCGCGCAGACCGCGCAGTCCGGTGCCGACGTTTTCATCGGCGCCGCCGTGCCCGTTGTCGGTGACGGTGATCGACAACCCGTCGTCCTCGACGCTGGCACGCACGGTCAGGCGGGTCGCGGTGGTGTGCTTGGCAGCGTTGCTGATCGCTTCGGTGACGAGGTAATAGGCGGCGGTCTCCAACGGTGCGGGGAGCCGATCGAGCTCGGAGAGGTCGAGACTGAGTGGGACAGGGGTGCGGTCGGCCAGCTCGTCCAGAGCAGCGTGGAGCCCGTGATCGGTGAGCACGGCGGGGTGGATGCCGCGGACGGTGTTGCGCAGCGTCGCCATTGCGTGCTCCGCCTGCCCCTGGGCGGCGTCGAGCGCGTCGCGGGCCAGGGCCGTCTCGGCGCCTTGCGCGGTGAGGTCGTCGAGTTCGAGGCTGACCATGCCGAGCCGGGCGGCGAGGATGACGAGCTCCTGCTGCACACCGTCGTGCAGGTCGCGCTCGATGCGTCGCCGCTCGGCCTCGAATGCCGCGACAAGCGCGGCCCGCGACTGCACGAGTCGTTCGACGTTGCGGGCGAGCTCGCGCTGCCGAGGACCGCACAGCACGCGCAGCAGCGACGCCTGGCCCGCGGCGAGCACGGCGTTGACATAGGCGAACAGGCATACCGTGAGCAGCGCGATCAGGATGACCGGCCACCAGTTGTCCGGCCCGACAATGATCCGGACGTCCGCGAAGAGATTGATCTGCGCGGGGCCGCGCGATCCTGACACTCCGATGAAGACGAACACGACGAGGCACAGACCTTGGACGAACAGGACGGCGAGTGCAATCCAGCCGAGCACGAGGTCGAGCAGAAGGGCTGCTGTCTCCCGCCAGGTCGCCCCTTCGGCCACGCGGACGGCCAGCCAGATGTGCCGCTGGTCCCGTGAGAGCGGGACATGGCCGGACGCCTGACGAGGGAAACCGAGAAGGCGGGTGCGGCGACGTTCGAGCGCACCGATGACGATGCCCCACAGCGGTAGGAGCAGCAGAGTGACGATGGTGACCGGCAGCAGAATGAATCCGATCGCTGCGCTCGACAGAACGTAGACGAGCGTGCGCCACGGCCAACGACCGAACAGGAACCGCCACGGCGGGCGCATCAGCGCGTGCCATACGGTTCCCGGTCTCATGCATTCCAGCCTACGGACGCACCCGTGGCCACGGGTGGCCGCCCGCCGAAGAGTAGAGCCAGCTCTACCTCGACTCTCCACTCTGCTCCATCGCATCGGTCGCCTCGGCCGGGTCAGATGGAAGACGTGACTGAATCGCTTATCCATGCCGAGAACCTGCACAAGACCTTCCTCTCCGCCGGGGTGAAGGATCCCCGCGTGCCAGTGCTTCGCGGCATCTCCCTCGACGTGCAACCGGGCGAGATGGTGAGCATCGTCGGGCCGTCCGGCTCCGGCAAGTCCACGCTTCTCTACTGTCTGTCCGGCCTCGAGCCCTACGACTCTGGCGCCGTCCGCCTCGCCGGGCGCGAGCTCGGGACGCTCCGGCGAGGAGCGCTCGCGGCTCTGCGCCGAAAGCACGTCGGCTTCGTGTTCCAGTCTTTCAACCTCATCCCCTCATTGACCGCGAGGGAGAACATCGCCCTGCCCGCTCGCCTCGCTCGACGCCGGGTAGACCGCGCAGGCGTGGACAGTGCATTGGCCGACGTGGGGTTGGCCGATCGCGGCGGCCACCGTCCCGGCCAGCTCTCGGGCGGTCAGCAGCAGCGCGTCGCCATCGCCCGCGTGCTCGCCATGCGCCCCGACATCGTGTTCGCTGACGAACCCACCGGCTCCCTCGACACCGCGACAGGCTCCGATGTGCTCCGGCTCCTGCGTGCAGCAGCCGGCGACGGCCGCTCGGTCGTCGTCGTCACCCACGACCTGGAAGCCGCCGCGCTCGCCGACCGGGTGCTCGTGCTCCGAGACGGCCTCATCCACAGCGAGCTGCGGCGTCCCACGCCAGAACTGGTGCTCGAAGCGATCACACTCGCCGGGACAGCCGCATGATGCGCCTCGTGCTGTCCGACCTGGCAGCTCACGCGCGCGTGTGGCTCGGCGTCCTCGCTGTGACGATCACCACCGGCGTCGTCGGCGCGATCGCGGCCGGGCTCATCGAGACCGGCCTCGTCCACGGCGGACAAGTGCAGGATGGCCTATCCAGCACCAGCGCCGCCGTCATCATGTTCACCGCCGTCACTGCACTCATCGTGCTCAGCTCCACGGCGAACCTGACGGTTGCGCTGCAACAGCGCAGCTACGCCCTCTGGCAACTGGTCGGCATCCGACCTGCCCTCGTCGCCCTGGTGGTGCTCACCCAACTCGGGATCGTCGGCGCTCTCGGCGCGCTGATTGGATGTCTTGTCGCCTTGCCGGTCTACCCGCCGCTCTTCGTCTGGGCGTTCCGCGAGTGGCCCGACATGCGCGGCATCAGCCTGCACCTCGGCACCATCAGCGTGCTCCTCGTAGTCACAACGATCACGGCCGTCGTGCTGCTCGGCGGACTCCGCGGAGCGCGCCGCGCCAGCCGCACCCCACCGATCGAGGCTCTACGCGACCCCGAGCCACCCCACATCAAGATCGGGTGGCTCCGCATCCTGCTCACCCTTCTCCTTCTCGGAGGGATCGTCGCGCTAGCCCTGACCCTCGACGGTAACGCCTCCATCTCCGCGTTCTCCGGCCAAGCCATCCTGCTCACGCCCCTCGTCGCCTCAGCCCTCGCCACAGCAGGCCCGCTCGTCTTCCCCCTTGCCCTACGAGCCTGGACCGCGCTCCTCCCCTCAGAGGCGTCCGCATCCTGGTTCCTCGCCCGCAACTCCGCCCGCTACCGACTCAGCCAATCCAGCGCCGCGATCGGCCCCCTCATGGTCGCGATCGCACTCGCCGGCGGCCTCTACACCACCGGCGCGACCCTCGCTGCTGCGCAAGCGGTGCGGACCGGCAGCAGCGAAGGATTCGATCTCGCCCCGGAAGGGGTCGTGATCCTGCTCGGCGGCCCCCTTCTGCTCTCAGCCGTCGCAGCCGCCGCAACCGTGTTCATGTCCGGCCACGCTCGCGAACGAGAACTCGCCCTCATCCAAGCCGCCGGTTCGACACATGAAGTGATCACGCTTACCGCGATCTGGGAGGCCGTGATCTATGCCGCTACCGCGGCCATCCTCGGCACCGCCGCGACCGTCATCGGCGGACTCATCATCGCCGCCGAGCTCTCCCTGCCCGTCCCGGTCGTGTCGTTCGCAACCCTGGGACTGATCGCCGGCGGCGGACTCGTGCTCATCCTCGCCGCGACCGTCGCGCCAACAATGGCTGCACTCCGCCACGAGATACCCCTCACACTCGCCGTCGAATAGCGGCTACACCATCGGAGCCAGCCCCCAGTCGCGTGATCGAGAACCTTCGGTCTGACTGCCGCAGCCAACACGCGATACGCGCGAAATGCGGGCTCGGGCTACCAGGGTCAACGATTCCATGTGGTGTTTGCTGCAATCCCACCTACATTTTCGGCCCGGAAGAGGACTGAACGGTCGACGTGCGATCGCCGCAACCGAAGGGTCACGCTGAAGGCGATCACGTGGCTGGGTCGGCGCGAGGTTTCGGTCGACGCTTCCTCCTCTTGTTTTCGTTCCTTCACGGTCGGTGCCGGTGGTCCCTGGCTCAGCGCACCCGCCTGCTGGGGATTCCGTGCGCTGCGGACGCTCGTGGATCACGCTTTCCCATTCGGAGCACCGTCGTCCCCGGTGGCCGGCTGTGCCCGGAGCGCGGCCGTTGCCTCCGTATGGGAGTAGGCGATGTCTGTGTCGTGCAGGTGCGCCCCGACTTCACCGCTCTCGTCGTGGGAGGCTCGGAGCGGGACCTCCTTGAGGAAGATAGCGAGGAGCAGCCCGGCAAGGAGCATGGGGATGAGCGTCGCGAAGACCGGGGTGAGGGCGTCGTTGTAGGCGCCTACGACGATGTCGCGGATCTCGTCGGGCATATCGTTCACCGCGGAAGGAGTGAGCGAGTTCGTGTCTCCAACTGTCCCGCCTCCGGGCATGCGCTCAGCGAAGAGGTCGGTGAGCCGCGCGGTGAAGATGGCTCCGACAATGGCTCCGCCCGAGGAGGCGCCGATTTCGCGGAAGAAGTTGTTCGACGCGGTCGCGGTGCCGACGTAGGAGTCGGGGAAGGAGTTCTGCACGATGAGGACGAGGATCTGCATGCACAGGCCGATGCCCGCGCCGACGACGAACAGGTAGCTCATCAGCACCCACAGCGGCGTGTCGACCGTGAGGGTCGAAAGCAGCCACAGACCGAGCGAGATCACGATCATGCTCGCGATCGGCATCCACTTGTAACGCCCTGTCTTGGAGGCGAGGAAGCCCGTGGAGATCGTGGTTACCATGAGGCCTGCGATCATGGGGAGCATCATGGACCCCGAGACGGTCGCACGCTTTGCCGCATTCCCAGCGCGCCTCCTCCTCAGCACGTTCGGCTTCACGTGCGCGTCGTAGTTCTTCGAGGTATGCCTCGGTCTCCTTGGCAGTCCACTGCTGAAAGTCGGGCTCGGCGCGTGTCCACTCGTGGAGTATCGCCATCGCGGCATCGAGTTTCTGCTCGCGCTCGTCGCGGACCCACGGATCCCACCGCGCCTCTTCGAACGTCTCGACCAGGAAGCTGCGGGCGGCAGCCAGCTCCTCGAACGTCGAGGTCGCGCCAGGCAGGCGCTTCCAGAGCAGACCGTCGTGTTCGAAGACCTCGTCTGCGATCGCTGCGGACCCCATGAGAACACCGTGCTCGGCGGCGACCGCGAGCGTCAATGAAACGGTGGATGACTCGTTCAGCGGGGCGGGCCACAGCGTTTGGTGTCCCAACGTCTGCGGCGACCGCCGCGCAAGGACAAGGTCGTCCTCTTTCACGCTCTGCGAGAGCGACCGGCTACACAGACGCAAGGAGCGCGGGTGCACGGCGTGGAAAAGCGATGACGCAGATCGATGCCGAGGTAGCCGCGGTCGAAAAGTGTGTGGACGTCGGATCGACGGAGCAGCCCGTTGTCGATCCGGTGTTCACCACCGGCAGCGACGGGGCGAACGTGTGCGGCTTGCAGTACCGGGCGGACTTTGTCGCCGGTGATGGCGCAATGCTGATGGTACTTCTCGGCAACCACAGCTTTGAAAGCCTGCTGACCCATCCGCGGAATCGACAGCGCCGGTTGCCCACGCGTGAGCTCCGCGATCAGCGCCGGCGAGCCTTCGAGAGCGAGACGATGCCGCATGATCGCCTCAATCGCTGAGTGATCGGAAGCGACGTCGACGAGAGCATGAGACCGCCAACCCATCAGGCAGTTTGAGTATCCGGCCATCGCCAGGAGGCTTCGGTACCAGTCGATATCGGTGACGCCGACGTAAGCCTTCACGCCGAAACCCTTCTTCGCCACGCACCCACCGAGAACTGTTTGGAGCAGGGGCCACGAGGCGAGAGCTGAGGGGACAGTTCGGCGCAAGCGAATGGACTATCCGACGCATTCTCAGACGTTCTGTCCCACTCACCGGATCAGCGCCAGGAAGGTTGCGTTGGAGTGAACTCCAAGATCTACCCTTTCGGCATGAGCACGCAACCCGCCTTCACGGTGCTGGACGACACGGACGCGAGCCTGGGGATCGCCGAGGTCGCGCACCTCAGCGGACTCAGTCAGGACACACTCCGCTGGTATGAGCGGGAGGGGCTCTTGCCCGCCGTGCATCGCGGGACAGACCGCAGGCGGCGTTACACCCGCCGGGACGCCGCGCTGGTGGAGATGCTCGCGAAACTGCGCGACAGCGGGATGCCGACGGAAGAGATGCGCGAGTTCTCCCGGCTCGTCGCCGGTGGCGCCGCTACCCACGGGCAGCGTCTGGCGATCCTGGAACGTCATCGCGACCGCATCCACCGCCGCCAAGTCGAACTCGACCAACACCTCGCGTCACTCGAGGAGAAAGTGAGTCACTACCGGTACCTCATCGGAGCCGGACTCGACTGCGACGGCCAGCCCGTGCCGACATTCCCCGCAACCAGGCCACCCCTGACCCCCGCAGAAGGAGATTCACGATGAACATGGCCACCACTGTCCTCGGTGACGGTCTGAGTGTGAGCCGGCTCGGCTTCGGCGCGATGGCACTCACCGGCGTGTACGGCTCCAGCACCCCTGCCGAGAACCTCGCGGCGCTGAACCATGCTCTCGACATCGGAGTGACGTTCATCGACACCGCCGACATCTATGGCGGCGGGGACAGTGAGCGCACGGTCGGAGACGTAGCCCGGAGCAGGCGCGACGAGATGACCATCGCCACGAAGTTCGGAATCACCGGGTCCATCGCGGAAAAGACCATGCGAGCACGCAATGACCCCACCTACGTGCGCCACGCCGTGGACGCCAGCCTCACCCGGCTCGGGATCGAGACCATCGATCTGTACTACCTGCACCGGCGCGAGGTCAGGGTTCCGATCGAAGAGGTCGTTGGGGCCATGGCTGAGCTGGTCGCCGCGGGCAAAGTCCGACACCTGGGTCTCTCCGAAGTGACGGCCGAGGAATTGGAAGCCGCCCATCGCGTGGCCCCCATCACCGCGGTGCAGTCCGAGTGGTCGGTGTGGAGCCGCGACGTCGAGCGCGCCGTCGTCCCCACGGCCGCACGCCTCGGAGTCGGCTTCGTCCCCTACTCGCCGCTCGGCCGCGGATTCCTCACCGGCGCTCTCACCGACCCCGCAACCTTCGCCGACGATTGGCGATCGGGACTGAGTCGGTTCAGTGGGGCTGCGTTCTCCCGCAACCAAGCCGTCGTGACAGCGCTGGCCGGCATCGCCGCAGAGCATTCGGCGACTCCGGCCCAGATCGCGCTGGCATGGCTCTCCGCTGCGAGCGACCGCTTCGGGCTGCCGGTGGTTCCGATCCCAGGAACCCGACGAGTCGCGCGAGTGTCCGAGAACGCCGCAGCCGTTGGCATCCACCTCACCACCGACGAACTGCGCATCCTCGACGAGGTCTCGCGCCACGTCGTGGGTCACCGCTCCGATTTCGACGACCCCGACTGGACCAGCGACACGCGAGAACGCTCGGCCCGCTGACCGTCAAGGGGTCGCAGTGAGCATCAGCAGGTGCCGGGCTTTCCGCATGACAGGATCTGAACCTGCGACCGGATCTGCTGCGCCGGCGCGTGCCGGAGATGCCGGGCGCAGCCGAGAGAACGGAAGCAGCTGTTCTCAGCGCTCGGACACACCGAGGTACGTCGCGGCGTCAGCAGCGTCTTCTTCGCTACAGTCCCGCTGACATTCTCATCCACCGATGTTCGGGGTGATCTCGGGCATCTTGACCCCGCTCCCCCCTCCGTCACGGGTCCTCGGAGGGTCGACAGCACCGAACTCGGGCAGGTGAATGCGTTCGCCGCTGCGGTTGAAGATCGCCAGGATCTCGACGGGTTCACGACCGAGTGCGGCGACGCCGTGCGGCAGGCGGGTGTCGAACTCGGCTGCCTGCCCTGCCTCGATGATGAGGTCGCGGTCGCCGAGAACGACCCGGGCACGGCCGCGCAGGACGTAGCACCACTCGTAGCCGTCGTGGGAGCGGGTCTGGATGGGCTCGTCGGTCGGGGTGAGGGTCATTTTGAACGTTTGGACGGGCGCGGACTCTGGTGAGAGGTACTCGACGGTGAGGTTCCCGAACCGCCGGGTGCGAGAGCGGATGCGCGGATCGGGCGCGGTCCACATGAGCAGATCGTCCAGGCTGAGTCTCAGGGCACGGGTGACCGGGATCAGCAGCTCCAGGTTCGGCGCGCGCTTGCCCGACTCCAACCGGGACAGTGTCGATGGGGAGATCCCGGTGGTGTCGGAGAGCGCCTCAAGGGTGAGGTCGCGTTTCAGACGGGCAGCACGCAGGCGCGGCCCGACCTCGCGCAGGACTGCCTGCGTGAGGTCGGGCCGACGATCCCCCGGTGCCTGGTCGGTCACGGGGAAGATCCGATCCTCCGCGTCATGACTCCACCCTACGAAGGTGCAGCACGTGGTCTTCGCGAATGCCGGGCTGCCCGTCGGGTCCGGCGACCTCGACCCGGTCGAGCTCGCCGCGCACCAACTCCCAACCGCCCTCCGCAAGATGGAGAGCCGCGAGATTCTCCCCCGGCGACTGCAGAGTGAGATTGGTCGGGTGCCCAGGGTCCGGCATCGGCGGATGCCAGGAGGGCACGCTCCAGTGAGACACGACGAGCAGGTGCCCGCCGGGGGCGACGGCCTCGGTCGCGCGGCGCAGGATCCGCTCCCGCTCGCCCGGCGCGGCGACGGGCGAGTGCAGGAACTGCGCCGACACGAGGTCGAAGCTCCCGGGCGGGAAGTCCCTACCGAGGTCGCACTGCGCGAAGCGCGCCCGCTGCCTCACACCCTGCCTGTCCGCGTGTGCCCGGGCGCGCTCCACCGCGATCTGGGAGGCGTCGACGCCCAGGACGTCCCAGCCGCGCTGGGCCAGCCAGATCGCGTCGGCGCCTTCCGCGCAGCCGAGGTCGAGCGCGGTTCCCGGCGTGAGTCCTTCGGCCTCGGAGACGAGGATGCGGTTCACCGGTCCCTGCTCGGCCCGGGTGTGGGCCGTATAGAACCCGTCCCAGAAGACCGGGGCGGTCGGCATGGGCCTGGTCACGATCGGCGGCCTCTCACTGTCCGGCCGTCTTGACGTCGGCGGCGATCGCCTCGAGTGCAGTCACGATGCCGACGCCGCTACCCTGGGCGAGGCTCTCGTCCGCGCCGTAGACGCGGTTCTCGGTGACCGCGGCGAGGTCGGGCAGGGCTGCGGTGAGGTCGGCGATCGCAGCCGGCTCATCGCCGACGTAGTTCACGAACACGATGTCGGGATCCATCGCGAGCGCCTGCTCGGAGTTGAGCTCGGCGAATGCGGTCGGCAACTCGGCGAACTGATTGGTCAGGCCTAGTGCCTGCGTGAACGCGGAGGCCGGGTACCCGCCGATCGCGTACACCTTGCCGCCGACCACCTTCAGGAACGCCACGGTGACCGTGCTGCCGCCCAGGGACTCCTTTGCGGCGGCGACACGGTCCTGGAGCTCTTGGATGAGCTCCTCGGCCTGGCCGGGCACGTCGAAGATCTTCCCGAGGTTGGCGATGTCGGTATAGACGGTGTCGATCGACTGACTGCCCGTCGACTGGGCGCAGTAGGCGCCCATGACGTACGCGTTCGAGCCGATGCCGGCGAGGTCGTCGTAAGACAGGGTGCCCTGGCCGACGAGCTGTGCCTCGTTGAAGGACAGGAACAGGTCTGGCACGGCCTCAATGACCGGCTCGCGGGCGGGGATCACCTCCGTGGAGACGACCTCGACCCCCGCGGGCAGGTCTGCCGGCGCCTGGCCCCGGTCGTCGGGTCCGAGGACGACGCCGGTGACGGACTCGCCGACGCCGAGGGCGTCGAGGGTCTCCAGGGTGCGCCAGTTGCCGAGCACCACACGTTCGGGCGCCTTGTCGTAGGTGAAGTCCTGCCCGCAGGACGACACGGTCACCGGGTACGCGGCGGCCGCGTTCGAGGTGCTCGGCGTCTCGGAGGGGGTGGCGGAGCAGCCGGTGAGGGCGAGGCCGGTCAGCAGCAGCGCGGCGGGTGCCGTGAGGAGGGTGCGGGATGCGGTCATGCGGGTGTGCTTCCTGTGATGAGGCGCGGGCCGAGGTGGATCGCGCGGGTTCCGGTGAGGGGGTTGGTGGTGACGGCGGCGGCGACGCCGAACACGTCGCCGATGAGGTCCGGGGTGAGCACCTCGTCGGGGCTGCCGGAGGCGACCAGCTGCCCCTGATCGAGCAGGTGCAGCCGGTCGCAGTACGCAGCGGCGAGGTTCAGGTCGTGGAGAGCTCCGATGACGGTGACGCCGAGACGGCGGAACACGCCGAGCAGATCGTGCTGGGCCGCGAGGTCGAGGTGGTTGGTCGGCTCATCCAGGAGCACGAGCGGGGTGGCCTGGGCGAGGGTGCGGGCGGCGAGCACCCGCTGCCGCTGCCCGCCGGAGAGGGTGTCGATCCGCCGATCCGCCAGCCCGGTGACCCCGGCGGCGGCGAGGGCCTCGCCGACCCGGTCGCGGGGATCCTGGTCGGCGCCCAGCAGGCGACGGTGCGGGAGGCGGCCGGTTTCGACGACCTCTCGGACGGTGCAGCGGGCGTCGGTGCCGTCGTCTTGCATGAGCACTCCGACCCGGCGAGCGAGCTCCCGTGTGGGCAGGCCTGCGACGTCCGTGTCGTCGATGAGCACGGCCCCCTGCGAGGGTGCCAGCGCGTGCCAGATCGTGCGCAGCAGTGTGGACTTGCCCGAGCCGTTCGGGCCCAGCAGCCCCACCATCGCCCCGTCGGCGACCGTGGCCGTGATGTCCCGGAGAATCTGTGCGGTGCCGATGCGGACCGAGACAGCATTCAGCTCGACGCTCATGCCGGTGCCCTCCGGTCGGTGCGGGCGAGCTGGGCGATGAACAGCGGGGCGCCGACGGCCGCGGTGATGATGCCGATCGGCAGCTCTGTGGGTGCCAGCACGGTGCGGGCGAGGATGTCGACGGCGGGCAGGAACGCTGCGCCCAGCAGCAGGCTCTCCAGCAGGACGCGGCGGTGGGAGGCGCCGACGAAGAACCGGGCAGCGTGCGGGATGACGAGGCCGACGAACCCGATCCCGCCCACGATCGAGACGACGCACGCGGTGATGAGCGCGGCGATACCCATGAGCTCGAGCTGAAAACGGCCCACCGGGACGCCCTGGGACCGCGCCAGTTCGGGGCTGGCGGCGAGTGCGTCGAGCCAGCGTGCGCGCAGCAGCATCCATCCGCAGCCGAGGACGGTGACGATCGTGAGCAGGGGGAGGTCCTCCCAGCCGACGCCGGCGACGGAGCCGAGCGTCCAGAACAGAGCGCGCTGCAGCTGGGTCGGGGTGGCCATGATCTGCAGGAAGTAGGTCGCTGCGGCCAGCAGGTAGCCGATCGCGACGCCGGAGAGGATGACCCGCCCGGGCGCCCAGCCTCCGCCGCGGCGGGCGAGGGCGATGATCACCAGGAATGCGGCGATCGCACCGGCGAATGCGGCGGCGGTGATGCCGAGGCTGCCGGCGCCGAGCAGGACGATCGCGGCGACGGCGCCCAGGCTCGCGCCGGGGGTCACGCCGATCACGTAGGCGTCGCCGAGGGCGTTGCGCACGACGGCCTGGATCACGACTCCGGTGACCGCCAGCGCGATACCGACGACGATGCCGCCGAGCACGCGCGGGAGGCGCACCTCCCACACGATCTGCTCCGCCATGCCCCTGGCGGACGGACGTGCCCCGAACAGGTGGGTGGCGAGGACCTGCCAGACTTCGCCCACAGGCACGGTGACCTGACCCACGAGGATTCCGGCCACGGCGACAGCGACAACGAGCAGGCCGGCACCGGTCCACATCCACCCCCTCAGCCGGTGCGGACGCGAGAGCCTGTCGGCGGCGCTGCTCGCGGTCGTCGTCACACATCCTCCCCAGGTGATAATCGTTCTCATTAGGCTTCTGCGGAGAACGGTACGACGGCGAAGGAAGCAGGTGAAAATTCTCATGCTGAATCGGCAAGGCGCTCGACCCCTGCTCCGACCGCCGGCAGGGGGGCGGATCCCGGTGGTCGCGGTGACCGGGTATCTCGGGGCGGGCAAAACGTCCCTGCTCAACCACCTGCTGCGTCATCCCGGCGCCCGGATCGGGGTGGTCGTCAACGACTTCGGCGCTCTGAACGTGGACGCGGCGCTCGTCTCCGGGCAGATCGATGAGGTGGCCGGGATCTCCGGCGGATGCGTGTGCTGCCTTCCCGATGCCGGCGGACTCGACGAGGCGCTGGAAAAGCTCGCCCACCCGCGGCTGCGGTTGGATGTGATCGTGGTGGAGGCCAGCGGTGCAGCGGACCCGGTGACGTTGGCGCGCCTGATCCGTTTCAGTGGGGTCGAGCGGGTGAGACCTGGCGGGGTCATCGAGGTGATCGACGCGGTCGAGCACTTCCGCACCGTGGACACCTGGCCGGAACCGCCGCTGCGCTACGCGGCGGCAACCCTCGTCGTGATCGGCAAGAGCGACCTGTTGCCCGCCGCCGAGCGAGAACGCACGATCGAGCGCATCGGGCAGCGGGTGTGTGCGCGCAACCCGCACGCACACGTGGTCGTGGGCCAGGCGGGGCGGATCGACCCTGCCCTGGTGTTCGATACGGCCAGCCCGACGGAACCCGAGGACGAGCTGCCCATCGCCGCGCTGATCCGCGACGAGCGCGACGGACACGAGGGACACGAGCACGCTCGCGCCGCCACGGTGGCGCTGAGCGAACCGGTGGCGCCCGGGGCGCTGATCGACCTGCTCGAGGACCCGCCGCACGGCGCGTACCGGGTGAAGGGGCGGGTGCGGGTACGTGGTTCGAGGAATCAGCGTGGATATCTGGTCAATGGGTCGGGCGGATGATCCACGTCGCCCCCCTGCCTGAGCCACCGGATGCGGGTGAACTCGTCGCAATCGGTCCGCATTTGGATCCGGCGATCGCGCAGCGGGGGCTGGCAGCGGTCGCCGCCGCACCCGCGGACCGACCCGATGCCGCGGGGCTGCGCCGGCTACACCGCTACCGCCGACTCAGCGACTGAAGACGACCGCCGGCCGATTCGCGACACCCAGAGCGGCATCGCGGCGCCGCTTGGAGGACGGAGCGTTCTGGTCCTCTTTTGATTCCCCGTATGCAGAGGCGGGGCCTCCGAAGCTGTCCCGGAGGGTCGTTATCGCCCCCCCTGCCGCACAAGGGGACCACACGGGGAGCAACAAGAGCCCGCCAACCGACACGACGAAGCCCTGGTGAAAGTTCCCTTCACCAGGGCTGTTCTGTCGGGATTGTCTACCTCTGTTCCAATAAATCAACGACCTCTAGGGTCTGCTGTACGGATAGGTGACAGGGGTTAGTCAGGCCGCGAGGGCCAGGGTCTTGGTCATCATTGTCTCGAACTCGACCGGGGTCAAACGGCCGAGACGGTCTTGCCGACGGCGTCGGTGGTAG